>FPHN01000197.1_pt2 | contig 16312 bp, 16 predicted proteins | sample 1057391 | NCBI WGS metagenome assembly FPHN01 (sample SAMEA4473311, study PRJEB15554) | hydrothermal vent metagenome | biome: marine basaltic hydrothermal vent biome; feature: marine hydrothermal vent; material: water | place: Pacific Ocean | collected 2011-06-14/2011-07-23 | depth 1155 m | reverse complement strand
CTTATGGCTCTTTTTACGAAATGATATTCCTAAAACCATAGATATTACACTTCTAAGCGATGAAAAGAGTGTATTGAAAAGTCAAACACTCTTTAAATTTTCATGGTTCTTTTTAGCTCTACTTTTAGCAAGTTATTTCATAGGAGATTATTACGATTTACCCATTAGTATCTTTGCTTTAGGTGGAGGGCTTATCTTTTTAGCTATCTCAAACCATCTAAAAGTGGTCAATCCAAAAGAGATTATCAAAAACGCACCGTGGCAAGTGGTATGGTTTAGTATTGGTCTTTACATTGTGGTTTACGGACTTAAAAATGCAGGATTGACTGACTATCTGAGCCTTGTTCTTAAAGATTTAGCATCAAGAGGAGACACCATAGCCATTGTAGGAACAGGGTTTATCTCTGCCTTTTTGTCTGCCATTATGAACAACATGCCAACGGTTATGATTATGGATATTGCCTTGCAAGATGTAGGTAATTCGGCTTTAGCCTATGCAAACATTATCGGCTGTAACTTAGGACCAAAAATGACACCATTTGGAAGTCTTGCCACCTTGCTTTGGCTACATGTATTGGCAACAAAAGGAGTTAAAATAGGCTTTTGGGAGTACTCTAAGTTTGGGCTAATGGTTACGCCGCCTGTTTTGTTGGTGGTGCTTTTGGGGTTGGGAGGTTAATGTAAAACTTTTGTATCCAAAATGTTACCAACTTATTCTATACTCTCTCATATCTAAAATAAAAAGGATTCAAACATGACATTTTCAAAACTTCTTACAACAGCTCTTATAGCAACTGTAACATTAACAGCAGTCAATGCTGATGAACTTAAAGGACGAGGTGCATCTTTTCCTGGTCCTGTATATAAAGCATGGACAGCTGAATACTTTAAGGCTACTAAAAACCAAGTAACCTATACACCAACAGGTTCAGGAGATGGAATCAAATCTATTACTAAAAGAATGGTAGATTTTGCAGGGAGTGATAAGCCTCTTAAGCCAAAAGCATTAAAAAAGAAAAAACTATTTATGTTCCCTGCTGTAGTTGGTTCAGTAGTTTTAGCTTATAACATAGATGGTATAAAAGATGGAGAACTTAAATTGAGCCGTTCAGCAATTGCAGGGATTTTTAATGGTTCAATTGCATTTTGGGATAATAAAAAGATTACAGAGCAAAATAAAGGTTTAAAACTACCTCATGAGCCTATTACTGTAGCAGTTAGAGCAGACAAATCAGGTACAACATTTAACTTTACTTACTTTTTAAATAAATTAGATGATAGCATTAAAGTAAGTAAAAAACCTACATGGAAAGCTAAAAAAGTAATTGCAGGAAAATCAAACTCTGGTGTATCAGCTAACATTCAACAGATTAAAAACTCTATTGGTTACATTGAGTACTCTTACAAAGAGAAGTTAGGTTTACCAGCTGCTCAAATTGAGAACAAAGAGGGTAAATTTATTAATCCAACACTAGAGTCTTTCCAAGATGCAGCAAAATATGCAGAGTGGACAGCAGAGAATGACTTTTATGCTGTTATTGGTGACCCAAAAGGCGAAACATCTTATCCAATTGTAGCAGCAACATTTATATTGCTTCCAAAAGAAAAAGCAGAGAAAAACAAACAAGTGACTAAGTTTATTGACTGGGCTTATACAAATGGAGACAAATCAGCAACTGATTTAGGTTATGTTCCTCTTCCAAAAGAGACTAAAGATGCTATTCGTAAGTATTGGGAAGATAAGAAGATTAAATAATCTTCTCCGTTCATAAAAACCTAGGAATGTTATAGCTTCATAGAGTTTCCAACAAAACTTCTACACTATCGTTTTACTTGTCGCTTAAACATGTTGCCAACCATTGATATTTAAACTTGCATTTAAGTTTCTATCAATGACTAAGTTACAAGAGTTGCAATTATAGAGTCTGTCACTTAGTTTTAAATTATCTTTTATTGTTCTACATCTTGAACAAGTTTTAGAAGATGGAAAAAATCTATCCACTAGTACATGCTTAGATTTCTCTAAACATACCAAAACCAACATCACTAATGGCTTTTGCCAGTTTAAGATTTTTAATTATCCTTGAACAATATCTCCTCGATATGAAACAATACCACCTGCATGATTAATTACTTTTGACATACCATTTTGCTGAAATACACGTTGGACTTGACCAGACCTAGAGTCTGTTCTGCAAGTAAAAATAACCCTTGATTAAAATCGCAATAATCGCAAAATTATTGTTATGATTAAGGCTCAAGTTGCCTTTATAAGTTGTTTGATAAAAATTCCTCTTGCTCCATTAATATCTCTATCAACAGAAATCTGACCATCAGAAATAATTTTTTTCCCACCAAGTCTATTGTCAATTTTTCCATTCCATGAGCAAGTTTTTGAGGTGTAACTTTCATTACAATCTACTACATGTTTACCATATTTATCAGCATACCATTTAATCCGTTTTTTGAACTGATAATGATTTAAATCTAGCATTTGTCTAGTTGTGACTCTATTAATATTTCGTTTTTGTCTGTTTGACATCTTTTTTGTTTCAAATGATGGCAAAAAAATCACATCATACTTAGTAACAAGCTCATAAGCTAAACGGTTATGCAAATCAAGAAGCAAATCATCTTTTTTACATTTGAGTTTATTAATTTTTTTGTTTAGATATTTTAGTCTGTCTTGATACCATTGCTTATCTTTTTGGTTTGTGTTTTCTAATTTTTTCTTTTGAGAGAGAAGTTTATCTACCTTTTTCATAAGTGGAAATAGTACATTTTTGGTAAAATCATCACCTGCTATAATTACCTCTTTTTGGGAATAACAAGTTGCAAATGTTCTTACACCTGGATCAACTGCCACACACTCAACACTGCCTTGGATATCGGAACTTGTTTGAACATGTTTTTGAACTTGAATAAACCATCTGCCCTTATTATAAGTTATTATGCACTTTTTACCTATTGATTCTGTAGGAACTTTTTCTGTTAAATATATTTTGCCCAATGTTTTACTTGCTGGATTTAAACCTTTTGGCATTCTATCTAAAATAAATGATTGAACCACCATTTTTCGGGATTTGAAATGTAATGAAGCGTAATTACTTCTTCCACTATTTTTTACTTTTTCGTTATGTTTAATCACAGATTTGAAGCTCTCTTTTGCTGAAAGCACAGCTTCATTTACTACATTTGAATTAAAAACAGCCTCTTTATCTTCTTGTTCTTTTTGACAAATTGCTCTTATTTCAGAACGCAAATCACGCCAATTACCACTCTCATCTTGATAAAAATTATTAATATAACATTCAATTGCTAAATTATAAGCTCTTCGATAAAGAGTTAACATCTCATGATAAAGTGACTCTTTTTCTGGATAAAATCTAATTTTTTTGCTTACTGTTGCTTTGACTCCGTCTCGTTGCTGACCTTTTACCATAGTAGGAATTGCAGAAGCTGGTAATAAAACCGATAAGCTCTTTGGTATTGAATTTATCGGTCTTAATATCCTCTTCCAATGATTCGACTCTACCTCCTGAAAATTCAATAAGCCATCTGATGAGTTCAAATCCACTCCGTGCGAGTCGGTCTTGTGAGGTAACCACAAGATGGATTGAATCTCCTGAGATTGCTTGTTCCAATATGGTTTTAAGTCCTTTTCGTTGAAAGTTAAAAGCTGAGGCAATATCAGTGATAACTTCTGAGTTGGGGTATTTTTTGAGCAGGATTTCTTGTTGAGTCTTGATACTTGATTTTTGCTTATTTGAACTAACTCTAACATAAGAAATCCTCCTCTCATCTTTTATTTTAATTCTAAAATGACTACCATCAGTAATTTTATATGTTTCCTATTTTTCCACTTTTTACCCAACTTCTAATGGTTTGCGTTGTTACACCTTCCATCTTAGCAACTCTTGTTGTTGATAACCACATAACTATTCCTGTTTTGGAATATTGTATTATATTATAAAAAATTGTGTTTTTTGCTTAATTGAGTAACCGTTTTATCTTTATTTTCATCAAGAAATGATTGTGCCCATGATTGAAATGTAGATGTAGGTTTTAATAAATCAACACCTTTAATATGTCCATGGTCATACTCCATCTGTTCTCGTACATCAACTAAAATAAAATTAACATTACCTGCTTCTCGCTCTTTTAAAAGCTCTACTAACTCTTCTGACTGAACATAACTCTTTTCTAATAAATTACTCATTTTTAATATCCTTTATCACTTTTTTATATACTTAGTTCGGAAATAGTACCTTAAACTCTTTTAATATATAATGCGAGTCGTAGAAATATTTGAAATAAAAAGGATAATTGTGATTATTGATAATACGGTATTAGAAAAACTAGAAAAACTCTCTATGTTAAAAATTGAAGATGAAAAAAAAGAGGAACTTGCAAATCAACTTACAGAAATTCTTGCTTATGTTGAAAATCTTGCAGAATTAGATACAGATAAATTAGATTCTACTTTTTCTACTCTTTCTGGAGGTACACCGTTGCGTGAAGATAATGCCCATACAAATATAGAAATTTCAAAGTCAATATTTTCTCATGCACCTCATGCAGAAAATGACTTTTTTATTGTCCCTAAAATTATAGAATAAGATTAATATAATATTTTAATGTTAGAATAAGGAATTAGAAAATAATTATATATTTAGGATACTCCTTATGGCTATAGATATTAAAAAACTACTCCAAAGCGTTGTCTCTCATGGTGCTTCTGATTTACATCTTGTAAGCAGGTCTGAACCACAAATTCGTATTGATGGTACATTAAAAGCAGTAAATCTACCTGTTTTAACAGGCGAAGATATTGAAGAGATGGCTTACGCTCTACTTACAGAAAAACAGAAAAAATCTTTCGAAGAACATTTAGAACTTGATTTTGCACTGCTTCTTCCTGGAATTGGACGTTTTAGAGCAAACTATTATAGAACACTAGGAGATATTGCTGCTGCTTTTCGTATTATTCCTACAGAGATTCCATCTTTGGATGATTTAAATGCTCCTGAAATTTATAAAAGAATGATAAAAAGAGAAAAAGGGCTTATTTTAGTTACAGGTCCTACAGGTTCAGGTAAATCAACTACCCTTGCAGCGATGTTAAATGAGATTAATATTACAGAGAACAAACATATTATTACAGTTGAAGACCCTGTGGAGTTTATTCATCAAAATAAGAAATGTGTATTTTCTCATAGAGAAACAGGTAGCGATACTAAAAGCTTCTCTATGGCTCTAAAATATGCTATGCGTCAAGACCCAGATATTATTTTAATTGGGGAGATGAGAGATAAAGAGACTATCGAAGCAGCCCTAACAGCAGCAGAGACTGGTCACTTGGTTTTTGGAACACTACACACCAATTCAGCTCCAGGAACAATTAACCGTATTATTGATGTTTTTGGTGGAGATGAACAAGCACAAATTAGAACTATGCTTGCCTCTTCATTAGTAGGTGTTATCTCTCAAGTACTGCTTCCAAAAGTTAATGGTGGAAGGGTGGCAGCTCCTGAAATAATGATTCCTAATAATGCTATCTCAAATCTTATTCGTGAAGATAAAATACATCAAATTTACTCTCAGATGCAATTGGGTCAAGGGGCAACAGGAATGCAAACACAGACACAGATACTTATGAAACTTAGAAAGCAGGGGTTAATTTCTAAAGAAGATGCATTACAATATGCAAATAAACCAGATGAGTTAAAAAAGAATATTAATTTTAAATAATTTTAGTTATAATTTCCATAAAAATTTTCTAAAATTAAGGTTTGGTGTATAATGGAATTTCAGATTATAGATATGGTTATTATTGGCATTATTCTTTTTCTTTCAATCAAGGGGTTAGTAAATGGTTTTTCTAGAGAGTTATTTAATTTTCTTGGACTTATTGGTGGTATTGCTATAGCAGCAAGAACCAATGAAATGGTAGGAGATTTAATTGTAAAACAAAATATTTTACCTGAAGCACTACTTCAATATCAAAAAATCATTGGCTTTGTAGCTGTATTTATTCTAATTTGGATTATATTTAATCTAATATCATCACTTTTTTCAACTTTTACTTCAGATGAGATAGGTATTTTTAGTAGAATTTTTGGCTATTTTGTTGGTGTTGCACGTTATACATTTATTTTTGCACTTATTATCTTTGGTTTTAACAATGCTAACTTTCTCAAAGAAAAATTCTCTAAGTATACAGAAAATAGTCAAGTTTTTGCACCAATGTCAATGATTGGAGGAAAGCTTTTAAATAAAATTACTAGTGAAAATAATCAAACAGTAAGTATAGAAAATAATAGCACAAGAATAGATACTAATTCAACAAATATTATTCAAGATAATAGTATAAAAGAGGATAATGTATCTCAATAATAAAAAGGATAGTATAAGATTATGAATATAGAAAAAGAATATAAAGAGATTTTAGAAGATTTTAAAAAATTATTAAAATCTTCAAATTTAAAGTATACAAAACAAAGAGAGTTGATTTTACAAATTATCTATGATAATAATGGACACTTTACTCCTGAAGATATTTATAATCTTATTAAAATGAATTATCCCGAAGTAAAACTTGGAATTGCTACCGTTTATCGTACACTTACTCTATTGGAAGAAGCAAATATAGTAAGTTCTATCTCATTTGGAACTCAAGGAAAAAAATATGAATTTGGACTAAAAGAGCATCATGACCATTTAGTCTGTTTAAAATGTGGTGGAATCGAAGAATTCTTTGATGAAACCATAGAGAAACAACAAGAAGAGATTGCAAAAAAATTCAACTTTAAAATGACTAACCATATTATGAAGATAACGGGTATCTGTTCTGCCTGTCAAGCCAAATAGATACCCCCACAAAAATTTATCCCCCAATATTAAATAATAAAAAGAACAACATAGGAGAAATCTTGATATTTAACAATCAATATATTCAAGAGCGAATAAAAAAAACACAAACACTAAAAGAAAAAGGGATTAACCCTTACCCTAACCAAGTTACAAAAGGGATGCCTTCTGCACAATTTTTAAATGAATGTGCTTATGTTCATAATATAGAAACAGATGAAATGAAACAAGATAGGAGCAAAGAGTATAGACTCACAGGTCGACTTAAATTCATACGAATTATGGGAAAAGCTACTTTTGCAAAAATAGAAGATGAAGATGGATTGGTACAGATTTACTTTAATCGTGATGACCTTCCAGAGAATTACTACAATGATGTGGTTAAAAGACTCTTTGAAGTTGGGGATATTATCGAAGTCAAGGGATACCCATTTGTAACAGGTACAGGCGAACTTACACTTCATTGTTTAGAGGTTAATTTAGTGACTAAGTCTATCTCTCCACTTCCTGAAAAGTTTAATGGAATTAAAGACCAAGAGATTAAATATCGTCAACGTTACCTTGATATGATTATGGATGCAGAAGTTACAAAAAGGTTTAAACTTCGCTCTAAGATTGTATCTGGAATTAGACGTTTCTTTGAAAATAAAGGTTTTTTAGAGGTTGAAACACCTATGATGCACCCAATTTTAGGTGGAGCAAATGCAAAACCCTTTACCACACACCATAATGCCTTAGGTGTTGATAGATTTTTAAGAATTGCCCCAGAGCTTTATCTTAAAAAACTTATTACTGGCGGAATGGAAGCTGTATTTGAGATAGGTAAAAACTTTAGAAATGAGGGGATTGATGCAACTCATAATCCTGAATTTACCGTTATTGAGTTCTACTGGGCATATAAAACCTATATTGAACTAATGGAGCTAACAGAAGAGCTATTTGATTACTTGTTTGATAATCTTGAATTAGATAGAAAGCTACCTTATGGAGAACATGAAGTTGATTTTTCTACTCCGTTTGCACGTCTCACTTGGATAGACTCTATTGTAAATATCGGTGGAGTTCCAAGAGAGATAGCTGAAGATAGAGACAAAGGTTTAGCCTTCTTAAAAGAGAATAATCTCAAATATGATAATAATTGGACAATTGGTTATGTTCAAGCTGAATTATTTGATGAGTTTGTTGAGCCAAAACTAATTAACCCAACATTTATTACAGATTATCCTGTTGACATCTCTCCACTAGCAAGAAGAAGTGATACAAATCCTGAAATTGCTGAACGTTTTGAGTTCTTTGTAGCTGGTGCTGAATTAGCTAATGGATTCTCGGAACTTAACGACCCAATTGACCAATTTAACAGATTTCAAGCACAAGTCGATGCAAAAGAGTTAACAGGTGATGATGAAGCAATGCATATGGATACCGACTTTGTAAAAGCCCTTAGCTACGGTATGACACCAACAGCTGGAGAGGGAATTGGTATTGATAGATTAGTGATGATGTTAACTAATCAACAGACTATTCGTGATGTTATTTTATTCCCTGCTATGAGACCAGAAGCTCCAAAAGCACCTGTAATCTTGGCTGAAAATAGATGTAAAAAGTGTGGTAATGAAAACCAAGAAGAGCTTAAACCTGCTAAAAAAGGTAAAGGTATGTTCTGTATCGATGGGAATGCTTGTAAAAAGCGTATTTCTGAGAGAACTTAATTCCCTTATATCGGTGCGATAGCAATCGCACCCTACAAATATAATTTAAAAATATCAAGGTGTTCTTAAATTATATTTGATATAAATACAATATTAAAATACCCAAAGGAAAGCCCCAATGAGTTACTCAATGGAAACATTTGACCCAGAAATTTTTGAAGCAATTAATAAAGAACTAGAGAGACAAACAGACCATTTAGAGATGATTGCCTCTGAAAACTTTACTATTCCTGCTGTTATGGAAGCAATGGGTTCAGTTTTTACTAATAAATATGCAGAGGGTTACCCTTATAAACGTTATTATGGTGGTTGTGAAAATGCCGATATAGTAGAGCAACTAGCTATTGATAGAGCTTGTGAGCTTTTTAACTGTAAATTTGCAAACGTTCAACCTCACTCAGGAAGCCAAGCAAATGGTGCTGTTTATGCTGCATTATTAAAACCTTATGATAAAATTTTAGGTATGGATTTAAGCCATGGTGGACACTTGACACATGGTTCAAAACCATCTTTTTCAGGTAAAAATTACCAGTCATTTACTTATGGTGTAGAGCTAGATGGTTACATTAACTATGATAAAGTAATGGAAATTGCAAAAATAGTAAAACCAAAAATCATTGTTTGTGGTGCTTCTGCTTATGCACGTGAAATTGACTTTGCTAAGTTTAGAGAGATTGCTGACGCAGTTGGTGCGATTTTGTTTGCAGACATTGCTCACATTGCAGGTTTGGTTTGTGCTGACGAGCATATGAGTCCTTTCCCTTATGCTGACGTTGTGACAACTACAACTCACAAAACATTAGCAGGTCCTCGTGGTGGAATGATTATGACCAATGATGAAGATATTGCAAAAAAAATCAACTCTGCTATCTTCCCAGGGCTTCAAGGTGGGCCACTTGTTCATGTTATTGCTGCTAAAGCTGTCGGATTTAAATATAATCTATCTGATGAATGGAAAACTTATGCTAAACAAGTTAAAGCAAATACAAAAGTATTAGCTGATGTCTTAATTAAAAGAGGATTTAACCTAGTAAGCAATGGTACAGATAACCATTTGGTACTTGTATCATTTGTAGGTAAAGAGTTCTCTGGGAAAGATGCAGATGCTGCACTTGGGAACGCAGGAATTACTGTAAATAAAAACACAGTTCCAGGAGAGACCAGAAGCCCATTTGTAACCTCTGGTATTCGTGTTGGTTCTGCAGCACTCACAAGTCGTGGTATGAAAGAGGCAGAATTTGAAATAATTGCTAATAAAATGGCTGATGTTCTTGAAAACATCAAAGATACTGAACTTCATGCAAAAATTAAAGATGAGATGAAAGAGTTAGCTTCTGGATTTGTTATTTATGATAAGGCTATCTACTAATCTTGAAAATCAATATCCTTGATTTAGAATTTAACTGTGAATATTTTTATATTCACAGTAATTCTATCGTTGAAAAAATAAACTTTAATAATAGAACTTTTTATAGCAAATATAAAAAAATAACCACCCCTCTTAATCCTATCTTATTAAAACAACACCAAAATCATGACATTCATTTAGCTTTACCCCTAATTGAAGATAACAGAGTAAACTATTTAGTCATAGAGTATTATCAAGAAGATTGGAAAGGCTTTTACGCTTTAGTAAAAAATCTACTAAAAAATCTCCATATTAAGCTCTTCTATTCATATAGAGATGAGAAAAAGATGCTCTTGCAAATTTTTATTCCACGAGATAATATTGGTATAGAGACTGCCTATAAAGAAGCTGAAAATATAAAATTTCTTTTGAATCTTAAGCATAAAAAAAGTTATAAAATATTTCCTAACAGTAATTTACCAAAAAACTACAATATTATTACACTTCCACAGAAAAAAATATAGTTTTTTTGTATCAAATTATATTTTTTGTGTTATACTTTGTTTAAAAAAACGGAGATGACCATGGCAGATAAAAACTTGCATGACATTAAAATAGATGATTTGGATAATCCCAAAAAAACCCCTCTTAAAAACATATTAACCCTATTGGCATTACTATTTATTATATTAGTTATTTCAGTTGCAATTACAAGACTTATTCTCAATACAGATGAAGATGGCTTAAGTGAAACAAATGGCTCTGTAAATTCTGCAATTGTAGAGACAGAAGGTGAAAAAAATAGTGATAGCACTGTTGCAACTACAGCAGGTTTAGCAGCCGCTGCCGTAGCAGGAAGTATGCTTGCAAATGGAACAGCTTTAACAGAAAGAAATGTTTCTACAGCTACTAAAAGTTCTTCTTCAACAGAGAGTAAAAAAGATGATGCTTCTGATAAAAAACAAGAGAGTCGTTCAAAAATAAAAGCTACTCTAAGAGAACATAGACCAGTAAAAGCAAAAGAGGTAACACATCCTAAAAAACACACAGTAATACCTAAAAAACCAAAACATGTTGTAAAAAAAGCACCAAGTCACAATAACAGTAGTAGTACTAAACAATATGTTGATAAAGTAGTTTCAAGTAGTAACAAACCTTCTGCTACTCATTCTCATCTTGGAGAAAAAAGAGCAGGATACTATATTAAAGTTGGAACATTTAAAGATACCTCTACAGCCGTGAGTAAAATTAAAAAAACAGGTCTTGACTATATACTTATTAAGCCAAAAAATGCTAAAACTACAACTCGTGTTCTCATTGGTCCATTTAAAAGTAACTGGGGAGCAAAACAACATCTTCCAAGCGTTAAAAACAATATTGCAGAAGGTGCATACATCACAAGGATAGACTAAAAATATGCTAAAACAACTTCTCTTTGATCAACTAACACCTGTTTCCATGTATGGAAAAATAAAGGAGCTTTTCAAAGATGAAGTGACAATGCTCTTTGAAAGCGTTGTCAACACATCTGAAGGTAATTTTTCTTTTATTACCATTGGAGCTATGGAGCGTATTGTTTACAAGAACAATAAAACGCTCTATACTGACACTACAGGTCTTACACAAAAATTAGATACTGACCCTTTTAACTTCCTACAAAATTATTATAAAAAATTAGACCAAGAGGCATATCAAAAAATTGCCAATGAAGCAGGTTTCGCATTTGTAGATGGTTTTATTGGATTTATTGGTTATGATATGGTTAAGGTATTTGAACCAACTCTAAGAGCAACAATGGATTCACTAAATGACCCATTAAATACTCCTGATTTAGATTTAGTTCGCCCCTCTATAATATTAGCATTTTCACATAAAACAGCTATGCTAACTATTATACAAAATGACAAAAATTACAGTAAACAAGTACTTCAAGTAGAAAAATTACTGCAAGAGCCTATATTACCTAAAAAGCTCAAATCTGCAACACTAAATGGAGATGGTATCTTCTCTATAGAAGAGGAGCGATTTAAAAATTTGGTTTTAGAATCAAAAGAGATGATACGTTCTGGCGATGTCTTTCAAATTTTATTAGCAAATCGTTATACCCAAGAAGGTAAAATAGACCCTTTAAGCTTTTATAGACTTTTACGCTCTAAAAACCCTTCGCCTTATCTCTTTTTACTTGATTATGAAGATTTTTCTATTTGTGGCTCTTCGCCTGAAGTTATGGTTAAACTATCTAATAATGAAATACTTCTACGACCTATTGCAGGAACAAGAAAACGTGGGAAAACACATGCACGAGACAAAGAACTTGAATTAGAGATGTTAAATGACCCTAAAGAGTGTGCAGAGCATCTTATGCTAATTGACCTTGGACGTAATGACGTTGGACGTGTTGCTAAAACAGGTACAGTAGAAGTAACTGATATGATGCGTGTAGAAAAATACTCTCATGTTATGCATATGGTAACAGATGTAGAAGCAACAATAGCAGAAGATAAAGATATGTTTGACCTATTTAGAGCCACATTCACAGCAGGAACAATGACAGGAGCTCCAAAAATACGAGCTATGGAGCTTATAGCAAAATATGAAGGTCTTAAACGGGGATTCTACTCTGGTTCTGTTGGATACTTTGCATTTAATGGAGAAATGGATAGTTCTATTGCTATTCGTACTTCACTTATTAAACCTAACTCAATCACTTTACAAGCAGGTGCAGGTGTGGTCGCAGACTCTATTCCTGAATTGGAGTATTTGGAAGTTAAGAATAAACTAGGTGCTTTACTGGCAACTATAAAAGATATGGAGAAACTTTAAAAAAGTTTCTCTCTTCTTAAAACTCATCAAACTCACGTTGTAATTTCTCTTCTTCATAAGCTTTTAACTCTGCTTTGCTCATCATCATAATTTTAATCTTTTTAGCTAAAAATGTTTTACTTTCGACTTTAGTAAAGTAGCTATAAGTACCAAATATTAAAGCAACTATAACAGTAAAAGTAATAATTTTTTGTGCTAAATCAAAGGTCTGAATAGGCTCTTTAGTTCGTATCTCACAAACACCACCGGGACAATGAGTTACAGGGTCTTTTTTAAACAGTCCAAAAAGTTTACATCCCAAACAGATAGAGAAAGCTGATTCTAAAAAGAGTAGTAACAAACAGAGAATACATACCAATACTTTGATGGGATTTGGTTGAAAATTAATAACCAACAAATAGAACATAGGAATAGCTAAAAACAGACCTATACCCCACGCAAAGCGTTTTTGTGTTGCACCCACATACTCTGGTCGTTGGTTTTGTACAAAAAATCTACCAAGTAACAAGCTAGGAGAGTAACGAGGCTGTATAACACGCATCATAAAATCAAAAGTAAAAAAACTAATAAATACTTTAGTAACAATCACATGCCCCAATGCTACAGCATTTACCAAACTAAGAAGTCCAATAACAAACAGAATTCCTGCCCCTGCTCTGGCTTCTCGCTCGTTTAAAACAAAAACATCATAACCCTCTACTTTTTCTCCATATTGAAAAAAATTGCTCATTTATATCCTTTTATTAAGTTAAAAACTATTTTAGAGGGAAAGCTCTTAAGTTACTCTTATTTAGAGTTTTTATAAAAGGTAATAGTATAAATCTGCTATAATCCACATAAAAAAGTAGGAAAAATAATGCAACTCTTCACAATCTTTGGAAATCCAGTTTCTCACTCAAAATCGCCACTTATGCATAATCTTTCATTTAAGAATTTGGGCTACAAAGGATGCTATACACGCTATAGGTTAGAAGATGGAAGTGAATTAAAAAGTAAATTTTTAGAGCTTGGAATTAAAGGAGCAAATATTACTGTACCTCATAAAGAGCATGCTTTTAATGCTTGTGATATTTTAGATGAGTTTGCTCAAAAAGTAGGTTCTGTTAATACTATTGTTAAAAAAGAGGGAAAACTATATGGTTACAATACCGATGCCCCTGGGTTTTTAAAAGCTATTTCTGAATTTAAAAATATTAAAACTGTACTTTTTTTAGGTGCTGGGGGAACAGCTCAATCAACTTCTGTAGTTTTACGTGATGCAGGATATGATGTAACTCTGCTTAATAGAAGTGCTGGTCGTTTAGAACGATATATAAAAGAGGGCTTTAAAACATTTACTTTTGAAAGTTTTGTCAATAATAAAAGTTATGACTTAATTGTAAATATGACATCAGCAGGATTAGAAGATGAATCACTTCCTTGTCCTATTGAAATATTAAAACAAGTTTTACCAACTTCAAAAGCCTGTGTTGATGTTATTTATGGAAAAGAGACACCTTTTTTAAAATTAGCAAAAACATATCATAAACCAACAAAAGATGGAAGTGATATGCTACTATATCAAGGAGTTATTGCATTTGAATACTTTACAGAGGGTAAATTTACCTTTGAAGAGATTAAAATTCAAATGCAACAAGCATTTATACTTTAAATCTAATTAGAAGTATTAGATTCTGTAACAGGAGTTTCTGTAGATAGATTCTTTATAGCTTTTGGATTGTAAAACTCTGGTTTATAACCATCACTTAAGAGTTTTATCATTCCCCCTGTTAAATTAACAACGTTATAGTTATTTTTAACACCTAAAAAGTTAGCAACCAACTTGGTTCGACTTCCACTATTACAAATAATTGCAAACTTTTCATCTTTATCCACAACACTATTAAGTTCTGCTAAAAACTCTTTTACATCATAACCATATCGTTCATCAAAAAAAGTAATAAGATAAGCACCTTTAATAATCCCCATTTGCATCCACTCACCCTTTGTACGAATATCAATAATTTTCATCTTTGTATTTTCTACAAACTCTTTTGTGGCAGGTATATTTGTTACCTTAGCAAATATTAGAGAACTCAAAAGTAGCACTACCCCAACTATTTTTTTTATCATAAATTTTGTCCTTATTTAAATATAGTATTAAGTATCAATCCAAAATTAATTTCAAGAATATCGGAAACTATGGTTTCATCTTTAACTTTGAATATAATAGTGGATTAATACTTACACTGAATAAATAGTTTATCAATTAATTGTGAATAATTTGTAAAGAGACCATAAAATAGTCTCTTAGAGTAAGAATAAGAAGGAGTGGTTACATTAAAAACTATTAATGTAAAAAGTGTCTAACAGTTGTAAAATAGAGAGAAATTCCATGCTCATTGGCAGCTTCTATAACCTCATCATCACGAATACTTCCACCTGGTTCAATAATAGCTTTTACACCAGCTTGGGCTGCAGCATCAATACTATCACGGAATGGGAAAAATGCCTCACTTGCCATAGCTGAACCACTAACATCAATACCCATCTCTTTTGCTTTTTTCAAGGCACATTGAGCAGCGTCAACTCGGCTTGTCATACCCATACCAACAGCAACCATTGCAGAATCTTTTACGTAAACAACACAGTTAGATTTTGTAAGCCCTGCTACTTTCCAAGCAATCTCTAAATCTTTCATCTCTTGTTCTGTGGCTGTAAGTTCTGATTTTTTATGAGCATTATGTACTTCATTATCACAAATACAGTCAGAATTTTGATAGACAAATCCACCATCTACATGTTTAAAGTCATGGCTATCTTTACTCATTACCAATTTTGTACCACCTTGAGCAAAAAGTTTAAGACGTTTTTTCTTAGCAAATACCTCTAGTGCTTCTTCTTCAAAATCAGAAGCCATAACAACTTCTAAGAAAATTTCATTCATTTTTTCTGCCAACTCTTTAGTAACAATTCCATTAACAGCAACTACACCACCAAAAGCAGAAACAGGGTCACACTTAAGTGCTTGTATATAAGACTCTAAAAGAGTATCTTTAATTGCAAAACCACAAGGATTTCCATGTTTTACAATACAAACAGCATTTTCATCTCCAAAACTTGAAGCAATTTTTAAAGCACCATTAACATCATTAATATTATTAAAAGAGGCTTCGCCTTTTAGCTGTTTAAAGTTATTTGTAAAGTGGTTATCAAACTCATATAATGCACCATCTTGATGTGGGTTTTCCCCATAACGTGTTTGAAATGATTTTTTACCTGTAATAAACTGATACTCTCCAAAACCATTATTAAAACGACGATTCATATAGTTTGCTATCATTGCATCATAAGATGCTGTATGTTCAAAAGCTTTTATCATCAAGTTACGTCTAAACTCTAAATCATCTTCTCTGTTCTCTAAAGCATTAAGTACAGAAGCATAATCCGAAGTATCAGTAACAATTAAAACATCATTAAAGTTCTTAGCTGAAGAGCGTACCATAGTTGGTCCACCAATATCTATATTTTCAATAATCTCATCAAAATCTTCTGTACGCTCAATAGTCTCTTTAAAAGGATA
>FPHN01000145.1_pt1 | contig 16573 bp, 10 predicted proteins | sample 1057391 | NCBI WGS metagenome assembly FPHN01 (sample SAMEA4473311, study PRJEB15554) | hydrothermal vent metagenome | biome: marine basaltic hydrothermal vent biome; feature: marine hydrothermal vent; material: water | place: Pacific Ocean | collected 2011-06-14/2011-07-23 | depth 1155 m | reverse complement strand
TGTAAAAATTTAAAAGCTTGAGTTAAAATATTCTCTTGTGTATATGCTAAGTACCCTATATGAACATTACTTTTTTTAACTGTAGCATTAGTAAAGCTTAAAATTCCATTATTATTACGTGTAGGAATATTAACCATCATTTTATTATCAATACTTAGAATATAAGGCAATTTAACCCCCATACGCAGGTAGTCATGGTAGATTCCTTTTATAAGTAGAGCTGTTTTAGTTGCTGTTGTAATAATGAAATTTTTAGAATCTAAATAGTCTAAAATATCTTTTTTCTCTCCAAAAGCAATATCTATATCACGCACCCAACCCGAGCTTGTAGGACCTATTCCATAGTGCCATGTACCATCTAAACTGCTATGTAAAATAGCAATAGGTGTTGCAATATCTAGTGCAGAGTTTTGGTTTCTATCAAAATAGATTTGATTTTTTTTCTTTATCATCACTTCTTGGGTTGGAATAACTCTTTGATTAGTATAATTTACAGTTAAAGCATAACGAACTTTTTGATTTTTAGAGCGAAATCCTTTTAGGTTTAGTTCTTTTTTTAACTCTTTATAGAATGAAGAGGGAATTTTACTATTATCTGAAAAATATTTAACTTGATTCTTTAAATGGTTAAAATTTTTTAATAATTTATCTTTAATCCATTCTGAAGAGTAATACTCTTTAATATCTTTAAAATAGTTAAGTGTCCCCTGTTGATAAGCTGTTTTATCATTAAAATTTTTAATCTCTTTTTGATTCATAATAACTTTATCTGCTTTATCTAATTGGCTAATCCAAAACTCTGCAATATTTAAATGTCGGTTTGGATTAACAATAAAAACAGGTTGTTTCTTTTTTGATGGTGTTAATAAAGGTTTATTATCGCCTATATCTTGACAAGAGTTAAGTAGAAATATAATAGAGATTAAGATGATTTTTTTCATAGGAAATTATATCAAAAAAATCAAGATAAAATTTAAAATATTGCTTCTAAAGACTAACAATTCAGAACTTTTTGCTACAATGCTATTAATGAATTGTAGGGTGTGATTGCTATCACACCCTTGTATAATAAAATTAGAGATAAAGTGATAAGATATTGTTCAACTTTTAAGTTTAAGTTATTATTGTGTTCTTAAGGTGTATCAAATATGGTAGAAACAATGTTTTCTTTAGATTTAATATCCCCATTAGTAGCACTATCAATTTCATCAACAGCTCCACTCTTCACAATACCTAAATGGTATTCATTATTCATAAAGTATTGATAACCACCATAATCATGTCTTGGGTCATCAAAGAGTGCCATTGGTGCAAAACCAAAAAGACCACTCTCTTGTAACTCTTGTTTCATAGTAGAGAGTGTTTGGTAAGTAGTGTTGGCTTTATCTTCCCATCCATTATAGTCTATCTCTGAATCTTCAATAGCATCGTTACCGTTGGCATCTGTCCAAGTGGCTGTTGCAATTGCTATATATGGTAAAAATACTGGTTTATTGTACTTCTCTTTTAAGAATGCACTAAAGTTTGCAATTCTAGTGGGTAACTTATCAATTCCAATATCATCATCGCTGTAAGCAATCGGATTTGGAGAGTCCCATCCTCCTGCATTCATTGGGTCTCGGCTAAACTCTCCTATCATCTCTTGGAATGAGATAAAATCTAACTTGTTTATTAAATCGTTATAGATAATCTCAGGTCGTCCCCACTCATACTTATCACCCAACGCACAGTTGGTATATCCACACTTATCATAGGTCTGATTTACTCCTCGGTTTCCTGTATCGGTCATGGCTAAAGAGAAGAGAACATCTGTCGTATTTGATTTGATTGAGTCAATAGCATTACCTATAATTGTAGCAAACTCATGTTGATTTGCATCACTAGACAGAATACTGTTTTTATTAAATTCAGGCTCCATAATAAGCATCTTTGTTCCATTTAGCTTATTTAAAAACTCTATTACTTTCGCATTGTCTTGAGCATATTGGGCTTTTTTATCGGTATCAGGCATACCATTCATAAGTTTATCACCAAAATACCAGTAGTTAAATACAGGAATATATCCTGCGTTCATAGCTTCTTGAATTTTAGTTGTATTGAACCAACTCTCTTCCCAACCCTCTACTAACCAATAGACCAAAAATTTACTATTTTTAAGACTATCTTGTAGGTTATCAAAGGCAGAAGCGTCAAAGTCTTTAATATCAGCATAGTAGCTATTATTTTCGATATTATCATCAAGAACTAAGTCAACTGAACTTACCCAAATCTTCTCACCCTCTGTGGTTGAGCTAAATGGATAGGCATAAGAGCCACCAAATCCAACATTAAACTCATTAAAAAGTGCTGTGGTTGTTGGTGTAGTTGAGTTATTACTACTTAATTCAATTAACCCTGCCAAAGCACCTGTAAATCCTGCATTATAATCGGTTGCTACTTCATTGGCAATATAGTCAGTTCTATCATCAGCATAGTCAAAATCATCAGCACTTTTTGGTCCACCAACCAATGCGCCCTCTAAGACAAATTCATTATTAGTAGGTAAATTGATATTATTGGTTTGGGAATTGTGTGATGCTCTATGGTGTGGATTGATAGGAGGATTCGTTCCATACCCTACTACATAAGAGCTATTTCTTGGATTATTTCCTAAGATATAATCAATTTGCTCTTTTGCAAAATTAATTAGTTTAGTTTTTTGCTCTCCATTATCTAGCTCTTTTGCATAGAGAAGAGCCATAAATGAAGCTGTAGAGGAGTAGCGTAGTGAACCCCATTTGTTAAGGAACGCTAATCCACCTGCCGTTTTACTGATACCATTTTGCCAATAGTTCAAATTTGTCTCAATAGCACTCTTATAAGTATCTTCCCCTGTTATTTCTGCTAATAGAAGATTCACACCATTAGAGACATTATCCCAATTTTGTGACCAGTATTTCGCATCAGAGGCATTAGCCACATAGCTTTTTGCTTTATTTAAATAGGTCGTATCTCCAGTTGCTTTATAGAGCCATACTGCACCCCATGCTAACTCATCATTGTATCCACTATATGAGCTATAGAAACCATTGGCTGCTGTATAACCATTATTGCCTTGATACTCTTCTGCATAGTGATAGATTTTTTTTGCTTTATCGAGCAATAGTGCTGAGTAGTTGGCATCATCTTGGAAAAGAATCGCTCCTGATGCCATTGCTGCTGCCATGCCACCTGCTACTTCACTACACTTGTTTGTTGCATCACAAGTAAATGTTGGTCGCTCCATTGTCATAAGCTCTGGTGGTCCCCAAAAACCGTGGTCTGCTCCAGCATCACCAACTTGATAATAGACTTTATCATCACTAGCACTATCAGGATTTGTTCCTTCATTATATGCTTGAACAAAATAGTCTAGGGCAGTTTTTACTTGCTCTTTACCATATTCACTCTCTCCTGCCTGACTGTAACCATTTGGAAATGCTATCATTCCCCAGTTTAGCATAGTTGCACTATAACTCATAGGTAAGTTAAATTTCACATGGTCTCCAGCATCAAACCAACCACCTGTAAGGTCTCTTCCTACATCAGCACCATCATTTAATCCACCTGCTTTTCTCCAAGTAACAGTTGGAAATGGCCCTGTGGCTCTTTGTGCCTCATAAAACTTTAATGCTAGTGGTAGAACTTCATGGTAGGCTGTATCCCCTGTAATAGGTGGTGTCGGAGTTGGAGTTGGTGTCGGAGTTGGTGTTGATGCTACTTTATTAGCACAATATCCAAACTCCACCTGTGCATTGGGTTTAACCAAATTGTTCCACTCAAGCCCACTAGCAGTTGCCTCTAGGGTATTTGGATTTTGCGAAAAGTTTGAACTCCAAGATTTAGTTACTACTCCATCTATAGGGAAATTGACTTCCCAATCAATCTCATGGTCACTATTATTTTTAACTTGAACATTTTTACAAAATCCACCATCCCACTGTGCATTTGCAGTTTGTGTTATTAGCAAATCTCCATCACTTGGAGGTGGTGGGGGAGGGGTCTCTTTTGCTACTTTGTTGGCACAGTAACCAAAAACTATACTACTTTGAGGCTCTACATAGTTATTCCAATTAAGCCCTGAAGCCGTAACATCTAATGTTGTTGAATTTTGTGCGTAATTTGCATTCCAAAGAGATGTAACAATCCCTTCTGCATTAAAAGAGATATTCCATAACTCTTTTGTATTTGTTGGATTATAAACAGAAACATTGGAACAAAAACCCGTATCCCAATCACTTTGCTTAATTACTTTCACTTCTAAATCACTAGCGATAGCCTGTGTATAACTCATGAGTAATAGTGTTGGAACCATTACAAATGTTTTTGTTAAACTCATTATTTTCTCCTATTTCTTAATAACTTCACAATAAACTCACATTCTATCTTATCTGAACTTAACTTTTTTAATTAATATTAAAAATAAATGAAAATATTTTGTATATTTATTATCTTTTGAATTTTTTAAAGATTAGCAAATCATTAAATCCAATTCTATTCTTAAATAAATAAGAACTTTTTGCTACAATGCCATCAATAAATTGTAGGGTGCGATTGCTATCGCACTAATAAAATATCAATTCAATGAAACGGTGCGATGGCAATCGCACCCTACGAATCCAAGGGCAAAACAGTGGCAACCACATCAAAAATAATCAAACAACTATTAGAAGAACGAATACTTGTAATCGACGGTGCAACAGGTACACAAATTCAAAATTTAGATATTCCCAAAGAGGCATGGTTAGACGACAAAGGCATAGACCAAGAGGGTTGTAATGAACTCTTAAATGCCACAGCACCAGAACTTATGAGAGAGGTTCATAACGCTTATGCTAAAGCAGGTGCAGATATTATAAAAACCAATACCTTTGGAGCAATGCCATGGGTACTTGATGAGTATGATATGGGTGAGCGATGTTATGAACTCTCTAAAAAGGGTGCAGAGATTGTAAAAGATGTTTGTGACCAATATTCAACGCCTGAAAAACCAAGATTTGTTTTAGGTTCAATTGGACCAGGAACAAAACTACCCTCTTTAGGGCATATTCATTATGATGAGATGTATGAGGGTTATAAACTTACAGCCCTTGGACTAATTGACGGTGGTTGCGACATATTTATGCTAGAGACTTGCCAAGACCCATTACAGATAAAATCAGCTCTTCATGCTTGTCAAGATGCCAATATTGAGCGTGGAGTAGAGCTTCCTATTATGGTCTCTGTTACCATTGAGCTTAGTGGAAGTATGCTTATTGGAACAGATGCTACAACTATTGTTACTATTTTAGAGCCATTTGATATTTTATCTTTAGGTTTCAATTGTGGAACAGGACCAGACCAAGTTAAAAAGCATCTACGAACACTTTCAGAGTTATGTAATATTCCAATTTCAGTTCATGCCAATGCAGGGCTTCCCCAAAATAGAGGAGGGTACACTTATTACCCCATGGGACCAGATGAGTTTACAAATAAACAGTTGGAGTTTACTGAATTTGATGGTGTAAGTTTTTTAGGTGGTTGTTGTGGTACTACTCCTCAACATATTCATGCTTTGCAAAAAGCAGTAAAAGGTATGAAGCCTAAAAAGCCAACAGGTAGTATAGAACCTAGTATAGCTTCACTCTTTAATACTACTGAACTTTTTCAAAAACCAGCACCACTACTTATTGGAGAGCGTTCTAACTCAACAGGTTCAAAAGCCTTTAGAGAGCTAATTATTGCTTCTGATTATGAAGGAACATTAACCGTTGGTCAAGCCCAAGTACGTGATGGAGCTCACTGTTTAGATGTAAATGTAGAGTTTGCAGGGCGTGATGGTGCTAAGGATATGAAAGCTATTATGGAGCTTTATAACCAAAAAATCCCTCTGCCACTTATGCCTGATGCGACAAGAGTTAATACAATGGAAGAGGGTTTAAAGTGTATTGGTGGAAAGCCTATTATAAACTCTGTAAACCTAGAAGATGGAGAAGAGAAATTTCATGCCATCTGTAAATTAGCCAAAAAGTATGGTACGGCTTTGGTCTGTCTAACTATTGATGAGGTAGGAATGGCAAAGACCAAAGAGGATAAAGTAGCCCAAGCAGAGCGAATGTATGATATGGCTGTTAATATTCACGGCATTGACCCTAGAAACCTTATTTTTGATGTCTTGACTTTCACTGTTGGTTCAGGGGATTTAGAGTATAGAGATGCAGGTATTCAGACACTTGAAGCGATAAGAGAGTTACATAAAAGACACCCTGAAGTTGGTTCAACCCTTGGACTATCTAATATCTCTTTTGGGCTTGATGTCCATGCAAGACGTTTTTTAAATTCAGTCTTTTTACACCACTGTTTAGAAGCTGGGCTAACTACAGTTATTATTAATGTTAAGCACATTATACCTCTTTCAAAAATGAGCGATGCTGACCGTGAAATTTGTGAAGAGTTACTTTTTTCTCCTGATGATAATTCGCTATTTAAATTTATAGAACACTTTTCGGATGTCAAAATAGAAGATGATGGAGCAGATGAAGAGTATGAAGCTATGAGTGATGAGGAGAAGATAGCTAAACTTCTTCTTGATGGCGATAAGGAGCGAATGATACCTTTGGTTGAAAAGGCACGTAAAAATATTCACCCAGATACAATAGTTAATGAGATTTTAATTGATGCCATGAAAGTGGTAGGTGAGCTATTTGGAAGTGGTCAAATGCAGTTGCCGTTTGTACTTCAATCTGCTGAAACTATGAAAGCTACAGTTGATTACTTGAACCCCTATTTAACCAAACAAGAGAAAGAGACCGATACCACTTTGGTTATTGGTACAGTTAAGGGAGATGTTCATGATGTTGGTAAAAACTTAGTTGATATTATTTTGTCAAACAATGGTTTTAAAGTAATAAATGTAGGAATTAAAGTTCAGTTAGAGACTTACTTAGAGACTATGGAGGCTAATAATATTCAAGCCATTGGAATGTCAGGGCTTTTAGTAAAATCAACAGGTGTAATGAAAGAGAATTTAGAGACCATGGCAGAGATGGGTATAGCAATCCCTGTACTACTTGGTGGGGCTGCGTTAACACGAAGCTTTGTAGATGATTTTTGCCGACCAATATATAAAGGACCTATTTTTTATTGTCGTGATGCCTTTGATGGGGTAATTGCCATGAGTAGAATTGAAAAATATAATGAAGATAACTCTGTAGGACTAGATACAAGATTAGCAGGAGATATGAACAAGGTAGAGAAAAAAGTTCAAAAGAAGATAATTATTCCACCTTTTGAAGAGTTAAAAATGCCTAGTCGAGATAATACTATTCCTACCCCTCCATTTTGGGGAAGAAGAGTATTACAAAAAGATGACTTAGATATGAATATGATATTTGATTGGGTCAATAAAAAAAGTGTTATGAAAATGCACTGGGGTTATAAACGTGGAAAGATGAAACCAGATGAGTATAAAAAGCTTATGGAAGAGAAAGTTTTCCCTGCGTATGAGAGATTAAAACAGCAGTTTATAGATGAAGATATGTTTGACCCAACTATTATTTATGGATATTATCCATGTAGAAGTAATGATAGAGAACTCTATTTATTTGATGAGAGTGAAGGGTGGAATATAGATGCAAATGCAAATAGAGAGAGTTTTGATGAGGTTAAAGAGAGACACACTGTTAAATTTGAGTTCCCAAGACAGCGAAAGAAACCACACCGAGCCTTAAGTGATTTCTTTAGACATGATAGACATGATATTATTGCTTTGACTTGTGTTAGTGCAGGTTCAAAGTTTTCTATTTACGAAAAAGAGCTATACGACAGAGGCGAATACCTAGAGTATAACATGGTTCATGGCTTTTCTGTAGAACTAGCCGAAGCTCTAGCAGAAGTAGCCCATAAACAGATAAGAATGGACTTAGGAATTTTAAAAGAGGATGAGGGAGCGACCTTGCGTGATGTAAGAATGAGAAGATACCAAGGTTCAAGATACTCATTTGGTTATCCTGCTTGTCCTGACCTCGAAGCTAGTCGAGAGCTATTTGATGTACTAAAGCCTGAGGATTTTGGGATTGAGCTTAGTGAGACTTTTCAGATACACCCTGAGCAGAGTACCAGTGCTTTAGTGGTGCATCATAGAGAGGCTGGGTATTATTCAGTTTAATTACAAAACTGCAAAACAATTACTACATTTAACTTTATTACTATCAAGAGTATGTTGAGTATAACATGCAGGACTTCCTTTGAAACAAGCAAGAGGTTGAGCTTTTTTAGCACAACCTGAAAAAAGTGTCAATGAAAATATTCCTACCAATAATAAAGATAAATGCCTAGTCATGAGTAATCCTTGTGTTTATGTAAATAAATTATATTTAATTAATATTAACGGTTATCCTATGAATAGTGTATGAATAATTAATGAATTGTGAAAGTATTTAAAAATACTTTCTTATTAATAGTTATAATTTTGCTATTGGTCTCTTTATAAGTACCTTTCTAGTATAATCCCCAAATTAATTAGAGGGGTACTTTTTTATGCCAAAACGCACGGACATCAAAACTATTTTACTTATCGGTTCTGGACCAATTGTTATTGGACAGGCTTGTGAATTTGACTATTCTGGAACTCAAGCAGCTAAGACACTTAAAGAGCTAGGATACCGAGTTATTCTTATTAACTCTAATCCTGCAACTATTATGACAGACCCTGAATTTGCTGATAGAACTTATGTTGAACCTATTACGGCTGAAGTGATTTCTAAAATTATAAAAAAAGAGAATGTAGATGCAGTACTTCCAACCATGGGTGGACAAACAGCACTAAATGTTGCAATGGAGATGTATGAAGCAGGAATGTTAGAAGGCATTGAGATTTTAGGTGCAAAACCCGATGCTATTAAAAAGGGTGAAGACCGTCAAGAGTTCAAAGAGGCAATGATTAAAATTGGTATGGATTTACCAATATCTGAATATGCTTATAATATGGAAGAGGCACTTAGAATTGCTGAAAATATTGGTTTCCCACTAATTATTAGAGCTTCGTTTACTATGGCAGGTGGAGGCTCAGGAGTAGCTTATAATATAGATGAGTTTAAAAGTATTGTTCAAGGTGGTCTTGATGCAAGTCCTATTTCTGAAATTCTAATCGAAGAGTCTCTTCTTGGTTGGAAAGAGTATGAAATGGAAGTTATTCGTGATAGTAAAGATAACTGTATTATTGTATGTTCTATTGAAAACTTTGACCCAATGGGTGTGCATACGGGAGATAGTATAACCGTTGCTCCTGCACTTACACTTACAGATAAAGAGTATCAAAATATGAGAGATGCCTCTTTTAAAATTTTAAGAGAAGTTGGTGTTGATACAGGTGGGTCTAACGTTCAGTTCTCTATTAACCCAAAAGATGGTCGTATGATTGTTATAGAGATGAACCCAAGAGTCTCTCGCTCTTCTGCTCTTGCTTCTAAGGCTACAGGTTATCCTATTGCTAAAGTAGCAACACTATTAGCTGTTGGTTTTACACTAGATGAGATAAATAATGATATTACAGGAACAACTGCTAGTTTTGAACCAGTTATTGATTACGTTGTAACCAAAGTTCCAAGATTTACATTTGAAAAATTTCCAATGGCAGATTCAACACTTAGTACAGCTATGAAATCTGTTGGGGAAGCAATGAGTATTGGTCGAACTTTTAAAGAGTCTTTCCAAAAAGCACTTATCTCTTTAGAGACTGGACTTATTGGTTTTAACTCTATTGAGTGTGATGAAGATGAGTTAATTAGAGAGATTAGACGCTCTAATGAGAAACGAGTTCTATATGTCTTTGAAGCACTTAGACGAGGAAAAACAGTAGAAGAGATTTTTGAGTGGTGTAAAATAGATAGATGGTTCTTATACCAATTAGAGGAGTTAGCAACTGTTGAAAAAGCAATGGATGTAGCACTTCTAAAAGATGCAACAAGAATGAGAGAAGTTAAAGCAGATGGTTTTTCTGATGCTATGATTGCATGGGCAATTAATAAAAATGAGGGGCAAAACTTCTCTGAAAATGATATTTATAACGCTAGAGAGAAATTAAATGTAACTTTAGAGTACAATGAAGTAGATACCTGTTCAGCTGAGTTTGAAGCTTTAACTCCATACTTATATTCAACAACTAATATTACAAAACTTCCAAAAGTAGAAAAAGAGGATAGTAAAGATAAAAAAGTTTTAGTAATTGGTGGTGGACCAAACAGAATTGGTCAAGGGATTGAGTTTGATTACTGCTGTGTTCATGCCTCTTTTGCTTTAGAGGATATGGGTATTAAATCAATTATGTATAACTGTAACCCTGAAACAGTCTCTACTGATTATGATACTTCTGATATTTTATACTTTGAACCAATTGATTTTGAACATGTTAGAAATGTAATTGAAATTGAAAAACCTGATGGTGTTATTGTTCACTTTGGTGGTCAAACTCCACTAAAATTGGCTAAACAGCTTACGGCTATGGGAGCAAATATCTCTGGAACAACAGCAAAAGTTATTGACCTTGCAGAAGATAGAGAGCTTTTCTCGGACTTTATTAAAAGATTGGGCTTAAAACAACCAAACAATGCAACAGTTATAAGCAAAGAAGAGGCTTTGGTTGTTGCCAATAAAATTGGTTATCCTGTGCTTGTTCGTCCATCTTTTGTACTTGGTGGTCGTGGTATGAAAACTGTTTATTCTGATGCTGAAATAAAAGAGTATATGGATGAAGCAGTTTCAGTTTCACATGATGCACCAGTTCTTATTGATAAGTTCTTAGATAATGCAATAGAGCTAGATGTAGATGCAATTTGTGATGGGAAAGATGTATATATTGGTTCTGTTATGCAACATATTGAAGAGGCAGGAATTCACTCTGGTGACTCTGCTTGTGCATTGCCAACTATCTCTATTTCAGATAAACTATTGGTTAAGATTAAAGAACAGACAGCAAATATTGCATTAGGTCTTGGTGTTGTTGGTCTTTTGAATATTCAGTTTGCTATTTTTGAAAACGAGGTTTACCTAATCGAAGTAAATCCAAGAGCTTCAAGAACTGTTCCATTTGTAAGTAAAGCTACAGGTGTTCCTTTGGCAAAAGTAGCAACTAGAGTTATGATGCAAGGAGACTTAAAAGAGGCTCTTAAATTTTATGACAACTTTAATGTTGTAAACTTTGACAAAAAAATAATGGAGCCAAACCTAAAAGGTCATGTAGCTGTTAAAGAGGCTGTTTTCCCATTCAATAAACTAACAGGAGCTGATCTATTACTAGGACCTGAAATGAAATCAACAGGCGAAGTTATGGGAATATCTGATAACTTTGGAATGTCATTTGCAAAAAGCCAATTCGCAGCGAAAAATAATATTCCTTTAGAGGGAAAACTATTTATGTCATTAGCAAAAAATGATAAAATTCATTTAGCTGAGATTGGAAAATCTTTTACAAATTTAGGTTTTGAAATATATGCAACAGGTGGAACGCATAAAGCATTAGAAGAGGCAGGTGTACCATCTAAAAAAGTTCTTAAAATATCAGAAGGTCGCCCAAATATAGATGATATGATTAAAAATAATGAGATTGCACTTGCTATTAATACCTCAGCAGATGCAGGAAGTAAGATAGATGGTCAAACAATAAGACAATCAGTTTTACGTGCTAATGTTGCCTATTTTACAACAGTTGCAGGAGCTAGGGCTACAGCATTAGCTATTAAAGAGCTTAAAGCTTCTGGTGGTACGCTAGAGCCTAAGGCTTTACAGGATTATTTGAATTAATTAAAGGTGCGATAGCAATCGCACCCTACGGTTTTAAATAATGACAGATAATATTATATTCTCTCGTTCCCAAGCTCCAGCTTGGGAATGTATATTAGAGTTTAACTATTTAAAATATCTTTTTATTTATTCAAACTCTTATATGCATTCCACAGCTGGAGCTGTGGAACGAGTTGAAAAATCAGAACTTATAAAACAATCTGTTCGATAAAATCGAACCTACAGAAGCATTGGAATATTCCGTCGAATTCAAGTTATAAGGTAAAAGATGATATTTAAAGGCTTTCCTCAAGAGGGCTTGAAATTTTTAGATGAAATTATAGAAAACAACTCAAAAGAGTGGCTTGATGCAAATAGAGAACGATATGAAAAATATATCGTCTCTCCTAACAAAGCATACATAGAAGAGATGGGCGAACATCTACAGATTTTAGTTCCTACTATTAATGCTATTCCTAAAGTAAACAAATCACTCTTTCGTATCTATCGTGATGCACGGTATCATCTAAGTGACCCCATAAAAACACGTATAGGTATTATTTTTTGGCAAGGTCAAACCCACCGTATGCAGAGTTCATCTTTCTATATGCACTACGACTCTAAAGAGGTTTTTGTAGCTACTGGTATACGAAATTTTAAGCCTCCTCTTTTAGCTACTTATAGAGAGTATATTCAAAACAGAGAAAAAAGAGAAGAGCTTCACAATATATTTGAAGAGTTAAAAAATAAGGGCTATCAACTACCCGAACCTGCATATAAACGTTACCCAAGAGACTTTGATAAAAATGAACCTTATGCCTATTTGGCTCTTTATCGTTCTGTTTATGCTTTTACAACTTTTGTACCTAATGATGTGTTTCATTCTGAAAAAATTATAGATAAAAATTTTAAAATTTATGAAGATATGATGCCTTTGCAAGAGTGGGTTTATGAGTTGACTCTGTATGAAAACTAAGCTCTACCTAACCCAAACAGATACCACCATAGGTTTTGTCTCACAAGATGCCTCTAAAATAGACAAAGCTAAAAATCGTTTATCAAATAAATACTATATACGAGTAGTCAATTCACTTGAAACTTTAAAAAGATTTACACGTGTTCCTCAAAAGCATAAAAACCGTCTGCGTAGAGCTAAAAAAACAACTTTCATAATGCCTAATGGTCTATCATTTCGTGTGGTAAAAGATACAGAACATAATCTTTTACTTAATCGTTTACATTGGGTATACTCTTCTTCTGCAAATTTAAGTGGGGCAGAGTATGATGAAAAATATGCTAGAGATAAAGCAGAAGTTATTGTGACTTCTCCTATAAAAAAAAATGGTTTGGCTTCTAAAATTTATCGTTTGGGGCAAAAAAAAATGGTAGGAGTTCGTTTATGAAAGCTATAGTTAATGCTAAAATAATTGTGGATAATGAGGTTTTAGTAGGATATAACTTATTTTTTTTTAAAAATAAGATTATTAGGATAACAAATGAGTTACCTGTAGGTGTTGAACTTATTGATGCAAAAGGATTATATCTATCTGCTGGATTTATAGATATACATATTCATGGTTCAAATGGTTTTGATGTAATGGATGGAACAAGTGAAGCTTTAGATGGAATTTCTAAAAGTATTATGCAGACAGGAACGACCTCTTTTTTAGCCACAACCATGACCATGAGCAAAGAAGATATAGAGAGTGCTTTAGATAATATCCAAAAATTTAAAGCAAACGATAGAGCAAAGATTTTAGGGGTGCATTTAGAAGGACCTTTTATTAATCCAAGTAAAAAAGGGGCTCAAAACGAAGCTTATATTCAAAGACCTAATTTTGAGCTAATTGAACCTTATATGGATATTGTAAAAATGATAACTCTTGCTCCTGAAGTAGATGGTGCAAAAGAGTTTATGCACTATCTACAAAAGCATTATCCAAATGTTCTATTGAGTATAGGACACTCAAATGCCTCTTATGAACAGAGCAAAGAGAGCTTTTCTATGGGAATTTCTCATGCTACTCATCTTTTTAATGCTATGAATCCTTTACATCATAGAGAAGCAGGAGTTGTAGGAGCTGTTTTGGAAGATGAAAATATCTCTTGTGATATTATTGCTGATTTAATTCATATTCATTACTCTTTTTTCCCTATGCTCCATAAGCTAAAAAAAGAAAATCTACTATTGATAACTGATGCCATGAGAGCAGGGTGCTTGTGTGCTGGTGTTTCTGAAATAGGTGGTCAAAAAGTAATTGTCAAAAATGGGGAAGCAAGGCTAGAAGATGGAACACTAGCAGGAAGTGTTTTGAAAATGAATGAAGCGTTACGAAATTTTTATAAATATACAGATATTTCATTACCAAAATTAATTTCAATGGTTACTTCTGTACCTGCTAAAAAATTGGGCTTGAAATTGGGAAGATTAGCAGAGGGTTACCCTGCTGATTTGGTCTTATTTGATAGAGAGTTTGAAATACAAAGAGTCTATATAGAGGGAAAGAGTTTAATTTAGCAAATTAATTGACAGTCAAAAAATACCCTTATTATCTATTTTTGCTATTATAACATTATTATTTATACAAAGGCTAGAGATGAACATACCTCATATTCCCGTGTTATTAGCAGAAGTGTTAAATGGTTTTTCCAATATTAAAGAGGGATATTTTGTAGATTGTACCTTGGGTTATGCTGGTCATTCCGAAGCAATATTACAAAATTATGAGCAGATTAAACATATAGGAATTGATAGAGATGATGAAGCATTGGCTTTTTCTAAAGAGCGATTAGCTCCTTTTTATGATAGAAGTACTCTTTATAAAGGAACATTTGCCTCAACATTACCAATATTAAAAGAAAGCCCAATTACAGGATTATTAGCAGATTTTGGTGTCTCGTCTTTACAACTAGATAAAATGGATAGAGGCTTCTCTTTTGAGAGTGAGACTTTAGATATGCGAATGGATAGCAAGGCAGAACTTTCTGCTTATGAAGTGGTTAATGAATATTCCCAAGAGAAATTGGAATATATTTTAAACCATTATGGAGAAGTACGTTCATATAGACGAGTTGCTTCGGCTATTGTTGAAGCTAGGTCTAAAAAAAGTATAGAGAGTGGAAAAGAGTTGGCTGATGTGATTTGTACGGTTATTCCACGTGGTGGGAAGATTCATCCTGCTACTTTATCTTTTCAAGGAATTCGTATTGAAGTAAATAATGAACTTGGCGAAATAGAGGGGCTTTTGGATGTTTTGGAAGATAAGTATAAAGCAGGAGAACTGAATGGAACAATTGTTTCACTTATTACTTTTCACTCTTTAGAAGATAGACTAGTTAAAAACAGATATAAAAAATGGTCAAAGGCATGTATTTGTGATGCAGAGGCGATGAGATGTACCTGTGGTAAAAATCATCAATTGGGTAAGATGTTGGTTCGTAAACCTATTACAGCCACAAAGCAAGAGCTAAAAATTAATGCTCGTTCACGTTCGGCAAAACTTAGAACATTTATTTTTAAAGGTTAACAATGGAAAAGATTCAAAAAGAAGAGAATGGAGTAACAGGAAGTATGCTATTAATTACAATTTTTTCTATAGCTTTAGTTCTATTATTAGCAATTCCTAATATATACTTAGATAATGAAATTTATTATGAAAGCCGACAGATTTCACATTTGCAATCATTAAAGATTACCTTTCAAGAGGAACAAGAGTTAATTAAAAACCGTTTAGAAGAGATATACTCTAAAGAGAATTTGATGACACAAGATGTAAAGTAGTCTAAATGATTAAAAAATTCCTTGAATTCGCTATTGATAGACCTGTTTTAAATCACTTGGTTATGATTTTGATGATTATTATGTCTATTTTTGCCTATAAAGCTATTCCTAAAGAGATTTTCCCACCATCTCAACTTGACCAAGTCTCTATTGTGGGAAGCTATGCAGGTGCAAGTGCTGATGTGCTTGATAAGATGGCAGTTAAAGGGATTGAGGATGAGTTAAAAGGATTGGCTGAAATAGATACAGTATATACAACTGTTCAAAATGGCTCTTTTTCAATTAATGCAGATATTGTTTCGGGAAATGATAATCAGATGGTTCTTGGAGAGATAAAAGATATTATCTCTAATTTACGGCGTGATTTACCCTCGGATATGGATGAACCTATTGCAAAGATAAAAGTTCAGAGCTATCCACTTATTTTGGTTGCCATTGCAGGTAATGTTCCTATGAAAGAGTTAGTGGATGCAGGAGAAGATTTAAAAAATAGTATTACACTTATTCCTAATTTAAGTGAAGTAATGATTCGTGGAGAGTCCGATGAAGAGATTTTAATTGTTTTAAATCAAAAAAAGATTGATGCTTATGGTCTTTCTAAATCGGCAGTCTATTCAGCTATCTCTTCACTCTCTTCTATTTTTCCTGTGGGAACTATTAAAGAAAAAGGAAACCATCTATATATTTCAACGATTAATGGAGAAAAGAGTAAAAAAGCTCTTGAAGAGAGTATGTTATTTGTAAATGGCAAACGTTTTTATCTTGGCGATATTGCAAATGTAAAGCTAGGATTAGCAGAGCCAAATCAGCTATCTCACTTTAATGGTGTACCAAATATCTCTTTGGATATTAAAAAAACAAAAGAGGGTAATGCTATTGCTTTAACTAAAGAGATTAGAGAGGTACTAAAAGAGTTTAATCAGAAGTATAAAGGAAAAGTGACGTTTAAAGCCTATACCGATACCTCTATTTGGATTAAAAATCGTCTAAATCTAGTCTCATCTAATATTCTATTTG
>FPHN01000228.1_pt1 | contig 17071 bp, 18 predicted proteins | sample 1057391 | NCBI WGS metagenome assembly FPHN01 (sample SAMEA4473311, study PRJEB15554) | hydrothermal vent metagenome | biome: marine basaltic hydrothermal vent biome; feature: marine hydrothermal vent; material: water | place: Pacific Ocean | collected 2011-06-14/2011-07-23 | depth 1155 m | reverse complement strand
TATTCCAGCAACTTATAAAACTGTAACTAAAAAGAGAATGGTTGCAGATGGTTATGCAAAATGGGTTCCTATTGTTTGTCATACAAATATGACTCCTACAATGATTAGAAATGTTCAAAAAGCACTTAAATCTGCTGGTTACTATCATGGTCCAATTGATGGTGTTTGGGGAGTATCTTCAAAAGCAGCTACAAGAGCTTATCAAAAAGCCAAAGGTTTACCAGTGGCTGGTCTTTCTGTAGCTACTATGGAATCTTTAGGTCTTTATTAATCAGTAAATCTTCTATACCAAAGAGAGTATATCTCTTTGGTATATTCTTGCTTCATCTTTATTTACTTACAAAAATTTAAAATTGCTCTATTTAAAATAAATTATTAAGAAACATATAAGAACAATTACTTAGAAGTAAGTATTTTTTTTTGTTTTAAGCTGTGCGTTAGGAAAAGTAATTTATAATTATTCATGCGTTAATTATTCATGCGTTAATTTTACATATAAATACATAGGAGAATATTATGATAATTAAAGATACCTTAAAATTATCAATCATTGCAGCTGCGTTAATAACAAGTTCCAACGCACAATCAATTGATGGAGATGATTTACCACCAGCAAAACCAGGTCAATGTTTTACAAAAGCATTTTTCCCAGCTAAATATGCAACTACTACAGAAAGAGTATTAGCATCAGAAGCAAGTGAAAAAGTAGAAGTTATTCCTGCTAAATATGGATGGACTACAGAAAGAATTAAAGTAAGCGATGGAACTCAACGAACAATAACTATTCCTGCTACTTACAAAACTGTATATAATAGAGTTATGTCTAAACCAGCGACAACAACTTGGAGAACAAATTTAAGTAATAATGCTCCTGAAGCTTCAAATACTTGTGTACAAGCTGCTGCTGCAGCAGGTATGAATGTAAGTGGAGCAACACCAGGTACATGTTTCTACGAACACTATAAACCAGAAAAATATCAAACAACTACTGAAAAAGTATTGGCATCAGAAGCAAGTGAAAGAGTAGTAGCTATTCCTGCTAAATATAGAACAGTGACTAAAAGAATTTTAGTATCTGAAGGTACAGAAAGATTAGTTAAAACTCCTGCACAATACAAAACTGTAAAAAGTAGAGTGTTAATTTCTCCTGCAAGAACAGAGTGGAAGAAAACAAAATGTGGGGATAGAGGTTGTAATCAATCAGAAGTTGTATGTTTAGTAGAGATTCCTCCTGTATATAAAACAGTTACAAGAAAAGTTGTTGCAAGACCAGCTTCTACTAGAAAAGTTACTACTCCACCTCAATACAGAACTGTGCAAATTCAAGAGTTAGTTGAACCTGCTTCATCAAAAACTATTCCAATCCCAGCTAAATATAAAACTGTAACTAAAAGAGAAAAAGTTCAACCTGCTTCTTACTTTTGGACAGATGCAAGTGGTAAAAATGCACGTACTCGTACAACTAGACAATGTGATAGAATCTGTTTAACAGCAACACCTGCTAAATATAATAAAGTTTCTAAAAGAGTTGTTGCAACACCTGCTAGAACTAAAGTTGTTACTACACCTGCAAAATATACAACAGTTAAAATTAAAAAGTTAATTAGTCCTGCAAGTGAAAGAAGAATTCCTATTCCAGCAACTTATAAAACTGTAACTAAAAAGAGAATGGTTGCAGATGGTTATGCAAAATGGGTTCCTATTGTTTGTCATACAAGTATGAATTCTACAATGATTACAAATGTTCAAAGAGCACTTAAATCTGCTGGTTACTATCATGGTCCAATTGATGGTGTTTGGGGTTCAGCTTCTAAATCAGCTACAAGAGCTTACCAAAAAGCTAAAGGTTTACCTGTTGCTGGTCTTTCGCTAGCTACTATGGAGTCTTTAGGTCTCTATTAATAGTTTTTAAATTTTATCAGAAGAGAATTTTTATCTCTTCTGAACCTCTTTTTTAACTTTCATTAAACTTCTTTTAAACTTCAACTCAATATACTAGCTTTGAAAATATCAATATTTTATTGATATAACAAATTTATTAAGAATTTAAAAAATTCTAAACAAAGGATATATATGGCTCTTTATGATAGAAATTATAGTAACAATACTATAGATAGTGCTTATACTCATGAAGCAGAAAGTGCTTCTGTTGCATTCATGAAAAAAACCTATCAATTATTAGGTGCAAGTATGGTTTCATCTGCAATGGGTGCATATCTTACTATGCCTTATGCAGAAACTATTCAACAATTTAAATGGTTTATTTTTGGTTTTGTAATGTTAATGGTTTTCTTTGGTTTTAATGCCACAAGAAAAAATCATACTTTACATATGATTGCACTGTTTGTATTTACATTTGCAATGGGTGTAATGATTGTACCTCTTTTAGCTATGGTTATTGGTCAAGGTAATGGTATGCTTATTGGTAATGCCTTTTTAATGACCTCTGTACTTTTTGGTGCATTAAGTCTTTTTGCTATTAACTCAAAAAGTGATTTTTCAAGTTGGGGAAAACCACTAATGGTTGTTATGATTGTAATTTTTATAGCATCATTAGTAAATATCTTTATCTTAAAAAGTCCTATGATTCATGTAATTGTTACAGCAGGTATTTTATTGCTCTTTTCACTGTTTACTATCTATGATACACAAAACATTGCAAATGGGGCATATGACTCTCCTGTAGATGCAGCAGTATCATTGTTCTTAGATTTTTTTAACATGTTTACTTCAATCTTACAACTTTTAGGTATTATTGACGGTGATTAAGTAAAATAATCTTAGAAGATTACTCTTCTAAGATTTTACTGCTTTTACAAAAATAACTTCAAACTCCAAATAATTTAATGGATAGTTTTTTATTAAATCTTTCATTTCTTTATAGCTTAACTGTCTTGTACCACCACTTACTCCACTACGTTTAATATAACGGAACATCTCTTGTACAGAAGAAAAATTTAAATGATATTGAGCCTCTTCAACATTAAAATCATAATTTTTTTTTAATATTTTAATAATATCTTCTTTAGAATAAATAGGAGAATCAATACCTGCTGTCTGATGTAAAGTTTTAAAAGTATTTGAGGTAAAGAACGCAAAATAATATTTATTAGCTAATAAAGAAATAGTCTCTAAAACAGCAGATAAATCACTACTCCACTGCAAAGCAGAAGAAGAGATAAGAATATCAAACTCCTTTTTTTTATAATATTCAAAAGATTCCTTTTGATTAAAATCAGCACATATCTTTTGAATATTTGAAGAGTTAGGATGCAATTTTAACATCTTGGATGAAAAATCAAATGCAATAAATTTTTCAAATTCTATATTTTTTTCTACTATATTTTGATAAACTGCACCAGAACCAGAACCAAGGTCTAAAATATTTTTATATTTATCTATTGTTATTAAAGAAGTTAAATATGAAGCTACCTTAGATTGTATTATATTATGTTTTCTATATTCATCAGCAAATCGTGAGAACTCTTTTACTATTTCCATTTATCTCAATTTCAATTAATTTAGGGTATAATCCCCCAAATTATACCCAATTTGAAGTTTAAATTAACAAACAACTTCAATATTCAAAGAGGAAAAGAATGATTTCAACACTATTAGTTGTTCAAATTGCTTTAACTATTGCTATAGTTATTGCTGTTTTATTACAAAAAAGTTCAAGCATGGGTCTTGGTGCCTACAGTGGAAGTAATGAGTCTATGTTTGGAGCTAAAGGACCAGCAGGTTTTTTAGCAAAAGCTACATTTACATTAGCACTTCTTTTTATATTAAATACCTTAAGTATGGGTTATTTATACAACCAAGAGAAAACACACTCTGTAGCAGATACAATTGATGCATCAAGCTCTGTTCCTTCAATAAAAAAAGTTGACCCAGCTACTGCTACTCCAACAACAAAAGAAGATAATACTTCAAAATAATCTCCTGTAATGAGGTTCTCCCTCATTACTATTTTTTATATACTCAAACTCTCCCTTTTACAGTTCATAAGAACAAACACTTTTACAAGTAAAAAAAGGGTAAAATTTCAATATTAAAAACATAAGGATTAACAACATGTTAAATGAAATTTATGACCATACCAAAGAACAAATGGAAAAAAGTATTGATGCTCTAAAAAGAGATTTTTCAACTCTACGAACAGGTAAAGTTACTACCAATATTGTAGATAATATTAGAGTTAATTATTATGGTACACCAACTCCATTAAATCAAGTAGGAAATGTTATCGCTACGGATGCAACAACCATATCTATTACTCCTTGGGAAAAGCCTATGTTACAAGCCATAGAAAAAGCGATTCAAGAAGCAAATATTGGTGTAAACCCCAACAATGATGGAGATTTTATAAAACTCTTTTTCCCTGCTATGACATCTGAACAACGTAAAGGGATTGTGAAACAAGCTAAAGCTATGTCTGAAAAAGCAAAAATTGCTATTAGAAATATTCGTAAAGATGGAAATGACCACGTTAAAATGCTTGAAAAAGATAAAGATATTAGCGAAGATGATTCTAAACGAGGACAAATAGAAGTTCAGAAAATAACAGATAAAGCTGTAGCTCAAATTGAATCGGTCTTAACAGCTAAAGAAGCTGATATTTTAAAGGTTTAAATTTTATGGATGTAGCAAATATATACAAAGAGGCTGAAGCACTATTGGAAGGTCATTTTATTTTATCTAGTGGAAATCATTCTAACCGTTATTTACAAAGTGCAAAAGTTTTAGAAGACCCCAAAAGAGCAAAAATATTAGCAGACGCATTAGCTAAACTAATTCAAAAAAGTGGAATAGAAGTAGATACAGTCTGTGCCCCTGCTCTTGGTGGTATATTAGCTGGTTATGAGTTAGCTCGTTCACTTGATGTTCGTTCTATTTTTGTAGAACGAAAAGAGGGTGGAATGGAGCTTCGCCGTGGTTTCCAAGTAAAAAAAGATGAAAAAGTCTTAATTTGTGAAGATATTATTACCACAGGTGGTTCAGCAATGGAAGCAGCAAATATTATAGAAGAGCTTGGTGCAAATGTTGTTGCTTTTGCTTCATTAGCAAACAGAGGTTTCTGTAAGCGTAATGGTTCAGATACTATAGCAAAGCCCGAATGTAAACTACCTTCTGATATACCATTTTTTGCCTTAGATGATTTTACATTTGAGATGTATACACCCAAAGAGTGTCCAATGTGTAAAGATGGTTCAACAGCCATTAAACCAGGTAGCCGTAATAACTAAAAAAAAGAGAATATTTTAAAAATATTCTTTTTCTTTAAGTATTCATCCACAGTTAATTTACAAAATACTACTATACTCTATCATCAAAATTTAAAGGATTGTAAAATTATGAAAAAAATATTATTAAAACCTATCTTAGCTTCAAGTATAGTTGCTCTTATGTTAAGTGGATGTGTTCAAGGTGGAATGCCAACTATTAAAAATGCGGATGGAACATCAAACCGTGCAGGAACAGGTGCTTTACTTGGAGGACTACTTGGTGCTGTTGTTGGTGGTTCAACTGTAAATCATTCAGGGAAACGTGTTGCTATTGGTGGTGCATTAGGTGCAGCTGTTGGTGCAGCAATTGGATATAGTTTAGACCAACAAGCCCAAGAAGTAGCACAAACACTAAATACAAATGTAAATAACAATCCAACAGCAGAACAAAATTCAAATAATCAACTTGTTGTTTCAAATACAGATAAATTTGTAAAAATTATGTTCCGTGACCCAATGATGTTTAGAACAAATGAGAGTATACCAACCCCATCAGCAGAAGCAGAAATTAGACAGATGATTCCTGCTCTACAGAAACCAGCTTATGCAAATATGATTATTCAAACCGTGGGACATACAGATAGCAGAGGAAGCTTCCAACATAACCAAGCCTTATCTGAAGCAAGAGCATCATCTGTAGGAAATACTCTTCAAAGTGGAGGAGTTACAAATGAAATGTTCTCAAAAGGTTGTTCTTATTCTAAACCAGTAGTACCAAATACTTCACCTGCAAATATGGCACTAAATAGAAGAGTGGAAATTTATCTTTATCCTAATCAAGAAGCAGTTATTGACCCTTGTGTAAAGTAATATCTAAAAGAATAGTTTATTAACTATTCTCTTTTAATAAAGCTTTTGCTTGTTCTTCTGATATGCTACCACCTATATACTCTTCTTCTATATCATTTAGATGTTCAATTAACTCTTTTTTAAATAAACCATCATCTTTGATATGATTCTTGATAAAATATTGCATCTTTGCAAAATCAGGAAAGAGTACCAACATATCTTTTTTTAATACAGAACTATTCCAAAGATTCTTTTTATCTTTCATTGGTAGCTTATCTAGTTGTAAAACTTCTTTACCATTTACATATATTATAGAGTTACTCTTATCTCCTGTAATTATTGCTTTTTCATTAAAACCATAACTAACGTCTACCTCATCATTAAGCTCATTTACAAAACCTGTTAACCAAGAGACAATTAAAAAAATCACTACTCCTGCAAATATCATTGTTTTATTCATATTTATCTCCTTAATTTAATATATTATACTATTTTATTCAATAAACTTAAATCAATAATTCTATCAGCTTTTTCGATACTTGTTATCCTATGAGCTATGGTAATAATGGTTTTATCTTTTATATAACTCTCTAATGCCTTTAAAAGCTTATCTTCTGTCTCATTATCTAATGAAGATGTTGATTCATCAAAAATAATTATTTTGGGATTATCTAATAGTACTCTTGCTATAGAGAGCCGTTGTTTTTGACCACCTGATAATTTTGTTCCATTTTTACCAATAACAGTATCTAACTGATTTTCTAATCCATTTACAAATTCATAAAGTTGAGCTACTTTTAAAACTTGGTATATTTTTTCATCTTTATACTCTTTTCCAAGTGTTAAATTAAAACGAATGGTATTATTAAACATTAATGGAGATTGCAAAACAAAACCAACATTTTCACGAACTTTTTTATATCCTATCTTTCTAATTTCATGTTCATTATAATAGATATTTCCCAAAGATATAGGATATAAACCTATAAGTATTTGAGCTAAAGTACTTTTCCCACTTCCTGTTTGACCGATAATCGCTACCTTTTCCCCTGCTTTTATCTCTAAATTTATATTTTTTAAAACATCAACTTTTCCATCATAAGAGAAAGATAAGTTTTCTAAACGAATAGATGCTGTTTTTTTGTCTTTAAATGGGTCTATTTTAGCTTCATATTTTGGTTCTGCATGTAGTTCTAATATCTCATTTAGTCGTTCAATGGAAGTTTTTGCATTAAAATAGAGATGCGTAAAATTCATAAGTTTATCTACAGGACGCATAATAATCCAAGCATAAGCAAAAATAGCCAACAATACCATTAAAATACCCATAGCTCTAAAAATATCATGAGAATACATAATTAACATACGTGAAAATTCCAATGCCATTTCACTTTTTAATCCAAACTGATAACCTCTATCTCGTATCTCTTTTGCTTTATTATCAATATCATTCAAAAAATACTCTTCACGATTTTGCACACGAATTTGATTATAAAGCTCCAAACTCTCAGTAAGTGAATTTTGGAAAATTTCTATAGCTTTATTCTCTTTTTTCTTAATTTTTGCTACTTTTCTAAAAACATGTAGATAAAAGCTCATAACCAAAGGATTAAGCAATAAAATAACCAAGGCTAACTGCCAATTAAGATATAAAATAACCACTGCAATACTAATTAAGGTTAAAAGTTCTACCACTATTTCGCCTACCGAAGAGGCTACAAACTTATCTACAGTATCAACATCTGTAATTACTTTTGCCGATACAGAACCAGAACCCAACATATCATATTCGGTCATTGAAACTGTTTGTAGATGATTTAGCAATCTTTTACGAATTACATAGGTTACCTCTTTTGAAATTTTAGTAAAAAGGCGAATATGCAAAAGGTTTAAAAGTAGTGAAATAGCCTTTAAAAAAAGCGTTATAAGTAAAACAACCAAAATATAATATTCAGGAGAGCCAATTGTTAAATATTGGTCAATAGTTTTAGTAATAGTTCCACTTTTCCCCAAAATAAGTTCATCAATTAACAAAGGAATTAAAAGAGGAACAGGAATAATTAAAATTGTGGACAAAATAGCTACTAAATTTGCACCAATTAAAACTTTTTTGTGTTTAGATATTTCTTCTAAAATATATTTGATACTAATCATAATAAACTCTTTTTTTAAGCAAACAATAGCATAATTTTATTAACTCTTAATTAATTAAAATCTGTTATAATAATGTAAAAAAAGAGTCTATTATGTTAATAAAAACAATAACCAGCATGCTTATTATTTTCCTACTTACTTCTTGTTCTGCATCCGAAACAAAAAATGATGGAAATAAATCTAGTGAACAATCAAAACAAAAAGTAGAAAACAAAGAGTCTAATACTTCTAAAAAGAAAGTTCAAAAAGTCGAATTAAAAAAAGATATTTTAAGAATAAAAACACTTGACGGCAAAGAGATTCATATAGATGAAGCTATTGCAGGATTAACCTTTCAAGAGTATAAAAATAAAACTGTTTTTGTCATCTTTTTTGGATATAGATGTCCACCTTGTATGCAAGAGATGCCTCATCTTATAGCCCTAATGGAAAAAAAGCATCCAGACCTAAAGATTATTGCACTTGAAGTTCAAGGTCTTAATAAAGAAAATTTACAGGCTTATAAAGCTAGAAAAGGTCTAAATTATACATTAGCAGTAGGAAGAGAAAATAGTTCATTTATACAATATATTGCTTCAAAAGCACAATGGGGAGGTTCTATTCCTTTCTTTATCGCTTTCGATAAAAAGGGCGAAGTTAAAGTTGTTCATATAGGTGCATTAAATACAGAACAACTTAATGGTGTATATCAAGAACTTAAATAATAAGCAATGGTTGGCGACAGGTTTCGGCGAGAACTAAAACGATAGTGGAGAAATTTCGTTGGAAACTCTGTGAAGCTATAACATTCCTAGGTTTTTATGAACGGAGCGATATTGCTATCGCACCACTCTATTTGTATGGTTAGTTCTGAATATAACTTCATTAAAAAATTACATTTTCTTAACTAACCAAGAAAATGTAAATGCAGATGTAAAAAAGACTAAAATAACATAAATAGTCCAAATAAGAGGAAAAGAAATTCCCGTTAAACCATCTACTCCACCAACAACAGAAATCATCCATACCTTTGGCTCTGTTTTTAGAATATTATTAGTTTGAAGTTGAAGCTTTTAACACTTTAAATTTATCCTCTAATTCTTTTCCTTTTGTAACAAGAAATATTATCTGTTTTTGAAGCTTATATTTCTTTTTAGCCTCTTTTTTGATTGTCTCTTCAAGTTCTGTAACTTTTGTTTGTGTTGCTAAAAGTTCAACCTTCAAATTTTCATTCTTTTGAGACTCTTTTTTTAGTTCTTCTTTAATTCTCTGCTTGTTTGTGCTATTTGCTTTTAACTGCTCATTAAGTTTGGTAATTTTTGTTTGTTTGGCTAAAAGCTCTTTGTTGAGTTTTTCACTCTTTTGCATCTCTTTTTTTAGTTTATCAGTAAACTCTTTCTCTTCGACTTCTTTTTGAGCTTTTAGTGCATTTGATAATTTTGTTTCAAACTCTTTTTTTATAGCTATGTTTTCAGCTGTTATCAGTTGATTATTTTTTGTAAGTTTATCTATCTGTGCAGTATGTGTTGGAGAAATTTTTGTAAAATAGTATACTGATGGTAGAGCAAAAAGTACAACAAAACTTCCTGTTAAAAGTTGAGTAACTAGACTACCTTTTTTCTTCTCTTTAATAGGGGCAGTATTCTCTTTCTCTTTTGGAGTTGTTATAACTTCTTTTTCTTTTGGAACTTTTGTAAGTTTTTGTTCTTTATTTTTATTACTTTTAATCTCTTTTGAGGTTTCTATTTTCTTCTCTTTAAGTTGTTTATTTTTTCTTTTTCGATTTCTATTTCGATTTGCCATTTGGTATTTATCCTTAATTCAATTTATGAATGGCATTATAATACGTTTTATTATAAATAATAAGTAAAAAGCTACTTTAATATATTTTATTATATCCATACAGAAAACCTAAACCCCATTAATCATAAAAAAGCGAGGTAGAAAAATTTTCAAGCAAGTTTTATTTTTGCTAATCTCAGAATAAACATATGTTAAGTTTTCTATAAAATATTAACTACTTGAAAAGGTTTTCTTGGGGATTAGTAGCTAAAATATCACTATCAGAAAATCCTACTATAATAAGAAAAAATTAATATTTAAAAATAGATAGGATTAAAATGGAATATTTCGCAAAACGAATTATCCCTTGTTTAGATGTAGACAATGGTCGTGTGGTAAAAGGCGTTAACTTTGTAGGTCTAAGAGATGCAGGAGACCCTGTGGAGGTTGCAAAACGTTATAATATTGAAGGTGCAGATGAGATTACCTTTTTAGATATTGGTGCAACTCATGAAGGACGTGCAACTATTGTTGATGTGGTAAAAGAGGTTGCAAAAGAGGTTTTTATTCCTTTAACTGTTGGTGGGGGGATTCGTGAACTTAATGATATTTATAAACTTTTAAATGTTGGTTGTGATAAAGTTAGTATTAATTCTTCAGCAATTAAGCGACCAGAGTTTATTAATGAAGGTGCAAAACGTTTTGGTTCTCAATGTATTGTTGTAGCCATTGATGCAAAAAAAGTTTCTGAAGACAAGTGGAATATCTTTACCCATGGTGGACGAAATGACACAGGTATTGATGCCATAGAGTGGGCAAAAGAGTCTTATAACCGAGGAGCAGAAGTGGTAAATATCCCTATTATTGCAAGTGGAGGAGCAGGAACAATGGAACATATGAAAGAAGCCTTTACTTTAGGTAATGCAGATGCTGCTTTAGCCGCTTCTATTTTCCACTTTAGAGAGATAGATATTATGGATTTAAAACGTTATCTTCGTGATAATAATATCCCTGTGAGAATATAATATGTTTATATGTGCAGGAGAACGTGAAACTTTTGATTTTGCGAAACCAATGGGAATAGGCTTGATTGATATGAGTATTAATTTAACAAAATTATGTATGAGCAAAAATCCCCCTGCTTTTATATTTTTTGTGGGAACTGCTGGTTCTTATGGTAAACATAAAATATTTGATATTGTAGAGTCAAAGACAGCTTCAAATATAGAGAATAGTTTCTTTAATGCAAAGGCATATACTCCAATTGATAATGTTATTTCAACTTCGACTAATGTTTCACGTGAAACAATTGTAAATTCATCAAATTATATTACAACAGATTTTAACTTAAATAAATATTATTTAGCAAATAACATTGGTATTGAAAATATGGAATTTTTTGCTGTACTTAAGGTTGCTAAACATTTTAATATTCCAGCAGGAGGTGCATTTATTGTTACTAACTATTGCAATGCTAATGCACACAAAGATTTTATGGATAACCATGCCGAAGCTATGATGCGTTTGACAACGTATATTAAAAAATAAGATATATTGCGAGGTTAAAACCTAATGCTAAGGATTTAAGGAATTTAAATTGTTATTTTTACGTGTAGGGTGTGATTGCTATCACACCATTTTTATGATTATAATTAAGTGGAAATTTTGATTTATAACATATTGGTGCGATAGCAATCGCACCCTACAATTTTTTAACATAAAAAGCTTAATTCATTGGCATTGGTGTTTACACCCGAATGTTATAAAGGAAAGAAATGAAAACAGAACAAAAACCATCTATACAAGACTACACAAGAGAAGAATTATCAGAACTTATTAAGCCCTCTTTTAGAGCTAAACAAGTTTACTTTTGGTTGTATCATAAATATGTAACCTCATTTGACGAGATGAAAAATTTGCCAAAAGTGCTTAAAGATGAGTTGTCCCAAAAGTATAGAATTAAGCCTTTAAAAATTATTAGAAAAGAGAAAAGTAGAGATGGAAGTATTAAATATCTGTTTCAACGTGATGATGGAAATACAGTAGAAGCTGTTTTACTGTTAATGAAGAAGAAACAATTTAATGAAGATGGCTCCGTGAAACATCAAGAGAAGTATACAGTTTGTATCTCTTGTCAAGTTGGGTGCAAAGTTGGATGTTCATTTTGTTTAACAGCAAAGAGTGGTTTTATTGCAAACTTGACAGCAGGAGAGATTGTAGAGCAGATTCGTATGATTAAAAAAGATAATAATATTGATGCAAACCGAAGACTAAATATTGTCTATATGGGCATGGGAGAACCTCTTGATAATCTTGTCTCTGTTGCACAAAGTTCAAGAATTTTTGCAGACCCTGATGGAATGGCAATTGCTCCACACCGACAAACCATCTCAACCTCTGGGCTTAGTAGCAAAATCGTGAAACTTGGTAAACTAGAACTGGGTGTAAACTTGGCAATATCTTTACATGCCGTTGATGATGAGTTAAGAGAAAAGCTTATGCCAATAAATAAAGCGTATAATATACAGTCTATTATTGACGCTGTAAAAGGCTTTCCGATTAATGATAGAAAAAGAGTTATGTTTGAGTATCTTGTGATTAAAAATGTTAATGACGATATAGCCTCAGCTAAAAAACTCTTAGCTCTTCTTAATGGAATTAAATCAAAAGTCAATTTGATTTACTTTAATCCATATGGAGGAACTGACTATCAACGACCAGAAGAGAAAGATATGAAAGCTTTTCAAGAGTATTTAACAAAACATGGTTTACACTGTACTATTCGTGAATCAAAAGGTCTTGATATATCTGCAGCTTGTGGACAACTTAGAGACAACGAACTAGAAGAAAAAGGAGTTTAAATATGGCAACACTTGATTGGGTAATGGTAGGTTTTATTGTAATTGTAGTTGTGGTTTCAGCTGTTGGGGTTTACAAAGCTTTAAAAGAGGATTAATATAGGTGCAATAAAATTGCACCTATAAAAAAAACAATCTTTCCTCTTTAGGACAAATCTCACTTTTAGCTTTCAAAAAATCAACCTTAGAATAAATAGAATACTTAGCTCCATAAGGAAAGTGTAAAGCGTTAGCATGAAGCAAAAGACGTGTTGCACCTGTTTGAATAAAACGTTCTTTTTCACTAAGTGTTCCATCTAAATATTTGTCAGATTTTGTAAAGGAAGTCCCATAAATAGGGTCTCCGAGGATAGGATGTTTCACGTGAAACATATGTAAACGTATTTGATGTAAACGTCCTGTCAATGGTTTACATTCAACAAGTGTTGTATCTAGTTCTTTATCATATTTTAGAGGTTTGAATTCTGTTTTAGCATATTTCCCCTCTTTACAAATCTCTACTTTATGTTTATTGTCACTGTAATCTTTTCGTATACAAATAGGCTCTTCTACTGTAAAATCTTCTGTTAATTCTCCTATAACCCATGCTAAATAGCTCTTTTTAATAGTTTTTCTTTCAAATGAACCTTTTAAAAAACGCTCTGCATCTTTATGGCGACTTGCCAAAAAAAGCCCAGAAGTTTCCATGTCAATTCGGTGTGTTCCATTTGCATTTTGCCCTGAGTGGGTTCTCACCTCATCAAGCATAGAGTATTCTGTTGCCATAGTATTTGGGTGTACTAAAACCCCTGAAGGTTTATCGAATACTAAAAAATTTTTGTCAACAAATATTGGTTTTAGACCTTTACTTTTGGGTTCAAAATAGACCATTTCTATATCTCCGTCTATTGTTGCACCTGTATTATAAATGGATTTACCATCAATTAAAACACGACCTTTAGCAATTAAACGTTGTGCTTCTCCTTGTGTAAAATTTAGCTTTTTCATAATATACAGAAAAGCTTTAGTTGGCTTTTCTACGTGAAAAGCTCGTTTAACAAATGGCATATTTTTACCTCTTTTTTAGTCGAATTAGATAGAATTCTATCATAAAAATTTACGATAATTTCTTGTTCGATAAAATCGAACCTACAGCTAACAAACATAAACTTCGTAGGTTCGATTTCATCGAACGATATATTCTAACTACTCCAAGGACTAAAATGATAGAACGATACTCAAGACCAGAAATGGCAGAAAAATGGACTCAACAAGCACGATATGATGCATGGCTAGAGGTTGAAAAAGCTGTTGTAAAAGCATGGAATAGATTGGGTCTTATTCCTGATGAAGACTGTGAAAAGATTGTTAAAAATGCCTCTTTTTCTGTAGATAGAATAGAAGAGATAGAAGCTATTACAAGACATGATTTAATTGCTTTTAACACTTCTGTAAGTGAAAGCCTTGGAGAAGAATCACGATGGTTTCACTATGGTATGACAAGCTCTGATGCTGTTGATACAGGTGTTGCTTTGCAAATGAAAGCTTCATTAGAAATTATCATAAGTGACACAAAGATGCTTATGGAGTCTATTAAAAAAAGAGCTATTGAACATAAAATGACTTTGATGGTAGGACGAAGCCACGGTATTCATGGAGAGCCAATTACTTTTGGTTTAACTTTGGCAGTTTGGTATGATGAGATGGCTCGTCATTTACTAAACCTAGAGCAGACTATGGACGTGATTGCTGTTGGTCAAATATCTGGAGCAATGGGTAATTTTGCACATGCACCACTAGAGCTTGAAGAGTATGCAATGGAAGAGCTAGGATTAAAATCTGAGCCTTGTTCTAACCAAGTAGTTCATAGAGATAGATACGCAAGATTAGCAAGTACTTTAGCTTTAATGGCATCTTCAATTGAAAAATTTGCTGTACAAGTTAGACATCTACAAAGAACAGAAGTTTATGAGTGTGAAGAGTATTTTGCAAAAGGTCAAAAGGGAAGTTCTGCTATGCCTCATAAAAGAAACCCTATTCTGACAGAGAATATTACAGGACTAGCACGTATGATTAGAGCTTACGCTAACCCTGCAATGGAAAATGTTGCACTATGGCATGAAAGAGATATTAGCCACTCTTCAACAGAGCGTTTTTGGCTACCAGATGCATTTATTACTACTAACTTTATGATGCACCGAATGAATAGTGTTATTGCAAACTTAACAGTAATGCCTGAAAATATGATGAAAAATTTAAACCTTACAGGTGGGTTAGTATTTTCACAAAGAGTTCTGCTAGAGCTTCCACTTGCAGGAGTAAGCCGTGAAGATGCTTATAGAATTGTTCAAAGAAATGCAATGAAAGTTTGGGAAGAGATTCAACAAGGTAATTCTTCGACTAATGATAAAGGCGAATCACTATATCTTCAATATCTATTGGCTGATGATGAGTTAAGAGAATCTTTAAGTGAAGAGCAGATAAGAGAGTGTTTTAACTTTGACTATTACACTAAAAATGTAGATAAAATCTTTTCAAGAGTTTTTAAATAGTTATTAAAAAAATCTAAATCAATTAAAAATCAAATATTACTATAAATAAGGGGATAGAATATGATAAGAATCGTAAAACGGAGTGGTAGGGTTGAAAAGATAGACATTACAAAAATTCAGAAATACACTTGTGAAGCAGTAGAGGGCTTACGTAATGTCAGTCAAAGTGAATTAGAGGTTGATGCTAATTTACAATTTCAAGATATGATGAGTTCTGCTGATATTCAGCAGACACTTATTCAAACGGCTGTTGATAAAATTGATGTTGATAGACCAGATTGGACATTTGTAGCTTCAAGACTTTTTCTTTATGACCTATATCATAAAGTAGGGCGTAACGTTGGTGGAATAAAAGGAAAAGCCTATTTCCATTTAAAAAAATATTTTGAATGTGGAGAGAGGGAAGGGCGTATAATTCTTGGTTTAAAAGAAAAATATGATTTAGATGATTTAAATAATTATATTAAAGTTGATAGAGATTTACAGTTTACCTACTTGGGAATTCGTACACTATCTGACAGATATTTACTAAAAGATTCAAAAGGAAAACCAATAGAACTACCTCAACATCTTTTTATGGGTGTTGCAATGTTCTTGGCTCAGAATGAGTTTGATTGTCAATCTTGGGCTAAAAAGTTTTATGATATTTTATCAAAATTTGAAGTAATGGCTGCTACTCCTACTTTGAGTAATGCACGAACCCCTCGTCACCAGCTTAGTAGTTGTTTTACAAAAGGAACTAAAGTAAGAACAATTCAAGGGTATAAAGATATTGATAAAATTGAGATAGGAGATAGTGTTCTTACTCATAAAAATAGATTTAAAAAAGTTTATGAACTATTTGTTAGAGATTATGCTAAAAATTTAATAGAATTAAATATAAATGGGTTAATTTCAAATTTAGAAGCTACCCAAGAACATCCTATTTTATCTTTGAAAAAAGAGGATATAAAATGTATTAGAAAACTAAGCCATTGTATTTTAAATCAATCTAAAAATAAAAAATGTTTCTCTCTTAAAGGAGAATATAAAAATAATTGTGAACTTTTAGATAAAAAATTCTCTTCAAAATGGCATAAAATAGAAGAGTTACAGAAGGGCGATTTTGTATCAATATCATATCCTAAATATATAGGAAAAGATACAATCTATATTAGTGATTATGTTAAAACAAAAAATATAATTGTTCATAAAAATAAAATTATGTTTAAGCGTTCATCTTCATCTTTTTATAGTTGTGAAAGAAGCTTTTTTAACAATCAGATTTTAGCTGTTAAAAATAAAATTAAATTAGATAGTGACTTTATGTTATTGTTAGGTTACTTCTTAGCAGAGGGATATATTTCAAAAGATGTAAATCAGATTACATTTACATTTGGTTCAAAAGAGATAAATTATATAGAACAGACAAAACTCTTAATAGAAAAAATATTTGATATTAAACCTAATATTAAAGAAAATAGAGATAATAGTACAAATGTTATTGTACATAGTAAAATTATTGCTCTATTCTTTTTTGAGTTAGTTGGTACAGGATTTGATAAAAAAATATTAAATAATGATATACTTTTTTCTAATCCAAAAGTACAAAAAAGTCTATTGATTGGAGCTATTAGAGGAGATGGTTGTGCATTAGAAGAAGGCTATCAACTTACTATGTCAAACGAAAAGCTTAAAAACAACTCTTTGAAAT
>FPHN01000047.1_pt1 | contig 17573 bp, 22 predicted proteins | sample 1057391 | NCBI WGS metagenome assembly FPHN01 (sample SAMEA4473311, study PRJEB15554) | hydrothermal vent metagenome | biome: marine basaltic hydrothermal vent biome; feature: marine hydrothermal vent; material: water | place: Pacific Ocean | collected 2011-06-14/2011-07-23 | depth 1155 m | reverse complement strand
AAAAATGGCGAAAAAGCATCTGTTGATGGTAAATCTATTGTAAAAGAGTCTATTTATGATGAAAGTTCACTTAGTGGGGAGTCTCTTCCTATTGAAAAGAAGGAGGGCGATATAATCTATTCTGGAACTATAAATTCAGGTATGGTTATGCGTTATAAAGCAACTAAAAATTATGCAAACTCAACATTAAGTAAGATGGTAAATTTACTAGAAGATTCATTAGCTTCTAAACCTAAGATAGAAGAGATGACCAATGAGCTTTCTAAATATTTTTCAATTACTATTCTTCTATTAGCCCTATTTACTTATATAGGTTGGTATTTATACTCTGGAGATTTAGAAAAAGCGTTGATTATTATGATTTCTGTAATTGTAATTGCATGTCCTTGTGCTTTGGCATTGGCAACACCTATTGCATCTTTGGTGGGTATCTCATGGGCAACACAAAGAGGACTTCTTTTTAAAGAAGCAAAGTTTATAGAGACCTTTGCTAAAGTTACAACAATAGTAGTAGATAAAACAGGAACAATAACCGAGGGAAATTTAAAGGTCAAGAGAAAATCTAAAGAGTTGAATAGCCAAGACTTAGCTCTGCTTTACGCAATGGTTAATTCATCAATACACCCTGTAAGTCGTGCTATCAAAAAATATTTAGAGCAAGAGTATGAGAGTATTGAGATTATTGAACTAGAAAATATAGAACAGCTTGGTGGACGAGGGTTAAAAGCAGAATATAATGGGCAAACACTTTTGGGTGGAAACAAAAAGCTTTTAGCTGAACACTATATAGAACTTGATTCCAAAAGTGACTATACTGTTTATCATTTTGTAATAGGTGTACGTGTTGTTGTCTCTTTTGAACTAGAAGATAGTATTAAAAAAGATGCAAAAGAGATGATAAATTACTTTCAAAAGATAGGGGTTAAAGTAATTATGGCAACAGGAGACCATGAAAAAGTGGCAAAGAGAGTTGCTGATGAGGTGGGTATAAGAACTCTATATTTTGCTATGTCTCCACTAGATAAAGTTAAACTTTTAACCTCTTTAAAAAAAGAAGATAAAACAGTAGTTATGGTAGGAGATGGAATTAATGATGCCTTGGCTCTTTCAAAAGCAGATGTAGCAATTGCTATGGGGTCAGGTGCAGATGTGGCATTGGCTATGTCGGATGTGGTGGTTTTAAACGATTCTTTAAAAGGGATAAAAGAGAGCTTTATAATTTCACGGCGAACCTATACATTTATAAAGCAAAATTTATTCTTATCGTTGATTTATAATATTATAACCATTCCCTTGGCGATGGCAGGTCTTGTTGTTCCATTTGTGGCAGCCTTGTCAATGAGTTTGAGTTCTTTAATAGTAGTAGGGAACTCTATGAGAATAAAAACAAAGGAGTTATAGTTATGAATGCAGTTTTAAAATTAGAGTTAATTGTTGGATTATTAGCAAGTTTTATTATGCTAAGTATTGTTATTTGGAGTATAAAAAAAGGCGATTTTGATGATAGTAAAAAGATGATGGATGGAATGCTTTTTGATTCAGAAGATGATTTAAGAGATGCTGTAAACAGAGAGAACAAACAAAAAGCCTTGAAAGAGAAGAAGCTTAAGGATATGGAAAAATCTAAGTAATTTTGATATTAATTATCAATTGATTTATTTGTTGCAGTCATAAAAAACACAAAAAAACATTTTTAAATTCTATTAAAATTTTTTTCTCTATCTAAACTAAACAGAAAGTAAACATGATAAGAATTTATGATTATTTTAAGTAAAAGTTAATTGTTATAATTATAGTATTTAGACTGTATAGTCACATATAGTCACTATTCTATTTAATTTTTAAGAGGAGGTATTGATGCAAAGCAATGCACAACTTGAGTATGATTACTCAATCGTAAAACTGTTTACTTTTACGACAATTTTGTTTGGTATCATCGGTATGCTAGTAGGTGTTATTATAGCCTTTCAATTAGCGTTTCCAGAGTTAAGTAATTTAGCTGGGGAATACGGTACATTTTCTAGGTTACGTCCAATACATACTAATGGTGTAGCATTTGGATTTACTTTAAGTGGTATTTTCGCAACATGGTATTATGTTGGTCAAAGAACACTGAAAATGTCTATTAAAGAATCAAGATTTCTTACTATAGTTACAAGACTTCATTTTTGGCTCTATTTTATAACAATACTTTTAGCAGTAGTAACACTTCTTACAGGTTATACTACTTCTAAAGAGTATGCAGAATTAGAGTGGCCACTTGATTTACTTATTGTTGTATGGTGGGTTCTTTGGGGTGTAGCAATGTTTGGAATGATAGGTATGAGAAGAGAGAGAACACTTTATGTTTCTACTTGGTACTATATGTCATCATTCTTAGCAGTTGCTATGTTATTCATATTTAACAATATGGAAGTACCAACATTCTTTGTCTCTGGAACAGGTTCAATTATGCACTCTGTCTCTATGTACTCTGGTACTAATGACGCTATGGTTCAGTGGTGGTATGGACATAATGCTGTTGCATTTGTATTTACAACACCAATTATTGGTATAGTTTACTACTTTTTACCAAAAGAGTCTGGTCAAAATGTATTCTCATATAAACTTTCAGTTCTTGCTTTCTGGGGATTAATGTTTGTTTACCTATGGGCTGGTGGACACCATGTAATTTACTCTACTGTTCCTGATTGGGTTCAGACTATGGGTTCTACAATGTCAGTTGTTCTTATTTTACCATCTTGGGGTTCTGCAATTAACATGCTTCTTACAATGAAGGGAGAGTGGCAACAGCTTCAATCATCTCCATTGATTAAGTTCATGATTCTTGGTTCAACATTCTATATGTTATCAACTATCGAAGGTCCGATTCAAGCTATTAAATCAGTAAATGCCATTGCTCACTTTACAGACTGGATTCCTGGTCACGTTCATGATGGTACTCTTGGTTGGGTTGGATTTATGATTATGGCTGGAGTATTCCATATGGCTCCTAGAATGTTTAAAAGAGAGTTATACTCTAAATCATTAATGGAAAAACAGTTCTGGATTCAAACTGTAGGTATTGTTCTTTACTTTACTTCTATGTGGATTGCAGGTATTACACAAGGTATGATGTGGAGAGCATATGATGAATATGGTTCTTTATTATATTCATTTATTGATACAGTTGAAGTATTACACCCATATTATACACTTAGAGGTATTGGTGGACTATTCTATTTAATTGGATTCTTGATGTTTGCATATAATATCTTTAGAACCGCAACTTCAGGAAGAGTTCTTGATAAAGAACCAGCTAACGCATCGCCTATGGCGTCTTAAGAGAAAGGAGAAATTATGTTTCATTGGTTAGAACAGAGACCACTTTTCTTTGCAGTGGTTCTTTTTATATTTGTTGCCTTTGCAGGTATTATTGAAGTTATTCCAGAGTTTGCAAAAGCTTCCCAACCAACAGTAGGTACTAAACCGTATACTATTTTACAGTTGGCAGGTCGTCAGGTTTACATTAAAGATTCATGTAATGCATGTCACTCACAGTTAATTAGACCATTTAAAGCAGAGACAGATAGATATGGTATGTACTCACTTAGTGGAGAGTATGCTTATGATAGACCATTCTTATGGGGTTCAAAAAGAACAGGTCCAGACTTGTTAAGAGTAGGAAACTACAGAACAACAGACTGGCATGAAAACCATATGATGAGTCCTTCATCAGTTGTACCAGGTTCAGTTATGCCTGCTTACCCTCATATGTTTAAAAACTTGGCTGATATCTCTACAGCATATGCAGAAGCTTATACTGTAAAAACAGTATTTGGTGTTCCATATGACAAAAAAGGTATGCCTAAGTTAGGAACAGAAGAAGAGGCTAAAGCAGCTGCTTTAGCAGATGCTAAACTTATTGCTGCTGATATGAAAAACCAAGCAGTAAAAGATAAAGTGGCTAATGGAGAGATTCCACAGATAGTAGCGTTAATCGCATACTTAAATTCTTTAAAGTAAGAGGTGGCTTATGGAACAAGAGACATTATTAACCATACAAGGTTATGCAAAGTTTGGAATTATATTAATAACTTTTATAGTTTTTTATAGTTACGCATATTCAATGTACCGACGGCAAAAGACAGGAGAGAGGGATTTTGAAAAATACTCAAACTTAGTTCATAATGATTCTCTTGATTCAGCTCCTCTTGAAAAAAGATAAACTAGAAGATTAGGAGGAAAAAATATGAATTCTATGTTAAAAGGTGGTATTTTACTAATCGTCGTACTAATAGCTGCAACCTACTTTATGGCAGGTGATGCATTTTCATTAGGGGATGATTATATCAATGACCTTACAATGCTGGGAGCAATTGCAATTATTTCAATTACAGTATTTGTAGCATTGAAATATGTAAATCAGATTAAAAATGATACAGCAGGTGGAGAACTTGCAGATGAGAATTGGGATGGAATTGGTGAGTATACAAATTCTGTTCCTACAGGTTGGGCAATTATATTTATGGGTACAATTATATGGATGATATGGTACTGGTACGAAGGTTATCCTATTAATAAATTCTCTCAAATTGGTCAATATAATGAAGAAGTAACTGAGTATAACAATAAGTTTAAAGAGGCTCATACTAATCCAACAGAAGATACACTAAAAGCAATGGGTCAATCAATATTCTTTGTACAGTGTACTCCATGTCATGGGGCAGAAGCTGATGGAATGAATGGTAAAGCTCAAGACTTAACACACAGAATGGCTAAAAAGCAAATTCTTGATGTTATCAATAACGGTTCAAATAGATTGGGTTACCCAATGGGTATGATGCCTCCAGGTATGGCTAGTGGTGCAGGTGCAGAGAAAATTGCAACTTGGATTTCTGGTGGAATGAAAGGCGAAAAACCTGCTGAATTTGCAGCGTGTGCATCATGTCACGGAGCAGATGGTAAAGGTATGAACGGAATGGCTCCAAATCTTTCTGGTTATGACAATACTTTACTTACTCATGTCCTTAACAAAGGTAAAAAAGGTATTATTGGTACTATGCCTAGCTTTAAAGGTCGTCTAAATGAGACTCAAGTAAAAGCAGTAGCTACTTACCTTAACTCAATACAAGGAGAATAGTATGGCAGGAAATACACAAATTGACCCTCGAACAGAGGGTGGACTATTTAGTTTATTACATGGTCTTAAAGGTTATGCCGTAGCAGTTGGATTATTATTGACTATTGCTGTAGTTTTAACCTATTTAGCAATTTCTGTTCAAACTGAACAGTCAACAAATTTCTATACAGTTAATCAAGATTTAAATGCCTTAAAAACAAATAGTCTTGATAATTTAAGTTATAGAAAAAATGTAGGAGAATAAGATGGATAAAATTATTGGAATTATGTTACTTGCTGCAGCAGTAATATCAATTATGCTTTCATTCTTTAATCCACTTAAAGTGTTTATTTAAGTGAAAGTTTTATTTAAAAAATTAGGGGTGCTTTTTGCACTCCTTCTTATCAATTCAAGTTTTTTATTAGCTTCAGAAAATACAAATGTTAGTACCTCCTCCTCATCCGTACCCAAAGTTATCAATATCAACAGCCGTTTTATTTTAGCAGGTAAAGAGCTTATTGACCCTAGAACTATTCAAAAAATAGATGAGATGGGAAAAGAGTTATTTGAAAAGACTGGTGTTAACGTTTATATTTATGCAAAAAAATCCTATCTTAGTGCAAAAACTAAAGATAAAAAAGAGAAATTTTTACAGATAAAAGAGCATGAAAAGAGAATTTTAGAGAATGTTAAACAACCATACGTTCTTATCTCTATGGCAATTGATGATATGCATGTAAATATACTAAACTCTAAAGATTTAAACTCTGTTATTAGCAGAGATAAAATTTTAGATAGAGATATTATTCCTATTCTTGCGTCACAAGATAAAAATTCACTCTATACAAAAGTCTCTGTAGCACTTTTAAATGGTTATGGTGAAATTGCTGATGAAGTGGCAATGAAGCTAAAAGGAATTACTTTAAAGAGCAGTATAGAGAGTGGTGCTTCAACTTTTAAAATATTTTGGAGATACTTTATGTATACGCTAGTTCTTTTGGGACTGTTTGCATATATCTACTCTATAAGAAAAGGGAGAAAAAACTAAATGAAGATTCAAAAACATCATTTTTGGTTACTTTTTTTCTTTGTAATCTTTTCCTATACTTTTTCTATGATTGTATGGACAATTAAATCAGCCGTAGATACACCTGTATATGAAGATAGAAGCTTTATGGAAAAATATCAAAATGTAGATAATAATTATAATAAAATGTTTATATCTAATGTCAAGTTTAATGCACGTTACGATACAAAAGTTATGATTAATAACAGAACCGTAGGTATGGATTTTTCAGATATGAAATATGGTCAACGCTCTTTAAAGAAGTATAGTAATCATCAAAACATGTTGATATTAGGAGATAACTCTTTATCTTTACAAATTATAGATAAGAAAACAGATACTCCTGTTAAAGATGCAAATATCTCTTTTCAAATTACACGACCTATTAAAAATGATAATGACATTAATCTAAATAATTTTCTATATAGTGATGGAAAGTACACAACTTCAACTATAAAACTCAATTTAAAAGGTTATTGGAATATTATAGGTAAAGTTGTAATAGGAGATGATACAGGCTATCTCTATATTAAAACAGCTACACAAAAAATAGGAGAAGCAAATGAATAGAGAACCATGGGTAGTATATTTAGTTGTTATTGGCGTTGTTGCTCTTATGCTGTATGGAAAGTATCTTATGAGTGGTGCAGAGGAAGATGATTTGGATAGTGATAAGAAGTGAAAATTCTTATTATATTAAGTCCAAATCTTGTAGGTTCATAAAATCGAACCTACAGAATCTTTTCTCCATCTATATAAACCACATCAACTCTATTTGTATGCAAAATAGTTTGTAAAGCAACACTTTTACTATTTTTAACCTCATCAGGCAGTTTTATCAATGCAAAATCTGCATCTTTATCCACAGCTATCTCTCCAGAATTTAGATTAAATATTTTGGCAGGTACAGATGTAATTCCTTTTATCAATAAATTAGCTAACTTCTCAAGCTCTCCTATGTGATGTAACATTAAAGCTCCTCTTAATTCATCAAAAATATTTAATGAATTATTTGAACTAAGTCCATCTGTAGCTATAGAGAAAGGCATATCTAGTTCAATTAAATCTTCAATAGCCAATCTTCCACAGCCAAGTAGACGATTAGAACGAGGACAGTGAGCAATAGAGTGTCCTTTTTGGGCTAGATAACTTAACTCCTCTTTTGTAGCTTGAACGGCATGGGTAAAATGGGTTGGAACAGTGTCAAAACTTTTCATAAATTCATCTATATCTGTAACTGAATAACTTGTTGAAAAAAACTTTTGAAAAAATTCTAAAAATTCCCCTGAATTATTCTCTAGCCATTCACGCTCTGCTTGAGACTCTAAAAAATGGGCTGAAATAGGAAGACCCTCTTGTTTGGCAACATTTACAGCTCGTTTTAAAACAATAGGATGAACAGAGTAGGGCGAGTGAATAGCAATAGCAGGTATAATTCCACAACCACACTGTTTAGATGCATCAAGACGCTCTAAAAAATCATTGTATAGCATATCGGCTGTTGTTGCATTTGAACCTATAAGTTCATTAAAAAAGAGTACTTTTTGAGGAGTTTTCATACATACTTCAAGCTCTGTTCCAAAGCTAGAGATTGCTCCAAAGGTAGTAATTCCAGAAGCCATCATCTCTTCACAAGCTTCCATCATTTTTTTATTATCACACTTAGCTACTAAATCTTCACGATTTTCAATAACCGAGTCCAACCAAGGCATAAAACTACCATATTGCAAAGTTGTTTTATTGGCAGAAAATTCTAAATGAACATGAGTGTTAATAAACCCAGGGTAGAGTACCGAGTTACGTCCTGCTTGGTGGATAGTTGCATTAGGGTAAGTAGATTGAAGATTTTGAATTGTATCAATAGCTTCTATTTTATCTGAAAAAGCTACTGCTAAATTTTCTTTAAATGAATTTTCTATATAAATATATTTTGGATTTATTATTGTCATATGTAACTCTTTTATTCTATTTTGGGGAATTTTATCGTAAAATCATTGAAAAAAGAGTTATTATGAATTTTATAGACCTTCACTGTGACACAGCTTCACTAATGTTAGAAAACAATCAACCACTATTACAAAATAATCTTCAAGTAGATATTAAAAAACTTCAAAAAGGGGATGCCTTAGCTCAATTTTTTGCAATTTATATAGATAAAAACAGGCATAAAAGCAGTTATGACTACTCTTTAAAAATGATTAAAAATCTAAAAAAAGAGTTGTTGTTAAATAAAGAGTCTATTATTTTATGTAGAAATAGTAAAGATTTAAAACTAGCAGAAAAATCAAAAAAGATAGGAGCATTTTTAACAATAGAAGAGGGGGATGCATTAGAGGGAGATTTGGATAGACTCTATTTTTTTAAAGATATTGGAATTTCTGCTATTACTCTTACTTGGAATTATGAAAATGATTTAGGTTATCCCAACTTTGAGTGGAAATATCAAAATAGAGGTCTAAAGAGAAAAGGTTTCGAGGCAGTAGAGATAATGAACTCTATTGGTATGATGATAGATGTATCACATCTATCCGATAAAGGCTTTAGTGATGTTTTAAACCATTCAAAAAGCCCATTTTTAGCCACACACTCTAATTCAAGATTTATAACAAATCATAGTCGTAATTTATCTGATTTAATGCTAAAGCAACTTGCTAATAGTGGTGGTGTAGCAGGTTTAGCATTTTCTGTTAATTTTTTGCAAGATAAAGATATTATAGATAGTTCTAAACTAGCAAAAATTGAAGATATGGTGCGACATATAAAACATATACGCAATATAGCAGGTATAGAGGTTCTAGCTTTAGGTTCTGATTTTGATGGGATAACCAATCCTGTAGAGATAAATAACTCATCTGAAATGGCTAAACTTTCAGATGCTCTATTAAAAAATGGATTCTCTTATAATGATATAGAGCGTATCTTTTTTAAAAATGCACTACGCATTATAAAAGATGTATTAGGATAACTTTTTTAAAGAGCTTTTACTAATCTCTTCTAAAAAAGTAGTAGCATAAGAACCTTTTGGTAGATAGAAATTAACTGTTAATTTTTCTTGGGCTTCATTGTATTGAAAGCTTAAATCTTCAGGAAAAATCCAAGCATAGCGTCTATCTCCTTTAAGAGCATAAAGTTCTGTATCATCAAAAGCCTCTTCTAAATAACGTGCATCGCCCAAGGCTCGTTTTACTTTATATCCAACCAACAGACCTGTTGGGCTGGATTTATGAGCAATAAAATCTTTTGAAGCTCTTTTAAAATCTTGCAAAGGGTAGCTTTTACCAAAAGGATAGTTTTGCATATCATCCCCAATAAAAAGTTTAAAAAAATGTGGCTGTTTTGCCAACTCTTTTACTAATTCTAAAGGGTAGTCTAAAAGTTTAGAAGCATCTTGTACGGAATTTTTATTAATAGTCTTAGAGATAGAAATACGTTCTGAAAGCCAAGAGTTATATAAAAAACTTTGATAGGCAGAGACCAAAAGTTTCTCTTTTGCACCCTTTAGTTTTTTGCCTGAATGAGCAATCTCTTTTCCTTGTTCATAAGATTTTGAATCCTCTCCAAAACGTTGATAACCATAGTAGTTTGGAATACCATGAGCCACTAGCTCTTTAGCCACTTTTTCAATACTCTCTTTTGTCTTTTTATCTACTTTTTCTAAAACAATAGAAAATCTATTCCCTTTGAGTTGTCCTACTTTAATTGGAAATTTACTATAGTGCTTTTCAAGAATTTCTATTTTTTCAGTAGTCAAATTTTTGATAAGCTCTCTTTCATACTGTTTTGGAATAGATATATATTGAATAGTAGTTGCATTTTTATCTTTTAGTCCAGCATAGCCAATATCACGATGTTCAAGTTGTGTAGCTTTTGCAATTACAGTAATAAGTTTAAAGGTACTCATATCAGTTTTTTTAATTTTTAATATAAGGTTAGAGCCTTTGTCTGCAAATTTAAAAAGAGGAATCTCTTCGACAAAGAAACGTTCAATGGTTTGAGCAAAGTTAAAATTGATTGGTTGGTGGTTATATGCGTAAGTTTTTTTCATATAGGAAGTATAGCAGAACTTTGTTTTTGTTAGGAATTAGAGAGTTTTAAATTAAACTCTCTAATTTTTTTAAAGATTAGTGTTTATTAGCTTCATAAATAGGCATAACTTTTGGCAATAATGCTCTAAGTTTAGCAATACGGTTAGCAGGAGCAGGGTGGGTGGATAGGTACTCTGGTGGTGTTTGTCCACTTTTTGCAAATTTTTCCCAAAAAGTTAAAGCTGATTTTGGATTGTATCCTGCTTTTGCAGAGATAAATAGACCAATGGTATCTGCTTCATACTCTTGTGTTCGTGAATGAGGAAGCATAATTCCTAGCTGAGAACCGATTCCAAAGGCTTGCATAACCATGGCTGTGTTTTGTGGGTTTCCTTGACCTTGCATTACAGCACCTAAAACTTGAGCACCAGCTTGTTGAAGTTGTCCTCTACTCATTCTTTCTGCTCCATGTCGTGCTAATGCGTGACCAATTTCATGACCCATAACAGCTGCTAACTCATCATCATTAGAGACATATTTAAAAATACCTGTATAGACAAATACTTTTCCCCCAGGTAGACAAAATGCATTTGCTTCTTTATCATTTTGAATAACAAAAAATTCCCAAGTAAAGTTTTTAGCTATAGGATACTCTTTTGTTGCTACTTGTGCAATACGTTGTCCAACACGTTTGACCATGGCATTTTTTTGTGGGTCTGTACTTAGTTTCTCTTTTTTTAAAACCTCTTTTGCACTCTGAAATCCTAAAGCTAACTCTTGTTGTGGACTAATAGTAATAAATTGACTTCGCCCTGTAATTGGTACTTTAGAACATCCTATGAATAAAAGTGCTAAAATTACACCCAAAATTATCTTTTTAAATGTTTTTTTCATTTGAATCCTTTGTATTTTTAAGTGAATCCATTATATCAAAGATAGTTAAAATAAAAGAGGATTAAATATGTTTAATATTGTATTAGTCGAGCCACAAATTCCACCAAATACAGGAACAATAGGACGGCTCTGTGTTAATTTAGGAGCAACTTTGCATCTGATTAAACCATTGGGTTTTAATATTGATGATAAGGCAGTTACAAGAGCAGGTTTAGACTATTGGAAAGATTTAGATTTGATTGTTTGGGAGAGTTTTGATAAATTTTTAGAACAACATCCTATAGGTAAAAATTCTCATTTAGCTACTACTAAAACAGATAAACTCTATTTTGATGCCAAATTTAAAAAAGATGATTATATTCTATTTGGTTCAGAGACAAAAGGTATTCGAGAAGATATACTTTTGGCTAATAAAGATAATTGTATAACTATTCCTATGGGTGGAAAAGGTCGAAGCCTAAATATTAGTATAGCTGTAGGAGTTGTAACCTATGAAGCTTTGCGTCAAAATTATGATGGTTTTCAAAAGATAACTATTCCTAATACATTAGAAGGAGTCTAAGATGCCTATTGGAGATATTATATATATAATTGTTGCTTTTTTGTTTGCTTATATGACTTTTGTGATTATTCGTGGAAATTTTCAGCGTAAGTTTGATGATGAGGGAAATAGATTAGATTTAAAAGATAAAGATAAAAAAAGGTAGATATTTTATGGAAAAAAGATTAGATGTTATAGATTTCTTTTTAAAAATTTTAAGTGCAGAGTCTGTGACTCCTGATGATGGTGGGTTGCTTACTTATATTGAGCATTATTTGGCAGATTTTGAAGCAACATGGATAAACGAAGGTGGAGTTAAAAACATTTTTTTAACTAAGAAGTTTGGAGATGGAAAACATCTCTGTTTTGCAGGGCATGTTGATGTTGTTCCTGCTGGAGATGGATGGGATACTAATCCTTTTGTTCCTATGATTAAAGATGGTTTTATATATGCTCGTGGGACACAAGATATGAAATCTGGTGTTGCATCATTTATTCAAGCTGTTCGTGATATGGATAATGATTTTTCTGGTCGTTTATCGTTACTTTTGACCTCGGATGAAGAGGGAGATGGAACTTATGGAACACAAATTGTTTTAAAACACCTCAAAAAGATAGATTTACTTCCTGATTATTGTATTATTGCTGAACCTACTTGTGAAACAGAGATGGGAGATGCTATTAAAATAGGGCGACGTGGCTCTATTAATGGTATTTTAACACTAAAAGGGAAACAAGGACATGCTGCCTATCCTGAAAAGGCAATTAACCCTATTCATAATATTGCTCCTATACTTTTAGAAATTGCAGGACATGATTTAGATGATGGCGACAGCGACTTTGCCCCAAGTAAATTGGTTATTACTGATATTAGAGCAGGAATGGAAGTGACTAATGTAACTCCAAATTCATTGAAAATGATGTTTAATGTACGAAATTCTACCAAAACATCGCAAGAGAGTTTAAGAAAATTTATTAAAGAAAAATTTAAAAATTTAGATTATGATTTAGAGCTTCAACAGGGGTCTTATCCATTTATTACCAATCGTGAATCGTTTATTGTTGAGCAATTAAAAGAGGCAATATTAGAAGAGACAGGGGTTAAAACAAAACTTTCTACAGCAGGTGGAACAAGTGATGGACGACATATTGCCCCTTATGGTATAGAAGTTGTAGAATTTGGTGTGATTAATGACCGCATTCATGGCTTAAATGAACGAACTTCTATTAAAGAAGTAGAGAACCTTTATAATATCTTTGCTAGTATAATAAAAAGATTCTAAAGGATATAAAATGAATGATACAATTCAAAACAGTAAAGAAAAAATAGTCGAAATTAATAAAAAGATAGAAGAGATTTTAGTGCAATATCGTTTGAAACATGATGAGTTAGAGTTAGCAACAGAAGAGTGGGATATTGGAGAGATTCAAGAAGATTTATCCAACTATACTAAAGAGATAAACAAATTAAAGAGACAAATACATAATCTTAAGTCTGTTGCTTAACGTGTAATGTATAAACAACCATCTTTATCAGAATATGTTCTAATAAGAATAGTAGTTATTGTTGTTTTTGTGACAACATTTTATGCTTTAGTGATTGCTTTTGTACCACTAAGGTATCAAAACTCTACTTTTCATATTGCTCTTTTTTTCTCTTCTCAAATATTATTGATTATATCGGTCTATTTAGGAGCAAAAGAAGTTGAAAAAGAGCTTAAAAATGTAGAAAAATATCTTTCAGGAAGTTCAGATTTAAAAAACTTGGACTCTTCTGCACATTTTTTTACAAGAGAATTTGACAGTATAAATATAAAACTTATTAAAACCTTGCAGAAGATAAAAAAACGTGAAAAAGAGAAACGTAAATATACAGCAAAAATAAAACTCAAAAATCGTCAACGCTCCGATATGCTCTCAGCTATTGCTCATGAGTTTAGAAATCCCATCGCTGCTATTATGGGTTATGCTCAAACATTAACGGACGATGAAGATATTCCCCATAAATTACGTAATAAATTTTTGAATAAAATCTATAATAATGGCAATAAAATAGAAGAACTTTTAAGCCGTCTACTCTTGTGGAATCGTTTTGAAAGTGGTAAACAGAAGCTTCATTTGAGTAAATTTGATATTAAGCCTTTGGCTATTGAGATAGCAATGAATTTAGAAGATAAATACAAGCGTGAAATTCATTTAGATGGAGAGACTTTTCTTGTGAGAGCTGATAAAGCATTAATTGAGATTGTTTTAAAAAATTTAATAGAAAATGCTTTAAAATATTCAAATGAAAGAGTAGATATTAAAATTACTCAAAATAGAATTTCTGTTATAGATAGAGGTGTAGGAATTTCTGCTAATAACATAGACAAAGTAACTAAAAAATTTTTTAGAACAGAAGAGCATACTTGGGATAACTCTATGGGTTTAGGATTAGCAATTGTAAAACAAATATTAAAGCTTCATAATAGAGTTTTAGAAATAGAGAGCCAAGAGAATGTGGGGTCTACTTTTTCTTTTGGACTTTAATAAAATATGTAAGGAATGTAAAATAAATAAGTGCCAATTTTCATAGGTAAATAAGAGTACAGATTTAGCTATAGTTTGACGCAGGACTACTCCCCGTAATTCAAGGAAAACTAGAGTTAAAGATGTGCTTTTAGTTGCCTTTGAAAGTTGGTAGTTATTTATTTTACATTCCTAAGATAAAGGATAAAAAGTGAATTACATTCTAAAACATTTTGATAAAAATATTATAAAATTCAGATTTATATCTACCCCAAGAGCAGGTACACAACTTGAAGTAGTGAAAATTTATTATGAAAATAAGACTTTTTTCCCTTTAAACTTAAAACTAGAAAATAGCTCACTCCTTTCATGGATAAAATCAAGAACTATTCCAAAAAATAGAGAGTTTGTCTATAAAATTCTTATGGAGTTAAATCTAAGTTTTGATGATATAGAGGGAATAGTAAATATCTCTAAAAGTCTTTCTCTTAATGATTGCTATTGGATAGTTAATGAAGATTTTAAAGGAACATTTGCAGAGTATAATCTTTATGATAATGACTTTAATAAAACCTTGTCTCTATTAGCCTATACAGGTTATGGAAGTCTAAAACAGCAAGGTTTTATCTCTAGCCCCGAGTTTACAACAAATGGAATGTTAGCCAAAGCATGGAGAAAAAACCCTCAAAAGCGTAAGGGAATTTTTCTTTATAAATCGGGTTCAAAAGGCTGTGCTAACTGTGGGAAAGAGCCATATAGTGAATTTTATGCTTATCAAATAGCTAAAACAATAGGTTTAGATGTAACGCCATATGGTTTAGGAAAATGGAAAGGAGAGATAAACTCTATTTGTGAACTTTTTAGTTCTAAAGATTATTCTTTTATTCCTATTTATCGTTTAGTAAATGATGGTGGTTGGGATGCTGTTTTAGCCTATTATCAAGAGTTGGGCGATGAATTTTATGAGGCATTAGTAAATATGATTATTTTTGATGTTATCATCTTAAATACAGACCGACACTTTGGAAATTTTGGTTTGTTAGTGGATAATAAAACAAATAAGATAGTTAAACCAGCACCAATATTTGATAATGGGCTTTCCCTTTTTTATGATGCTATGGATGATGACTTAGATAGGATTGATGATTTTGCCAAAACTAAAGCTATGAAAAATGCAGGGGATTTTATGAGTTTTGCTAGGTCTGTGATAACATCTAAAGAGAAAAAAAGAGTTAGAAAGCTTATTGGTTTTAAGTTTGAAAAAAGTGCTAGATACAATCTTTCGGCTAAACGTTTGAAAACTATAGAAGCTTTTATTCAAAGAAGAATAAATAAGATTTTGGAATTATAGTATAATGATAAAATTTGTAGGGTGTGATTGCTATCACACCATTAATAAAAACTTGCATAAAATAAAACTTTCGCCGAAAGGCTTCAACAATCAAAAGGTTAAAGATGGCAATTAGTAGAGATATGATTTGTAGGAGTCATTATAATTATGAATGAACAGTTATTACAGAATATCTATAAAAGATTATATAGTGTTGAAAGTTCAGTAGAATCTTCTGAAAAAGAGTTTCAAAAACAAAATATAGATGTAGCTAAATTTCTAAAAACAATTGCTTTATATATTTATTCATTTCCTGAATTAAAAAAATTTAATAATGAAATATTATTAGATTTATTGGATGAAAAATTAAGAGATATTGAACAATATTATGATAAATTAAACCTTTTTTCTCAAAAAATAAAATCAAGTATTAATTTTATTGAAAAGCATGTTGATACATTTTTCCCTTCACTAAGTAATCTTTCTTCACATTCTTATAATATGCCTATTCCTATCAAAAGAAATATCTCAACTTTAAATGAAATAAATGTTCAAAACTTTTTTAGCATAAAAGAGATAAACCTAAATAACTTAAAAGAGAAAAAAGAAATCTACATAGTAGGAGAAAATGGAGATGGTAAATCTCTTCTGTTACAAAGCATAGCAGTAGGTTTAAAAGGAACACAAGAAGATGGATTAAAAGAGTTTAGAGCAAAAGAAGATGAATACACTATTGAGATAGAAAACAGTGAAAATTGTAAAAATAACTTTTTGGCTTATGGTTCATCACGAAACAATGCTTGTCAACTAAAAGAAGACTTAACAGGTTATTTAACACTATTTTCTGGAGAGTATGATTTAAAATCTCCTACAAAATGGTTACAATATCTTGACTACAGTGAACAAAAAGAGAATAATAATGTTGTCATAAGCGTATCAGACGCTAAAAAGCTTTTACAAGAGCTTTTAAATTCAGATATTGAGATAGATATATCACCCGATAAAGTGACTTTTATAGAGAAAGGTTCAGAGGTCTCTTTTGAACAATTATCAGCAGGTTATAAAGGTGTTATTACCATTATTTGTGACATGATTGCAAGACTCTCTGAAAAACAACAAGTTGAACATATAAAAGAGTTTCAAGGAGTTGTACTCATAGATGAAGTTGAGCTTCATCTGCACCCTAAATGGCAATATAGCTTTATGAATAAACTACGAGAGATTTTTCCGTTAATTCAATTTATGGTTACAACGCATAGTCCAACTGTTCTTTTAGGAGCTGGTATGGAAGCTGTTTATTATCAGATATATAAAGAGGATGGAGTTGTTAAAATTTCTGAACAAAAAGAGGTTAAGAATGACTTTTTGAATGATATTCAATTTGATATTTTTGGTTTTGATGTAAATGATGAGCGAATAAATCGTCCCTCTAGTGATGATAAAAAACGACAGCAAAGAGCTAAAGAGAATCTTTTAAATTTAATTGACACTATTGAAAAAGGTAACTAGTGAAGTACTTTATAGATACAAATGTTATTATAGATTTATTAGATAACAAAGAAGAAGCAAAAGAACAGATTAAAGCTCTTCTTTTAGAAGAGAATAGTGAACTAGTTATCAATAGATTGGTACTTATTGAAAGTTTAAGAACAATACATTTTAAACACAAAAAAGTTTTTAGAGAAGCAAAAAAAACTTTGGACTCTTTTACTAAAGTTAATATCAAACCAGAAATATATAATGAAGCTATTAAATTTTCAAGGTTTTGTCACAGTAAAGGTGTAAAGTTAAAAGGTAAGTGTGAAGCAATAGATTTTTTACATTTTATAACTGCTAAATATTATGAACTAACAATGGTTTCAAATGATAATGACATGGAAAAGCTAGAAGAAGTATATATAAAGTTTTTAGAGGAATCTGATGAATAACACAACCATGACCGTCTCATCCCTAAACACAAAAATAAAAGCCTTACTAGAGACAACATTCATGCACATTTTAGTAGAGGGCGAAGTCTCTTCTGTAACTTATCATAATTCGGGTCATGTCTACTTTTCAATAAAAGACAAAAATTCAAGTATCAAGTGTGTAATGTTTCGCTCAAATG
>FPHN01000031.1_pt1 | contig 17811 bp, 15 predicted proteins | sample 1057391 | NCBI WGS metagenome assembly FPHN01 (sample SAMEA4473311, study PRJEB15554) | hydrothermal vent metagenome | biome: marine basaltic hydrothermal vent biome; feature: marine hydrothermal vent; material: water | place: Pacific Ocean | collected 2011-06-14/2011-07-23 | depth 1155 m | reverse complement strand
TCTTTATTCGATAGGGTTCTTTATTCTTCTATATGTTCCATATTTTTTTACTTTTTTATAAATTTAGCATATTTTTTATTGGTGTCGTGGAGTAAGGAATATTATCAGTCTACAATATGATTCTTTAAAAAATAAATTAAAAACATTTTTAAACAAAAATGTTTTTAACTATTTACTATTTTCTCCATTTAGGCTATAATTCCCAAAAATCAGAGGGGGTTTAAGATGCAAGAGTTAAAAAAACACTTAGAGACACATAATCAAGAAGAACTTCACTTCTCGGAAATAGTTAATATACTTAAACAATATGACGAAGAGAAATTTTCAGAAGCTATTAAACTTATACCAAAAGATATTTTAGGAGATGTTGCCCTAGAACTTCCTGATAGATATTTTGATGACATGATTGCATCACTACAGGTTCAAGACCTTGCAGAAGCTGTAACAGAACTAGAGAGTGATGACCAAGCAGACTTTATGCAAGAGCTTGAAGACCACAATGAAAGCATTGCTTCTGAAGTCTTTAAACGACTTGATAGAAATGACCAAAAAGATATAACTAAACTTCAAGCTTATAATGAAGATGAAGCTGGTGCTTATATGCAAGTAGAGGTGTTTACAGCTAGAGAAGATGAAGTTGTACAAGAGAGTATTAAACGATTTTCTAAACTTAGAAAATCCAATGAACTAGAAAATGTTCATAATTTCTTTATTACAAGTAAAGACAATATTTTACTTTATAGTATTGATTTAGATGATTTATTAACATTTGATTTTACAAAAACTTTTCGAGAAAATATAAAAGAGAGTGATGAAAATTATGAACCCATAACAGCTTATGATACAGATGATATTAAAGATGTAGTTAATTGGTTTAAAGAGTATGACCTTTATGTTATGCCAATTATTACAAAAGATAACAAACTTATAGGTCGAATAACTTCTGATGATATTCATGATATTATCTCTGAACATGCGACAGAACAGATGTATAATCTAGCAGGTGTAAATGATGATGCAGAAGAGGATGAAGATGTAGTAAAAGCAACTAAAAAAAGAGCTACATGGTTAGGTTTAAATCTAATCACAGCTATTGTTGCTTCATTGATTATTGGACTTTTTTCTGATACTATAAACTCTATAGTTGCACTTGCTGTTTTAATGCCTATTGTTGCTTCAATGGGAGGAAACGCAGGAACACAAACCCTAACGGTAGTTGTGAGACAATTGACACTAGGAGATATATCTACAACTGATGCTAAAAGAATTATTCTAAAAGAAGTTAGCATTTCATTATTAAATGGTTTTTTATTTGCTATAATCATAGGAATTATTGCAAGATTATGGTTTAATATAGAAAATTTAGGTTTTGTTATTGGACTCTCTATGATTGTCAATCTTCTTATGGCTGGTTTCTTTGGAGCAACAATTCCTCTATTTTTAGAAAAAATGAATGTTGACCCTGCAATTGGAAGCACTGTTATATTAACAACTGTTACAGATGTAGTCGGTTTTTTCAGCTTTTTAGGTCTTGCAACTATTATTTTACTATAAAGGTTTATTAAATTAAATGAGTTATCTGATACTTTTTTTCCTTCTTTCTGTTGGAATTTCCTTCTTATGTTCTATTCTTGAGTCTATACTACTTTCGGTACAGATGTCATATATCTCTGTTCTTGAAAAAGAGAAACCCATCACAGGTAAACTTCTTCGTTCACATAAAGAGAACATTAACAAATCCATAGCATCCATTCTTATTTTAAATACTATTGCAAATACCCTAGGTGCTGCTGTTGTAGGGGCTCAAGCATCTAAGCTATATGGAGATGGAGCAATGGTTTATGTCTCAATTATATTAACATTTGCAATTCTTTTCTTTTCAGAAATTATTCCTAAAACTATTGGTGCAATATACTGGAAAGCTCTAGCTCCTCTATCTGCTAGGATTATTCAATTTTTTATATTCATAACATACCCTATTATCTTGATAACCTTACTGGTAACAAACAAAATATCAAAGGGTCAAGAGGATGAAGCCACCACAACAAAAGATGAACTCTTAGAAAGTATGCTTATTAGTGAAGATGAAGGGGTTATTGACGAAAAAGAGTCAGATTTTATAGAAAATGTTCTAAGACTAGATGAGAAAAAAGTAAATGACATTTTAACCCCAAGGTCGGTTGTTTTTGCGATTGAAGGTCATATGAGTATTAGAGAAGTAATGGATACCCAAGAGGAGATATTTAAGTTTTCAAGAATTCCAATCTACAATAAAACTATTGAAGATGTAACGGGTATTGTTTTAACTAAAAAAATTTTTAAACAATCTTTAGTTGATGACTCTGTAAGTATTGCAAGTATTCAAGACAAAATGCTATCTATTTACGAAACATTACCTGTAAGTAAAGCCTTAGATATGTTTATAAAAAAGAAACAACATATGTTTTTAGTAAAAGATAACTATGACCAAACAGAGGGGATTTTAACCCTAGAGGATTGCGTAGAGACACTTTTAGGTGTAGAGATTGTTGATGAAAGTGACACTGCTACCGATATGCGTGAACTTGCAAAACTGCAAATGAAGAAAAAACGTAGAGAAGATAAATTAAGAGACCAAAAGATTGATAATAGAGAATCTAATTTAGAAAGCCCTCAATTTAAAACCATAGTGTAAACTAAGGTTTTAAAGTTTGAATATACGCATTTTTATTGATTTTTTCTCGTACTCCTGATAAAGAATCCATCGCTAATTCCAAGGAAGAAAATGGTCCAATTAAAACTCTACGTATCATTGAATCTGAAGAAGGTTTTACAACTTTCTGAATAACATAAGGATATGAAAAACTTCGTATTTTATTTAAATAAGAAGGATTAATTTCTTTAAAAAATGAACCAACTTGAATATAATACCCTGTACTTACTTCTTTAGATTTACTTCTTGCCAATAGTGGTTGTTTAGGTTTAATAGTTGTTGTATTAGTTTCTGCTATAGTATTATCTTCTTCTGCTACAACAATTGGTTTTGGTTTAACATAATGGCTCAAATTCTTTAGTGCAAGTACTTTAAATGTATTTCCTCTAGGAATTAAACGAAGTTTTTGAACATCTTTCCCCTCTTGAAAATCTTTATAACCTTTCATTTTCCAACGTACTGTTGCTTGGACATCAATATAATTTGGACGACGCTTTAAAATCTTTAAATGAGTTAAACGATAATCACGCTTTCCCCACTTTTTATAAAATCGTACCTTTTGAGAACGTAACTGCATCAATGAAACATTTCTTTTCCATAAATACTGTTGCATAGGAAATAAATAAAAAGAGTGAAGTTTATCTAAAAAATTCTCTTCATCTGCCATATAAAAATTTTGTAAAAAATTTTGTATATGTCTTTTAGATATTAAACTTCCATTCATGGGTGCTAAATAACTTCGCCTAACCCAACCCTCTAAATGAGAACCACCCTTAGGATATGAAATATAACACCACTCTTGACCTTGGCTATTATATTTGCACCGTCGTATTTTAATCCCTGTTGCATAAGCAGGGATATGACCTACTGTTGTTCTATATCGTATCTCTGGTATTTCACGAACATTTAAAGAACTACCTTTTTTTAAATGCACAATTTGATAGCTTGTTGCATTTCCAATTCCAATAAGTAATAAGATTAGTAATATAATTTTTTTCATACCAAAATTATACACAGTATCTGTAAAAATAATGTTAAAGATTATAATTAATTGCTTAAAGATATTCTTGCCTGTAACCCTAATGTTGTACTGTATCCCACCTCAGAAAATTTTAGTTTTCCATTTTTATCATAAATCAATGTCGTAGGATAGGCTTCTATTCCAAATTTCTTTGCTAAAGCCCCCTTATTATCGTTGATTACGGTATAACTTAGATTATGCTCTTTCATAAAAAATCTAATTTTCTCATTTGAGCCTGAATTTACAGCAATAGAGACAACATTATAATTTTTAGATACTCTTTCTATATTAGAAGCTTCTAATTTACAAGTAGGACACCAAGTTGCCCAAAAATGTAACACTAAAGGCTCTTTTTTATATTTGTACATAGCTATAGAGCTATTGTAAATATCACTCAATTCAAGGCTATAAATATCTTCAGTTACATCTGGTTTTCTAATATAATTGATAACAATCGAAACAATAAAGAGTAAAAGTAGAGTAGAGACAATCTCCTTTGCTACACTTTTAACTGTCCATTTTTCTTTCATAGCCAACGCTCCAAAATAATTTTAGCTGAAATAGAGTCTATCTTTCCATCACGTTTATGTCTAAAAACCCCTTGTGTCAACTCTTTGGCTTCTACAGAAGTTCCATATTCATCTTGATACTCTATTGCTATTGTGTCAAGTTCCAACAGAGATACAAAATGTTTAATACGTCTCTCCATCTTATCTTGACTAGAACCACCCTTAGGAAGCCCAACAACCAATGTATCAATCTCCCATTGCTCTAAAAAAGCCTTAACATCACGAGAAGCTTGATTTCTGTTTTTTCGTAAAATGGCATCTTGAGGAAGCACAATCTTTCCATCTAAACAGATTGCCACACCTATACGTTTAAGTCCTACATCTATACTTGCTATTTTCATAGTGGTAGCATACTATATTAATTAATGATTTACAATATCTATAGGGTGTTTTCCCCTGAAAACACCAATAAAATCGAACATTATTATTAATCAAAGGATTTAAAATCATGAAGACGAGCCAGAACCGAACGAATAGGAAGAATATTTTTATGCAGAATTTTATTTGACGGTGTTTTCAGGGGAAAACACCCTTCCTCAGTCTACTCTAATTATTATTTTTGCACAACTCTATGACCAACAAACTTAGAGTAGTTGTCCATAATTAAGCCACCTTTTCTAAAGCCAAGACCACACCCCTCATAAGCAAAAAATACTCCTGCTTGGTATCTATCGCCTTTAGAATCGGTTGGAAGTTCAACATACTCTTGGAAAATAGAGGCAAACTCTCCATACTCTCCATCTGTTTTTGCTATTACTTTTTCATTTTCATCAACAATAATGGTATTTGCACCCTCTCGTCCAAAGATTTTTTTCTCTACTTGTGCAACTCCTTTCAAAGGCTCAAAGTCTGTTTCTAAAAGTAGAGGATGATTTGGATATAAATCCCATAAAATCTTCATAAACGCTTTTGATTGGAACATTAAAGTATAAGCAGGATTTAGAATAATTGCTTTTTGATTCTCCATAATTTGAGTTAAAAGCATTGCTAACTCACTCTCTTCTATTCCTATATCTTCCCAAGGATAGAGCTTGAACCAATATTCATAATTTACATCTTTATAAAAAATACCCTCTTCGCCAGAGAACTCTACATCTTCCATATAAGCAAACTCTGTAATAAATCCTGCCTCTTTTGCAATAGTCTGCAATAGTTTAACAGTGCTTTCCTCTTCGGAATCTCCTTTAACAGAAGAGAATAGGATTTTCCAACCCTCATAATGCTTTTCAAAACCTTCAACATTCTCTTCTAGCATAATTAAACGTTTAAAATTATCGCCCAATGCCTCGTAAAGATTGTTAAATTGGTGCGACTCTTCCATACCATTTAATTTAAGCATTGCCCACTGTAAAATAGCTGTCTCAAAAAGTGCTGTTGGGGTATCTGCATTAAACTCTATAAGCTTAATTGGTTTTCCATCAACCCCACCTGCGAAATCAAAACGACCATATAAGTGCCAGTGAACATCATTCTCCCAAGACATTTTAACAGCATCTATAAGATTAAATGGAATACCTATTTCATGAAAAAGCTCATTTTCAATCACATACTCCCCTGCTTCGACAAACATCTCATAAAGCTCATTTGATGCTTCATAGTAGGCATCTGCTTCATCAGGCGTAATCTCTACTATTTCAGAAGCCACATAAGGAGTCTGGTCGGGGTCGGTATGCCAATAGAAACCTATACCTTCCAAAAACTCATTATCAGGTACTTTTATAGGTTTTAAATTCATAAATTAACCACCAAATCCACTACTTCTAGTTGACGAGAAAGATTTAGTAGCAGGACGCTTACCAAATCCACTTCTTTTTGTTGCTCCTGCAGCTTTTGCAGCAGCATTATTTGCTCTTGCTTTTGCAAAAGAGTTTTGAGAACGGCTATAAGTACTAGGAGAACTATAACTTGCTCTTCGGTTATTTTGGTAGTTTTGATTATTTGAAAGCTTGTTCATCAACGCAGCACCCAACATACCAGCAGCCATAGATGCCATTAGTGTTCCTGCTAATCCTAATCCACCTGACTCTTTTACCTCATCTGGATTTTTTGTTAAATTTGATGTTCCTGCATCTACTTTTTTCTCTTCTTCTGCAACAAGCTTATCTATCTCTGCTTTTGAAAGAATTCTCTCTGTACCATTAACATCAACTAAAATAACACGACTTGTTACACTTGGAACTTCATCTATAATTTTATAGGTTGTTTTATTACTATCTTTATCGAAAGACTCTTTAATAGTAACAGTTGCACCCTCTTTTTGAATAGATGGTTTTTCTGCTTTTGGCTCTTCTTTTGGTGCGTCTGAACCACATCCTGTTAAGGTTGCTATAACCATAGCACTCATTCCACCAATCATCACATAGTTTGAAATCTTTTTTATATGTTTATTCATAAATATTCCTTTTTAGTCACTCACAGCTTATTCACAGCTGTGAATAAACTATAAAGTTTATATTTTAATAGTAAAAGTTAATTTTTACTATAGTGCCAATGTTGCTACTTTTGCAACACGTGAAGCAAATGCTGATTTATCTTTTGGCTCTAGTCCTTCTGATAATTTAGCCGAGTCTAAAAGAATCCATGCCATATCAGCAAAGGTATCTTTGTTCTCTAGCTTATCAAGCTTTTGAATCATATCATGTTCAGGATTAACTTCTAAAATAAGTGGTGTTTCAGGAATCTCTTGTCCCATTTGTGCGAACATATGAGCCATTCCAGCCATTGGGTCAGAAGCATCTTTTACTACACAAGATGGACTTTGTGTTAAACGTGTAGTTGTCTTAACCTCTTTTACCTCTTCTCCAAGAACCTCTTTTATTTTATCAGTAAGAGATTTAAACTCTTTGCTTATCTCCTCTTTCTCTTCATCTGTTTTAGAATCAGGTGCATCAATAGTTGTAATATCTTTTAAAGTCCACTCTTTATATTTACCAATAGAAGGGGTTACAATCTCATCTATCTCTTTATCATCCATAATAAGAACTTCAATATTAGCCTTTTTATATGCTTCAAGAAGTGGAGAGTTCTTTAATACCTTTTCATCTTCTCCTGTAATGTAATAAATCTCTTTTTTCTCAGAATCACCACGACTTACATAATCTGCAAAGCTAACCATTCCCTCTTGGCTAGATGATTTATATTTAACAATATCAAGAAGTAAATCTTTATTTGTATAATCTTGAAAAATTCCCTCTTTAATTACTTTATTATACTGCTCTGTAAATAAATCTGCATCTTCGCCTTTTAATTTTTGAATTGCTTTTAAAATTCTTTTAGTTGAACTCTGTTTAATATTTGCCAAAATTTTATTTGATTGTAAAAGCTCACGGCTTACATTAAGTGGTAAATCTTCACTATCAATAATACCTTTTACAAAACGTAAATAGATAGGCAGAAGCTCTTTATCATCATCGGTAATAAATACTCTTTTTACATAAAGTTTTACACCACTTTGGTAATCTGCACGGTATAAATCCATTGGAGCTTTTTTAGGAATATAAAAGAGTGTTGTAAACTCATTAGTTCCCTCTACCTTATTGTGCAAATATGTTAACGGTTCATCATCTCCATGAGATAAACTTTTGTAGAACTCTATATAATCCTCTTTTTTCAGTTCAGACTTTGGAAGAGTCCAGATTGCTGTTGCCTCATTAGCTTGTTCTGATTTTTTAACTTTTTTAGTTACAGCATCATCTCCCTCTCCTGTTGTCTCATCCTCTTTAAAATGCATCATAATTGGATAAGCAATATGGTTAGAGTATTTTTTTATAACCTCTTTTACTTTCCACTTAGATAAGAACTCTTTTTCATCCTCTTTTAGTTTAATATAAATAACTGTTCCATGAGACTCTTTTGTAACTGGAACTATCTCGAACTCTCCTGTACCATCAGTAGAGAATTTATAAGCTTGTTCCTCTCCAGCTTTTTTGGTAATTACATCTACATTTTGAGCTACCATAAATACCGAGTAGAAACCAACCCCAAATTGACCAATAAGGTTAGAATCTTTTTTAGCATCTCCTGTTAGGCTCTCTATAAAAGCTTTAGTTCCAGATTTAGCAATAGTTCCTAGATGATTAATTAAATCATCTTCATTCATACCTATACCATTATCTCCAATGGTTAGAGAGTTATCCTCCTCATCAAGGTTAACATTAATAACACCTTTCCAGTTCTCCTCTTTAAACTTATCATCGGTTAACTGTAAATAGTTAAACTTATCTAATGCATCACTTGAGTTTGAAATTAACTCTCTAATAAAAATCTCTTTATTTGAATATAGTGAGTGAGTCATTAATTTTAAGAGTTGACCTATCTCTGTTTGAAACTGATGTTTTGCCATCGTAATATTACCTTTTATATAAAATATTTTGTGGGATTATAATATATTTTTCTTTTTTTTTCAAGGGTTTAGTTTATTTTATAAGTAAAGTTTAGTCAATATGACTAAAGTGAACTTTTTTCTACATTAGATTAATTTATGTGAGCTAAAATATTATTTATTCTTTAATAACAGTTTAAAACGATATAATTCCATCTAAATTTTAAAATAGGAGTTTTTTTATGAAATTGAGAAAAATTGTCTTGCTTATCCTTACATTATTACTTTTACCTACACTGTTTGTATCTGCTAAAGATATAAATGTTTTACCGTATATAGATAGAGGTATTAAATACTATCCAAAATATGTACGAAAAGGTTATGTTAAATATGGTAAAGCTAGTTGGTATGGCAAACCTTTTCATGGAAAACTTACAGCCAATGGCGAACGATACAATATGTATAGTATGACAGCTGCTCATAGAACATATGCTATGGGTACAATTTTAAAAGTTACAAACTTAAAAAATAAACGTTCTGTAAGAGTACGTATTAACGACCGTGGTCCTTTTTATAATACACGAAATATTGACCTATCATATGGTGCAGCAAAAAAATTGGGTATGGTAAATAAAGGTGTTGGAAAAGTAAAAATAGAGGTAATATCATCAACTTCAAAAAAATCTAAAAAAAGATATGTAAGAAATATCAAAAAAACAAAATCAAAAGTTTCTAAAAGTCATATTGTAAAATCTACGAAGATAAACAAAAAACGAAAAATACAGATAGCATCTTTTTATAATAAGAAAGATGCCAATATTTTCAAGAAAAAACATAAATTAAAAAATATTATCATAGTAAAAAAATATATTAAAAAGAAAAAGAAAACTGCTTATAAAGTTATTGTAAAATGTACCCCATGGGAAGCAAAACAACTCCTAAAATCTAAAAAGTTTTCAGGAGCATACATTCTATCTTAGAGAGTTACTTATTCGAGAGTACTTTAAAGGCACAAATTTGAGTTGCTAGTAAATCTGTAATGGTCTCTCGACGATTAATAACATGCATAATACCCAAATCAGAAATACTCTGCTCTTGGGATTTATTTTTGACTGTAACAATAGAGTTAATCTCTTCTCCAAAAGAAGAGATATTCTCTGCAACCAAACGAAGTTGATGGGGATTATTTATCGTTGTAATAACTGCCATAGAACTCTTAATATCAAAATGTTCTAATATGCTTTTTCGAGCTGCGTTTGCTAGAAAAATAGACTCTTCTCCTTTTTCTATTGCACTATCCACCAATTTAACATCATGTTCTAAAATAACATAAAGAATATTTTTTTTCTTTAAACGCTCAACCAATAACTTACCAACTGCTCCATATCCACAAACAATTACATGATTTTGATAACCTGTTGAAACCAATGCACGTTCACGAAGTTGTATAGGCTCTTTAAAAAATATATTAGCTATTTTTTTTACATTTTTCAAAATAAATGGTGTTAAAATCATTGAAAGAACAATAGTCACAATCATAATTTGATTAGTTTGCATATTAATCAAGTTATTAATACTTGCCAATGAAAAAATAGCTAAAGCAAACTCTCCTACTTGCATAACTGCCAAAGCACTTTTAATTGCAGAACGATTCTGCATAAAAAATTTCATTGATATAAAAATAATTAACGCTTTAATAAGCATAATTGATACAACAAGTCCTAAAATAAGAAGACCAAACTCTGCAACAATATTAATATCAATTTGCATACCAATGGTTACAAAGAAGATTCCTAAAAGAATATCTCTAAAAGGTACTAAATCGGCTTCAATTCGGTAACGATATTTTGTTTCAGCAATTGTCATACCTGCAATAAAAGACCCCAAAGTAAAAGAGAATCCAAAATATTCTGCAACAACTGATGCACCAATAACAATTAAAATAACTGATGCTAAAAATATCTCTTCTGAATCAGAAGCAGTTACCCAATCAAAAAAACGCTCTATAAAAAATTTACCAACAATAAACAAGATAATAAATACAATAATAGCAGAGATAACTGTATTAATTAAGAGTTCTGAAACTGAAGCATTTTCTGATGTAAAAATAGAAATCATCAAAAGCATTGGAATCACAGCTAAATCTTGAAAAAGTAAAATTCCTAAAGTGACCCGACCATAACCTGTATGAATATCTCCATTTTCATTAAGTACTTTTAACACAATAGCAGTTGAAGATAAAGATAGTGCCATACCGACAACAATAGCTGTTTTAATTTCAAGTGCAAAAAATTCATAAGATAAAAAAGTAAAAAGTAGACTAGAAAGAAGAACTTGTAGACCTCCATAAACAAATACCTCTTTCTTCATTGATTTCATATGCGATATAGAGAACTCTAGCCCTATAGTAAACATAAGAAAAACAATACCAAACTCAGCTAAACTAGACAATGTCTCTCTTGACTCTTCTCCAAAATTAAAAATTTGACTAATAATTAACCCTGTAAAAATATATCCTATAACTGTAGGTATATCAAATTTTTTTAAAAATACATTAACCACTGTAGCAATGGTAATAGTAATAATAAGTCCTAATAGTAGATGCTCCATCTATACTCCTAAATTAAATTTATATTTTATAATTAATAAAAGAATAAGAATTGTGAAAATTATACTCTTTCTTAGTAATATATATAACTTTTATCTTCAAAAGAGCATAAGGTATACATATTTGTTTAACTTAAGATTAAATAGTTTCAATACTCTACTTTAAATTAAGACTTAAAAAAAATTAATGCCCTATTATTCCCATTCAATAGTTGCTGGTGGTTTTGATGATATATCATAAACTACTCTATTAATCCCATCAATTTCATTAATAATTCGTCGGCTCATTCCTTCTAATACATCATGAGGAATATGAGCAAAAGTAGCTGTCATTCCATCAACAGACTCTACCATTCGTATACAAACTGTATTATCATAAGTACGATTATCTCCCATAACACCTACAGACTGAACATTTAAAAGTACGGTAAATGCTTGCCAAACTTTATCGTAGTATCCTGTTGCTCTTAGCTCTTCTTGCATAATAGCATCAGATTCACGAATTAAGTGTAAACCCTCTTGTGTTACTGCACCCATGGTACGGATTGCCAATCCTGGTCCAGGGAAAGGGTGTCTGCCTATCATCTCTTTTGGAAGACCCAATTCAAGACCAAGTTTACGAACCTCATCTTTGAATATCTCTCTTAAAGGTTCAACAAGTTCAAATGTCATCCAATCAGGTAAACCACCCACATTATGATGTGATTTAATAGTTTTAGATGGTCCTTTTACTGAAACCGACTCAATAACATCTGTATAAAGTGTTCCTTGTGCTAAAAATGCAACATCTTTATGCTTCTTTGCTTCTCTATCAAACACTTCAATAAATTTTTCGCCAATAGCTTTACGTTTAAGTTCTGGGTCAGAAACTCCCTCTAAAACTTTCATAAATTCTGCTTTTGCATCTATAGTAATTAGTGGAATATCCAAAAGTTTAAACATATTTTGCACATCTTCTGCTTCATTTTTACGGAGCAAACCTTGGTCAACAAAAACACAAATAAGTTGCTCTTTATCCAAAGCTTCATTTAACATTGCAGCTACTACAGAAGAATCAACCCCACCAGAGACACCACAAAGTACTTTTTTATCTCCTACTTGTGCTTTAATAGCTTTTATTTTCTCTTTTGCAAATCCACCCATATTCCAAGTACTATCACATCCACAAATATATTTTGCAAAGTTTTTAAGAAGTTTTGTTCCCTCTGCTGTATGGTGTACTTCTGGATGAAATTGGAATGCATAGATATTTTGCTCTACATTTGCAATAGCTGCGAATGGAGAATTTTCAGATGTTCCAATTACTTCAAAACTATCTGGTATTTTTTCGGCTCTATCTCCATGACTCATCCATACAGTCTGATTATTACTCATTCCATCAAAAATTTTAGAATCTGTAATGGTTAATTTTGCTTTTCCATACTCATGATGGTCAGCTGATACAACCTCTCCACCATAACGTTGAGTAATTAACTGCATACCATAACAAATTCCCATAATAGGTACACCTAAAGACCAAATACCCTCATTTGGTTTATACGCATCTTCAGCATAAACAGAAGCTGGACCACCAGATAAAATAATCCCTTGAGGTCTACGTGCTTTAATATTTGCGATACTTTCTCGATAAGGAACTACTTCGCAGTAAACCCCTGATTCTCTTAATTTTCTTGCTATTAATTGAGTATATTGTGAACCGAAGTCTAAAACCAAAATAGGTACTTGCTTCATATATTTAATCCTTATATTATTAATAATTTTTATTTTTATGGAAGTATACTCTATATTTTATTGAGAGGTGGTTAGTTTTTAGCTCATTATACTCTAAGCACCTGAGCATAATAAATATCAGGTACTTATTGAAATTTAATTATAATTTGACATTTCTACTATATTCTGTTATATTTATACCTTAATTATTGATTATAGTTAAAAGTCTAAAAAATTTATTAATTCAAAGGAATAAAAATGAAGAAAAACAGATTATTAATTATAGTACCACTTGCCATTACCTGCTACTTATTGATTCCTTTAGAATCTATTGCTAATGCAGAAGCAATCTCCTTCTCCAATACTAACACAACAAAAGAGAAATTAGAAAATCCAATCAAAAAACTAAATGATGCTAAAAAAGAGGCTCAAAAAAAGCTTAAAGAGGCAATCAAAAATGAAAAGTTAAGAAAAAAACTTGCTCAAGAAGCAACTAAACTTCAAGTCCAAGTACAAAAAAAACTAGATGCATCTTATCAATCAGAAAAAATTGCAAAAGAAGTAGCTAAAAAAGCTGAAGGTAAAGCTAAAGAAGAAGCTCTTGTAGAACTTAAAAAAATTACTTTAGAAAAAGAGCATCTAAAAAAAGAGCTAGAGAAGAGAAAAGAGATTGAAGCCAAAGCTAAAGAAAAAGCTAAACAAGCAACAGATAAAACTAAGGAATATATTGAGTATATAGCTAAAAAAGCAATTGAAATTGAAAAAGTAGCAAAAGAAGAAGCAGAGAAAGTTAGTAAAATAAAAGAGTTAAAAGAACAGACTGTTAAAAAAGCTATTGAAATAGAAGAAGTTGCAAAAGCTCATATTGAAACCCTAGAAAAAGCCCATATAATTGCAAAAGAAGAGTCAAATAATAGTAGCATAGATGCTAAAGCAAAAGAAGAGGCTAAGAATAAGCTAATAGAGCTAGAAAAGGCTAAAAAGAAAGCAAAAGAGAGATTAAAAAGAATTCAAACTATAAAAAATAGAGCAAAAGAGAGTGTAGATGCTGTAGCTAAAGTTGAAGCAAAAGCAAAAGAAGTAGCAAAGAATGCAAGTAATGAAGCAAAAAAAAGAACTCAAGAAGTTGTATGGACAGCAAACAAAGTTAAAACAGAAGTTTGCCAAGAGGCAAAACTGTTAGAAACAAAAAAAACAAAAGCTAAATTAGAAGTAGAACAATTAAACAAAAAACTAACTATAGCCAATGAAGTGCTAAAAAAGACAACAGGAATAGCAAAAAAAGAAGCACAAGAAGAGGTACTACAAGTAATAGAACAGAAAAAAGAGATAGAAGCAAAAGCAAAAGAGATAGAAAAAAAAGAGAGTAAAGCTCAAAAAGAAGCTAAAAAAGCAAAAGAAAATAGAAAAAAAGCACTAAATCTAGCAATTGAAAGAATTTCACAAGAGGCAAAAGATAGTGTTGATATTGCTATAAAAGAGGTTATGGATAAAGCTAAAAAGAGAATAGAGACTCTTTTAAATAAATAGGTAATAGAGCATGTTAAAAAAAGCATTTTATACTTCAATTGTTCTTATAATATTGCTTAGTGTATACTATTTAACAGAAAAAGAGTCTACAGATAATCTATCACAAGAAAAAGTCTTAGAGACTGTTTCTCAAATTAAAGAGAGACAAGAGCTAGAACTCGCCATTAAAAAAATTTATAAAGAAGCAGGAGAGGAACTTTCACATAGAGTACAAAAAATTATAAGCGATGCAAAAGAGGATATGGATTTTATTATTGCATTAAAGCCTAGTCAAGTAATTGCAATTAATAAACAAGTCTCCAAAAGCAAGAAAAATATTCTAAAAAAATCTACTACACTTAAATACATGCCTCTTCCAAATTTTCGTAAATACCCAGAAGGTAAAGAGAGAAAAGAGATATTTTTTAAATACTTTTTATATCTTGTAGAGAGTCGAAATCAACAGATTCTTAAAATGAGAAAAAAAATAATATTATGGAAGAGAGATATTAATAATGTTACATTCAGACAGAAAAAAACTCTTGAGCAATTAGCTAAAAAATATAAAGTAGAAGATTTTGATGTTACAAAATATAAGAGTTGGAACAGACTTTTAGCAAGGCTAGATATCGTACCCGCTTCATTGGCATTAGCACAAGCAGCCAAAGAGAGTCTTTGGGGAACATCACGTTTTGCAAGATATGGATACAACTATTATGGTCAACACTGTTTTTCAAGAGGTTGTGGTATTGTTCCTAAAAAAAGAGGAAATAGAAAATTTGAAGTTAGCACTTTTAAATCTCCAAGACAAAGTGTTAAGAGCTACATTCATAATTTAAATACACATTTTCATTATGAATCTTTACGTAAAATACGTAGTAAAGAGAGAGCAAGAGGCAAAAAAATTAAAGGTTTAGTATTAGTAAATGCATTAAGTAAATATTCAGAAAGAGGTTCAGCATATATTAAAGATTTAAAATCTTTGATTCGATATAATAAACTAGCCAAATATGATGTATATTAAAGTACCCCCCCAAAGCTTAACAATGGGGGATTATGTAATAGGTGTTCTAAATTTGTAGCTTCTTAACAAAAGCCTCAATACGTTTAATACCTATTCTAATTGTCTCAATATCAGTTGCAAAGGAGAATCTAAAATATCCTTCACTTCCAAAACCGACACCTGGAACAACTGCTACTCCTTGGTCTTCTAGTAAATCTTTACAAAATTGCATAGAGTCATTTGATACCTCTTTGATATTTACAAATAGATAAAATGCACCGTTTGGTTTAACCACTGATAGACCATCTATAGCATTAAATAAATCGACAGCTTCATTACATCTGCTTTCAAATGCTACTCTCATCTCTTCTACTTCTGTATCAATTGTTCCATCAAGACCAACAATAGCTGCTGATTGAGTAATTGAGTTAATATTTGAAGTACTTTGAGATTGAAGTTTATTCATTACTGAAATAAGCTCTCTGTTTGCAGATGCTAAATAACCAAATCTCCAACCTGTCATGGCTGCTGATTTGCTTAGACCATTAATTGTAACGGTTCGGTTATACATATCTTCTGAAATAGAAGCTGTTGCTACAAACTTAGTGTCTCCAAATACTAATTTCTCATACATCTCATCAGAAGCTATGATTACATTTGTATCTTTTAATACTTCGGCTAATGCTTCAAGCTCCTCTTGGGAGTATACAGCACCTGTTGGGTTTGATGGAGATGTTAAAACTAACATTTTAGTTTTTGGAGTGATTGCACTTTTTAATTGTTCTGGAGTAATTTTAAATCCACTCTCATCTTTGGTGTCAATAATAACTGAAATACCTCCAGCATATTTTACCAATTCAGGGTAGGTTACCCAGTACGGAGCAGGAATAATAACTTCATCTCCTTCATCAATTACAGCTTGAAAAAGGTTAAAAAGTGAGTGTTTAGCACCATTACTAGTTAAAATTTGGTCAGTTGTATAGCTTAATCCATTTTCACGTTTAAGTTTATCTGCAACAGCTTGAAGAAGTTCTGGAGTTCCTGCAACAGCAGTATATTTGGTTAAACCATTATCAAGAGCTTTTTTAGCAGCATTTTTAACTGCAATTGGTGTATCAAAATCAGGTTCTCCAGCAGAGAAAGAGATAACATCTTTTCCCTCAGCTTTTAAATCTCTTGCCAATGAAGAAATTGCAATAGTTAAAGAAGCAGAGAGTGTCTGTATACGTTGTGAAAGCATGGTTTCGCCTTTTTGTATTGAGTATGTTTTGTACTAATCAAAATCCCAACAGTATACAGAAATGTTAATTAAAATTTAAATAGTATTTTTTTTGATTACATAGACTTAATAAAGGTTGCGTAAATCTCACTCAATTCATGGTCTTCTTTTTCCATAAGTTCAACATTCCCTGTTTTTATAGTCTCTTCTAAAACAGCAATTCTTTTAATTAAATAATGAAAAATCTCTTTGTTGACATCGGGTAACATATCGTGACGTAATTCAGCATTTTTATTGTCACAGTTAATAATACGAGCAGGAATACCAATGGCAGTAGCAAAGGGAGGCACATCTTTAACTACAACTGAGTTTGCACCAATTTTAGCCCCTGTTCCAATTGTAATATTTCCTAAAACTTTAGCCCCTGTTCCTATAATCACATTGTTTTCTACAGTTGGATGGCGTTTTCCACGAGAGGTACTAACCCCACCCAAAGTAACTTGTTGATAAATAATCACATCATCGCCAATAATCGCAGTCTCTCCAATAACGACACCCATAGCATGGTCAATAAAGACACGGCAACCAATAGTTGCAGCAGGGTGTATGTCTACGGTAGTTAAAAACTGTCCAATGGCAGAGATAAACCGTGGTATGAATCTTAACCCTCGTTTATAGAGAGAGTTAGAAATTCTATAAAAGAATAGAGCCCATAAACCAGGGTAGTTAAAAAAAAGCTCAAAAGTGTTGTGTCGAGCAGGGTCATTTCGTTTTACGTTTAAAAAGTCTTCTTTGATTTTTCTAAAAAGATTCAATTATTATTCCTTATTATTGGCTTGTATGGTCTTAAGATAGCTATTTTCGCTTAAATAGAGGTAGAGTTTAGCTAATAAATTATTTTTTTTAGTTTGGTTAATGAGTTTTGATGCTTGAATCTGCTGTTTTAATCTCTTATCTAAACTATTTTTATCATAATTCATATCATCTAAAACATCTATAATATTTTGAGATTCAATGAGTTTATCTAAACAATAGTTACCTTTTTCATCAAAATTAACGATTACTTCGGTAGGGTGGGTAAATAGATTATGGTTCATGCCTAAAACTTCTTGATATGCACCTGTTAGGAAAAATGCTAAAAAATACTCTTCTTGGTTTAC
>FPHN01000114.1_pt1 | contig 17979 bp, 14 predicted proteins | sample 1057391 | NCBI WGS metagenome assembly FPHN01 (sample SAMEA4473311, study PRJEB15554) | hydrothermal vent metagenome | biome: marine basaltic hydrothermal vent biome; feature: marine hydrothermal vent; material: water | place: Pacific Ocean | collected 2011-06-14/2011-07-23 | depth 1155 m | reverse complement strand
CACCAAAAACAAAACCTATTACCAAAATGAATGTAAAATCAGTTATTGGTTACCCAACAAATGGTGCAAAGGTTAATAATAAATCAGCCGTTGTGGTTCGTGGTGTTGCATGGGATGATGGACATGGTATTAGTGAAGTACTAGTTTCACTTGATAGTGGAAAAACATGGAACAAAGCACTACTAGATAAAGGAAAACTTGGACGTTATGCCTATAGAGCATTTAGATATACATTTAAACCTAAGAAATTTGGGAAAATGACAATTATGGCAAAAGCCATAAATAAAATAGGTCAAGAGCAACCATTAGCAAAAGATATTAAATGGAATCATGGTGGATACAAATATAACGGTATCGACGAAGTTACAATAGAGGTAGTATAATGAAAGGTAATAGAATGAAGAAATTAATTTTAGTTGCAACACTATTGGCAATGCCACTTTTTGCACAAGTTCAAGAGAAAATAGAAGTACCTTATGTAGCATTTCCTATCAAAATGGGAAAAGGATTTGACGCTGTACAAGCAAATTGTCTTATGTGCCACTCTTTTGGGTACATAATCAATCAAGGAAGACAACCTAGAAAGTTTTGGAGTGGAAAAATAGAAAAAATGATTAAAGAGTTTAAAGCACCTATATCAAAAGAAGATGCAAAAACAATAGAAGATTTTTTAACAGAACATTATGGAAATGGAAAATAATTCTCTTTTGTGGGCTTTCTTGCCCACAAAATAAAAACTTAAAGAATATAACGGGTTGTATCTTCGTTATCTACAAGCTTCTCTAATTTCTCTTCAATAAGAGCTTCATCTACAACAACGCTTTGACCTTTAAATTCATCTGCATTAAACGAAATATCTTCTACTATTTTTTCCATTATAGTATGCAAACGTCTAGCACCAATATCTTCTGTTTTTTCATTAGCCACAGCAGAGTATTTTGCAATAGAACGTAAAGCTGTCTCTTCAAATACCAACTTAACCTCTTCTACTCCAAGAAGTGCTTCGTATTGTTTAATTAATGAGTTTTTAGGCTCTGTTAAAATTCTATAAAGTGCTTCTGCATCTAAAGAATCAAGCTCTACTCGTAAAGGGAAACGTCCTTGAAGTTCAGGAATTAAATCACTAGGTTTGCTTAGATGAAATGCTCCTGCTGAAATAAACAGAATATGGTCTGTTTTAACCATACCAATTTTAGTCTGAACATTTGAGCCTTCTACAATAGGAAGTAAATCTCTTTGAACGCCCTCTTTACTTGGGTCTTGACGTGAAGAGGAGTTTGCAGGAACGGCAATTTTATCAATCTCATCAATAAAGACAATTCCCCCCTCTTCTATTTTGGTTAAAGCTAAAGATTTTAACTTCTCTTCATCAAAAAGGTTTTGACTAGCTTCTACTGCTAATATGGACTTTGCCTCTTTAACAGTTACCTCTTTTTTCTTATTACTCTTGTTTAAACCACCAATAACTTTAATAATAGACTCTTGAACATTTGCCATCTCAGGAGGCATATTTCCTGCTCCCATTACATCAATAGTTGGAGCAGGAATATCTACTTCTATTTTCAAATGGTCTAAATCTCCATTTGCTAACTTTTTTTGCATTTTTGCAAAAGAGATATCATAATCTGCTTGTTTTTGTTCACTCGCTCCTAAAGGAAGAGGAGGAAGAAGTTTTTCAATAATTTTGTTTTCTATATACTCTTCAATCTTCTCTTGATTTAACTCATTTTGCTCTTCACGAACTAAATGTAGAGCATTTGCTGATAAATCACGAATCATAGACTCTACATCACGCCCTACAAAACCTACTTCTGTAAATTTACTAGCTTCCACCTTTACAAAAGGCAAACGCATCATGGTTGAAAGTCTTCGTGCAATCTCTGTTTTACCTACCCCTGTGCTACCTATCATCAAGATATTTTTAGGCATTACATCTTTTTGCATTTCAGCATCTAATTGTAAACGTCTGTAACGATTACGCAAAGCTACTGCAATCGTTTTTTTAGCGTTACCTTGACCAATAACGTACTTATCTAAAAAAGAGACAATCTCTTTTGGTGTCAAATTTGTTGGTATAGCATTACTCAATTAAAGCTCCAATAGTTTTATATTTGTATTTGTATAGATACAGAGTTCCCCTGCAATAGTTAAACTCTCTTTTACTAAATCTTTTGCTGACAAGTTAGCATGTTTATCCAAGGCTCTAGCAGCAGAAATAGCATAATTTCCACCTGAACCAATAGATGCTATTTTTCCATCTTCTGGCTCAACCACATCTCCTGTTCCTGTTAAAATAAATATATGCTCTCTATTTAACACCAACATCATAGCTTCTAGTTGACGCAGATGTTTATCTTTACGCCACATTTTTGAAAATTCAATAACAGACTTTAGTAAGTCTCCTTTTTTTTCATTTAAAATGGTTTCAAACATGTCAAAAAGGTTAAAAGCATCTGCTGTACTTCCTGCAAATCCTGCCAAAATTTCGCCTTTATATAAAGAACGAATTTTTGTAGCATTTCCCTTTAGAACAGTATTACCAAAACTTACTTGACCATCTCCACCAATAACTGCATTATCCTTGCCTTTATAGGCAAGTATCGTTGTTGCGTGAAACACTCTACTCTTCTCCTACAATTTCTACTATTACTGTAGCATGAATTCCATGCCCAAGCTTAATATCTACCTTATGTTCGCCAACCGTTTTGAACGCTCTTTTTAATTCAACTATTTTTTTATCTATTTCAATATTAAGTTGTGACTTAATTGCTTTAGCAATATCATCTTTACCTACAGAGCCTTGAATACCTGCAGGAGCTAATTTTTTGCTAATAACAATTTTATTTGCTTCTAACTCAATTTTCTCTTTTTTTAAACGAGCCAAGGTATCAGCTAACTCTTTAGCAATTCTCTCTTGCTCTGCTTTCCAATTTGCTACAATAGTAGGAGTGGCTAATTTAGCCATACCCTTTGCTATCAAGAAATTTTTACCATAACCATCTTTTACCTCTTTTATCTCGCCCTTTTTCCCTAAGCTTTTAACATCTTTTATTAATAAAACTTTCATCAGTAAATCCTTATAATCATTTATACAATCCATAATTTTAGCAAGTTTTTTTTAGAGATGAGTTATAATTTATCCTATTTTTTATAAAACAACATGAATTGTTATTTATAATTAATAATTATTATTATATAATGGAGTCCATGAAAAATCTTATATATTATATATCACGAAAAATATACTCACCAAATGTAAAATCACAGGCTAAAAAAAAGCTGTATGCATTTAAAATATTATCTATATTTATTAGTTTGTTAATTATTCCTCTTTTCATTGCACTCTCTTTTTCAACTCTCTCCTATGCATGGATAATACAAATTGTATTTATTTTAGTCTATATAGTATTACTCTTAGCCCGTAGACTTAATAAAAATTCTCAAAAAAAAGAGCAAAAGTTTAATTCACTTCTTGAACAAGCACCTATAGGAATCTTTTATTATAATAAAGAGTTAAAAATTTTTAAACACAATAAGCTTTTTTATAAGCTTTTGGGTTTGGGGAAAAACTTAAATGGCTTTAATTTAAATCAGTTAAAAGATAAAAAAGCTATCTCTTTGATGAAAAACATTTTAAAAGAGAATGCTTTGGAAAATGAAATAGGTTCATACAATCTATCTTTTCAAGGTAAAAAAATATGGTTAGAGCTTACATGTTCAGCTCTGTTGGATAAAAATAAAAAGATTATTGGAGGCATTGGTATACTAGAAGATAAAACAACAGAACATCAAGCCTATGAAAAAATAAACCATATCTCCCTACACGACAGCTTAACAGACTTACCTAATAGGAGAAGCTATCAAGATTATATGAAGAATCTTTTACTTAAAAAAGAGCATCAATACCTCTACTCAATTCTATTTTACTTAGATTTAAATCATTTTAAGCAAATCAATGATACCTTTGGACACACAGTAGGGGATAAACTTCTTCTTGAAGTGGCACAAAGACTTCAAGCACTTAATATAAAAAATAAATATCTTTCACGTATAGGTGGAGATGAATTTATTATGATAGTTCCTTTTTTAGAAAAAAACTACGATATATGCGAAAATAAAGCAATGATTATTGCCTTAGAAATAAAAAAGATATTCTCATCTACTTTTGAAATAGAAAAGTTAGATTTATTTATGACTACTAGTATAGGTATTGTTCTAATTGAACCTAAAAGCAATAACACCGAACAGATTATACATCAAGCAGATATGGCAATGTATCAAACCAAACGTAAAGGGCTAAATAATATTCGTTTTTACGACCATACTTTAGATGTTAAACAACGAGAGCTTACAAGTCTGCAACATGATTTAAAATTTGCAATTAACAACAACCAACTTGAACTCTATTATCAACCTATTGTGGATATACAGAATGATAAATTAAATGCGATTGAAGCTCTTTTACGATGGAATCACCCAACAAAAGGCTTAATTATGCCCGATAGATTTATTCCTATGGCAACAGAGTCTGGACTTATTACCAAGGTTGGTTGGTGGGTTGCAAAAGAGGCATGTAGGCAACTTGCCACTTGGCAAGCAGAAGAACTTAATAACTTTCAATACCTCTCTATTAATATCAATGCTAGACAACTCAATGAAGTTAACTTTGTCTCACAACTAGATAGTTGCATTAGACAAGGCAAGATTCCTCCTTCACTACTGAAATTAGAACTCACAGAGACCACCCTTTTAGATAACCTATCTTCTACCCAAGAGATTATTAAAAGATTAAGAAAAAAAGGGATAGAGTGTAGTATTGATGATTTCGGTACAGGGTACTCTTCTTTATCTTATCTTAAAAAATTCTCATTTAAAGTCCTAAAAATTTCAAAAGATTTTACAAAGGATATATTAAAAGACAAAGATAGTGAAGAGCTTATAAAAAGTATTATTGCTATTGGAAAGCTATTTAATTACAAAGTTATTATAGAAGGAGTTGAAACCCAAGAACAGAAACAGAAACTTATTGAACTTGATAAAAATGTATTTTATCAAGGTTTCTTGCTATCTAAAGCAATTCCTGCTAAAGAGTTTGAGAAAAGGTTTTTAAAATCATAATTTGGATTTCTTTCCAAATTATGTATTACACATTGAATAGGCTACTCCTTCACAAACACCATCATCTATAACCATAGACTCTTTAAAGCCACTAATAATATAAAGTTCATCATAAATAAGAATACCCGAAGCAATTAAATCATCTCTTCCTAGACCAACTACTTTTACACGTTCTTTATATTTCATATGGATAAGTTTATTTAATTGTTCTATTAAATCTTTTTGGGTTAATATTGTTCCATGAATTTTTTGAGCATCATAATTTGCATACTCCATTCCTAATTTCATAGATGCAACAGTTGTAGGTGTTCCTGCTGTTGCAACAAATAATTCAACTTCTCCATATTTAGAAACCACTTCATTATAATAGTTTCTCATTGGATTCATTAATATCGGTATGCCATCTGCAATCTCTGCTAGACCATTAAAACGTTGTGTTACGGTTACAATACCTATTGGGAAGCTTTTAGAAAAAGTTTTATCTTCTCCATAGTGAAAGAGCATCTCTGTTGAGCCTCCACCAATATCTACTAACATAAAATTTTTAGGAGATTTACCCAAAAGTTTTAAGCGATTTTGAGTTGCACTCAAAGCATATTCAGCTTCAGCCACACCATCTATTACTTCAAAATCAACACCTGTTTGCTCTTTTATCTTAGCTAGAACCTCATCTCCATTACTTGCTTGACGAATCGCTTCTGTAGTTACAGCTTTTACTATAGTATCAGAAAAATCTAATTTCTCTTTTGCTTCATTAAGAGCTATAACTACACGAGATAATGCATCATTACTAATTTTTCCTGTATTTGCTAAATTATCTGCTGTCTTTACTGTTTTACGAAATCCATCAATTACATCTTTAGTTTTTGAATCAACCTTTAAAACTCTTAAACTATTTGACCCCAAATCAATAGCAATAATACTCTTACCCATTTATCTCCTCCTCTTGTTTGATATTCAGTTTTAACTCATCAACCAAATATTTACCTGTATAAGAACCTGTTTTTTTATGATTTTTAGCCACCTCTTCAGGTGTTCCTGTAGCAATAATAAATCCACCTCTGTTTCCACCCTCTGGTCCCATATCTATAATATAGTCTGCATTTTTAATCATGTCTAAATTATGTTCAATAACCACAACAGAGTTTCCAAGCTCTACTAAGTGATGAAGCACCCCCGTTAATCTATCAACATCTGCAAAATGCAATCCTGTTGTTGGTTCATCTAAAATATAGAGTGTTTGACCTGTATCTTTTCGGCTCAATTCTTTACTAAGTTTAATACGTTGAGCCTCTCCACCTGAAAGAGTTGTTGCATTTTGTCCAAGGGTAATATAATCAAGCCCCACAGCCATAAGTGTTTTTAGTTTAACAGCAATAGACGGGACTGCTTTAAAAAACTCCATAGCTTCAGTGACTGACATTGCTAATACTTCGGCTATAGATTTTCCTTTATATAGAACTTCTAATGTTTGAGCATTATAACGTGTACCTTTACAACTGTCACACTCTACTAATACATCTGGTAAAAAGTGCATCTCTATCTTTATCTGCCCATCTCCTGAACAGTTTTCACAACGACCACCTTTAACATTAAACGAGAAACGCCCTATCTTATAGCCTCTAAGTTCTGCCTCTTTGGTTTTAGAAAAAAGTTTACGAATCTCATCCATTATACCTGTATAGGTTGCAGGGTTTGAGCGTGGGGTTCTGCCTATTGGACTTTGGTCTAATGAGATTACTTTATCTACCTGTTCAAGCCCTAAAATCTCAACACCATCTACCTTATTAACCTTTCTTGCATGGTTTAGTACTTCTCTAGCTACAGGTAGAAGTGTTTGTAGAATCAAAGAACTCTTTCCACTTCCACTAACTCCAGTAATACAGACAAAGTTTTTCAAAGGAATTTTAGCTGAAATATTTTCTATATTATTGAGCGTTATATTATTAATCTCTATCCAACTCTCTTGAGGTCTATTATGTGGGTAATAAATCTCTTTTTCCCCAAAAAGGTACTGAGCTGTTAAAGTTTTTGCTTTCATCATTTTTTTAGCTGTTCCTGCAAAAACAACCTCTCCACCATACTTACCAGCTCCTGGACCAATATCAATTACATAATCTGCTGACATAATAGTCTCTTTATCATGCTCTACTACAATTACCGAATTTCCTTTTTCTTGAAGAGAACGAAGAGTTCGTATAAGCTTCATGGTATCTCGTTCATGCAGTCCAATACTTGGTTCATCTAGTACATACATTACACCTGTTAAACCTGAACCAATTTGTGAAGCAATTCTAATACGTTGTGCTTCTCCTCCAGAGATAGTTCTTGCATCACGACTTAGGGTTAAATAGGTCAAACCAACATCATATAAAAAGAAGAGTCGCTCTTGAATCTCTTTTAAAACGGACTCTGCAATAAGCTTTTGCTGTTCGGTTAGATATTCAAAATTCTTCTCATCTTTAAAATACTCATAACTCTTTTCAATAGGCATATCAATAATATCAGCAATATTTTTACCCTCTACTTTAACAGCCAAAGAGCGTGGACGCAAACGATGACCATTACATCTATCACACACTTTTTCAGTCATATAATCACTCATATCTTTTTCATCAGAGAACATATCATGGGCAAATTTAATAACTCCTGGCCATTCACGTGTAAGTTTATGACGTTTCCATGTAAACTCAACTTGATTTCCACCACCATAAAGAATTGATTTTTTTTGATACTCTTCTAGTAGACCATACTCAACATTGGTTGGAATATCATTTTGTTGGCAATAGGCATTTAAAAATTGAGTATAGTAACTTTTATTAAAGCCATACATAATTCTAACTGCTCCATTCTCAATGCTTAAAGCAGAATCTATCACTTTTTTAAGGTCAATAACATAACGAATACCCAAACCATCACAAGTAGGACAAGCACCTTTTGGCGAGTTAAAAGAGAAGCTAACAGGCTCTAAAGGCTCAAAACTAAGCTTACAATCAAAACATGCTAAGTGTTCAGAGTAGTGAATGTGCTGTCGGTCAAGTTCGGGAAACTCTTTATAATTTAAAACTTCCAGCTCCACCTCTCCATAAGCCTCTTTTAGTGCTTTTTCAATATCTTGCCCTATTCTATCACGGCTCTCCTCTTTTACAACAACTCTATCTATAACCACTTTTATTGTATGTTTTTTGGTTTTACTTAGCTCTATCTCTTCATCAAGACGAACCATAACACCATCTACCATTGCTCTAACATAACCTTTATGTCGAAGCGATTCAAACATATCGGCAAATGTACCTTTTTTCTCTTTGACCAAAGGAGCTAAAATAACCAATTTAGCACCATTTGGAAGTTTTAGAACCTCTTCGATAATATCTGACGCACTCATAGAAGAGATGGGTTTTCCACACTCATGACAGTGCTGTTTACCAACACGAGCAAAAAGTAGACGCAGATAATCATAAATTTCTGTAATTGTTCCAACTGTTGAACGTGGATTTTTAGAAGTAGTTTTTTGGTCAATAGCAATAGCAGGGGTCAACCCCTCTATTTTATCAACATCAGGTTTTCCTACACGACCTAAAAATTGCCTTGCATAAGAGGAGAGTGATTCAATATAACGCCGTTGCCCTTCTGCATAAAGTGTAGAAAATGCCAATGTTGACTTTCCACTTCCACTAATTCCTGTAATAACTACTAGTTGATTTTTGGGAATGGTTACATCTATATTTTTTAAATTATTCTCTTTAGCCCCAAAGAGTTCAATTTTTTGATTTTTCATATTTTATATATTATCCTAAAAACATTTTTTTAATTAAAATTAAAAGTGCAATACCATACATCATAAGCAGATATAATTTATGTTTTGAAGAGCTAACATGCTCTTTTAACCATATTCCCCCATAAACACCAATAAGTGAAGCAACTGCAACATATAGAGCTTTATCTAAATCAATATGACCAGCAGAGAAACGAGATATTAAACCTGCTATAGAAGAGAAGGCTACAAAGAAAAGTCCTGCCGAGACTGCTTTTTTTATGGGATAATGTAAAAATCCAACAAGAATAGGTGTCAACATAATAGAACCCCCAACCCCTAAAGAGATAGCAAAAATACCAATAATTCCACCCACAGAAAAAAGAACTATAGGGTTTAATGTTTTAACACCTCCATCCTCTTTAGGTTTAGATGCAAATAAGCGATAAAGAGCAAAAAGAAGCAGACTCATAAAGAGATATTCCAAAATAGTTGACGAGACTAAAATAGATACATAAGCCCCAATAAACCCTCCTAAAAAACCACCAATACCAACCCAAATGCCTTCTCCTAAAACTAATGAGCCTTTTTTATAATTTAAATAAGAACCATAAATAGAAGAAAACACCATCTGAACAATAGAAATACCAATGGCTGTTTTAATATCAATACCTAAAAGCATTAAAATAGGTATAAGTATCATACCCCCACCAATGCCAAAAAAACCAGAGAGAGTTCCAACAAATATACCAACTAAAATTAATAATAGTTCCATCAACTACTCCAAAATAAAATAAAGATGGATTATATCATTATAAAGAAAGATAAACAAAAGAACTAACTTTAAATTAAACTAACACATCATTTACCTCACTATTTTCACAAGTTTACTATAGCTTCATAAGCTGTATCTATCATTTTATCTATCTGTTCATAAGTAATAATATACGGTGGCATAAAATAGATAATATGCCCTAGTGGACGAAGTAAAACACCATTATCTAATCCATATTGATAGACTTTTAAACCTATACGCTCTTCTGGAGTGTAGCCTTGTAGTTCAATGGCAGAAATCATTCCTGTTTGTCGAACCTCTTTTACATTTTTTAAGACTTTGAATCTCTCTAGTTTTTCTAAAATATAGACAGACTTTTTTCTATTTTCTCCAATTACATCACTAGCTTCAAAAAGCTCTAGTGTTGCTAATGCTGAGGTACAAGCTAAAGGATTTCCTGTGTAGGAGTGTGAATGTAAAAAGGCTTTATATTCTGTATAATCGCAATAAAAAGCGTTATAAATATCATTGGTTGTCATAACCACAGCTAAAGGTAAGTAACCACCTGTTAAGCCCTTTGATAGAGTCATAAAATCAGGAGTTATATCTGCTTGTTCACAAGCAAACATTGTTCCTGTTCGTCCAAAACCAACCATAATTTCATCTGCAATTAGATGGACACCATACTTTTGACAAGCCTTTTTTGCTTCTGTAATATATAGTGGATGATACATATGCATATAACCTGCACCCTGAACAAGGGGTTCAATAATAAATGCTGAAATCTCCTCTCCTCGCTCTTTTAAAATTTTTTCTAGCTCAATAATTGCCTCTTTGGCACTCTCTTGACTTTGGTCTTTTGGTACAGGAGTCTGAATACAAGATATTAATAATGGAGCATAAGTCTCTTTATATAATTCAACATCTCCAACACTTAATGCACCAATGGTTTCCCCATGATAAGAGTTTGATAAAGATAAAAACAGAGGTCTATTCTCTCCACGATTTTTATGGTAATGAAAACTCATTTTTAACGCTACTTCAACAGCCGATGAACCATTATCAGCAAAAAATAGTTTCTCTAAACCTTTAGGAGTTATATTAACTAATTTTTCTGCTAAATCTATAGCTGGTTTATGTGTAAAACCTGCAAGAAGTACATGTTCTAAGGTATCTAACTGCTCTTTAATTTTAGCAGAAATATATGGGTTTACATGTCCAAAAATATTAACCCACCATGAAGAGATAGCATCAATATAAGATTTATTATTAAAATCATAAAGATAAACTCCTTCTCCTTTACTAATAGGAATTAATGGCAAGGTTTCATGGTCTTTCATCTGTGTACATGGATGCCAAATATGCTTTAAATCTTCTGTTACTATATGCAAATTCTTATTTTTCATTATCTTCTTTCACTTTTTAAAGGAAATATACTATTAATAAAGTAATTTTTTCATTAATAATTAATAACAAGTAGACTAAAATTAGGCAAATTTTATATTAAGGCAAAACAGAATGATAAGTTGGATGCAAAAGAACAACAAATTTTTAATAATTACGATATGGATAGCAACCATTTCATTTATATTTACAGGAGCAACAGCTGGATTTTCCTTTGGAATAAGAAGTAATAGCATAGGTAAAGTAGGAGATATTGAACTAAAACGTGATAGATTTGCAATGGAGTATAATAACTTATTTGAGCGATATAATCAGATGATGCAAGGTAAATTTGATAAAGACCAAGCAAAAAGAATGGGATTAGAGCAACAAGTTTTGAATAATATGGCAACAGAAGCAAAAATTCTTAATCTTGCAAAAGATTTTGGGATTATTGTAACCGAAGAAGAAGCAGGAGAAAAGTTATCAAAGATTCCAGCATTTCAAACAAATGGTGTTTTTGATAGAAAAATATATGACACTTTTATTGCAAATAGTCCCTTCCAGCAAGATACCTTTGAAGCAAGTTTTAAAGACCAACTTATTATTGAGAAAACATTAAAAATGTTAAATGTGAAAGGTTTAGAAAATGAGTACAATGCATTTAAAATTGCTTTTGAAATAGCCGACAAATTAAAATACTCTATTCTAACAGACAAAGATATAAAAATTACTACCGATAAAGCTAAATTAAAAAAGTTTTGGGAGACAAGAAAAGAGCAATATAAAACTGCAAAACAGTATACCCTAGATATTCAATGGACAGATACAAAAGATATAAATGTAACTGAAAAAGAGATTAGTGATTTTTATGATAAGAATAAATTCAACTATACCAATAAAGAGGGGAAAATATTACCGTTGAAAGAGGTAAAAAATTCTGTAATAGATGATTTAAAAGTAAAATTAGCACATAAACCTGCATATAAACGTTACCTAAGCTTTCAAAAAGGAACAAGTAAAAAAACAGAAACATTAACCTTGGATATTAATGACCCTAAACTTTCTACTGAATTATGGAATGAAATTAACACACATAAAGTAAATGATTTTATTAAGCCAAGAGCGATAAACAATAAATATGCATCTGTAAAAATAGTCTCTATCAAAGAACCTGTAACAAAAACATTTCAAGAAGTTAAAGAAATTATTACACCCTTATACCAAAAAGAAGCAAATAAAGAAGCATTATCAACCTTAGCTGAAAAAAAACTTTCTACTATTGACAATGATGAAACGAATGTGTCAAACTTCATCACACTAGAGAACGCAGAAACACAAAATATAGGTCTAAATAAACAGGAAACTGTTAGTTTTGTCTCAAAACTCTTTACTTCTGAGCAAGAAAAAGGTATCATACCTATAGGAAGTAAAGTAATAGTTTACAAAATTGTTGAACAGAAATTAATTACACTTGAAAATAATCGTACCGATGAACTCTACAAAAATACTGACCAAGTAAAGGAACAGAGTTTCCAAACAAGTTTAATTAAAAAACTAGACAAAATGTATCCTACTGAATTTTACAAATAATTTTTTAAATATAAAAAACAGTATCAAGGATTGCAAATTGAATAACCCTATCCTAGCCATAGACATTGGCTCTACTAAAATATGTGCTATCATTGGTAAAATAAAAAATGGTATTATTGAAATTAGTGGAGATGGTGTTACAAAATCACAAGGCATAAAAAAAGGTACAATTACAAATATAGAATTGGCATCAAAAGCTATTAAAACAGCTGTTGATGATGCAAAACGTGTTGCAGGTATTAATTTGACAAGAGCAACTATTTCAATTTCAGGTGCGTATACAAAAAGTATCAACTCTACTGGAGTGGTAAATATTCCAAATCAAGAAATATCATTAACTGAAATTAATCGTGTAATGCAAACAGCTCTATATAATGCAAATATTCCAAATGAATTTGAAGTTTTACACGTATTACCATATAAATTTAAAATTGATGAGCAAGACTTTATAGAAGACCCAAATGGAATGAACGCTAGTAGAATGGAAGTAGATGCACATATTATAATGACAGCCCGTTCAAATATTGGAAACTTAAAAAAGGCTGTTAATGCTTCAGGAATTGATATTGACAAAGTTGTACTTAGTGGATATGCTTCAGCTTTAGCCGTTATATCTGAAAATGATAAAGCAAGAGGCGTTGCTGTTATGGACTTAGGTGGTCAAACATCAAATCTTATTGTTCATGTGGGTAACTCTATTCAATACAATGATTTTCTATCTGTAGGCTCTAACCATATTACCAATGATTTATCTATTGCCTTACATACACCTCTTGATTCTGCTGAACAACTTAAAATTACGCGTGGTAGTCTACTAGATAATAATAATGGAGAGGTAGACCTTCCTATTATTGGAGATGAAAGAAATTTAAACACTGTCTCTTTAGATATTGTTCATAATATTATCTATTCTCGTATGGAAGAGGCACTAAGCATTTTAGCTAATTCTTTAGAGAGAAGTGGCTTAGTAGACCAATTAGGTGCAGGTATTGTGTTAACTGGAGGAATGACAAAAATTGAAGGAACTAGAGAGTTAGCACAAGCACTTATGCCAAATATACCTGTTAGAATTGGTCATCCAGAGAATGTCACAACAGTTTCTCATGATTTAAACTCATCAGAGTTTTCAACAGCCATAGGATTAATATATCATGAAAGTGGAAAACACACAGAATATGAACTAGAAGGTAGTAAAAATATGCTACATTCTAAAGATTATCAAGCAACAGAGTCTTTGCAAGACATTACAATGAATAATATTATAAAGCCTAAAATATCTGTATCAATGCCATCATTTTCAGATGAAAAAGAGAGTAATAACGATTTATTTAAAGATTTGAGTAAAGAATCTAAAAAAGACCCTAATAACCCTTTGCAAAACTTTATGCAATGGGCATCAAAAATATTTTAAGAACAAAGAAGGAGGAATATAAATATGATGGAAGAATTTAATATAACAGAATCATCAGCTGGAGTAAACGGCGCAAGAATTAAAGCAATTGGTGTTGGTGGTGGTGGTGGAAACATGATTAACCACATGATAAGAGAGGGGATTTCAGGTATTGACCTTATTGTTGCAAACACAGATGCACAAGCCCTAGATGCATCTATTGCACCATATAAAATACAATTAGGTATGCAAGTAACTAAAGGTCTTGGTGCTGGAATGAAACCTGCTATAGGTCGAGAAGCAGCACAAGAGAGTTTTGATACAATCAAAACCATGCTAGATGGAGCAGACTTGGTATTTATCTCTGCTGGTCTTGGTGGTGGAACAGGTACAGGTGCAGCACCTATTATTGCTCAAGCAGCAAAAGAGGTTAATGCATTAACTGTTGCAATTGTAACTAGCCCTTTTGCTTTTGAGGGTCGAAAAAGAAAACGTTTAGCAAAAGAGGGTCTTGAACTTCTTAAAGAAGAGAGTGACTCAATTATTGTTGTTCCTAATGAGAGACTTCTCTCGATTGTAGAAAAGAAACTAGGAATGAGAGAGAGTTTTAGGCTTGTTGACTCTGTTCTATCTCAAGCTGTTGGTGGTATATCAAACGTAATTTTATCCCATGGAGCAAATGATATTAACCTTGACTTTGCAGATGTTAAAACAGTTATGAGCCATAGAGGTTTAGCACTTATGGGTGTAGGAGAATCTCAAGGTGACTCAGCAGCTTATGATGCAGCTAAAACAGCTATTGAATCCCCACTTCTTGATAACTTATCAATTGATGGTGCTATGGGGATATTGGTTCATTTCCATATTCATCCAGACTATCCACTAACTGAAATTGCTGAAGCAATGGATATAGTTGAAGAGAATGCAGATGAAGATGCAAGTATTATTTTTGGTACAACAACATCAGAAGATATTCCTTTAGACCAAGTTAAACTAACTATTATTGCAACAGGTTTTGAAGACCCTTCAGATATAGAAGCAAAAACTATACCTGCTGAACCAAAAGTTAGTGAGCCTAGAGAAAAACCAATACCTACACTAAGAAGACCTGTTCAAAGAACTATCTTAAACAGTGGTAATTCAAAAGTAGTTGGTGGCTATGATAATGAAGATTATCTTGATACTCCAACATTTCTTAGAAAACAGATGGATTAAGATAAAAATGTTAAAATACTTCCTTTTATTTCTTCTTTTAGCACCCTATTATCTTTTTGCTGATGGACATATTTTTGTATATCATCGTTTTGATGATAACAGATATCCTACTACAAATATTTCAACAAAAGAGCTTAGAAAAGAGTTTAATTACCTAAAAAGAAACAATTATAAAGTTGTTTCTATTATTGATATTGTTAATAAAATCAATGCTAATGAAAAAGTTCCAGATAAATGGGTTGCTTTTAGCATAGACGATGGATTTAAAAGCTTTTATACTCATGGTCTTTCTGTTTTTAAAGAGTTTAATTACCCCTTCACTATTTTTATTGCTGTAAAATACACAGAAGAAAAATATAAAGATTATGTTTCATGGAAACAACTTAAAACTATTTCTAAATATGGCTCTGTTGAGTTTCACTCTTATGGACATGGACACTTTGGACAGATGAGTAACAAAAAGATAAAAGATGATATGGACAAAGGTTTAGCTCTTATGAAAAAGCATCTAAACTACAGACCTAATCTTTTTGTTTATCCATATGGAGAGTATGATGCTCGTGTAGAAAAAGTTTTAGAACCATATAATTTTAAAGCTGTATTCAACCAAAATATTGGAGCTATCCATGGTGGAACATGTTCTAATGTTTACGATTTAGACCGTTCTGCTGTTGTGGGTAGTAATGCAAAAGATTTTAAATTATATCTTGCATTTAAAGAACTTTGTGGTGTCCATTTTAAAAGACCTCTAAGCTATCCAAAAGATAAAATAGTTAGAACTATAGAGATAACATTGGATGACAAAAGTATTAAAAAAGCAGAAGTTTTTCTATCTAATTCAGGTGGTTGGCATAAAGTCAAAGTTAATAATGGAAAAATTATCTATCATGCCAATAAAAAAATGAAACGAAGCCGTATTAAAATTGGTGTCAAAGTAAAAAATAGAATTAAGCTAATGGTTTTATCTAAATAGATATAATTATCCTAATATTACTAGGAGAACTAATATGAATAAACACTTGTATACATTAGCACTTACACCTATTATTTTTATAGCTTGTGCTAATACTGAACCAAAACAGACAGAAATAGCACAAGAGATAACTACAAAAAAAGTAGAAATCACAAAAACAATAGAGAAAAAAATACCTATTTCAAAACCTATAGAAACCCAAGCATCAGTTAGCTTTATAGAAAATAAAAAAGTTCTTGAAGATGGAATGATGCATATTGATGCCTTTATGGGTTCTATGCAACCAACTCTAAAAAGTTTACTAAAAGAAGATAAAACTCATGTAACAGCAATGGGTGCTTGTTCTTCTATGGCAATAGAGATGATTAATGACTATAACAGACAAATTACTGGTGTAAAATTACGAAGAACAGCACTTAAATATAGAAACCCTAAAAATAAACCCGATACATCTGACCGTATGGTTATGGATACTTTTGTAAGTACAAAAAAGTTTAAACCTCTTGTTGTTGACTTAGGAAACCAATATCGTGTCTATAAACCTTTAGTAATTAAACAATCATGTCTGCTTTGTCATGGTGCAAGAAATGATATGAACCCCGAAATTGTAAAAATGATTGATAGAACATATCCTAAAGATAGAGCTACAGGATTTGAGCTAGGAGAGTTTAGAGGCGTTGTAGTTGCAGATATGAAGAAATAGAACTTCATAACAAATTTAAGATATAATACTCCCAAAAATATATAGATAAAAGAGGGAGTATTAAATGAATGATGTAGTAAAATGGTTAAAAGAAAATGGAAATCTAAAAATTATAGATGAGCCATTAGATGTTGAGTTAGAGATACCTCATATCGCTTATATAGAAGTTAAAACAGACAACTCTCGCCCTATCCTATTTACAAATCCTATCAACAAAGCTAAAAATATTCAATATGACATACCTGTACTAATGAATATCTTTGCCAATAAAGAAATTACAAAAAAAATATTTGGAAAACACCCTAATAGAGTGGCAGAGGGTATTGATAAGCTTTTAAAACTCAAACCTCCTAAAGGTTTTATAGAGAAACTAAAAATGATTCCTGAACTTTTTGCACTTAAAAATGTATTTCCTAAACGCCTTAAATCTACAGGAGAGTGTCAAGAGGTTATTGTACGAAAAAAGGATATTAACTTAGACAAGCTCCCTATTCTAAAAACATGGGAAGATGATGGTGGAGCATTTATAACTATGGGACAAGTTTACACGCAAAGCCTAGATGGGAATATGCAGAATGTAGGAATGTACCGACTTCAACAATACGATAAAAATCATTTAGGAATGCATTGGCAAATTCATAAAGATGCATCACATTTCTTTGACCAATACCAAAGAGCAGGTAAAAAAATGCCTGTAACAGTTGCCATTGGTGGCGACCCACTATACATTTGGTGTGGACAAGCTCCTATGCCTCATGGAATGTTTGAGATGCTTCTTTATGGTTTTGTTCGTGGTAAAAATGCCCAATTGGTTAAATCTATTACAAATGATATTTATATTCCAAAAGATGTAGATGTGGTTATTGAAGGTTTTGTTGACCCTGAAAAAATGCAAATAGAAGGACCTTTTGGAGACCATACAGGTTATTATACACTAGAAGAACCCTACCCTGTAATGGAAATAGAAGCAATAACAATGAAAAAGAACCCAGTATTTCAAGCCACAGTAGTAGGAAAACCACCACTTGAAGACAAATATATGGGTTGGGCAACAGAACGAATTTTTTTACCAATG
>FPHN01000153.1_pt1 | contig 18253 bp, 19 predicted proteins | sample 1057391 | NCBI WGS metagenome assembly FPHN01 (sample SAMEA4473311, study PRJEB15554) | hydrothermal vent metagenome | biome: marine basaltic hydrothermal vent biome; feature: marine hydrothermal vent; material: water | place: Pacific Ocean | collected 2011-06-14/2011-07-23 | depth 1155 m | reverse complement strand
TCGCCCATGCGTCCTGTACTACCTACTATTCCTACTTTTGTCATTTTTTATATCCTCATGCGTTAAATTATTTCGGATTATACATTAATTTTTGTTAAGTAACAATTCTAAACTTTTCAATTTTTCTATGTTGAAAAGCCTTAATGAAGTATAATCTCCAAATATACTGACTAAAACTCTTTACATACTAGATAAGAATCAATAAGAATTAACCAAAAAAATAGTAAAATTAATTTTAGATTAAATTTTTTTATTAAAAAGGATAATTAATGTTAAATAAAATATTTATACTATTTTTACTAATATTTACTTTCTCAGAGGCAAAAGATGCTTTCTCTTCTGAACGATTTTTAGGTATAGAGGTTGGTTATTCAACTATTGAATCCAATAATGTTATTGGGATAAAAGAGAGTAATCGTGATATAGAGTATGGTTTTAAGATTGGAGCTCAAAATAAAGAGTGGAGAACAACAGCTGATGTAAATTTCTTTAAAGATAAAAAGAAAAAATATCAACAAGCCAAATTGTCTTTTGACTATTTTGTATGGAATAGTTTATATAAAAGTGATGATATTGTATTTAAACCATATCTTGGTGCGCATATTGGTTGGATGAATTATACTAATGAAGCAGGAAATACAGAGTCAAGTGGAATGCTTTATGGTGGACAAGCAGGTTTGGCATGGAATGTTTTAGATGAAGTTGATTTTGATTTATCTTATAAATATTCAAAAACTAATATCAAGGATATAGATAGCGTAAGTGGTTTTGTTCTTGGTTTGAATTACCTATATTAAGGAGTTAAGTAGTGAAATATTTTTTTAAAATAATTAGTAGTTTTTTAATAGTTTTATTTATGTTTGGTTGTGGAACAGATGGTACTAGTAGTAACTCTGTTGAATCATTATTAACTATAAAGACTAAACAGAGTAAAGTAAATAGTCTTAAAAAGAAGATGAATATAGATTTTTTGGTAAAAAGTGACTATGGAACTAATGTCAATGTTGTTCTTAGTGATTTACATATGGCTATTCCTTTGTGTGCTATAAAAAGTGTAGATTTTACACCATCTAAAATTACTTTAGATAAGTATAATCAAGAAAAAGATGTTCATGCCGTTGTAGTGTTTGAAGATGAGTGTATACCTAAATCATATAATATAAAAGGTAAAAGTATTTTAACTTTAGAGTCTAAAAGTAATAAAATTCTTTTTGATTCTGGGAGTATAGAGCTTAATTCTACAATAGAGAATAACTCTACAACAATAGCATCAGAAGATATAAATAGTACACCTATTGTTAATGATGTTACTCTACCAATAGTAGTTATACCTAATAGTTTAAAAAATATTAAGTTAACATCTAATAATAAAAATATAGAAATATCAATTAAAGTTTTTAAAGATGTTATTCCTTACGCTAAGGGTTCAGTTAGAGTTGCATTACCAGATAAGGTTTTAAGAGGTGTAGATGTTGGTTCTTTTGACTCTTATGAAGTACCAGTTAATGAACAAGGAGTTGCTATTTTTAACTATACAGGTCCATCAAATTTAAAAGGATTGATAGATAGTAATGATTTAAGTAGTGTTTTTAAATTTTATCATACGGAAAATAGTGCAAATAAGCAAGAGTTAACAGTAAGATATGATATTGATGAAGAGACTTATACTCCGATAGATTACTCTTTAAGCGTAGCTACAAAAAATAGTGATTTTAGTATGGGCATTCCAGACATAGAAAAAACTTTTTCTGTTTTAATTAAAGATAGTAAAAATGATATAGTTAGTGATATTAATATCACTAAAATAGAGGTAGAGAGTCAAAATACATTAGTGGCTAGATTGCTAGATATGGAGAGTAAAGAGTTAAAAGATAAAGTTGAACTTCTAAAAGAGAATAATAGCAACTTTATTTTGGTTTCAAAAAAATTATCTGGACTTGTTCCTCTTAAGGTAACTGTTGAGTTTAAAGATAATAATAATCAGAAGAAAAAACTCTCTACAGTTATTAATATTAGGGTAATGTCTGCTCCTCCATCGGCGATATCTATCTCTTATTTAGGTACAGACCAAGATGTTGAACGAGGAAAATATGAAGAGAAACTAGCTGTTTCTGTAACTGATGAGTATGGAAATAAGGTTAATACACACCCTTATATCTCATTAGGTGCAATTGTTGGTTATGCTGTTGATGGTCGAGAAAATTCAGCAAAAGAGACAACTACTAGCAAAAGACTTTACTATGGTAAGCATGATATTGATAATGGTTTAGCTAATGGATTTATTAACTCATTAGATGATGCTTTGCCCAATACAACACAGTTTGAAGATACGCTTAGAAGCGATGTTTTTAAATGGGTTAAAAGTGATGGAAAACATAGTGATAAGTTAGTAGTTTTTGGTACAGGTAAAAACTATGAAGCAATGGGTAAATGGGATTTTACTAAGATAGATAATAATACATTGAAATTGGAAGATGACTATTTTGGAATTAATAGAGATGAACTCTTTTATGCTGTTGGACATAACTACTATCAAGACCAGTGTCAAGATGATGGTAGAGAGTGGATTGGAAGTACAGATTCAGATAGTTATCAATTAGATGATGAGGGAACCGTTATAATCTCATATAAATATGATTATCACTTAATGGGTAAAGATTCTTTGATTTGGGTAAATTTAAATGGTTATCAATCTGATACAGGAGAGATTAGACGTATGGGAGAAGTTGTTAAACATACTCTTCGAGGAAAAGGTCTAATAAGCTTTCCTGAAGGTGGATATAGTTTAGATAAAAACGAAACAATCTCTGCACCTTTTGAGATATGGCATAAAGCAACTAATAAACACTATAAAAATGCTCACTTTGCTTATGATATTAAAAAAGGTAGCAATTGTAAGGTTTTAGGTGTCCAATCAAGTAATAACTATGATGCACGAACATGTAGAAATGGATACTCTAGAGAAGGTAATGCTTATGTTACTTTTATATTACAAGCTCCAGAAGATAAAGGGTGTACTTTTGATATTGATAGATTATTAATATCTAATGAGTTCTAAAAAAATAAAAGAGGTTCTAATCCTCTTTTACTCTTAACTCTTGATTAACCCTCCCTTTCTCAACTTTTCACTATAATTCCAAATAAATTTATACTTAATAGGTAAACTCATGATTGACTTAAAATATCTACAAAAAAACTTTGATGAAGCTAGTGGTAAACTCCTTAAAAAAGGTGTTGATACTAAAACAGTTGAAGAGTTAAAAGAGCTTTTTTCTACTTTAAAAGAGGCAAATGCACAGTTTGAAGAGGCAAAAGCAGAGCAAAACAGAATGTCTAAACTCTTTGGAACATACATGAGAGAGAAAAAAGATGTTACTGAACTTAAAGTCCAAATTGATGCTAAAAAAGAGCAACTTGTAGGGCTTCAATCTACAGCACGTCAAGCAGAAGAGGCTTTGCAAAATGTAGCATTGGCAATACCAAATTTTCCTGATGACTCTGTACCTGAGGGTAAAGATGAAGAGGATAATGTTGAGCTTAAAAAAGTTTTGACTCCTAGAACCTTTGATTTTGAACCCAAAGAGCATTGGGCTTTAGCAGAGATAAATGGTTGGATAGATTTTGAGCGTGGTGTAAAATTGGCAAAGAGCCGTTTTTCTGTTCTTAGAGGGGATGGAGCAAGAATAGAGAGAGCATTAATTAATTTCTTTTTAGATGTTAATAGAAAAAAAGGTTTTGAAGAGGTATGTGTTCCTTTTCTTAATAACTCAACTATGCTCCAAGGAACAGGGCAATTACCAAAATTTGAAGATGATTTATTTAAAGTAGATGGAGAAGATTTATACCTGATTCCTACAGCAGAAGTACCTTTGACCAATTTATATAATGATGAAATTTTAACTCAAAAAGAGCTTCCTGTTTTACTAACAGGATATACACCATGTTTTAGAAAAGAGGCAGGTTCAGCAGGGCGTGATACTCGTGGAATGATTAGACAACATCAGTTTGATAAAGTTGAAATGGTGGCAATTGTTGAGCCTTCAAAATCTGAAGAGATATTTGAAATGATGGTAGAGAATGCTTCAAATATATTAACACAGTTAGGGCTTCCTCATAGATGGGTTAATCTTTGTACTGGAGACCTTGGATTTTCGGCATCTAAAACTATTGACCTTGAAGTTTGGTTACCAGGGCAAAATAAGTATAGAGAGATTTCATCTATATCAAATACACGTGATTTTCAAGCAAGAAGAGCAAAAATCCGTTATAAAGATGGTAAAAAGAATGTTTTAGTACATACATTAAATGGTTCAGCTTTGGCTGTTGGACGAACTTTAGTGGCTATTATGGAAAATTATCAGAACGAAGATGGTTCTATAGAAATTCCTGAAGTATTAAAAAAATACATGTAAGCATGATTTGGTAAGCTTTTAAGTACCTGACATTTATTATGGTCAGGTATTTATGCTTACCTACTTTAATGTTTCGATATAAGAGGCAAGTGCTTTTATATCACTTTTACTTAATGTTGCGGCTTGCATTTTCATAATATTTCCAAGACCATATTGATTTAGTTGACCCTTTTTATATGCATTAAGCTGTTTTATCGTTTTAGCAGATGATTGACCTGCAATAGCTTTTGATGAATGAAAAGCTTTAATTTTCCCATTGTCTCCATGACAACCAGTACAATTTCTATATAATGCTTTCCCATCAGCCATAAGGGCTGTATTATAGGTTAGTATTAAAGATAGTATAAATAGTGTTTTTTTCATGTATTCTCCTAGTAATCCATGCCTGTATAATATAATTATTTTGTATATTAATTGTGTAAAATAGTGTTACTTTTAGTGATTAATAGAGTTATTCTAATACTTTTTGTAAAAAAACAATCTATGCTATTTCATATGAATATGTGATATAATAACAGACATAACTTATAACAATGGAGATATATATGTTCAAAAAATTAGCACTAACAGGTATAATAACCTCAACGTTGCTTCTAGCAGAAAGTGGTGTAGGTTTAAATATCAATGAAGAAGATTTAGAGATAGAAGGAATATTAGATTCAAGAAATTTAGCAGCTCTTCAAACAAGTAGTACTGTTTTTCAAGCAGATGTTAACTTTTTAAATAATAATGAAGAGACAAAACTTATTGGTGCAGGATTAGGTGCGACAAATAAAGTTGAAGGTCTTGAAGGGGTAGAGGTTACTTTAGGAGCTAAGTTTATTTGGGCAGAAGTTGCTAATGAAAATTTTACTTCATTACCATTTATGGCAAAGGTAAGATACTCTTTTCCTCCTTTAATGTTTAACATACCTCCTGTTTCAGTAGAAGGAAAAGTTCTTTATGCTCCAAAAGTATTATCATTTGGAGATTCAGTAAAATATAATGAATTTAGAGTCTCTGCTGATATGGAAGTGATTGAGTCTGTAAAAATTTATGTAGGATATAGAAATATTCATACTAGATATGTGGGTATTAAGCCTGATTTATTTAATACTAGCTTTTATGGGGGAATGAAATTTTCATATTAGGAGTAAAAAAATTATTAAATATTTCTTTTTGGCTTAAAATAAACTTAATTTAAATAAATATTAAGTTTATAACTGTATAATTCGCCCACAAAAGTTCATAGCAGTTGTTATGGCACTTATTTTATTTAAGGAAATTACATGAAATTAACATCTGTAATGAAGCCTCATGAAGTTCAAAGAGATTGGATTTTAATTGATGCTGAGGGTAAAACTTTCGGTCGTATTTTAACAGACGTAGCTACTTTTTTAAGAGGGAAACATAAACCTTCATTTACTCCAAATGTTGACTGTGGAGATTACGTTGTAATTATTAATGCCGAAAAAGCTAAATTTACAGGTAGTAAACTATCAACTAAAGAGTACTTTACTCACTCAGGTTATTTTGGTTCGACTAAAAGTAAAAAACTTGATGAAATGTTAGAAGAGAACACTGAAAAACTTTACAGATTAGCTGTAAGAGGTATGCTTCCTAAGACTACTCTTGGTAGAGCAATGATTAAAAAATTAAAAGTATATGCAGGAGCTGAACACCCACACACTGCACAAATTAATAAGGAGGCATAAGAATGGCAACTATCTATGCAACAGGAAAAAGAAAAGCAGCGATTGCTAAAGTTTGGTTGACTCCAGGTAATGGCGAAATGATAATTAATGGTAAAACATTAGACCAGTGGTTAGGTGGACATGAGACACTTAAGATGAAAGTTAGACTTCCACTAGAAGCAACTAAACAACTAGAAGCAGTTAATATTAAAGCATCTACACTTGGTGGTGGATATTCAGCTCAAGCTGATGCTCTTAAGCATGGTATTACAAAAGCACTTGTAGCTTATGAAGAGTCTTTTAGAGCTATTCTTAAGCCTATGGGTCTTATGACTCGTGATTCACGTGTTGTTGAGCGTAAAAAACCAGGTAAGAAAAAAGCAAGACGTTCTCCTCAATTTTCAAAAAGATAGTATTTACTATTTTTTACTTTTTGCAAGAGACTCTTTCTCTTGTGGAAAGATTAATGTAAAAGTTGAGCCTTTTTTAATTTCTGAATCAAGTATAATTTTTATATTGTTTGCTTTACAAATACCTCTTACAATATCCAATCCTATTCCAAAACCACTGCCATTTTTATTATTAATACGTTTATAGCGTTGAAAAATCTTTTTTTTGTCTTTTTGATTTATTCCAACACCCTCATCTGTAATTTTAAAAATATTATCTTTTAGACTAATACGAATTTTTTTATTGCTATATGAGTATTTAATAGCATTGGTAATAAGGTTATTAATAAGCTTTTTAATACTATTTTTGTCCATATATATAGTATATGGTGTAAGTTCTGCTTCTATAATAATCTCTTTATTGTGTGCAATCTCTTTAAAATATTGAATAGAATCATTAATTAGTTCTGCTAACTCAAACTCCTCTTTATCTTCAATATCCAAATCATGAAAGGCAAGATAAGAGATTGAGTTATATACTTCTGAAATCATTTTTGAACTCATAAGCATATGTTCTACCATCTCTTTATCATATGATTTTTTTAGATAATTTGCTGACATCATTAGGGCTGTTACAGGTGTATTTAGTTCGTGTGCAGAGTCTTTTATAAAACGATTTAAGATAGCAAAATTTTCTTTAACAGGTTTTAGCAGTAGTTTACTCAAAAAATAGCCTATAAAAGCAATAAATAGAGAGGCAATTAAAAAGATTGTCCAAATAAGAGATTTTAGCTGAACCATTTGATTAGATACTTTTGAGTCTTCTATAATGATGTATTTAATACCTCCTTTTGGTTTAATAAATGAACTTACAAAAAAAGCAGAGGTCATATTGCTATAATTGGTCTGTTTAAAGTCAATCTCTTTTGTCGTTAAGTTAGAAACAATAGCTTTTTTATTCTCATCAAAAAGACCAATTCTTAAACGTTCAACATCATCAAAAAGAGAGTTTAGCTCTTTTTTGTTTAGAATATCCATTTTTATCTGCATTGCCATATTTTCCATACTCACACCACAATATCTATCTATAGTTGCTATTTGTTCCTTGTAGTATAGAAAAGCAATAGAGCCAAGCATAATAAGAGAAGAGCTGATATATATAAGTAAAAAAGATATTAAAGCACGACGTTCATTATGATACAAGACGATACCCCATTCCTCGAATGGTTATAATGGCTTTTTTCCCTATTAAGGCACGTATATTTCTAATGTAAACACGTAATGTTGCATCAGATGGCATATTTTCAAAAGACCATAAATTTTGGATAAGTTCCTCTTTTGAAATAGTTCTGTTACGATTTTTTACTAAATAGTTTAAAAATTCACTCTCTTTTTTTGCAATTGAAAAGCTTGTGTTATTTTTGATGATTTGGTTGTTTAATGCATCAAATAGAATATCTTTTGAGATATTAATAAGTTTATTTTGTTCAATATTAAAGGTACGACTGATATTTTTGATTCGCATATCAAGTTCATCTAGTTCAAATGGTTTTTTGATGTAATCATTGCATCCATTAGTAAATGCATTTTTAAGGTGTATTGTGTCTTGATATGCTGTTATCATAATAATAGGTGTTGTATCGTTATAGGAACGTAACTCTTTTATAAGCTCTAACCCTGAAATACCTGGAACATTAGAATCTAGTATAAGTAAATCAAACTTCTCTTTTTCTAATATATCTAAAGCCGAGTTTCCATCATAAACAGGTGTTGTCTTGTAGTTCTCTCTAAGATGTTTTGTTAAAATTTTAGAGAGCAGTACATCATCTTCAAGTAGTAAAATTTTCATAATAAATCTTTTTTGGTGTAAATATAATTTAATTAGATATTTAAATTATATTTAGCTTGTGTTTAGAAGCTGTGTAGAGAAGTTTTATCTAAATAAGTCAGCCAAGGCATCTGTATTTGTTGTTTTTTCGATTTCTGTATTTTTACTTCCATAGTTATCTTTAGATTTATCAGTGATACCTGCTATCTCATTAAGTTCAATAGTGTAACCTGTTAACATTGAAGCCAAACGAATATTTATACCACTTTTTCCAATTGCTTTTGCTTTTTGGTCTGAGGTAATATTAACTATTACTTTTTTATCTTTACTAGAAGTGATTTTTACACTTTGTACAATGGCAGGAGATAAAGAACGAGTTATAAATACTTCAGGAATAGGAGAGTAGTCAATACAATCAATATTTTCGCCATCAAGCTCTGAACTTACAGCATTGATTCTTACCCCTTTTACACCAACAGCTGCACCAATTGGGTCAATATTTGGAAAGTCTGTTTTAAGAGCAATCTTTGCACGTTGTCCAGGAATTCTTGCTGATGCAACAATAATTACTGATGCATCTCCTATTTCAGGAACCTCTTTTTCCATGAGTTTTTCTAAAAATTTTGGGGAGGTTCTGGTAAGCTCTAAAAACATACCCATCTCTGGGTCAATACTTACATAACGTAAGAGTGCTTTTACTGTATCGCCTCTTTTAAATTTTTCACCTTTGATACGGTTACGTTGACTTAAAAGACCTTTTAGTTCGCCAATCTCTATAAAGGTATTCTCTTTTTCATCAACACGGTTAACCGTACCAATCATTACTTGACCCACTTTTTCTCGATATTTTTCAAAGAGGTCTTGTTCTACTTGTCTTTGAACATGATATTGCAACTCTTTAAAAAGATTAAACGATGCTGTACGTCCATGTTCTTCTAGTATAAATGGGCTTCTTAACTCATCCCCAAGCTCTAAATCTGAACCATAAAGTTCATGAGCCTCTTCTAAAGAGATAACAGCATCAGGTTCTGTTTCAAATCGTTCATCATCATCTTTTGCAATAATTACAATTTGTTCTACACTGTAATCTCTTTTTATCATATCTACAGTTGCTTCAAAATGAGAAGTATAAGTGGTACATCTTTTTGCTGTTTTAATAAGTGCTTCTTTAAAAGCATCAACAGCTGATTCTAGTGAAATATTTTTTTCGTGTGCCATCGCTTCAATAATATCTACAATTTTTTCCATAGGTATATCCTTTTACTATTACATTTTTTTTTAGTCTCCAAAAAATGAACTTATGCGTTACAATTTAGCGTGATTTTGTCAGTTGAATGAAGAGTGGCATTATATCTAAACTAACCTTTAAACTAATACGGTATAATTATTTAATAAAATACAACAAAATTACATTACAAGATTAGATTAATCATAGAGTATATAATAAAGGATATTAAATGAAATTAAAACTAGCAAGAGCATCTGTAACGGCTAAACCCAAACTTATAGATATTGACAAGATTGAAGAAGAGTTAGAGAAAAAATCTATTTTTTATTTTGATAAAGAGAACTCACATAAAGAGTTAAAGTCCCTAATTGAACACTTTGAAGACAAAGAGTATTCTGTTTACATGAGAGAAGTTAAGTTTGGTCTTGATGATGAAGAGTATCTTTATGAGGTACATATCGTAAAATAGATAAGATGAAAAAATTATATATAGAAACATTAGGCTGTGCGATGAATGTTCGTGATAGCGAACATATGATAGCTGAATTAAATCGTAAAGAACCCTATAAATTAACTCAAGAGTTAAAAGAGGCAGATTTAATTATTATTAATACCTGTTCTGTCCGAGAAAAGCCTGTTTCAAAGCTATTTTCAGAGATTGGTGTATTTAATAAATTTAAGAAAAAAGATGCCAAAATAGGTGTGACAGGCTGTACAGCTTCACATCTTGGTAGAGATATTATTAAAAGAGCTCCTGTTGTAGACTTTGTACTAGGTGCTAGAAATATATCTAAAATTACAGAGGTTGTAGAAAAGAAACACTCTGTTGAGATAGATATTAATTATGATGATAGCTCTTATGCTTTTGGGGAATATCGAACTAACCCCTTTAAAGCTATGGTTAATATCTCAATGGGTTGTGATAAATCATGTACCTATTGTATTGTTCCTGCTACACGAGGGGATGAGGTATCTATACCTTCCAAGCTTATTATACAAGAGATAAAAAAATCAGTTAAAACAGGTGCTAAAGAGGTTATGTTATTGGGGCAAAATGTCAATAACTATGGAAAACATTTTACATCTAATGATGAAAAATGTAATTTTACTCAACTGCTTCAAAAAGTATCACAAATAGAGGGATTAGAGCGTATTCGTTTTACCTCTCCACACCCTTTGCATATGGATGATGAATTTTTAGAAGAGTTCGCATCTAACCCAAAGCTGTGTAAACAGATTCATGTCCCTTTACAAAGTGGTTCAAGCTCTCTACTTAAAAGTATGAGACGTGGATACTCAAAAGAGTGGTTTATTAATCGTTGTGAAAAGATTCGTAAACTCTGTCCCGAGGCAAGTATCTCTACAGATATTATTGTAGGTTTTCCAGGAGAGAGTGAAGAGGATTTTGAAGATACAATGGATGTATTAGAAAAAGTTCGTTTTGAACAGCTTTTCTCTTTTAAGTACTCTCCACGACCTCATACAACTGCTGCCAAATTTGATACACAGGTCTCAAATGAAGTATCTGGAGCACGTTTAACAAAACTTCAATCACGGCATACAGAAATTTTAGATGAAATTATGGATGCACAAATGGGTAAAAAACATATGGTTTACTTTGATGAGCTTAAAGCAGGAGGAAAGATTTCTGGACGAAGTGATGATGGAAAGCTCTTTTTTGTAGAAGGTAGTGAAGAGTTACTTGGTAAAATTGTAAAAGTTCAAGTAACAAAAACATCAAGAGGTGCATTAGAGGGAACTGTTTGTGCGTAAAAGAGTTTTTAGAAAATTAGGAGTGATTTTTATTCCTCCAATTATCTATATTCTTATGCGTCTATTGTGGTTTACTTATCGTAAGAAATATCATTTTATAGATAAAACTATTGATGAACAGTGTATGGCAATTACTTGGCATTCTGAACTTCTTATCGCTCCACAAGTATATAGAAAACTTCGTAAAACTCAATTAACTTCTGCTATTATTGCTCAACATTATGACGGAGAGTTGATTGCAAGAACACTAAAGATACTTAGGATTCTTCCTATTCGTGGCTCTTCTCGAAGAGGAGCTAAATCGGTTTTAATCTCTGCGATTAAAGTTTTAAAAAAGGGATATTCAGTTATGATTACTCCCGATGGACCAAAAGGTCCACGCTACAGCATGAGTGATGGAGCAGTTGCTTTAGCCATGCGTGCAAAACTACCACTTATGCTTGTAAATTATCAACCCCACTCCTATTGGCAAGTACCAAGTTGGGATAAATTTATTATTCCTAAACCTTTTACTACATTGGAAATTTATCATCAAATCTTGGATGTTCAAAACATGGATAAAGAGAGTGGTAAAGATTACTTACAATTACAAATGAAAAAGTATTCTCTAAAATAAAATATAAAATATATATCAAAGTTTAGTTTAAGTTTAAATTGATTAAACTCAATTTTGTATTTATTAAATTGTAAAGTATCTCAAAACGCACTCATACAACATATAAAAAAATATTTTACAACATAAGCTGTTAAAAATAAAAAATTTGATATACTTCTTATAGATAAATAATAAATTAAATATATATTATATTTTAGGCGTTTTATGAATTTAATAGAAACTATATAGAAGGAGAATAATATGCCAAATAGACAATATGTAACCATTACACATTATAAAGAGAGAGAATTCTATTTTTTAAATCATGCAATTCAGACCGAAGATGGCTTTATTGCTAAAGAGATAGAACAGTTTCATGAAAGTGATAAAGATAAATTTATTGAACGTATTCGTTTTTTACAATCTCAGTATTCAAATACACAAATTGCTTCTATCTCTTTATCAATAAATCAAGTTGTTAGTGATAAAGAAGATAAAAATAAGGTATCAGCAAAAATTTTTAATAATAATTTTGTAATTCAAGATAAGATGGATATTGGAAATATACCTACCACACTCTATTTTTCTCCTTTTACAATTCTTTATGAAGAGTATAAAAAAAAGTTGGACAATAAGTTAACTCTTCTTATTGGCTATTTTGACCGTAAACTCTATATGATGTTTGCTACCGAAGATAAAATTCATCAGAGTTGGGTTATTGGTACACGTGGATTAAGTGAAAAACAGATAGCTATTCGTGTTTATAAGAGTACAAAAGCATATTATAAAATTTCATTTAAATTTGCAGACCATATTGAGATATTATTAAGCGATGACTCTCCAAAGTTACTTAAAGTATTACGAGAGGAGCTATCATTAACTATTCTACCAACACAAAACAGTATTCATAACCTTTTACATCATATGGCAGGAGAACAGAATAGGGCATCTTCAAGTTATATTCGTTCATCTTTATCAGCAGGATATACATCTATTGCAAACGATTTGCAAAATGATAATATTTTAACAAAAAATCCTATAGAGACAAAACATAATTTAGAAAATTTAAAATTAAATGATTTCTCTACCGAATCCTCTGTTAAAACAGATATCTCCTTTTTTAATAAATTAAAATTATTTTTTTCAAATAAAGACTCTTCTGCTTCAAAAGTAAAAATTACTCTACTTGCTTTTGTACCTTTTCTTTTTATTGTGGGGCTAGGTGGATATTATACATTAGAGAGTAAAAAAGAGGTACATCATATACAGACTCTTGAATCTCAAATATATGCACAAACAAATCATGCACTACTTGCAAATACCACAAAAAATATCTTTTCATCTATGGGAAAAAATGCTGAATTAAAAAATGCATTAATCTCTAATTCAATGATAAACTTAAAAGGCATTGTTTGGGGAATTGAACCACTAAGAAAGAGTCTTGAAGAGCTTTATCCTAATGGAAAACTTTCTCTTCATCCACTTGAAGATTTTACAACAGAATTTTCATTTAAATCAAAAGTATAAAAGGAATAGATATGAGTTTAAAATCAAGTGGGTTTATCCCTAAATTACTGATTACACTATCTTTGGTACTTCTATTTGGATGGGTTGTTCCTAAAATTTTTAACTACTACCAAAATATTAAAAGTTATGATAATAAGCAAAATGAATTAGAAGAGATTTATAGTAAATATAATATTGTTGATAAAGCAGAAAAATTTAACTTAGAAGCATTTAAAAAAGAGGTTGAACCTATTTTTTCTGATGTTCGTGTAGAGTCAAAAGAGGAGCATAGATATTTAGTTACTATTCAAGTAGATAAAGGTAAAATAGAACAAATTAACAGTTTCATAGATACCTTATCTTTGCACTATTTAGTACAAATAAAAGATAATGAGTTAAAGTTTGAAGATAAAAACCAAATGATAGAGGTTCAATTTACCCTAGAAGAGCTTTAGGATTTATCTCTTCTTTATATAGATATGCACGAATTTTAGATGGTAATTTAGCTCTTCTACACTCTTCTTTAAATCTTTTTGGCATATTTATTTTTAAATATGGAGCAATATAGATAAAATTATCTTTAATCTCCACAGCCCACAAACCTCCAAAGACAATCGAAGAGTCTCTTTTTAGCTCTTTACGTTGATTTCCTGAAAGCAGATAACCCAATATTTTCAGATATTTATCTATAAGACGGGTTATAAGAGCATCATCTTGATAACTTAAGACATACATCTTTTTATAATGAAAAACTTCTTTATATCCTGCAAATAAATTTTGTTTGTCTTCTCTTAAGTAATCAAAACTTCGTCTGATTCCCTCTTTATATTGAGTTAATAGCTTATCTGAAAAGTTCTTTCTAAATATATTTCGTTCATACTTCTCTTCAAAATTACTTTTGTCTATAAAATATGGAAAATTATTTAGTTCTAAATAATCTAAAAGCTCTTCTTTTGAGTTATGAAGTAGTGGACGAATTATTGTATAGTTTTTACGTTTTGAAACAGGCTCTAATCCTAGTAGTTCACTTGTTCCTGCACCTTTAGTTAAACGCATTAAAAACCATTCCAGTTGGTCATTTAGTTGATGTGCTGTTAATAAGTTATCATAGTTATTTTCACTAATAATTTTATCAAAAAAATCATATCGAAAATCTCGTGCATTTTTTTCAAAATTATTTTCAAAAGATGGGGCTTGAATAGTATAGCATTTTAAATTATATTCTTTTGCCAACGCTATAGCATGAAGCTCCTCTTTTATAGAGTTTTCTCGTAGATTATAGTTGACTAAGGCAATATCAAAATCTATATTCTCTTCTAAAAGTAAAAAGAAAAGAGCAGAAGAGTCAACCCCTGCTGAAAAGGCTAAAAGATTCTTATTTTGTTGAAGTATAGGAAAAGTTTCTTTTGTTAAGTTAATCATTTAATAAAATACTTTTTATTTTTGAGAGATAATAGCATGTTTTTAATAAATTTAGGTTATAAGTACCTGACCATAATAAATATTAGGTATTTAATATGATTTTTAATTTTACAATTCCTTATTTAACTTTACCACCAATATTATCAAGTAGTGAATAAAAAATATCAACAGCGTAACCCAAAATAAAAGCTGATGTTCCTTGCTCTATACTTATATTAGCAAACCTATTAATTTCCCCTCCATTGGTAGAAACATGGTTAAGTAAATCAGGGAAAAAAACAATTGAACCACCTGCCAAAATACCCAAACTTAAGCGTATTAATTGAGAAGGAATATATGCTGGGTCAAATTGACGTGTACTTAACTTCTCTTGAGTGATTCTCAATAAAAATACACAAGTTCCCAATCCAGCAGCTGAAAATGGTATTAAAATCGTTGGTAATATATCGTCTGTTACAATGTTGATAATTAAGAGTGATAAAAACATTATCGTCATTAATGCTAAAAAAAGTAAATATTTTCCTACAGAAGTACCAAAAACAGCATGAAAAAAACCTTGTCCATAGATTCTTGTAGCAACCAACGTTCTAGCTGTTACATTTTTTGTTGCTTTTTCCAATATTGCATATTTCCGAATAAACTCTTTTCGCTTTTCCTCTTCTAAGTTAGGATAGACTTCAGAACAAATTAGAAAATCTCCAATATCAATCTTCTCCTCTTTTATTAACTCTACTTCATCAGCATGTTCAATATAGTATCGTGCTAAATGCCAAGCATTCGTAGCTAAAATTTTCTGTTCCTTTTTTATCTCTTCTGCTCTTTCTTTATCCTCTTCACTTATCTCTTTTTTTTGCTCTTTCTCCAATGCTTTCTTGTTATAAGTAGTACTCATTTCTCTCTCCCTTAAATATAGTATCTAACTAAATATAGCTAAATATCTTGAAATATTCTATAAAAAAAGAGCAAAAAAAAGTTGTTTTCTTAAAAAAGAGATATTATAAAATAGTTAATGTTAAATATATAATATTAAAAAATAGGGGTTAAGAAAAAAAGTTTATTTTATTGGTATTTTTCAAGCAAATCAAACACTCCTAACTTTTTCATATTGACAAAGCGTACCCTCACAATTCTTTTGGTCAAGCAGATGAAAACCTCCACCTTCACACAAAATCCAATCTTCGCAACCTTTGCATTGAGACTCAAACATCTTCTCTTTACCTGCACGGTATTTATAAAACTTATTGTTCCAAAGCTCAATAAATGAGTATTTTTTGATACTACCTTCTATAAATTTTCGTGATACACTAGGACAGCCCATTACTTTACCATTGTATAGTATAGTTCCTATCTGAACTCCTGAACCACAATAGTGTAAATCTTCTCGGATTTGACATTCAAACTCTGCTCCATAGTAGCCCTCTTCACTAAGTGTGACCTCTATTCTGCTATCGCCTGAGGCACGATAATTGGCTATAAAAGTTAAAAGCTTACGGAGTTTTTCATCACTCAAAATCAGATGTCTATTTTCAGAAGCTCTCCCATGTGAAAAGATAGGGGTAAATCTAACACGAGGAACTCCAAGCTCTATCAACTCCTTGACAAATTCATCAAGATGGTCAACATTGAGTCCATTTACACAGCAGATAATATCAAAAGCCAAGAAAAATCTATCTGCCATTAATCGTTTTATAGCTCTTGTGACTATCTTATGTGAACCTTTTCTGTTTCTAAGCTCATCATGATGTACCTCTAGCCCATCCAAACTAACAGAGATAGTTTTTAGGTTAGCATTTTTGAGTTCTGCTATCTTCTTATCACTCAAAAGCATCCCATTGGTTGTAATCCCCCAATTGTAACCCAACTTAGCAGAAAATGCACCAACTTCTATAATATCATCACGAACCAATGGCTCACCACCGATAATAGCAAATGTTATATCTTTTGGATTATAATGTTTTGCTATATCTACCAACTCTTTTTTAATAAGCTCTACACTTATCTCTTGGGATTTTGAAGAGGCATCTTTAAAACAATCACTTCCACAGTGAAGGCAATCAAGATTACAACGCAAAGTTGATTCCCAAAAAAGATACCTTAGTGGATGTGTCTCTTTTAAGCTCTCTCTTCTATCTATTAGCTCAATTAGAGCATCAACTGTTGTATCCATTTTCATCTCACAGGTGGAGGACCATATACTGCTACTGCTGGTACAGGTATCTCCTCTTTAGGAGTTGGTCTTACAACAACAGGTGGTGGGGGACCATATACTGCCACAGGTTGGTCATCTTTGATAATTGGTTTTACAACAGGTGGAGATGGATGACTTTTTGTAACATTTATATTTTGAGATGTATTAGTTTTTTTAATAGCACCTAGTCTATGGCTATTTTGAGTTGTAGCACATCCTGCTACAACTAAAGATGCTGAACTTAGTGCAACAAATTTCTCTAAAAATTTTCTTTTATTCATTTTTTTCCTTTACAATTGGATAAAGATAAACTTTGTTAGATTATAACATAAAAAAATATGTAACTTCCCATTGTTTACATAAAAAGAGGTGCTTAAAAAAATGAAATCCTACAAAATAGACATTCCAATTTCAAGAAATATCCAAAAAGTGGTAAAAAAAGTAAATAATGAGAAGTTATAGATTTATAATTATATAATTTTTTCTTCATTCCCATTGTCTCGATGGGAATACATAATACAAACAGCATACACCCAAAATAAATAGAAAGTATAATAATTTTTTTAGTTTCCCATAAATAAAAAATAGCCTAATTTTCACCCCTAGACCCCTAAAAAATCTCCCCCTAATAATCCATTATCAAATAGTATCTTATCAAAAAGATTTTTCAAATCTTTTTTTAATAATATATTATTTCGATAATGGGGTCAAAAAAAATTTAAATCAGATTTTATTTTAATTTAAGCAAAATTGTTATAGGATGTTGGAAACGAAAGTCAAATAGAAGAAGTGAAGCATCCGAGACCGACTAAAATCCAACTGCTTCACTTCCAATAAGATTTTACAGAAATAGCTGTTAAAATCTGCTGTTGTAATACACAATTCTATCTGATTTTTATCAAGAGATGTTGGTAATTGGACTCTTGAGGATTAAAAATTTAATTTTCAAGGATTTATTATGTCACAAGCACCTCAAAATCTGCCTAACCGTGTTAGAGTTTTAGTAAAAGATATTCTTTTTCAAGAAAGATATGCTCTTACCCATACCCAAGTTGATATTATGGCTTATATTATCAATGCCCTTGGATGGGCAATTAAAGTTGGGGAATTTTTCCCTCTTACTACCAAAAAATTTCAAGAAGATTTACCACAAATAAGCGAAAAAACGCTAGAAGAGTCTCTTAGAGTCTTAAAAGCTATGGAGCTTATAGAAGTAGAGATGATAAAAGTTCCAGAGTG
>FPHN01000203.1_pt1 | contig 18298 bp, 16 predicted proteins | sample 1057391 | NCBI WGS metagenome assembly FPHN01 (sample SAMEA4473311, study PRJEB15554) | hydrothermal vent metagenome | biome: marine basaltic hydrothermal vent biome; feature: marine hydrothermal vent; material: water | place: Pacific Ocean | collected 2011-06-14/2011-07-23 | depth 1155 m | reverse complement strand
AATAGCTTTATACATTACAGGTTGAGTAATAGCAGAAAATAGCATTCTATTAGCAATACGGCTTGGTATAACTACACTATCTGCACCTGCTAATCTACATTTTTTTGCAATCTTATCACTACTAGCTCTAGTAATAACCCTAATTTTTTTAGAGATAGATTTTGCATTAAGCGTAATATAGATATTGGCTATATCACTTCCTGTTAATGCTAACAGTGTAATTTTTGCATAATTAGTATTAAATTTAACAATTACATTATGTCTACTAGCATCTTCATGTATGGCTCTATAGCCCTCTTTAATTGCCTCTTCTACCTTATCTTTATCATTTTCTATTACTATATAACGTCTCTTATATTCAGATGCGTAATGTTTTAGAAACATACGTGTCATCTGTCCATATCCACATATAATCATAAACTCTTCATTTTTATTTATCTCTTCAATAATTCGATTCTCTTTAAGTTCAGTCAATTTTTCAGAAAAGGCAGAGACAATAACAGATGTTACAAATGAAATCATTGCAATACCTATAACAATAATAACCATAGATACCACCCTACCCTCTGGTGTAACAGGAGATATATCTCCATATCCAACAGTTGAAATAGTAATTAATGCCCAATAGATAGCATCAAAAAGGGATTCAATTTTTTCATTTTGATTCTCTTCAAATACATATATAGCAATTCCTGCTGTTATAGTAATAAAAAGCAATAGAAAGAGAAGAGTAAAAAGTTCAAATTTTTTACTTGATAATACACCAAGAAATTGATTGATACTTTTGGTATAACGGAGCAGTTTAAAAACACGAAAAAGTACAAAAATACGCAAAACTCTTAAAGGTCTATAGGCAGGTAAAATTGCTAAAAGGTCAATAATAGCTGTAAGAGAGAATAGATATTCCACTTTACCTTTTAGTACTGTCTTACTTGCTTTCCACAAAGAGAATTTACGGTTTAAAAATTGTGATTCTCCATACTCTTTGACCACTAAAGTATGCCAATCATTATATACCCATAAACGAGCAAGATACTCTATAGTAAAGATAATAGTAACAATATAAATATCAAAAAAGTCCATCCAAGCAGGTACTTTATGTTTGACTTCATAGACCAAAATAGTAATAGAGACTAAAATAAGAGAAATCATAAAAATATCGGAATATTTTTTATATTTATACTCTTGATTTTGTAAAAAATTTGAGGCGATTTCTTTTATCTGTTTATAAGATTTTGAACCGTTAAGAAAAAAAGCAAATTTTATAATTTTATTTTTTAACACATAAACTCCTTTAAGTTACATTATAAAGGAGATGTGCTTTAAAAATATTAATTAACCAAAAATTTCTCTATGTTCAACCATAGCACAGTGGTTTTGAACCACAGCAATTCCTGCCTCTTTTACTTTTTCGGCCGCATTGTTGTTAATAAGTTGAAGTTGTGTCCAATATACCTTTACATCGCCTCTAGCAATAACAGCATCAGCAATAGCATCAAGAGCTTTTGGTTTTCTAAATATTACAACCATATCTACAGGTTCATCAATTTCTGCTAGACTTCTGTATACTTTTTGACCCAAAATTTCATCATGTTTTGGGTAGATAGGTATCATTTTATAACCATGGTCTCTTAAATACTCTGCTACATGATTACTTGCTTTTGTATTATCAGGAGAACATCCCACAACAGCAATTGTTTTACACTCCTCAAAATATTTTTTTATTTCATCTCGGTTTGAATTAACTCTTGGTAGTTCACATTCCATTAATAATCCTTAATTTTGATATAATTCTAGCGATACTATAGCTAGGACAAGATAAATGTTAGATTTAAATTCAATAAAAAAAGCACAAAAAAGATTAGATGGGGTTATACATCATACTCCATTCTCTTATGCTCCAATACTTTCTGAAATAAGTGGGTATAAAGTCTATTTAAAAAAAGAGAATTTGCAACGTACAGGTGCATTTAAATTACGTGGTGCATTTAATAAAATTGCAACACTTATAGAAGAGGGAAAAAGAGGTGGAGTAGTAGCTGCTAGTGCAGGAAATCATGCACAAGGTGTAGCATTTTCTGCGAAATATTTTAATATAGAAGCTACCATTGTTATGCCTGAATCAACTCCTTTAAATAAAATTCAAGGAGTCAAAGAGTTTGGGGCAAATGTTATTTTACATGGAGCAAATTACGATGAAGCCTATGCTTATGCCATAACTTATGCCCAAGAGAAACAGAAAGAGTTTGTACACCCTTTTACCGATAACCAAGTAATGTCAGGGCAAGGTACAATAGCCATTGAGATGTTAGATATAGAACCTGATTTAGATGCAATTGTTGTTCCCGTTGGTGGAGGTGGACTTATTTCTGGAATGGCTGTAGCTATTAATGCTATAAATCCAAATATCAATATTATTGGTGTTGCTTCAGCAGGAGCTCCAGCAATGAAAGAGTCTTATGATACAAAAAAAGCTCATGGAACAAAAAGTGTGCGAACAATTGCTGATGGAATTGCTGTTCGTGATGCTTCGCCAATTACCCTAGAGCATATTTTAAAAGAGGTAGATAACCTAGAGCTAGTTTGTGAAGATGAGATAGCCTCTGCAATTCTGTTTCTATTAGAAAAACAGAAACTTTTAGTAGAGGGTGCTGGTTCAGTGGGTGTGGCTGCGTTACTTCACAATAAAATAAATCTTCCAAAAGGTTCAAAAATAGGAATCGTTTTAAGTGGTGGAAATATTGACGTAACGATGCTCTCATTAATTATAGAAAAAGGTTTAGTAAAAAGTAGCCGTAAAATGAAACTCTCGGTTGTAATGGTTGACAAACCTGGCTCACTTATGATTTTTACAGAACTGCTTAAAGAGGTTGATGCAAATATTGTTCACATAGGTTATGATAGAACATCTATAGACCTTGAATTTGGAGATGCCGTGGTTTCTGTTTCTTTAGAGACAAAAGGGATTGAACATCAAAATAAAGTTCGCTCTAAATTAAAAGAGAGTGGATTTAAATTTACCGAGATACAATAGCTTTTGTAAATAAATTATAGTTAAGCTATAATACGCCAAAAATCAAATATATAATGAAAAAGGTTTATCCGATGTTTGAAACCGTTATCGGCTTAGAGGTTCACGTTCAATTAAATACAAAAACAAAACTATTCTGTTCTTGTCCTACAAGTTTTGCAGAGCATCAAAACAGCAATACTTGTCCAACATGTTTGGCACTTCCAGGGGCATTGCCTGTTGTAAATAAAGAAGCAGCTATAAAGGCAATGAGATTGGGCTATGCAATTAATGCAAATGTTAACCATAGCTCAAATTTTGATAGAAAATCATACTTTTATCCTGATAGCCCTTCGGCATATCAGATTACGCAGTTAACAAAAGCAATTGTTCAAAAAGGGGAACTTTTTATTGACCTAAAAGATGGAACGCAAAAACGTATTGGTATAACCCAAGCCCACCTAGAAGCAGATGCAGGTAAAAATATTCATGAAGGTAATCACTCTAAAGTAGATTTAAACAGAGCAGGAACACCTCTTTTAGAGATTGTATCTGAACCTGATATGAGAAACTCTTATGAAGCTGTTGCATATCTTAAGAAACTTCACTCAACAGTTCGTTATTTGGATATATCTGATGCAAATATGCAAGAAGGTTCTTTTAGATGTGATGTTAATGTATCCATAAGACCAAAGGGTCAAAAAGAGTTTGGAACACGTGTTGAGATTAAAAACATCAACTCATTTCGATTTGTAGAATCAGCAATCAAATATGAAGTCCAAAGACAGATAGAAGCATACGAAGATGGTATTTATGATACAGAAATCTATCAAGAGACACGTTTATGGAGTGTTGAAGAGGGAGTTACAAAGTCTATGAGAGGAAAAGAGGAGGCTGCTGATTATCGTTATTTCCCAGACCCTGATTTACGCCCTTTGATAGTAACACAAGAGATGATTGATGAAGCATTAGAGATGCCAGAACTTCCTGATGCAAAAATTAAGCGTTATGTTGATGAGTTAAAAATTAAAAGATATGATGCCTTGGTTATCTGTTCAGAAAAAGAGTTGGCATATTTCTTTGAAAAAATGTTAGAAACAGGAGCAACTCCTAAAGCATCGGTTAATTGGTTAACAACAGAATTACTTGGTCGATTAAAAAAGACAGAATTTGATATTAGTACTTCGCCTGTATCTGCATCTAAATTAGGAGAGTTGGTCTCTAAAATTGATGATGGTACTATTAGTGGAAAAGGTGCTAAAGATATTTTAGATGTTCTTATGGAAAAAGATGAAGATATTTCTAGTTTAATTGATTCTATGGGACTAGCACAAGTTTCTGATGATGGTGCTATTTTAGCAATTATTGATGATATATTAGAAAAAAATCCTGATAAAGTAGAACAGTTCAAAGCTGGAAAAGAGAAACTATTTGGTTTCTTTGTAGGTCAAACAATGAAAGCATCTAAAGGTTCAGCAAATCCTCAAAAGGTTAATCAGCTCTTAAAAGAGAGATTGGATTAACTCCATTATTTAAATTTGAAATATCTATTATTTCTTTATGGAAAATAATGATATTATGTCTTATACAAAAAATAAGATTAAATTATATTTGTAAAAATTAATTAAACATATAGGAATAATAGCATGAATCATATATTTAAGCGTATGGTAGTTGTAGCAAATGATATAGAAAACATAGATACTTTATTAGAGAAAGCAGTAGCTTGTTCTAAACAACATCAAACTACTTTAGAGGTACTTTTTGTACATGAAGAACCACTTTTTAAACTACCAGATTATTTTTTATCAGATGAAAAAATATCTAAAAGTAAAATCGATAAAAATAAAATTAAAAAGAGTATCCAAGAGAAATTGACTGCTTTAAACTATAATAAAACTGTCTCTATTTTAGTTTTAGTTGATGACACTCTTGACCAAGTGTTAGAGTATGGAAAAGAAAACAAAGATATTCTCTTTATTACAGCGTATCATAAAGAACTTAATAGGAAACTACTTCAAAAAAGTCCCTATAGCTTTTGGATAGTAAAGAATAAGATTAAGAGCTATAACAATATACTACTTCCTATTGATTTGAATGAAAAATCTGTAGAAGTCATTAAGGCAACAAAGCATATTTTCCCTACTATTCAATTAGAAGTAGTTCACGATTATAGATTTACTTTAGATATGGATTTAATGGAAGATGAGCATCTTAAAATTACTCCTATTGTCAGTAGTATAGACATAGAGATGAACCAAGAAAGAAAAGAGAAACAAAGGTTACTATTTGAAAACTATAAGCGTGACTTCAATCTAAAAGGAGAATTTCTTGAAGAAAATAAAGGCTTAGAAGATGATTTAATTGAGTATATTAACAAGAGTAAATCAGAATTGGTTGTCATGTATCCAGAAGAGATTGAACTCTTTTTATCTTCTTCTTTAATTATAAAACTTCTACATAGAGTTCCAAAAGATTTCCTTGTATTAAATATTTAAAAAAGGATACCAACATTTTAGTACATATCTGTTGTGCTGTAGATAGCCACTATTTTTTACAAAAACTACAAACCCAATATCCAAATGAGAGGTTAATTGGGTTCTTTTATGACCCCAATATCCATCCCTATTCAGAGTATCAGCTTCGGCTTCTTGATGTTCAACGTTCTTGCAAGATGCTAGGTATTGAGCTAATTGAGGGTGAATATGATACAGACAATTGGCTAGAAGCTATTCATGGATTAGAGAAAGAGCCTGAAAAAGGGGCTAGATGTGCTATCTGTTTTGATAAACGTTTTGAGGTAACTGCTCAAAAAGCTTCAGAATTAGGAGAAAAAAGATTTACATCTACACTTTTAACATCTCCTAAGAAATCACTAAAACAGCTAAAACGTGCAGGAGAGACTTTAGGAACAAAATTTGGAATAGAGTTTATTGCCCCTGATTATCGTAAAGCTTCAGGAACTCAAGAACAAAATATATTGGCAAAAAAAGATGCTTTGTATCGCCAAGATTATTGTGGGTGTCTATTTGGCTTAACAATGCAACGAGAACAACAACAAAAATTAGCTGATGAGCTTTTTTCGCCTATTTCAAAGCAGATACAACCAGAATCTATTGAAGCAAGGATTGAGCTTTATAAAAAACGTTGGGAGTATGAGGATAATAATATTAAGTATAAAATTATTAAAGAGCGTTTTTTAAACTGGAGACAGATTTATGGTCTATTAAAAGTAAAAAAAGAGGTTGTTCCTGCACATTTTTTGCCCTATTCAACTCTAAAAAAGGAGTATACTAGAGGAAAAGTAGATGTTCAAATAAGAGACCTACACTATATGAATCGTGATGAAGTAAAATTTATAACACTTGATACCTATAATAGACTAACTCAAAACAGTTATAAAAATATCTATCAACTTATTTATAACTCTCCTTCCTTTGAAAAAGAGATTAATGCACGAAATAAATTAATTTTAAACAGTTATGACCTATCTGCTATTCTTGTTGTTGAAGTAATTCCTACTCAAAAAGTTGAAATTCTTTATAAAAGCCATATATATGAGGATGTAAGAGAAGTTCTTTTGGAAATTTAGCTAATTTTAGATAAAATATTAAAAATTTTCTTTTAAAGGCTTAATTAATGCTATATGATGTAGTTGAGATTCAAAAAATATTACCACACAGGTATCCATTTCTACTGATTGACCGTGTTATAAAACTTGAAAAAGGAGTAAGCATAGAAGCCTATAAAAATGTCTCTATCTCTGAACCTATATTTCAAGGACACTTTCCAGACCACCCTATCTACCCAGGTGTTATGATTATTGAAGGTATGGCACAAGCAGGTGGAGTACTGGCATTTAAGAGTTCAAGTGAAGAAGAGCAAGAAGTAGCTACAAATAAAGTTGTTTACTTTATGAGTATTGACAAAGCAAAATTTAGGTCGCCTGTAAGACCCGGAGACCAACTGATTTACAAATTAACAGTTCTAAAACAGCGTGGGGCTATTTGGCAACTTGATGCTAAAGCTTATGTTGACGATAAATTAGTTGCAGAAGCTGAATTGAAAGCAATGATTGTAGATAAATAATAAAAGAATTAAAAAAGGTTTTTAGTGTCAAATATACATCAAACAGCAATAATAGAAGAGGGAGCAAAAATAGGTAAGAATGTGACTATTGGTCCATTTGTAACTATCTCTTCACAGAGTATTATTGGCAATGATACAGTTATTGATGCCCATGCAAATATAGCAGGTAAAACAACTTTAGGAAGTGGAAATCATATTTTTTCTCATGCTGTTGTTGGTTCTATTCCTCAAGACTTAAAATTTTCAGGGGAAGAGGTTGAACTTGTTATTGGGAATAATAATAAAATTCGTGAATTTACACTTATTAACCCTGGAACCAAAGGTGGTGGAAGCATCACAAAAATTGGTAATAACAATCTACTAATGGCTTATGTTCATTTAGGTCATGATGTTATTATAGAAGACAACTGTATCTTAGCTAATGGTGCAACATTGGCAGGGCATGTTGAGCTAGGCAATAATGTTGTTATTGGAGGGTTAACACCCGTTCACCAATTTGTTCATATTGGCGACTTTGCAATGATTGCTGGAGCATCAGCTCTAAGCCAAGATGTTCCACCCTACTGTTTAGCAGAAGGTAACCGTGCTACACTTAGAGGTCTTAACCTAACTGGTCTTAGAAGACATTTAAGTAGAGATGATATAAATGAGCTAAAACTAGCATATAGAGAACTATTTGAGAGTGGGAAAGCACTACAAGAGACAACTGAAAAACTACTACAAGATAGTAAATCAGAAATTATAAAAAATTTACTAAGGTTTATCACAAAATCAAAACGTGGTATTCCATATATAAGGAAAAATATTAATGGCTAGAAAAACATGTAGTTTTTGTAATACTACAGAGAAAGAAACAAACCCATTTATAGCAGGAAACAATGTATATATCTGTTCAAACTGTGTAACATCTGCCTATAAAATTCTCTTTGGAGAAGAAAAAGACCCTATACCAACCCAAGATATTCAACCTCAGACACTACTCATTCCAAAAGAGATACATAAAATGTTGAATGACTATGTTATAGGTCAAGAACAAGCAAAAAAAACCTTATCAGTAGCTGTCTATAATCACTATAAAAGAATTTTTAAATATTTTAATGATAACGATACATCCATTGAAAAATCAAATATTCTACTTATTGGTCCTACGGGTTCTGGTAAAACACTCTTAGCACAAACCATTGCACGGTTTTTAGATGTACCTATTGCTATTTCTGATGCTACCAACTTAACCGAAGCAGGTTATGTGGGAGAAGATGTTGAAAATATTTTAACCAAACTACTTCAATCTGCTGATGGAGATGTTGAAAAAGCCCAACGGGGAATTATCTTTATTGATGAGATGGATAAGATTGCTCGAATGGGCGAAAATCGTTCTATTACAAGAGATGTTTCAGGCGAAGGTGTACAACAAGCATTGCTTAAGATTATTGAAGGTTCAGTTGTAAATATTCCACCAAAAGGTGGACGAAAACATCCAAACCAAGACTTTTTACAAATTGACACATCTAATATACTCTTTATTTGTGGTGGGGCATTTGATGGGGTTGAAGAGATTATTCAACGGAGACTAGGGGCAAATCAACTTGGATTTGGACAGACAAAACGAAGCTCTAAAGAGAACTCTAACGTTATGCACTTAATTGAGTCTGATGACTTGGTTCAATTTGGTATTATTCCTGAACTTATTGGGCGACTTCATGTTACAGCAACACTGGAACAAATTACGCTTGAAGATATGATAAGAATTTTAACTGAACCTAAAAATTCAATTATGAAACAGTACCAAAAACTTTTTGAAATAGATAATGCTGTTTTAACTTTTGAACAGAGTGCATTGGAAGCCATTGCAACAAAAGCCATTAAAAGAAAAACAGGAGCTAGAGGATTGCGTTCGATTATGGAAGAGGCTCTACTGGATATAATGTATGAACTTCCCGAACTCGAAGGATATGAAATTATTATTACAGATGATGTAATAGAAAATAATATCAAACCACTTTATATAAAAAATTCAAAAACAGCATAAGGAATAATAATAATGTTTAAAAGACTTTTAGGAATGTTTTCAAATGATTTAGCAATAGATTTAGGAACAGCGAATACATTGGTTCTAGTAAAAGGAAGAGGTATTTGTATTAATGAACCATCAGTAGTTGCTATTCAATACGATAAACATGGACGTGAACATATCTTGGCAGTTGGTCAAGAAGCAAAAAATATGGTAGGGAAAACACCAGGTAATATTAAAGCTATTCGACCAATGAGAGATGGTGTAATTGCTGATTTTAATACAACAGAGATGATGATTCGTTACTTTATTGAAAAAGTACACAATAGAAAAGGTCTCTTTTCTCCTAGAATTATCATCTGTGTTCCATTTGGACTAACTCAAGTTGAAAGAAAAGCAGTTAAAGAGTCTGCCATGAGTGCAGGAGCAAGAGAAGTTTATCTTATTGAAGAGCCTATGGCAGCAGCTATTGGTTCTGGTATTCCTGTAAAAGAGCCAAATGGAAACCTTGTTGTAGATATTGGTGGGGGTACTACTGAAATTGGTGTAATATCTTTAGGTGGATTGGTTCTGTCTAAATCTATTAGAACAGCTGGAGACAAAATTGATAAATTTATTATTGACTACATGAAGAGAAATTTTAATCTTCTTATTGGAGATAGAGTTTCAGAAGAGATGAAAATTAATATTGGTACAGCTATTCAATTGGATGAAGAGCTTAATATGACTGTTAAAGGTAGAGACCAAGTTACAGGTCTTTTAACATCTGTTGAAATTACTTCAGAACATATGAGAGAAGCAATTAAAGAGCCACTAAAAGAGATTGGCGAAGCACTCAAACTTGTACTTGAACAGACTCCTCCTGATTTAGCAGGAGATATTGTAGAAAATGGTGTTGTCTTAACCGGTGGGGGTGCTTTAATTCGTGGATTAGACAAATACCTATCTAATATTATTAAACTTCCTGTTTACGTAGCAGAAGACCCTCTATTAGCTGTAGCAAAAGGCACAGGAAAAGCACTTGAAGAGATTGACTTACTACAACAAACCGTTTATGAAGAATAGCAAATTTATTTTTCTATCCATTTTTATTATCACTATAATATTCCTCTTAAGAAAAGAGGAATCCTTTCAAGATAAGTTTGCAACACTTACTCTACCTATCAAAGTGAGTTATTTAAATGTAAGTAATAGTGTGAAAAATGCTAAGGAACAATATTTAGACCAAGCCAATTCTATAAAAGAGTTAAAAACTGAAAACATTCTACTAAGAAAGTACCTTTATCAACAAAAAACAAGAATCAATAAACTCGAAGCTCTACATAAGTATAATGAAGACAGGTTTAATCTTCATAAAAATATTTTACGGGTTCAAACTATCTCCTATAAAAAGCTAAATGACTTTTCACAAATCTATCTGACCAAAGGTTCTGAACTTAAAAAAGATAAAATTTTTGGACTTATTCAAAAAAATGTTGCAGCAGGTATTGCTATAAAAACTGATGAACCACTAAAAGGGATTCTACTCTCTAATGAAGAGTGTCAGTTTTCAACATTTATAGGAGAAAATAAGAGACCAGGAATTGCAAAAGGAATTAATGCCCAAAGTATGGAAGTGAATTTTATTCCAAAATGGTCTAAAATTAATATTGGAGACAAAGTTGTTACTTCTGGATTAGATAATATTTTTTTACCTAATATTCCTGTAGGAGTTGTAACCAAAGTAATTACAAAAAGTACTTATAAAACAGCCATTATTAAAATTTATGCTGATGTACTGCATCCAAGCTTTTTTTATTTGGTTAAAGAGGTTATACACAAATCAAAAGAGCTTAACATATCAGCAACCACACCCGACAATAATAGCACAGACTTGAAATAGAGGAGAAAAAATGTCAATCAATACCCCATCATCTGCTACCCCTTGTTTTATCAACTATATTGTAGTAGCCCTACTTCCAACTCTTTTTTTTGCAGGAATTATACTAGGATATTTAAACCTAATTTCACTAAAAGTCAATATACACTCTTTGGTTATTATTGGAGTCATATATATTACCTACTTACTTTTTATTAAGCATAATGCAAATTTTGCTATTTGTAGAATGCGTAAAGAGTATATTAACCTACAAAAAGATTTACAAAAGAGTATCAAAGAGAACTCTTTAACTATTTTTAATGAGACAAAATCAACCATTAATATCTCTAATTTTATCTCTGAATATTACAAAACATTTAGAAACGATAATTTTGCTTCTGTTGCCCCCTCTTTTTTCCCTATGTTGGGTATTTTAGGTACATTTACAGCAATTGCACTCTCTATGCCTGATTTTTCTTCAACCAATACAGAAGCACTTGACCGAGACATATCTCTGCTTTTAGCAGGTGTTGGTACAGCTTTTTATGCCTCTATTTATGGTATTTTTCTCTCTATTGTATGGACTTTTTTTGAAAAAAGAGGTTTATCAAAAGTAGACGCAGATTCACATCAACTTCATCAAGTTTATAACTCATATATTTGGTCTAAGAGTGAACTAAGCCGTCATGAACATATGCAAGATGAGATACGCGACCAAAACATGATAAAAGCACTAAAAGAGACATTTAATTTAGATTTTATTCAAACTCTAAATGAGAAACACTTAGAGAATTTTCAAACTATTATTAATGAAACAAATAAAAATTTTGAGACTGTTACTAACCATATGCAAATGGTCTCTACTGATTTAAAAGATACTATTTCAAAAATTCATCATTCACAATCAGCAATAGATGCCACCGAGAATATTGAGCATAATATCAGAGAATTTACTAGAGCTACTCAAATATTATCCAATAATATTAATAAATTTGACTCTTCATTAGAACATGCATTAACTCTTAGCTTCAGAAAGATTGATGATGAACTAGGCGACATTATTGTTAAGTTAGCTAACTTTGCTAGTAGTACTAGTCAACAAAATGCTATTTTACAAGATACTATAAGTAGATACCATCAACAAATTTCAAATACTATAGCGAATCGATAATGTTTAAAGAAAAAAACAATAACAACAGCCAAAATAGTAACTTTTGGATCTCTTATGCCGACTTAATGGCAGGACTCTTATTTGTTTTTATCTTACTTATTGGTTCTATTATGGTTAAATCAACTACACTCAGAAATGCTTTACACGATAAAGAGACCATATTAGACAAACAAAAAGATGCTTTAACCGAACAAGAAGAGGTTTTAGATGAACAATCCGATAACCTTATTGACCTCTCTCAAAATATTGCAATAAAAACCGATGAGATTACAAAACTTCGTAATCTTTTAGCAAAAAGAGATGCTTCATTAGAACAAAGTAATAAAGATTTAATACTTTCAAAAAAAAGCTTAAAACTCAAAAGTAATGAACTAAATAATCTTAATCAACTGCTCTTGGCTCAAAATACGAAAATAGACAAATATTCAAATCATATTGTTATATTGCAAAACATGACCAAAGAACAGAACTCTACTATAAATAGAAATAAAACTCAACTAGATGATTATAAAAACAGAGTACTTCTTCTCTCTAATACTCTAACAAAACAAGACGAAAGTCTAAAGATGAATGAAGAGAAACTACTTAAACTTGTACAAGCACTTGATAATAAACAGACCAAGTACGATAAACTTTTAGAGAACCTACAAGCTCAAAAAGCAAAAATAAAATCGTTGACAGGGATTAAAGTAAAAGTTATCTCTGAACTAAAAGCATCTTTGGGTAAAAAAATAAATATTGATAAAAATAGTGGTTCTCTACGACTTGCCTCTAATATTTTATTTGACAAAGGTTCAGCTACACTAAAGGATGGAGCAAAAAAAGAGCTTAAAGCCAATTTTATCGAATATGTTGATGCTCTTATTTCCAATCCAAATATCAAAAAATATTTAGATAAAATTATAATTGAAGGTCATTCTGATTCAGATGGTTCGTATCTTTACAACCTTGACCTTTCTCAAAAACGTGCTTTTGCTGTTATGCATTACCTTTTAACTTTAGATTATATAAGAAAACATAATATTAAAGAGAAACTAGTTGCTAGTGGTCGCTCTTATTTAGATACTATAAAAGTAAATGGAGTAGAAGATAAAGATGCTTCAAGAAGAATAGAAGTGAAGTTTAGACTCAAAAATGAAGATGCTATGTATGAGATAGAGAGAATTTTAGATGCAGATTAATTTTGAAGCAACAGAGCTAAAAAAAGCTAAAAAATATGTTGAAAAACTAACAACAAAAGAGGAAGAGTTAACTAAAAAAAGAAAAAAGAAATCTTCCTCTTTTTTCAAAGATTTATTTCAATTTCTTTTTAAGTAAATAGTTTCCAAGAAATCACTCTTGATTAATATCAATCTTTTTTTATTTCATCTATGATAATCTTAATTTGAAGTTATAATCAATATGTATTATTTAAATAAATTTTGTTATAATAACTAGTTTTATTTTTTAATATATATTTAATATAACAAATTGATTAAATCTAGGAGGAAATAGTATGGCTTTGAATAGAAGAGATTTTCTAAAAAGTGCAGCAGCAGCATCAGCAGCATCTGCTGTAGGAATTGCAGTTCCATCAAGTCTTGAAGCATCATCAAATGAGGCTCAAAAAGATTGGAGATGGGATAAAGCAGCGTGTAGATTCTGTGGTACTGGTTGTGGTATTATGTTGGCAACAAAAGGTGGCAAAATTGTTGCAGTAAAAGGTGACCCAGCAGCACCAGTAAACAGAGGTTTGAACTGTATTAAAGGTTACTTTAATGCGAAGATTATGTATGGTGCAGATAGACTTAAACAACCATTGTTAAGAATGAATGACAAAGGTGAGTTTGATAAAAAAGGTAACTTTAAACCTGTATCATGGCAACGTGCTTTTGATGAGATGGAAAAATATGCTAAAAAAGCACTTAAAAGTGGCGGTCCAGAAGCTGTGGCAGTATTTGGTTCTGGTCAATACACACTTATGGAGGGTTATGCAGCTCAAAAAATGATGAAAGCTGGTTTCCGTTCAAATGCTATTGACCCAAATGCTAGACACTGTATGGCATCTGCTGTTGTTGGTTTCTATCAAACATTTGGTATTGATGAGCCAAGTGGTTGTTATGATGATATTGAGCTTACAGATACTGTTGTATCATGGGGTTCTAATATGGCAGAGATGCACCCAATTTTATGGTCTCGTGTAACAGACAGAAAACTCTCTAACCCTGAAAGAGTAAAAATCATCTCTATTCAGACCTATACTCATAGAACATCAGATATTGCCGATACTGAAATTTTATTCTCTCCAAATACAGACCTTGCACTATGGAACTATGTAGCTCGTGAAATTGTAATGAGAGACAAAAAAGGTGGTGGTAAAGAAGATATCATCGATTGGGATTTTGTAAATAAAAACATGATTTTCGCAGCTGGACCAGTTAACATTGGTTACGGTATGAGAAGAGCATCTGATAAATCTATCAAAGATGGTAAATATACTGCTCTTGAGATGGAAACCATTAATAAAGAGATGAAGAAGAAAGTATCTGCAAAAGAAGCACCTGCTCTTGCACCATTTGGATACAAAGAGGGCGATGTAATGGAGAATACTCCAGGTACTCTTAAACACTGGCATATCTCTTTTGAAGATTACAAAAAATCTTTAGAGCCATACACACTTGACTACACAGCTAAAATTGTAAAAGGTGACCCAGATGAGGACATCGAAGTATTTAAGAAAAAACTACAACAACTGGCTGACCTTTACATTGAAAAAGATAGAAAAGTAGTAAGTTTCTGGACAATGGGTATGAACCAACATACACGTGGTACATGGGTAAATACACTCTCATACAATGTTCACTTTATGCTTAACAAACAAGCTAAACCAGGTAACGGTGCATTCTCACTTACAGGTCAACCATCTGCTTGTGGTACTGCTAGAGAAGTTGGTACATTTACACATAGACTTCCTGCTGATTTAATGGTTAAAAACCCTAAACACAGAGAAATTGCAGAGAAAAAATGGATGATTCCAGAGGGAACACTTAATGGTGTTGGTAAACAACATATTATGAAAATCCACAGAGACATCGAAGATGGACTTGTTAAGTTTGCATGGGTAAATGTTTGTAACCCTTACCAAGATTCAGCTTCAGCTACTCACTGGATTAAAGCAGCTAGAGAGATGGATAACTTTATTGTTACATCTGACGGTTACCCAGGTATTTCAGCAAAAGTTTCTGACCTTGTATTACCATCAGCGATGATTTATGAAAAATGGGGTGCTTATGGAAATGCAGAGAGACGTACACAACACTGGAGACAACAAGTTTTACCAGTAGGAGATGCTATGTCTGATACATGGCAGTGGGTTGAGTTCTCTAAAAGATTTACAGTTAAAGACCTTTGGGGTAAACAAGCACCAAGTGGACCTCGTAAAAAAGCACTTCCTGATGTAATTGCAAAAGCTAAGAAAATGGGTTATAGTGAAGATACAACTATGTTTGATATTCTTTTCAATAACAAAATAGCTAAAACTTACAAAAAAGATATGAATGACCCTATTCAAAAAGGTTATGATGATTCTGAGTCTTTAGGTGATAGCAGAAATGTTAAAGGAAGTGATGGTAAAGTATTTAAAGGTTACGGCTTCTTTATTCATAAATACCTATTTGAAGAGTATGCAGCATTTGGTAGAGGACGTGGGCATGACCTTGCACCATTTGATATGTACCACAAAGTACGTGGACTTAAATGGCCAGTTGTTAATGGTAAAGAGACACAGTGGAGATTTAATGTTAAGTATGACCCATATGCAGCAAAAGCTGTTAAAGCAGAAGGAACAAATAATACTCATGCATTCTATGGAAAACTTGCTAAAAACCTTCTACAAGGTAGCTTAACTGCACCAGACCCAAAACTAGGTAAAAAAGCACTTCCAAACAAAGCGAAGATTTTTGCTAGACCATACATGGATCCTCCTGAAATGCCAGATACATCTTATGATACTTGGTTATGTACAGGTCGTGTTCTTGAACATTGGCACTCAGGTACAATGACAATGAGAGTTCCAGAGCTTTTCCGTGCTGTTCCTGAAGCCTTATGTTATATGAATCCAAAAGATGCTAAGACAAAAGGTCTTAAACAAGGTGGACTATGTTGGGTTGAATCTCGTCGTGGTAAAGTAAAAGCAAGAGTTGAGACAAGAGGACGTAACAGACCTCCTAGAGGATTAGTATTTGTACCTTGGTTTGATGAGAAAGTATTTATTAACAAAGTATGTCTTGATGCTACTTGTCCAATGTCTAAACAGACAGACTACAAAAAGTGTGCAGTTAAAATTTATAAGGCGTAATTAATGGCAAACTCTAACAACAACAGACGGAAGTTTATGGCAACGACTCTTCAAAGCGTAGGTCTTACAGCTCTTGGTGGATTGTTGTGGAGTGGCTATACAGATGAAGTAAAAGCATCGCCATTGGTACTACGACCCCCTGGAGCAATAAAAGAGGATGATTTTTTACATGCTTGTATAAAATGTGGATTGTGTGCCGAAGCATGTCAAAATAGAGAAACAAATCTAGATAAAGAGACAGGACTTCCTAAAGAAGGAACTTTAAAGATGGCAAAAGGTGGAGACCATAAATTAATTGGTACTCCATATTTTATACCAACAGAAGTACCTTGTTATATGTGTGAGGATATTCCTTGTGTTCCAGTCTGTCCATCAGAAGCGTTAGACCAACTCTCTGTATCTAATGATAAGGGAGAGCTTGATATAAACAAAGCTTCTATGGGATTAGCCGTTGTCCATAAAGAGTCATGTATCGCCTTTTGGGGGATTCAGTGTGATGCCTGTTATCGTGCTTGTCCTCTTTTAGGAGAAGCTTTAGTCATTAAAATGCATAGAAATGAGCGAACAGGAAAGCATACCTATATGTTGCCTATCGTTCATGATGATGTCTGTACTGGTTGTGGACTTTGTGAACAGGCTTGTGTTACAGAAAAACCTGCTATTTTTGTACTTCCAAATGAGGTAGCAAAAGGTAAAGCAGGAGACCACTATGTAAAAGGTTGGGATAAAAAAGACCAAGAGCGTGTCAAAAATGCTAAAGAGATTAAAACAATTGATAAAAGAAGTGAAAAAAAGGCTTCGGACTATCTTAACTCAGGAGAATTATACTGATGAATAACATTAAATACTTACTCCTAAGAAGAGCTACTCAAATTGGATTGTTATTTTTATATTTTGGTGCAAACGCTTATGGTTGGCATATCTTAGCAGGAACATTTGGTTCATCTCTGCTTTTTGGGATTATTCCTTTAGCAGACCCTTACACCACACTTCAAGTGTTGGCAACAGGATTTGTTTTGGGTGCAGATGTACTTGTAGGTGCAGTAATAATCACTCTTTTCTACTTTATAGTAGGTGGAAGAGCCTTTTGTTCTTGGGTCTGCCCTATCAATATGGTAACAGATTTAGCAAACTGGCTTAGACGCAAACTTAAACTAGATAAAGATGAAGTCAACTACAGATTTTTAAAAAGACGTGCAAGATATTGGATAATGGTTCTAGGTCTTATTGTCTCTGCTGTAGTTGGAGTTGCTGCATTTGAGGTATTAAGCCCCATTACAATAATGCAAAGAGGAATTATCTTTGGTTTTGGTTCAGGAATTTCTGTTGTTGTAGCAATTTTTCTTTTTGATTTGTTTGGTGTAAAAAATGGTTGGTGTGGTCACTTGTGTCCTTTGGGTGCAAGTTATTCATTAATAGGTAGAGCTAGTTTAATTAGGGTTAATCATGACCATGAAGCTTGTACAAACTGTATGAAGTGTAAGGTTGTGTGTCCTGAAAATCATGTGTTACACATGGTAAATAAAGAGAGTATTATGGTAACTAACGGAGAGTGTACCAACTGTGGTAGATGTATTGATGTTTGTGATGATAATGCTCTTGAATTTAGTATACGTTCTTTTGCAAAAAAGAAAAAAGAAAATAATTAAGGAGAATGAAAATGATAAAAGTTGTAAAAGTAATTGCTTTAGCTTCACTATTGGCTCCAACACTTTATGGTGCTAGTACAGCAGCTTGTAAAGGGTGTCACGGTGCTTCGTTTGAGAAGAAAGCTATGGGTAAATCTAAAGTTGTAAAAGATATGAGTAAAGCTGATATTGTAA
>FPHN01000116.1_pt1 | contig 18386 bp, 16 predicted proteins | sample 1057391 | NCBI WGS metagenome assembly FPHN01 (sample SAMEA4473311, study PRJEB15554) | hydrothermal vent metagenome | biome: marine basaltic hydrothermal vent biome; feature: marine hydrothermal vent; material: water | place: Pacific Ocean | collected 2011-06-14/2011-07-23 | depth 1155 m | reverse complement strand
AGCTTGACCAACTGCATTAACAATAGTCATTGGACCATATTCACAATCTCCAGCAGCAAAGAGTCCCTCTTTAGAGGTCATATAATCTTTACCATTGGTCGCAATAGAGTTCCAAGATGTCATTTTAATATCCCACTCATTAGGAATAATTTGAAGGTCTAATGATTGAGAAACGGCAGGAATTAAGTAGTCAATATCAAGTTCAAAATCTCCATCTTCTTGTTTAACTAATTGTGGTCTTCCACCATTAGGGTCAGGAACTAAGTCAAACTTATTTACTTTTAATTTTGTAAGCTTATCTCCATCATCAAAAATCTCTTCAATAGATGAGTGGAAAATAAACTCAACACCCTCTTCAACAGCCTCATGATACTCTTCATAAGTTGTATTTCGGATAATGGTTTTCTCATCACGACGGTAAAGCATAATAACTTTTTTAGCTCCCTCACGAATTGAACATCTAACAACATCCATAGATGTAAATCCACCACCAACACAAACTACTGTTTTACCAGCAAGTTCATTGGATGCAGGAGAACCAATACCATATTTATGCCACAAGTTAACCTTGTCAAGCATCTCTATAGCACCCCAATAACCTGGCATTTTAGGATTTTCATTTTTTGCTCGTACTTTTTTAGAGAGTCTTGCTCCAAATCCAAGAAGTGTTGCATCATACTCTTCATGAATATCTTTTAACATCTCTGCTGTTACACGACAGTTATTGCTAATAGTCACAGCTTCCATCTCTAAGACAAGGTCAATATCTTTGTTATACTTACCAACAGGCATTCTATATTCAGGAACACCCACAGCAACTTCCCCACCATTTACAGGTAGTTCTTCAAAAATATGAGACTTAATTCCCTCTAAAGCCAAATAATAAGCAGCAGTAAGCCCAGCAGGACCAGCCCCAATAATAGCTACTTTTTTACCATCATTACGTAAAGGTTTAGGCTCAACAGGATGTAACCAAGGAATCTCATGGTCAGTCTCATAATCAGCACCCAATCGCTTAAGCTCCATAATAGAAATAGGCTCATCCAAGTTCATACGTCTACAAGCATCTTCACATGGGTGTGGACAAACTCGACCACAAGTATGTGCCAATGGCATTGTTTGACGTGTTGCTGCTAAAGAGTCAGTAAATACCATATCTCTAACACCCTCAATATATGCAGGAATATCAACATGTGCAGGACACATATCTGTACATGGTGCTGTTACTTTGGCGATATATGAGATGTCTGAATTGTAATGAATAGATGGTATTTGAGCATCAATACATAAATCGAACTGCTCTTTGTAGTGTTCCATTAAATCCAAGATAGGTTTTGGAACAGTTTTTCCAATTTCACACTTTGATGTGACCATCATAGTTTGTGAAATCTCTTTAAGGTGGGCTACATCTTCATGAGAGCCTTCTCCTCGTGCTATTTTGTCAAGTAAGTCATAAAGAATTCTTCCACCCCAACGCCCTGGAGCACAACGACCACAAGCCTCTGAGTACTCTTGGTACTGAGCAGCGTAGTTTGTTGCTAAAACAACAGCATCTATATCTTCGTCAAAAATGGCAACACCATCCCAACCAATAAATGCTTTTGAATCACGCTCTCCATGATAGGTTTCAGGAAGTTTAAACCCCGACTCACTCCACTCCTCGGATGGTTTACCACGGTTATCAATAAACTCATCCCTCCAAGTAGAGAACAGTAATCTAGACATTACTTAGCCTTTTTTTTACTAGTTGTTGTTTTACTAGTCGTAGTTTTTTTCTTTACTGGAGCTTTTTCAGCCTCTTCTTTACCTTCTGCCTCTGCTTTTTGGACATCAGCCTTTACTTTTGCTTCAGCTTTCTCTTTCGCTACTCGTTCAGCTTCAATTCGCTTCTCTTCAGCCAATTTTTTAGCTTTAATTGCATCTTCTTTACGTTTAGCTCTCTCTTCATCAGAAACTTTTTTAACAACAATCGTCCAATCAACTTCATTGAATTTCAATGAGTTCATAAGGTCATGGTTTAAGCCTCTAATAAAATCAGCAGATTTTTGAATAGAAGAGAAATCTCCTACTTCAAAAAGAAAAATACCAACTTCGCCAACTTTAAGTCCTGACTCAATAAGCTCTCCCATTCTGTCATAGAAGTTTTCATGTAAATGTCTTAAATCATATCTTTGCATATTGTTCCTCCATGGCTACACTTCGTTCCGACCATTACGGTTCCGAAGCTAAAAATTTGAAACTGTTCAATTTTTTTTACGCTTCTCATCTATCAACCTCCCCAAATACAATATTGGTAGAACCAATAATTGTAACAACGTCTGCTATATATGTTCCTACTAAAATCTCTTGAAGTAGTCCTGTATGGAAGAAAGATGGAGCTCTACATTTAAGTCTATAAGCATATGGCTCTCCTTCTGATTTAATATAGAATCCAAGCTCTCCTTTTGGAGATTCTGTTGGAACATAAACTTCTCCTTTAGGTGGTCTCATACCTTGAGTTACAAGTACAAAGTGTTGCATTAATGCATAGTTTTGTGTCATAATCTCCTCTTTTGGAGCAGAAATATATTGAGGAGCATGTGCCATTAGTTGTGGCTCTGTCTCATCATATTTCAGAATCAACTGTCTAATCATTTTTGTTGACTCTTTCATCTCTGCCATATAAAGTCTATAACGACCATAAGAGTCATTTGTATCTGCTATAGGAATATCAAAATCTAATTCAGAGTAAAGCTCATAAGGCTCTTCTTTTCTAACATCATAAGCAATTCCAGAACCTCTAAGCATTGGTCCAGTACAACCCCAAGAGAGAGCATCTTCAGGAGAGATTACACCAACATCTTCAAGACGCATTTTCCAAATTCTGTTCTCTTCAAGAAGTGCATTATAGGTATGCTCTAGCTCATAATCAACTTGTTTACAGAAGTTTCTAAGTTGAGCCATCCAACCTGCTGGAATATCAAGTGGAACACCACCAATTCTAACAGATGAATGAGTCAATCTAGCTCCACAGTAATCTTCCATTAAGTCCATTGCAAATTCACGTTCACGGAAAGCATAAAGGAATACAGACATTGCCCCAACATCTAGTGCATGTGTTGCTACAAAGAATAAGTGAGAGATAATTCTATTAAGCTCTAAAAGAATGGTTCTAATAACTTGAGCTCGTCTAGGAGCTTCAATTCCAAGCAATTTTTCAACAGCTAAGGCATAAGCATAGTTATTTGAAGTAGACGCAATATAATCTAGTCTATCTGTTGTTGGTAAAAACTCATTATAGGTCATGTTTTCAGCCATTTTTTCGATACCACGGTGTAAGTAACCAATATCTGGATAGGCTTTAACCACCTGCTCTCCATCAAGCTCTAGCATAAGTCTTAACTGACCGTGTGCTGATGGGTGCTGTGGACCAAAGTTAATAACCATTGTATTGTCATCACGCTCAAAATTTAGGTTCTCAAAAAATGGGGATAGTTTATTTGGTTGTTGCATAGTTTTCCTCCCTCTACTTTCTATCTTCTGCTGGTTTTACACCATCAGCTTCTTGATAATCAACCAAGAACGTTTTAGAGTACTCAATTGCTGTTTTAGTTTCGCCTTTGGAGATATCTGCTCCAAACTCAACTTCATAACCAACACGAGAGAAACGTTTAGTGTCGTATCTATCAATACGAGCAGGGTCTCTGTTTTCTGGTCCAATTGCTTCACGAGCATCTTTTCCAAAAATCTTATCTACCTCATACCATGAAGCAAACTCATCTCCTTGTAAAGGATATGTTTTAAGAAGTGGATGTCCTTCCCAATCCTCTGGCATAAGAATTCTTTTCATAAACGGATGATTATTTGATACAATTCCAAACATATCAAACATCTCACGTTCTGCAAAGTTAGCAGATTTATAAAGAGGAACAACAGACTCAACTGCCAAGCCTTGTTCTATTCTCATTACTACACGAACTCTTTTAACATCTTTAAGATTTAATAACTGGTAAAAAACCTCAAAATTTCCATCTTTTGCAAGGTAATCAACTGCACTCATCTCTGAAAGCATTGCATAGTCACACTCATTTTTAAGAACTTCTAATGCTTTAAAATTATCTTGATGATTAATCTCAACAATCATAGCTCCTAGTTGAATCTCTGCTCTTATAACTTCAACTTTTGCAGATAAGACCTCTAATTGCTTTGCAAAAACTTCATCTGTTGCTACATCTGCTCTTGGAGTTGTTGGTACAACATGAAATCTATCTGTATAATATGCTTTTTTTTGAACATTGTCTTTTGGTACATATTTTCTCATTATATTAACCTTAAGTTCTGTTTTTTGTTGTTGTTCATATTTGCTGATTCTCTTCTAATTTTCTTTTGAAGCATCATCAATGCATATTGAAGTGTTTCAGGACGAGGCGCACAACCAGGAAGGTAAATATCAACAGGAATAATTCTATCAACACCTTGAACGGTTGCATAAGTATTAAACATACCACCTGTATTTGCACATGAACCCATAGATATAACCCATTTAGGTTCTGTCATTTGGTCGTAAAGTCTTCTAGCAAACTCAGAATGTTTTTTAGAGAGTGTTCCTGCTAATATCATAACATCTGATTGACGAGGAGAGGCTCTAAAGATAGTTCCCATTCTATCGAAGTCATAACGTGATGCCCCTGCTGCCATCATCTCAATCGCACAACATGCGAGTCCGTAAGTTAAAGGCCAAAGTGAGTTACTTCGTCCCCAGTTAATTAAATGGTCAACTGTAGTTAGTGCTACAGGTAAGCCGCCAGCCGAGGCATAATTTACTTGATGTTGTGCCATTCAAGTGCTCCTTTTTTCCATGCGTAAATAAATCCAATTGTTAAAAGTACGATAAACAGAACCATCTCTGCAAATCCAAACCAACCAAGTAGTTTAAAATCAATAGCCCAAGGGAACATAAAGATTATCTCTACATCGAAAAGAATAAATAGAAGTGCTATTAAGTAAAATTGAGTCGAAATTGTATTCGGCTGTTTTGTTACTTCTGGTCCACACTCATAGATGGTTAGCTTTAACTTTTCAGTATCAAGCTTTGCTAATTTCCTACTTACAAATCGTGCAGCGATTAATGTTGCATTAAATGCTACAACTGTCACAACAAACAAGAAGAAAATACCTAGATAGGGGTGTTCGTTAATCACATGAGTCATTAGAACTCCTTTTGTTCAAGATGTTATTCTGTGTTACCATTTCTCACAAATTTTGTGAGAAACGGAAGAATATTACATTTATAGTATCGAAAAATGATTAAATAGATTGTGTATTTACTGTGTTTTAAAAGTAGAAAAAAGCTTTGTAACTAAGTGTTACAGGGCTTTATTTAATAGATAAGAATTATTTATAATATAGTAAATAAAATAGTATATTAGCATCTAAACTCATTTTCTTCTCATCTTTTTCTATTATAATACCTTCACTAAAATATTAGGGAAAATTATGGATATAGAACTGCTTAGTAAGATTGTAGATTATGGAGTATTGGGACTCTTAGCCTTTATGAGTTTTTTAACCCTCTTTTTTTGGATAGAACGACTACTTTTTTATAGAAGCGTAAGAATAGAAGAGTATCAAACTATTGAAGAGTTAGAAATTGATGTAAGCAATAACTTATCAATAATCTCATCTTTTGGGGCAAATGCTCCTTATATTGGACTTCTTGGTACAGTTTTAGGAATCATTATTACTTTTTATACCATGGGACAAACAGCTGATATGGATGTAAAACATATTATGACCTCTTTAGCATTGGCATTAAAATCAACAGCAATGGGTTTAATTGTTGCCATTCCTGCTATCTTCTTTTATAACCATCTAAATCGTAAAGTAGAAGTTATTTTAAACCGATGGATTATTAATCAAAAGGTAGGATAGTGAGACGTTCAACAAAATTTGATACTATCAATGTTGTCCCTTTTATTGATATAATGTTGGTTCTTTTGGTCATTGTACTTACAACAGCCTCTTTTATACAAACAGGGCTTATTAAACTAGACCTACCAACTTCAAGTGCAGAAGCACAAGAGAAGTCTAAAAAAGAGTTAAAAATATCAATAAAAGAGAATGGAGATATATTTTTTGATAAAGATAAAATAGCTCATGAAAATGTCGAAAAAACTCTTTTAACCCATAGCAAAAAAGAGCCTATTCATCTCTATAGTGATAAAAATACAAGCTTTCAAAATTTTGTTTTTATTTTAGATATTTTAAAAAAGAATGAGTATGAAAATTTAGGAATTGTTACAAAAAATGAGTAATTACCGTTACAGTTTCTCTTTTATTATAAGCTCTATTATCTTTGGATTATTGGGCTTCTCTATTTTCCTTTTAGCTCAAAAAGTAGAAAAACTTAAAAAGCCTAAAATATCTCTTATTAAAGTGGCAATTATTAGACCTATTGAAAAAAAAGTTATAGAGAAAAAAACAATAAAGCCTGTAGTTATACCACCTGTTCCACTAATCCATAAAGTTCATAAAAAAAAGAAGCCTAAAAAAATTATAAAGAAAAGAAGTAGAAAAAAGAGAATCAAAAAAAGAGTTATAAAAAAGAAGCTTATTAGAAAAAAAGCTTTAAAGAAAAAAGTTTTAAAAAAAATTAAGCCTAAAAAAGTTATAAAAAGAAAAACTAAAAAAAAGATTATAGAAAAAAGAGTTGTTAAAAAAAGAGTTATAAAGAAAAAAGTTGTAAGAAGAATAGAGCATAAAAAAATAGAACCTATTATCGAAGATATATATACTCCAATTCCACAACCAAAAAGAGTAGTAAAACATGTGCCAAAAGCTCCTATCTATAGAGAAGTATATCAAGAACCCAAAAGAATAGAAGAGCCTATAATTAATACTCCTATCCAAAGAGAAGTAGATAAAAAAGTAAAAAGAGTAGATAAAAGTGCCGAAAAACAAAGATTTCTAAGCCAAGTAAGAAGCCAAATTATTGCCAATAAAAAATACCCAAGAATGGCATTAAAACGGCATATTCAAGGTTCAGTAAGAGTTAAGTTTGATATTACTTCAAGTGGGAATGTATCTAATATTCAATATCTAAATGGTAAAAGAATTTTACAAAAAGGAGCAAGAAGAGCTATTGAAAAGAGTTTCCCAATAACTATTCCAAGTTCTCTAAGAAGTGAACTACCAATAAATGATATTTATTTAACAATTCATTTTAATATACAGTAGTGATGATGATTTTACTCTATAACAATAAAGTCATAATCATCTCCTATACTCTTTTTTTCTTTACAGGACTCAATTGTAAAATACTCTTTTGCAACACTATCAAACCCTTCATCTCCAATTTTCAATACTCTGTTAAAGAACACTTCACTAATTATACTTTGAGGATAATTATAACCTCTTCCATATTTTTTAATATCCCAATTATTAATAATCGCTCTATCCATTGTCCTAGATATTCTTCCTGCAATTAAATTAACAGCATATTTTTTAGGTCCTCCACCTTTTTTATAAAATGCATCGGCATTTTTAGAAGCATTCCATACAAAATAAAATACTTGAGAAATTGAAAAATGATTTAAGGCTTCTTTTATTGCTGAAATTGTTTTCTCTCCAATATATTCTGATGGCAAATTAAACTCTTTTAATCGAATATATAGATACTCTAAACACTCATATAATCCAATTTCCAACCAAATTTCTAATAGAGTCTCACTATCTATCTCTTCTACCTCTTCATCTTCAAAATAGAGTAAAGATTCAATTTCAATAGCTGATTCATCTTTATAAACATTTAGCCTATATGTTGCCTCTTCTGGAATATAAGAGACAATCTCATTGTCTTCTATAATAACACTATCTGTATCTGTATTAGGAGAAAAGATAATTAATCTATTATCTTTTAGAAATGAGATAATTTTTATCTCATATTTACTATTTGGAGTAATAGGTGTTAATTTTAAAGATGAACTAGAGACAGGATTTATATCTTTTAAATCTTCAGAGAGTGAAGTTCTAAGTAAGGCACTAAGATAAAGCTTCATTTTAATATCAAGTTCTGAAATATCAACAGGATACTCTTTTTCTATTTTGTATGTATCTAAAATAATTTCTCTTTTTAAATACTCCAATCTCTCTTTTCTCTCTTTTAATAAACGTTCCTTCTCTAATCTAGCCTCTTTACATCCTTTACAAGAGCAGTGTAAACTATCTAATTCATGTTTACACTCTTTACAAAAAATAATCTCTTTTGATGAATAAGATGATTTAGAAACCCTATAAGAGAACATAGGAATATCACAATATGGACATAATTTATTTAAATGAATTTTAGGAGGAAAAGTTTTTAGCAATAAAGAACTTTTTATATCAATTTTATACTCATTAATTAGAACACTATTTTTTTCTCCATTATAATATCGACTAATTAGCTCTTCAATCTCTTTCTTAGTTAAATGTGATAATTTATCTTGATACTCATTTTTCATAAATTATATTTCCTTTACTCAATTAAATAAAATAAAATGTTTCTCAATTATACACAACAATTATGATTTTAAAAAGTAATATCAATTATTAGTATAATATCTATCTATTTTTAAGCCTTTTAGTTGAATATTTAACTACCTAACCATAATATTTTAAAAACTATAAAAAATAATTATAAACAAAATAACAATATAAATATTGTAAAATTATATTTCAAAAAACAAAGTTTAGGAAATCAATAAATTATGAAATATAATATAGAATATTATTTAAAAAATAGCGAAATAGCATCTAAAGAGTTTGCAACATTCACACAAAAGCAAGTTGATTTAATTGTTGAGGCTGTTGCTAAAATTGGTATAGAATATAGTGAAGAGTTTGCAAAACTAGCTGTTGAAGAGACAGGAATGGGTAAGTGGGAGGATAAAGTAGAAAAGAATCTTTTATCTACACAATATATTTATGAAGATATTAAAAATTTAAAAACAGTTGGTGTTATCTCTAATAACAAAGAGAGTCAAATTATGGAAATTGCTCATCCTCTTGGACCAATTTTAGCTATTATACCTGTTACAAATCCTACTTCAACTTTAATGTTTAAAATACTTATTGCACTTAAAACTAGAAATCCAATTATTATTAGCCTTCCTTTTCGTGCAAAAAAGGTATGCTCTTATGTTGCTAAAAAGCTTTTAGAAGTAGCAATAGAAACAGGTGCTCCTAAGAATGTAATACAGTGGGTCTCTACTCCTAACCGAGAAATGACACGATTAATGATGAGAGATAATCGTTTAGCACTTATTTTAGCAACAGGAGGAAAAAGCTTAGTAACTGCTGCGTATAGTTCAGGCACACCAGCCTTAGGTGTAGGTCCAGGTAATGTGCCTGTACTTATTGACTCTTCATTTGATATTAAATTTGCAGTAGAACAGATTATACGTTCTAAAACATTTGACAATGGAACTATCTGTGCAAGTGAACAAGCAATTATTATTGAAAAGAAGAAAACAAAAGAGCTTTTAAAAGCTTTGGAAGATGCAAATGCTTATCTCTTAAAAGAGCAAGAGATTCCTAGATTAGAAGAGGTTGTTTATGATAAAAAAAGAGAAAATATGTCAGGAGAGATTGTTGGTAAATCAGCAAATTATATTGCTAATTTAGCAAATATAAATGTTCCTGAAAATACCTCTTTATTAGTAGCTAAACAGACAAAAATAGGTAAAGAGTATCCACTATCTTCAGAAATTTTAGCTCCTGTTATTGCTCTTTATGAAGTGGCAGACTTTTCAGAGGCATTAAAAATTGCTATGAAGATTAATCAACATGGAGGAAAAGGACATACTGCTACTATTTTTTCTAATGATGAATCTAAAATCAGAGAGTATTCAATATGTATGGATGCAAGTAGAATTATTGTCAATAGCCCCTCATCACAAGGAGCTGTAGGTGGACTTTGTAATAATCTATCTCCTTCTTTAACATTAGGTTGTGGCTCAGGTGGACGAACGAGTACTACGGATAACATTTCAGCAAGACATCTTTTAAATATTCAGCGTATTGCAAAGCCTAAAATTAAGAAAAAATCATTTGATTTTAAAAATTTATTCTTAAAATCAGAAAAAGTTCAAGCAGTTATTTAAAACTCCACAAAAAAACCATTATCTTTAACTATTTTAGTAAGCTTAGGAATATCATCTTTTAACACAATAATACGATAGCCCTCTGCTTTGATAAATAGCTCTTGAAGTTTCCTATTGCTCATAAATAGGTTTAATAATCTCTTGTTCTCTTTTAGCTCAATTACTACCTGCTTTAGATTCCTGTTCATAAGGTTTGACTCTTTTATCATATTATTAAAAAATTGGGTAAAGACCTTAGGGGGATTTGGTTCTATTTTTTTATAAAAGTTATCTATCTTTTGTTGCAAATCTTTAACTGTTGAACAATCCATAAAAAACTTACTATGTGTCAACATATACTTCTCTTCACTTAATTTCTCGACAAAAGGTTCTAATTTGGCTATCATAATAACATTACTTTTATCTACTGTAATAATCGGTTTAAACTCATCAAATTTTAACTTTTCTGACTCTTTAATAACAATCTCTTTAGGGGTATATCTGCTTGAAAAACCAAAGATATATTTACCAAGTGCTGTAAGCTTAATATATTTAAGACCATCCCATTGAGATATATATGGTTTACCCTTTGCTGTTATTTTTTTGGAAAAAGAGATAGGTTTATCATATTTTAGCTCCATTAATCCCAATGCTCCAAAATAGAAAAAGATAGCTTTTAGTATAGGTTTATGAAATAGTTCATCACGATTCTCTCTTACATCTATTGTTCTACTATTTGTCTCAAGTATATAATCGTTGGTTTTATAACTAGATTCAAAATTAAAATAGGCATCTCTAAACTCTGTATGAAGTATAATATTCTCAAAACTAACCCAGTCATCTTTTGGCATCTCTTGTACTATCTCTTTAGCTATCCTAAATAGTTTAAGCTCTGATGAATCTTTAGAAAATCTTACACCAATTAGATAAGAGGCAAATATCTTAGATATGCTGAAATTAAACTCACAATTAAGTTGATACGCCATAAAAAGTTTTAAAGAGGCTAACTCTTTATCTTTAAATTTAAATCTATCATTATAAAATTTAAAACTTCTAGTCAACATATCAAGCACAAAAGAGTCAAGATTTTTATCGCTATAAAACTCATTTATCGTTGTTGACTCTTTTAAAATCTTAAGTGTATTTGCAAGAGGTTTTTGATTTGTCTTTCCAAATTTAACAAGATTATTCTCTAGCATATCAGAGATTACTCTAATAAATGCCAAAACTTCGTCTTCATTACTATAGCTAAAATCAGTTTTTAAAGGAGATTTCACTGCCAAAAGTTGATAACCTTTTGGAAGAGGGAAAAAGAGTCTTAAAATATCTTTTATATCATCTTGAATATATAAAATTTCATCACTCCTAAACGCTGGTAGCTCTCTAGTTATTAAAGAAAACTCATTAGGTAGATAATCTGTAGCCTCATAATAGCTATGTCTTCTTAATAATGGAGGGAACTTTATCTGATATTCTCTGTAAAACTCTTTTTTTAGTATAGAATGTTTATGCCAAATAAGTTGATTATATAGATTTTCAGAGGCTATATTTTGTGTTAATATATTATAAAAAAGCTCTCTATAATCTGTCATTAAAACCTCAAGCAGAATATTTACAGCCTGTATTTTAGTTGCATTTTGGTAACTCTTTTTTCCTTTTAAAAAATAGGTTAATCTAATTCTATCCTCTTTTGGAAATCGAGTAAAGATATATTTTAAAATTTTTCTAAGCTCATCTACTCTCTTTTTATTAAAAAAACTCTTTGCCTCATCTCTTGTTATGTTTGAAAACTCCATACCCTACCCTAAAATATAATCTAAATCCGAAGGGGTCAACTGCTTTAATCCACCCTCATCTCCACTAATTACCATATCGGTCATATCTTGTTTTTGCATCTGTAGCTCCAAAATTTTCTCTTCAATTGTTCCTTTGGTTATCATTTTATAGGCAAAGACTCTATTTTTCTGTCCAATTCTATGAGCTCTATCTATAGCTTGATTTTCAGCCGACTTGTTCCACCAAGGGTCAAAGATAAAGACATAATCAGCTTTAGTAAGGTTTAATCCTACCCCACCAACTTTAAGTGTCATTAGAAATAGAGAGTACTTTTTATCATTTTGAAACTTCTCAACCAACGTCTCTCTATCTCTTGTACTTCCTGTCATCATCAGATACTCAATACCCATACTTTCAGCTTTCGAGGCTATAAGGTCAAGTGAGCCTAAGAAGTTAGCAAAAATAAGCACTTTATGACCATTTGCCACAATATCCTCTAGCATTTCAAATAGCTGTTCAACTTTTGATGAGACTATATCACTTTTGTCACTTTTAAGTTCTGGTGCAGAAGCAATCTGTCGTAACTCATTAAAGGCTTGAAGAATAATAAACTTAGATGAGTTTATCCCATGAGTAGCTATCTGTGTATCTAGCATTTTTTTATAATAATCTTTTTTTTGCTCATAGAACTTTTTGTGGCTACTATCCATATCAACATAAATAACTTGCTCTTGTTTAGCAGGTAATTCTGTAAGAACATCTGATTTTAGTCGTCGCAGTAAAAATGGCGAAATTTTAGCTCTTAGCACTCTTGCCACATCTTCATTACTATCAGTTTGAATAGGCACAGCATAATCTTGCTTGAAAGTGCCAGTAGTAGAGAACATCCCTGCATTTATAAACCTAAAGAGTGAGTATAATTCAGAGAGTGAATTTTCAATAGGTGTTCCACTTAATGCAAATTTGTGTTCTCCCTCTAAAAGCATTACAGCTTTTGAAATTTTAGAATCCATATTTTTGATATTTTGAGACTCATCTAAAATAATAGTATCAAATTTTACCTCTTTTAACTTCTTTATATCATTTCTAACAATAGCATAAGTGGTAAAAATAATATTGTGTTTTTTTAGCTCTTTTGAGTCTCTATCTGTTCCATGATAACGGTAGTATGTTAGATTTGGATTAAACTTGTCAAGCTCATTTTGCCAGTTACTAAGAAGACTTCTAGGCATTACAATAAGCGATGGAGTTTTGCTTTTTGGATATATATATGAAAGAAGTGTAATAGCTTGAACCGTTTTTCCAAGCCCCATATCATCAGCTAAACAGCCACCAAACTTGTTATCATAAAGATACTTCATCCATTTAACACCATGCTTTTGGTAATCTCTTAGTGTTACACCTTCTAGTTTTGGAAGATTCTTTTTTGAAGATTTAAGCTTATTAAAGCCCTCATAAAAGCTCCTAGAGTCTTTAAATACCTTCTGCTCTTTTTGAGCTATTATCTCCTCTATCTCTGGTAAATCGAAAAATGAGACTTTAACTTTCTCTTTACCATCTTTTTTAAAGACTCTCTCTAGTTTTGCTATATAATCTTTATCAATAATAGACTTTTCGCCATTTTTCAAAGGAATATACGCGTGTTTACGATAGAGATTTATCAAATCAAAAACATCAAACTGCTCCTCTCCAACACTAACACTTACATCTCCTCTATCCAAAAAGTCTATTTTATCTTTAAACTGAACATTAAGAGTTGGTTTAGAGGTATTGTAGTTATAAGCCTTTAGCTTCTCACTTCCAAAAAGTTCACATTTTGTGATAATACTATGAAGATGATTAATAATAAATGCATTTGCAAGTTTATCATTGATAATAAACAGCCCATCCTCTTCACTAAATTCAAACTCTCTTTTCCCACGTTTAAGTGAGGTTAAATTTTGAAAGATAGTTCCATAAATCTCAAATACATCAGCAAAATCACACTCATAAATAGAGATAGTTTTAACTAAATCATTTACAAGAACTATCTTAGTAATATTAAAATCATTAAAAAACTCTGGACTTAATTTTCCAACTGTGGCAGATGTTCTAAGAACCAACTCATTATCTGCTGTAATTTTTTCAAAAATAATAGCAGGAGTTATCTGTTTTGTCTCTTTTTTCTCTTCAACACTATAGCCATCATAGAGAATATCAATATTATTAAAGTGAGTTACTAATATTGTTAAAAACTCCTCTAGCTTCTTCTCATCTATTGTAGTATTAAAAGATTTTAGTGCCTGAAAGTTATCGCCAACATTAGATACTTGTAAAACTCTATCTCCTATCAAAACATAAGAGCTAGTCAAAAATTTAAACTCACGGATATCTCCAACCATAGGAGATGCAAGAAAGGTATTATCCTTTTTAATCAACTCTAAACTAATCTGAGAAACTCCACTCTCAAATAATAGAGGTATACCATTGGCATTAAATACCTTATCACTCAATCTCAATAGTTCAAGCAGACGTGGATAAGAGTTCAGATATATCTCTTCACTCTCATACTCCCAACTTATCTGAAAAAAATCATCCTCTCTACACTCATTAATAAGCTGTAAAATCTCTCTATCAAGCCCATTATAAATACGATAATCTATATCTTTCAATGCTTTTAGTTTATCATCACAGACCTCTATAAATGCACCATTATCATCAAAGTCTATAATATATTTAAATGAACGTTTCTCTTTTGCTCTAGTTAAAAAGCTTTTTTGTTGTTTGAATATCTCTAGCATTTTTGATTTACCGTTTTTTTAAGGCAATTTTAGCTAAAGAATCTTTTTAACAGATTAAAACATCTAGGAGTTCATCTCATTAGATTTTTTGACTTAAAAAAAATGTATATTTTACTAAGTACCTGACCATAATAGATGTCAGGTACTTACACTAGTGAAGTAAACTGAAAAGACGGTCTAACTCAAGTATTGTCTCAACACCTACCACACCATCAAGAGGCAAGATTTCTCTATCTTCTTGAAAGTTTCTCACAACCTCATCCATATGCTCATCAAAAACCCCATTATTCTCTAACTCATAACCTAATGAATTTAAAGTTTTTTGAACCATCAATACTATTGCCCCTGTAGAACCTAAACTTAACGGCTCAAAATCATAATTTTCTGTTTTACTCATCTTGTGAACTCCAATAAAATTTTTTACACTCCTGAAACCGTGTATTCAAAATGATATATAAAAAGAGTTGATTTCACTGTAAAGAGAAAATCGTAATTTATATATAAATTTTTTCTAAAGTTTTTTATTATTAATATTTATATTATATTAGATTAATTTAAAACCTATTCTGTTTTTATTTATATAAAAAATAGAAAAAAAAGCTATATAATAGACATTTAGCTAATATTAGTTTTTTTAAATTAGAATTATTTAATAACTATTTTTTCTCTGAAATCCATATACATGTGTAAAAAAGTAACATATTTTGGAGCTAAAAAGATATTTTTTAAAAGCTATAGGTCACATCCATAAAAGCCATATCATTATTAGAGACAGAATCAAAACGTTGTGAACCACCAATATAATCAACAAATCCTAAATTTACATAGATACCATCAGCTATATCATATTTAAACCATGCCCTTTCAAACCCACCCTCATCCATTTTTGAACCAAACAGAGAGATAAGATAATTAGCTGTAAGAGTTGCGTTCATAAAGTCTTTACTTACACGAAAGGCATGTTGATAGTTTCGCTCTTTTAATTGATTTTGTTCATTTTTAAGTCGTGCATCATAGTTATGGATATTTCTAACAGCCACATCATAAGAGACCATAGTATCAGCAAATCCATTGTATTCTAGCCCAATTAAAGCATCAGTTCGTTTAAACTCTTTGTTAGGAGTTGAGCTATATTTTAGACCATCAAAATAAGCTAATTCAGATTTTAGCAACCATGAACCTTGAAGCATATTTATAGCTGTCCCAAACATATCTACTTTGTCGTGTTTTATTTTTCCATTTTCAAAATATCCATTGTCATCACGTAGTTGCGAGGCGTAAAAGTTTACATCCCAACCTGAAAACTCTGCACCTATACTTAATGCAGGTGTTATATCAGAATAATCTTTATCTTTTGGAACATTTTGTCTTGGATTAAATGCAGAACCAGCAGGTGGATTTTTAGAAAATCTTTGCTCTAAAACAGCCATAGGAGTTACACGCCAATCACCTACAAAATAATCTAACTTTGCCATAGCAATAGGCAAACGCAAATCTTCAATGTCTACCATACCTGGGCGACGATTATCAAGTGGGTTTAAAACATCAGTTACCCTAATAGTATCACTTCGTCCCCAAACAACTACTTGACGACCGACTTTAAAATCGAGATTACTACTAATACTTCCCTCTACATAAGCATCAAAAAGTTCAACTTCACTCTCTAGTTCATCTAATTCATCTTTAGAGTATTTTTCTCGACCTCTTAAGCTATAAATTGCATCATAATAGGCTTTTGCATTGGTTTTTACTTTGAAGCCATTATCAAACTTATGTTCATAGTCTAAAAGAAGTGAACTTTTTAATGAAGAGATATTGTCATGAGGAGAATCATCACTATAGGAGTAGGCAACTTGTTGGGTTAATTTTCCTGTAAAATCTCCTAAAAGTCCTACTAACCTATCATCTTTATCTTTTGCAGAATTAACAATAGGCTCATCATCAAAACCATCCATAATATCATCTTTTACAACTTTAACTTTCTTAGGAGCTACCTCATCATCAAAGCCATCTAATGCATCATCAAGTGTTTCTGCATTTAATGTTGTAATTAAAAGCATTGAAAGAAGTAGTAGTTTTGATTTTGATGGTGTTGTCGGGGACAACACCCTACGGTACTTTGCCACTATAGACCTTTTTCTAATCTTCTAGTTGTAAACACATCATCGGAGATAGGAGCATTAAGTGCTACATTTGAAAAGGTTAAGATAGTTTTATGTAGTGTTCTTTTACCTTTTTTAGTAGTCATAGTCATCTCATCTATTAACCAAATTCCATTCTCTTCATGTATCTTTTTTAAATCAAGATACTTCTTTTTACCATTTGTTAAAAAGTTAATAGCACGAACAACAACATAATTATCTTTTCTTACAATAGCAATAGTCTTTTCATAACCTGACTCATCAATTACCTTTTGATTTCTAGGTGTTGACTCTATCATCCATGCATCATGTCCACGTACTTTTGTCTCTTTAAGCAATTTAAAGTCATAATCTTCTAAATCTCTATCTGTCATATCAAAGTATGAAAAATCAGAACCCATAAAGCTTGAACTCTTATCAGCTGACGGAATTCTTTTTACCTTTTTAAGTGCAGGAAGATACAACCATTGGTCATCATCTTTTGATGCATCATCATAATCATAAGTTAAAAAAGCTGTATTTTTAACATCAGCTGGACTTTTAAAAAACATAGTCTTATGGGTATCTGCTCCGAAATCTTTTGAGTAAGTTTTAAGGTCTCTGGTACGTTCATTTCCATTTTTATCAATAAGCACCATAAGCATATCTTGCTCTAAGGTATTACCATCATCACGAGCATCTACTTTTTCCATAATAGCTCGTGCATTAGCATCATCTGCCATAACATTTGTAGTAAAAAGCATTGCCCCTACTCCTAATAGAAATAGTATTTTTTTTGCATTCATTTTTTTGTCCTTTTAAGTATAATTTTAAATGAAGTTTATCATAATAAGATAAACTATATGTTAACTTAATAGAAATATAAAAAGATAATTGTCTATTTCGATTTTATCGAACAGGTTATTTTATAGGGTTTGGTTTTGATGGTGTTTTCGTGGGAAAACACCCTACTTTATCCACCCTCTCCTAGCAATCACAACCATCAAAGCAGGTGCTAAAAGTAAATCTGCTAAGAGTGCAAACAGAATAACTGAACCTGTCAAAATTCCAAAGTTTTGTACCGAAATCATATTGGCTGCCATGTATGCATAGAAACCAAAAGACAATACTAACGTGGTAATAACCATAGCTTTACCAGTAGTAAAAAATGTATTTTCCATTGCTAACTGAACATCATTGGTTTCTAAATAGTATCGTTTAAAGTTGTGCATAAAGTGTATGGTGTCGTCAACAGCTAGACCAATGGCGATAGACCCAATTAACAAGGTAAACATATCCAAAGGCATATCAAAAATATACATAAGGAAAAGACCCATAATAATAGGGGTAAAGTTTGGAATCATACTTATAAGACCTAATCTAGGAGAACCTAAAATTAACATCATCATAAAGGTAATGGCAATAGCAGCCAAAGTATAACTCTTTACCGATGAGTAGATGGCATGAGAAAAAGTATTAATAAGTAGAGGAATCATACCTGTAGTCTCTACCTTATCTTCTGTAAATGTTTTTTGGGCTTCTGTTTTTACAAAGTTAAGCACATTTACTGCTTTAATGGTATCTGTCCAAGGTAATTTAATGGTAATTCT
>FPHN01000073.1_pt1 | contig 18872 bp, 24 predicted proteins | sample 1057391 | NCBI WGS metagenome assembly FPHN01 (sample SAMEA4473311, study PRJEB15554) | hydrothermal vent metagenome | biome: marine basaltic hydrothermal vent biome; feature: marine hydrothermal vent; material: water | place: Pacific Ocean | collected 2011-06-14/2011-07-23 | depth 1155 m | reverse complement strand
ATTGAAGAGATTATAAATATTATCACAACAGGAGCGATAAAGGAAAATGTACATCTTGACTCTAATCAAAGTAAAAAAGAAGCTCCAAAGATAGAAGTCAATACCGATACATGTATTAGTTGTCACGGAGTGATGTTTGAAAAATCAGCTATGGGTTAGGCAAATCAAGCAACAAGACTATCCGAAGAAGAGATAGAGGCATTTGCAGAGATGATTAGCAATATCTCGAACTAAAGTTTCGAGACATTTCTATTGGCAAGAGTAGCTGGATAATTTCGCTTGATAGCAATCTCTTCTGCTAGAGATTTAATCTCTTCTTCTTTTAGATTTTCTTTCAAAGAAGGCTCTACTTTTGCATCCATATAGCCTAAATCTATAAGTTCTTTGTAAATAGAAGAAATCATATCTAGCACTGATGAAACTTTTACAATTTCACAACGAGCGTATTTCTCTCGGGGAAAAGAGACCTCGGCTACACGCAGAGTTGGGTCATCCCCCGGGATTTGTTGAGCACCAAAAAGTGGTTTAGAACCAACCTCTGCCGTTTTAAAATCTGGAATAAACTGTGATAAATGGTTAATGGCATTAATTGTGCGTTCTTTAACCTCATATTCTTTCCATGATTTATCAATTTTTTCAATAAAATCTTTATTTAAGTGTGGTTGGCAACTAACAAGAGAGTTTGAGACTAAACCATCTTTGTAAAGCGTAATATCATTCGTCATACCGTGCAACTGAAAATAACCATTAGGATAAGGTGTAAACTGCCCCATTCCTTGTGGTGTTCCACGTTCTCCATGAAAAATAATTTCAGGAAAAAGTGTGTTAGAATGCTCTTTCCATTGGCTTACATAGGCTGATTTAAACTCTACCATACGTTGACATGGTACTCCTAGCATATCATCTATTTTACCTGTTCTAAATCCTGTTGCATTGATAATATAATCAAAACTATTTTTAAAAGAGTGGTCATTTTGAATATATGAGATTTCCCAACAATCAGAAATACAATCTTTTTGTATATTATATACAATACTATTAGTTTGAAGGTTTACAGAATTTAGTTTTTCAAGAGACAAAGAGAGACCTGCCGAGAGTCTAAAGAGATTCAATCCATACTCTTGTACCATAATCAATGGAAACTGAACCTTATTCAAATCTATGTTTTGAGCTACAGGAATCATCCACTCGTCCATAGATTTAGGTTTAACAACAACTTTTTTCTCTTTTAACGCTTCTATTGCCTCTTGTGAATAACATTTATAATAGTTTTGACTATCTCCTAACACTTGATTATTAGAATCGTGTTTGATAAGTTTTTTATACTCATCAGTCAATAAGTCCAAGCGTGCTAATAAATTATTTGGTGTACTTTTATCATTTGTTGGTAAAACAATAACCGTAGGACGATAATCTACTACAAAAGGATAAAATTTTAAAAAATCTATAGACTGTTTTAGAAGCTTAATACACTGTTCATCCGAAATTTCTCTATATAAATTCCCCCCTGCATGTAAATGACAAAAAGGAGGACCAGATACTAAGCTTGATTCTTTTTCAAATAGAGTAATATCTACTCCTCTTTGACCTAAATATAGTGCAGTAGTTGCTCCTGCAACACCACCACCAATAATGGCTATTTTTGCTTTTTTATTTATCATAATAGAGTTAATATCTCCCCAAAATCATCAAGAATAACAGAAGGATTATAGACTTCTATATTTTCTCCATAGTTATATCCATAACTAAGACCAATTGTTTCCATACCACAAGCATTTCCAGCTAAAATATCATTTTTAGAGTCTCCTACCATAATACACTCTTCTACCGAAACTTTTAATTGTTCACAAACATGTAGCAAAGGTAGTGGGCTAGGTTTTTTTTCATTCAAGGAATCTCCACCAATAAAGTATTCAAAAAACTCTAAAAGTTTTAAATCTTTTAAAATAGGCTCTACAAAATCAAAAGGTTTATTTGTAACAATTGCCAAGCGATAGCCTTTAGATTTAAGAACTTGAAGAGAAGTGTGAACATTAGGATAAAGTGCTGTTTTGATGCAAAGGTTTTTAGAATAGAATTTAAAAAAAATATCTAAAGCTTTTTCAACAAAATTATTCTCTAAGTTTTCATTTATATTTCGACTTCCACTTAATGCACGTTTTACCAAAATCAAAGCACCATTTCCTATCCAACCATCAATAGTGGTTTTATTAAATGGGTCAAGATTAAGCCTTGTAAGCATATGATTCACAGCCAAAGCTAAATCAGGCGAAGAATCTATTAGTGTACCATCTAAGTCAAAAATGATAACTTTTTTATTTTTAAATTTCACATTATTACCTTATAGAATATTTTGCCATAGTACTATAAGATACTTATAATTAAATAAAACTATTTATTTAATCTTTTATAGTTAAACTCTTTAGGGTTTGCTTTGAAAAGTTTAGATGTAAGTTGAGTAAATTCATCTTTAAATTTATCTTGATGCTCGTTAATCATATTAATTTTTTTTATACTATGCTTCTGATTTCCTGAAAACTTCATTTTTAGTTCTCTATTTTGTCTATAAAGTAAAGATTTTTGCTCTGTTAACTCTTCATTCATTCTTTTAACAATAAATAGTTCCTCTTCTGCTTTTTCAAGTTGTTCTATTGTTATTCTATAATGAATTTTTAACTTATCATGAAGAGTTTTTTTCTCATATAGCTCATCTAAATGTTCTTTTTCCTGCTCGATTATCTGTTCTTGCAATTTACTAACTGTTTTTTCAGAATTTTGAAGCTTTTTTTTACTATTTTCTAAATACTTTAAATCTTCTTTCAGTTTGATATTATCAATTTTTTCATTATTCAACGCTCTATTTAAAAAAGATAACCTCTCCTCTTTGGCTCGGTCTATCTTTTTTGCTTGTTCTAAAATTATACTTAAGGTATGAATTTTAGTCACAAAAACAACTATTAAAGTAGAGATAATAATAGTAATTAATAAAAAAAGAAACAACATAATATAGAAATCATTATCTATATGAAAATTAGCAAAAACTCTATCCAAAACTTAGCCTTTTATTATATCATACTCTGTAGGAGCTATACATTCCAAAAGATTTTTATCTAATGCACCATTATATTCCATATTTGAAAATAATATTTTAACATGATTATCTAAATTATCAACATATACAATCTTTGAAAGTTGATTTTTACTATCAAGTGTAATTAAATACTCTATATCTTTATAAGATGCCTGATAATCATTTGAACTTATCTTTTTAGCTAAAGATAAAATCTCTTTCAAGTTAATCTGCTCATCAACCAAATAGTTTGCTACTTGTTCTAAATCATGGTCTATGACAGTAAGTTGAACCCCATCTGTACAAACCTCTTTTTTTGAGGGTGCTGTATAATTCCACTTAAATAGACTTCTTGTATAAGAGTGTTCTATTCCAGAATCATCAGCAACTGTTTCAACTAACTCTTTAAAATAGATTTTTCCCTTATAATTAATAACCTTAGAGTTTTCATTTGTAATAGTTTGTTGAAAACTACTTGTAAAATTAGAAGGAAGTGTTATACTTGCAGATAAAGAGAGAAAAAGAGTTGAGAGCAATAGTAATAGTTTCATGTAGAAATATCCTTGTTTAAATTATATATTGAAATTTTGCCAAAAAATTGTGGATTAAATAAAATTATATAAAAAGTAATAATATCATTAAAATGATATTTAATAAAATAGCATAACCATATTTTGGATTTTTTGTTTTAATAGCCCTATAAAGAGTCCAAAATAGGGCTAAAATTAAAATAAAATATAGGAGTGTCCAAACAAGGAGTCCTTGGGTCTGAGGCTCTGTCATTTGGCTAAATCCTCTTTTGCTAATTTATCAACCATTTTAATACTATCTAAGGCATTTTCTAAAATTTTTTTAGTCGATTTTAATGGTTGCATACGTAGATTGGTCTGCTTTTTATCAAAAGACTCATTCATTAATACACTCATTACCTCTTTTTCAAGCTCAACATAAATCTCTTGTAACTTTTGCTCTATAAATTCTACATTCATATTATTTAGCCTTAGGTCTAAAAATTTTAATTACTTTCTCATTAGCTTCCATAAAAGAGCCACCAATAAGGTCAATACAATAAGGAACAGCAGGAAAAACAGCATCTAAACACTCTCTAATAGATTTTGGCTTACCAGGTAAATTAATAATCAAAGCTCCATCACAAATACCTGCCGTTTGACGAGAAAGAATAGCAGTAGGAACATACTGTAAGCTTACAGCTCTCATCTGTTCTCCAAAACCAGGAAGTAGCTTTTGACATACATTTTCAGTTGCCTCTGTTGTCACATCACGAGGGGCTGGTCCTGTTCCTCCTGTGGTTACAATAAGGTCACATTTTTTATCTCTGGCTAGTTGAATTAATGTATCTTCAATAATTGCTTGTTCATCAGGAATACATCTATACTCATACTCACACTCATTTAATAGATACTCTTTCATAGTATCCATAATTGCCACACCTGAAATATCTTCATATATTCCTTCACTTGCTCTATCTGATGTAGTTACTACACCTATTTTAATTTTATCCATTTTTATTTCCTATTTTTAAATATTATCCAATTTTTGCTAAAACTTTATCTAATCTACTCGTACTAAGAATACGTTTTAAATACCCTAATATAATTGTTGCTTTAGTTATATAGTATCTTGGTTTTGGCTTTTTAGTTAAAATGATTTTATAAACTACCATAGCCACCGAGATTGGCTCTTCATTAAAAGGAACTTTTGATTTCTTCTTTTTTAAATTTTCCAAATAGTTCTTTTTAAAAATAGAGTTCTCTATATCAACATTATCTCTTAATTTTTTCATTGCTGTTTTTCTAAAGTTTGAGCTAATAGGTCCTGTATTTAAAAGAACAGGATAAATATTTGTACCCTTTAGCTCTAAACGTAAAGTATCTGTTAACCCTTCAATTGCATATTTACTAGCATTATATGCACCTCGTCCAAACAAAGATACTAAACCTAAAACAGAAGAGTGTTGAATGATTTTTCCATAACCTTGTTTTCTCATTATAGGTATAACTTGCCTTGTGCATTCATGTAAACCAAAAACATTTGTTTCAAACTGCTCTCTTAGAACATCTGTTTTTATATCTTCTATTGTACCTGCTTGTCCATAACCTGCATTATTAAACCAAACATCTATTTTGCCATCTTCTTCTAAAACCTTACTTATAACTCTAGTAATATCATTAGAATTAGTTACATCTAATTGCAAAACATGCTCTAGCCCCATATCATTAAGCAAAGATAAATCAGCAACGTTTCTAACTGTTGCATAAACCTTAATATCCTTAGATTGTAAATATTTAGCTGTTTCCAAACCTATTCCTGTGGAACAGCCTGTAATAACAATGTTTGTCATTCTAATTTTTTCCGTATTTTAAATCTTTTACTGCTTGTGTGACATCATCTTGACGCATAAAGTGTTCGCCAACTAAAAAGGCATCAGCACCAACAGAACTAAGCTTTTTAACCATCTCATGGTCAGTAATACCACTCTCTGCTACAATGATTTTATTTTTAGGAATCAAAGGAATAAGCTTTTCACTTAATTTCATATCCATTTCAAAAGTTTCTAAGTTACGATGGTTAATTCCTATAATATCTGCACCAGAAAAAATAGCTTTGGTTAAATCTTTTTTATCATGAATTTCAACTAAAGCTTCCATTCCTAAGTGTCTTGTATAGTTAATTAACTCTTTTAACTCTTTTCTTGTTAAAGCTGTAGCAATTAAAAGTACATAGTCTGCTCCAAAAGCCAAGGCTTCTATAAGTTGGTATTTATCTATAATAAAATCTTTACGAAGTAGAGGAATAGAAGTATAACGACGAACCATTCCTAAATACTCTTTATCCCCTTGAAAAAAGTGAGGTTCAGTCAAAATAGAAAGTGAATCTGCCCCACCTTTTTCATAAGCTTGACCAATAACCATTGGGTCAAAATCTTTTCTAATAATCCCTTTGCTTGGACTTGCTTTTTTAACTTCTGCAATAATTCGGTAAGGATTCTCTTTTGTAGACTTTAAAGCTGTTTTTACATCTTTAGGAGCAAATGGATTGTATGCCAAAGAGCGTCCCAACCACTCTAAGGGATAGTCAACTTTTCTTTTTTCTAAATCTTCTTTTGTTTTTTTAATAATCTCATCTAATATCTGTGCCATTTTTTTCTCTCTTATTAGTTATTCTTTACATTTTCCACGAATTGCATTCCAATGTTCTCTGATTTCTTTCTCTTTTAAACCTTCAATTTTAACAACCTTTTGCATTGTATCTAAAGCTTTTTTACAATCTCCAAGTTTATAATATCCCCATGCTAAAGAGTCCAAATAGTAACTATTATCTGGTTGTTCTTTTAGTGCTTTTTTTACAATATTTATACCCTTTTTAATATCAATATCTTTATCTATTAAAAGATAGCCATAATAGTTTAAATAGACTGTATTTTCAATACCTTTTTCTATGGCTATCTCAAAACGCTTAACTACTTCTGCTAACATAACTTTATCATTTTTATTAGGGGCTGATTCATAAAGTATCATTGCAGATTCGGCATACCACTTAGGGTCATTGGTCTCTACTATTAATTTTCTAGAAAGGTTATCTGCCTTTTTAAACGCTTTTTCTTCAATATACAAAGAGTAGAGTAATTCAGGATTTTTATAATCATTTTTTAAAAATTCTATAGCCTTACTATAATCTTTTAAATATCTATAGCTCTCTACCACTTTTTCTGCATACTGCTCTTTTTTAGTAGATTTATAAAGTTCTTTATATAAAGGTATTATTTTAGAAATATTATTTTGTTGAAAATAGATAGAGATAAGCTGTAAACATATTCTTTCACTACATTTATGATGAGTTCTATAATTCTCTAAACGAAGAGTTGCTTCAGGAATATTTCTCATGTAATTAACCAAAATTGTAGTTATTTTCAATAGAATATTTTCATTATACGTTTTATTATAGGCTTTGGTTAATAATTCTACAGCTTTAGGGTAATCTTTTGTAAAAATATACGGATTTGCAGATAATTCAAAATCTACAGCATCTGTTGAGTCAGCCAAAAGCAAAACAGATACCTCTTTTGCCTCTTCATATTTTTTTTTATATAAATACGAAGAGAGTAACAATCTTTTAGCTACTAAATTTTTAGGATGATTTTTAACATACTCTTTTAGCTTTAAAATATTGTCTGATGTTATACCTGAATAAAGAGCTGTTTTTAACTCTTTTAATAGATATTCATCTTTTCCTGTTTTATCATAGAGTTTTTTATAATAATAATTGCTCTTTTTAAAATCATTTTTTTGCTCATAAAAGATAGCTTTAATAATTAGTGAGTCTTCATTTTTATCTGTACTCATCAATCTAGCTTCTTTGTTGGCAAAATTCTTAGGATTATAACTTGCAAGCTCTTCTGTTGGTATAATTTGACTCCGTGGAGTATAACTTGTACATCCCACAACCAATAAAGCTACAGATATTAAGACTAAAATTAGTCTATTTTTTAATCTATTATTCCTATGCACTCTTTTTTTACCTCTTCTTTATCATTCTTAAATGTCTCCCAAAATGGGAAAGTTCGACATTGGCGTGGTCTTACAGAGTATATTGTACACTGTTTTTTATTATTATCAAAAAAAATACACGCATAGTTATCATCATCTAGCTTTTTCTCTATTAAAGAGTAGCGATGTTTAACTTTTTTGAGATACATTGTAGCAAATTCTTCTATAGTTAGTTCTAAAAATTCAGCCATTTCTTTAATTTCGGGGTATTTAGCCCATATATAACCACTCGCTCCCGTACAACATGCACCCCCACAAGCTTCACAAGCAGAGGGTGTAAAGCTATAATCATAACCAATTTCTGTTAAAAAATCACTTTTCATATTTTAATAATCTCCTTTAATACTGTGTGTGTTTGCTTTTAAAAAAGCCTTTTTTGGCTCTTTTAAATAGCTATTTTTATTATCAAAAACAATCAATGGTGGCATTATTTTTGTTAATGATTTAGAGTTCATACGTGCAGAAATCATAACCAATTTTGACTCTCTATCTATTTTTGAATGCACAAAACGTAAAACTTCTGGATTAATTTTATTATCTTTTAGGGAATGTAAAAGTCTATCAATCTGTTTTGCATCATAGCAAAAAATAAAACGTCCCCTTGGATTTAGAACCTTTTTAACCTTAGCAATAAAATCAAAAATAGGTAAATGGTGAGCATAACGAGCAATATTTAGATGTTCATTTTCACTTTGAATAACAGCAGAATCATAAAAAGGTGGATTGGATACTACAAAATCAAACTTTTTCTCTTCAGAAAAATCTATAAAATCTCCCAAATATGCATCAACTTCTAGATTATTTATTTGATAATTATGTTTAGCATACATTAACATGCTATTTTGTTTATCTATAATAGTAGTAGAAAGCTTAAAATCTCTGGAAAGTAAAAGAGAAATAATACCAACACCACAGCCAACATCCAAGAGTGAACCTTTGGGCTGAAAGCTAGAGATAAAATCGTATAAAAAAATTGAATCACTATTATAAGCATAGCCCTTTGTTGGTTGATAAAGATACAAGCCTTCCCCCTCATTTTAAAAATAAATGAAATTTTACTATAAATTGACAATTTTTAGATAAAATTCTTTTTATGAATGATACAATTTTTACAGATACTCCCCCATTATCAACTGATTTCTGTATGTTAGATTACGAATGTGCTTATATAGATGGAAAATCTGTACGCATGAACTATAAACATATAGAACAAGCAACACAAAAATACAATACTGCACTTATTAATCGTGGTTGGCGTCGTTTTGGATACTTTTACTTTCATCCTATCTGTAATGGATGTAATGAGTGTAAATCAGTTAGAATAGATGTTAATAATTTCAAACTTCGTAAATCACAAAAAAAAGCAATCAAACGAAATAAAGCAACTGAAATTATTATTCAAAAGCCGAGCCTTTCTCAGGCTCATATCGATTTATATAATAAATATCACACATTTAAACAAAAAAAAGATAATTGGTCTCATAGAAATATCTCTCATCGTGAATACAGAGAAAACTTTGTAGAGGGAGCTCATGACTTTGGAAAAGAGGTTCTTTATCTTAAAGATGACAAACTTATTGGTGTTGATTTGATTGATATTTTAGATGATGGTATCTCCTCTATCTATTTTTATTACGACCCTGATTATCCTGAATTATCTTTAGGAACATACTCTCTACTATACCAAATAGAACTTGCAAAGATACTAGAACTTCCTTGGATTTATTTAGGATATTGGGTTGATGGATGTAAAGCATTTGCTTACAAGACAAATTTTCAGCCTCAAGAGATACTAGATGGTTTTCCAAACATTGATAGAGTAAGCGAATGGAAAGAATTTATTAAATAAAATATTTAAGATAAAACTTATATTTAGAAATATTTTAAAACAAAAAATAAGTATTAAAAAAACAACATATTTTCATCTAATTTTTTTATATTATTTAATATTTAGATATTAAAAAAATTCTATAATTGTGATACTTTTTTATATACTTCACGTAAAAATGTGATATAAATTAACCTTATTTTACATTATTTTAGCCATAATATATGTATAAAAAAATAAAAATACTATGTATGGAGAAAAACTAAATGTTAGCTAAAAGCAGAAAACTAATATCAGTATTCCTATTCTTATCAATACTAACAAGCACAACTACAATAGCCGAAGGATTAAAATGTTCTGCTAATGGTTGTTATGTAGATGTAAAAAAATTTAATCAATCAAAAAATATGCCAAAAAAAGTATCTAGCTTTAAAAATAAAAAGATAGTTCACAGATTTCTTACCCCTTTAGATAAAAGTATTCAAGTAAAATTTAAAAATCCATCAGATGTAGATATTATCTCTTTAGAACCTTATAAATATCACAAACAAGAAAATGAAGTATTAGAACCAATCCCAGAAACAGAGGAGATAAATACAATTACTCCTGACCCTGAAAAATTTGTGGCAACTCCCGAAGAACGAAAGCTCTATTATGAACAGCAAGAAAATATGAATTTAGAACTGATAGAGCCTTCTCTTCCAATGTCTCTGTACTACTGTGACAATGATACAGAGCCAATTTATGATGAAGAGACTCAACAATTTAACTGTATTGTGTCTAGTTGATAGAATTTATGTAGAGAGAACAAGACATTAAATATCTTGTTCTACTACCTCTTTAAATCTTTCAAAATAAATCTTTTGAAGTTGCTCTAATTTCATTTCAATATTATTAATTTTAATAGTATCTCCACCAACTTTACCAATAATATCTGTTTTTAATCCTCTCTCTTTAGCCATAGCAATAACTAGTTCAAGATTCTCTTTGCTATTCACTTCTAAAATAGCTCTACTTTGAGACTCTTCAAAAATTGCTCTCTCATCTGTAACTCTAATACCAACAGTAACACCTTTACCCGAAACAGCAGACATTTTAGCTAAAGCAATTGCTAAACCACCAGAGCTTAAATCTTTTGCAGAGGATAGTAAATCTTTTGCATTTGCTTCTATTACTAAATCCCATAGTTTAAGCTCTTTTTTGTAATCTATATCACTTAGACTACCTGCTGTCTCTCCAAATAGCTCTTTCATATACAACGAACCACCAAACTCCATTTTTGTCTCTCCAATAAGAATTAGATGGTTCTCATCTGATTGAAATGAAGATGGAAGTACTCTATTTTGGTCTTCATTTAGACCAACCATTGCTATAGCAGGAGTAGGGAAAACAGAGACTCCATTTGTTTCGTTATATAAAGATACATTTCCTGACACAACTGGTGTATTTAGCTCTAAACACGCCTCTTTAATCCCCTCACAAGCCTCTGCAAACTGCCACATAACTTCAGGATTTTCAGGATTACCAAAATTTAAACAATCCGTAATTGAAAGAGGTCTAGCACCACTCATTGCAACATTACGTCCAGATTCCATAACTGCCAAAGCTCCACCCTTATGTGGGTCAATATAACAGTATCTAGGATTACAATCAGCAGACATTGCCAATGCTTTACCATTCTCTTTGATTCTAATACAAGAGGCATCAAGTGAACCTGGGACTTTGGTTGTATTTGTTTGAACCATTGAGTCATATTGGTCATATATCCAAGCTTTATCAACCACCTCCATAGAAGCAACAAGTTTTTCAAATGCTACTTGATTATCTACTCTTTCATAAGAGTCAATAGTTTTTCCTGAAATTTCATCTAAATAGGCTGGACGTGCAGTTGGACGGTCTAAAATTGGTGCTTCTTCACTTACAGGTGCTATTGGCATATCACAAACTCTCTCTCCATGCCACATAAGCTCCATTCGACCTGTATCAGTTACCTCTCCAATAACAGCAACATCCAAATCCCATTTCTCAAAAATATCAATAACCTCTTGTTCTTTACCCTTTTTTACACAGACAAGCATACGCTCTTGAGATTCAGAAAGCATAAAGTCATAAGGGGTCATTCCCTCTTCACGTGCAGGAACTTGGTCAAGATTCATTATCATTCCAGCACCAGATTTTCCTGCCATCTCAAAAGCAGAAGAGGTAAGCCCAGCTGCCCCCATATCTTGGATTCCAATAACAACATCTTTAGTTTTGAAAAGTTCTAAACATGCTTCAAGTAGAAGTTTTTCAATAAATGGGTCACCCACTTGAACGGTTGGGCGAAGTGATTTTGACTCTTCTGTAAAGCTATCTGAACTCATAACAGCACCACCTAGTCCATCACGTCCAGTTTTAGAACCAACATACATTACAGTATTTCCAATACCCTCTGCAATTCCTAAAAATATTTCATCAGATTTACATAAACCTAAAGCAAACGCATTTACCAAGATATTTCCATTGTAAGATTCATCAAATGAACACTCTCCACCAATGGTTGGAACACCCATACAGTTACCATAACCACCAATTCCCTCGGTTACACCTTTTACCAAGTGTCTTTGGTACTTAGCAGTTCTATCACTGTTTGTAATATTTCCAAAACGAAGTGCATTTAAGTTTGCCACTGGTCTAGCACCCATTGTAAATACATCTCGTAAAATCCCACCTACTCCAGTAGCAGCCCCTTGGTATGGTTCTATAAAACTTGGGTGGTTGTGTGATTCCATCTTAAATACAGCAGCCATTCCACCACCAATATCAATTACACCTGCATTTTCACCAGGTCCTTGAATAACCCAATCAGCTTTGGTTGGAAAACCATTAAGATATTTTTTACTTGATTTGTAAGAACAGTGTTCAGACCACATTGCCGAAAAGATTCCAAGTTCAACAATATTTGGATGTCTACCATCCAAAATTTCTAATATATGAGTATACTCTAATTGGCTAAGTTTATGTGACTTTAAGACATCATCTAAATTTTTTAATGGTTTTGACATTATTTATGTTCCTAATTTGTGGGAGATTTTTCTGCATCATTTTAGTAAAAAAGTGCTAAATAGGGGATGAAAATAACTAAAGAGCTATAAATTATGCTATGATTTTTACTATGAAAATATTAAAAACAATAACTCTAATCCTATTTATACCCCTTATGCTTGTGGCATCTGCACCCAAAGAGCCACTTCCACCAGTTCCTTATAATTTTTTAGCAAAAGCAGAAGTCAAAAGATTTATTAATATGATGGTTAAAAAATATCATTTTAAACGAAGCTACATGAATGAAGTTTTAGAAAATGCAATGCTAGACAAAGAAACCCTAGACCGATACACAGGAAAATATAAAATAAATACCACCAATGGAAGCTGGGAACGCTACAAAGACCATGTTTTAGATGAAAACACAATGCAACTAGCAAAAGAGTTTAAACAAAACTACTACCAAACCCTAAAACGTGCCGAAAAAGAGTACAATGTAGATATGGACTATATTGTAGGTTTTATAGGCGTAGAGAGTAAATATGGAACATATACAGGAGACTATAGAGTCCTTGACTCTTTAGCAACCCTTGCTTTTCACAAAAACCGTATGAAAAAGTTTTTTAAATCTGAATTTAAACATCTATTTTTACTTATGCGAGAAGAGAATAGAGATATATATACTCAATATGGCTCATTTGCAGGGGCAATGGGTGCAGTACAACAGATGCCCTCTATTCAACGAAGATTTGGAGTAGATTATAATAAAGATGGAGTAAAAGACCCTTGGGACTTAGAAGATGCTATTGGAATTATTGCTAGATTTATGCATAAAAAAGGATGGAGAAAAGGAGGAGTAGTTGCTGTTCGCACTAACTTTAATGGTAAACGTTTTAAAAAACTTAAAACTGGTTATAAAAAGAGATTTTCGCTTACTTACCTTAAAAAACATGGTATTAAACCAATAGAACCTTTTAATGAAAAAAAAGCATATTTGCTTAAAACTAGAAATAAAACTCATGATGATATATGGATGGGAGGTAGAAATTTTAGGGTATTAACAAAATACAATCATTCTACATCTTATGCAATGGCAATACATTTGATTGCAGAGCATGTAAAAGACAAATAGGAGATAAAAAATATGAACAAAATCATTCCCTATATACTAATAGTTGTGACTACTATCTTAACAAGTGGTTGTTCTCCGATAGTTAGTAAATACAAGGTTAGCATTGATGCTATTACTGCTCCTAATCTTATAGTTACGCCAAAAACTTATACTATAAAAGCATTAGGAAAAGATACAGATACTAACAGCCTAAAGTTTCAACAACAATCTTCAATACTTGACAAACTTCTTCAAAAAGAGGGTTATAAAAAAGTAAATAGTGAAAGTTTAGCTCAAGAAATCATTTTTTTTGACTATGGAATTGAAAAAGTCTTAGATAAAGTAGAAGAGTATATAGAGCCTAGTATTACTATGGGTGTTTCAATAGGAAATGCTTATGGACGATACTACTCTCCATTTTGGAATGATTTTGGATACTACCGAAGTTACCGTAAAAGATATAACTACTATAACCGTTACATTACACTATTAGCTAAGAATAGATTAGGCAAAGAGTTATGGCGTGTAGATACATCAAGTATAGGAGAGTCAAAAAATCTAAAAAAAATTGTACCTATTCTGCTTGAAGTATCAATTCCTTATATAGGGAAAAATACAAAAGAGCCTGTAAAAGTTGTAATCAAAGAAAAAAAAGCTAAAAAAGAGTAATTTTACCTGATTCTAATTTTAATACGATATTATTTCCTTTCTAATAAAAATTATTATTTAAATAGAAGGAATATAAGATGATAGTAACAAATAAAGCCCCAGATTTTACAGCAACAGCAGTACTTGCAGATGGTCAAATAGTTGAAGATTTTAACTTAATGGATAACCTAGGAGAAAAGGGTGCAGTTCTTTTCTTTTACCCACTAGATTTTACATTTGTATGTCCATCTGAAATTATTGCATTTTCTCATAGAGCAAAAGAGTTTAGAGATAGAGGTATAAATATTATTGGTGTATCAGTTGACAGTCAATTCTCACATTTTGCATGGAGAGAAACTCCAGTAAATCAAGGTGGAATTGGTAGAGTTGATATGCCACTTGTAGCAGATATTACAAAACAGATTGCAAGAGATTATGATGTTCTTCTTGATGATGCTGTAGCTCTTAGAGGTTCATTCCTTATTGATGCTGATGGTACAGTTAGACATGCAGTAATCAATGACCTACCACTTGGAAGAAATATTGATGAGATGCTTAGAATGGTAGATGCAATGTTGTTTACAAATGAGCATGGCGAAGTTTGTCCTGCTGGTTGGGCAAAAGGTGATGAAGGTATGAAAGCAGATACAGAGGGTGTTGCTGAGTATCTTGCTAAACACGCTGAAGAGCTATAGTCAGATGTTTCCAACCTTTCTCTTGTTCCACAGCTACAGCTCAATGCCATTGAATTAAGGAATTAATATGGAAACTGTGTAGGGGCAATCCCTTGTGGTTGCCCTAATATTTGGGTAGCCACAAGGGCTACCCCTACAAGTTTTATTTAAAAAAATTATAAAAAAGGCTAAATCATGACAGATTATATCTCTATGCTTAAAAACAGTGATTTAAAAGCCACTATCCAACGTACTAGTATATTAAAATCTATCCACAAAGCAGGACATATTAATATAGATGAAATCTATGAAGATGTAAAAGAACTCTACCCTACTCTTTCATTGGCAACCATTTATAAAAACATTATTTTAATGCAAACAAATAATATAATTGTGGAAGTTCCAATGAATGGTGCAAAATCTAAATATGAACTCAAAAAAGAGGAACATATACATCTTATTTGTCAAAAGTGTGGAACTATTCAAGATACAAAAATCACAAAAAAGACACAAGAAGCTCTTATTATAGAAAATTTTAAACTTAATCACTCTCAAATAAATCTTTATGGACTCTGCCAAACATGCCAAAGCAAATAAAAGAGAATGCTCTTTTTATTGCAGATGCTCACTATCCTCATTATGGAGATGATTTTTTAGATATTTTAACAAAAATAGAGAATCAAAGCATTAAAACTACTCAACTTTTTTTAATGGGCGATATTTTTGATTTACTCTTTGGATATAATAAATATATAAAAAGCTTTTCAACAGAAGCCATAAAGCAGATTAATGAACTATCTAAAAAAATAGAGATTATCTATATAGAGGGCAATCACGACTTCTGTTTAAAAGAGATTTTCCCAAATATAAAAGTTTATAGCAGAAAAGAGCAACCCATTCACTTTAAACTAAACAAAAAAGATGTCTATCTAAGCCATGGAGATAAACATAAAACAAGTTTTGGATATAACTTTTACTCAAATATTCTTAGAACTAAAACAACGCTAACTCTATTAAAGATTTTTGATAAAAAAATTATTGACCATCGTATAAAAAAATTAAAAAGAAAAAAAATTTGTGGAGAGTTTAAAGAATACAGAAAAAGATTTAATGGTATTATAAAAAAATATCCCAAAGATGGAATTATTATAGAGGGTCATTTTCATCAAGGTTTACTTTATAAGAATTATATATCCCTGCCCTCTTTAGTTTGTCAAAAAGAGGTAGGAGTGGTAAAGAACGGAAAAATTATTTTTAAAAAACTATAAACTGCAATCAAGTTGAACAATATGTGGACTCTTTTTTATATCTAATCTTGCACATGTCAATCGTCTACCCCAAAGACAACCAGTATCTAAACACAATACATTACCATCAAAATAATACTTTAAATTTGTATCATTAACCAAGGTTGACCAATGACCAAAAACAATTGTTAAAGGGATAGGTTTTCGTGCAGGACAATCAAACCAAGGTCTTAAGCCTCTGTTTAAACGTTTCATATTAGTAGGAGAACCTTTTTGTTTAAAATCTAGTTTTCCATCATCCTTACAAAAACGCATTGCAATAAAAGAGCTTAAAATATATTTTTCTATATCTAAAGAACTTGCTTTTGCATTAAATTTATTAGAACTACTTTTAAACATATCTTTTAACCAAGCTTTATAGTTTCGTCCTTGAAGCTTTTTTTCTATACGCTTTGCATAATTAATTGCCATTCCTAAATCAAACTGAGGAGATATTCCTGCATGAGCCATTGCATAACCTAATTTATAGTTAATATGTAAAAAAGGTTGATGACGAAGCCAATCAATTAACTCTTTTACATTAGGAGCATCTAAGATAGGCTGAACTGTTTTATTTGTTTTTTTAATACCTGCATACATAGCAATTAGTGCAATATCATGATTTCCTAATACTATCTTTACAGAGTCTCTAATAGAATATAGATAATTTAAAGTCTCTAATGATTTATCTCCACGATTAACCAAATCTCCTGCCACCCAAAGTTCATCTACTTCTGGATTAAACTCTATCTTTTTAAGAATCTTTTGAAAATTGTCAAAACACCCTTGAATGTCTCCTATTGCCCAAACTGCCATTAAGTCTCCAATAATTCTCTATATTTTTTTAATTTTTCTTCAAATCTCATCTTTGCATATGCCGAAGATGGAGAAGGGAGATAGAGCGTTTCTATCTCTAAATAATCAAAGTGCATTTTAAATAATCGTTCTGCTAAACGTCCTGTAAAAGCTATCTTTTCTATATGTGAATGTTTTTCTAAAAATTCTGCTAAATCATTAACCTCTATATCTTCTAAAGAAGAGTCCAGTGAACTATCACGAGTACAGTTTTTAACCATATCCCATAAAGCTAACTTAGACTCTTTAAGTAGCCATATTTTTTGGTCACGATTATTAATAGGATAAGAAGTAATTTCTGATAAAAGTTTCCAAAACTGATTACGTGGATGTGCATAATAAAATGCTTTATCGAATGAGTCTATGCTTGGGAATGAGCCTAAGATTAATATCTTGGAATCTTTAAAAACTAGGGGTTGAAATGGGTGTTCTAATATTTTATTACTCATTAAACTGAATTGGTCCCTCTCCACTACCATTTATAAGCTGACGAACATAAGGATTTTTGGTATTTTTAAATGTTTCATTATCTGCCCACTCTATAATTTCACCCTCAAATAGAAATGCTAAATAATCAGCTGATTTAAAACTCTCTTTCATATCATGAGTAATCAAAACCGAAGTCACTCCAAGCTCTTTTTGAAGCTTTAGAATAAGTTGTGTAATCAAATCACTTGTAATTGGGTCAAGCCCTGAAGTGGGTTCATCGTACAAAATAATCTTTGGTTTCATAATAATGGCTCGTGCTAAACCTGCCCGTTTACGCATACCACCACTTAGCTCATTTGGGAAAAGTTTTGCCACACGTTTGGCATCTAAGCCTGTCATATTTAACATCTTCATTACCTCTTTTTCTACCTCATCTTCTGATAGTTTAAAGTGTTCTCGTAATGGAAACGCCACATTATCAAAAATATTCATACTATCAAACATAGCCCCATCTTGAAAAAGATAACCGATACCTTTACGAACCCCTCGTAGCTCCTCTTCTGAACAACTATCAACATTTACACCATTAACTATTATCTCGCCAGAAGTTGGTTTCATGAGTCCTACTATATGTTTAATAATGGTCGATTTACCCCCACCAGAAAGCCCTAAGATAACTGTAGTTGAACCTTTTGGAAAGATAAGATTTACATCTTTTAGAACCTCTTTTGTTCCAAATACCTTTTGCAGATGTTTTATCTCTATTAGTGGATGCTTTTCATCAAAGCTTGGTCTCATTATCGCAGAGCCTTTTTAAGGTTTAAAATTAACAAAACTAATGTTGAAAATGCAAATATCTTAAAATTTATCTCTGAACCTAAATGAGTATGAACAAAAGCTGAACTCAAAGTCTTTGCTTCACCCATTCTTTGCATGTCTAAAATATCAGGAATATAATATGATGTAAACATTAAGCCTGTTCCTGCAACTAAGAATGTAGTCATTAAAGACCATCTATCACTCTCGAAAGCTTTATACTTAATTACTTCATATAATATTGCAATAACTACTAAAAAGTTTACAGCATAAGCTAACTTTTCAAATACAGAAGTCATCAAAAGTCCCTCTTGATATTGGGATAAAAGTTCAGAACCCAATAGTAACTCTGAATGAAAAATAGTTGGGGCAACCACAATACCTGCTAAAAGTCCTGCTCCAAGCACTGTTCCTAGTGTAATGATAAATATCATTGTTAATATTTTAAAATATTTTTTTAACATATACTCTCTCTTTTATTGATTTTAGATAGATGTTATAACAAAGCATCTATCAAAGTTTGCTAAATTTTACCATTGACTACTATCTTTTCAATAACATTT
>FPHN01000244.1_pt1 | contig 18948 bp, 16 predicted proteins | sample 1057391 | NCBI WGS metagenome assembly FPHN01 (sample SAMEA4473311, study PRJEB15554) | hydrothermal vent metagenome | biome: marine basaltic hydrothermal vent biome; feature: marine hydrothermal vent; material: water | place: Pacific Ocean | collected 2011-06-14/2011-07-23 | depth 1155 m | reverse complement strand
CTAAAAGTAGCTGATAAAGCAGGAGCTAAAGGTAACGATTGTATTGTTTGTCATGGTGGTAATCCAAATAGTGATGATAAAAATCTATCGCATTTAGGAACATTAGATTATTTTAAAACCCATAAAGGTCCAAAAGATTTCTATCCATCTCCTACAAGTCAATGGGTAAATATTAACACTTGTGGAATGTGTCATGCCCAGCAGGTAAAAGCTCAATGGAACTCACTCATGAATACAGAAGCAGGAAAGATTCATGGAGCATTGTGGTCATTTGGAAAATCTGATGGTTATAATCATACAGAGTCAAATTATAACTCTAAAAATATTCACAAGCGACTAGGAACAAAAACTTATCAAGAGTATATGAAAGAGATTTCAAAAAAAGAGCCACAAGCCTTTCCTAAAAAATCTACTATGCTTCCAAAAGCACCAACAGCAGATGAGATTCAAAAAGACCCACTACTTTCGGTCTATACCTATTTAAGACAAGAGTGTTTACGTTGTCATACAGGTGGAAAAGGTCGAAGCCGTAGAGGAGATTATCGTGGAATGGGTTGTGCCTCTTGTCATATTCCCTACTCAAATGAGGGATTTTATGAGGGGAATGATTCTATGATACCTCATAATAAAAGAGGGCATCTTTTAACCCATCAAATACAATCTTCACGAAAAGTAAAAGTAAATATTCACGGAACTAAATATTCAGGTGTACCTGTTGAGACCTGTACTACTTGTCATAATCGTGGTAAACGTATTGGGGTAAGTTACCAAGGTTTAATGGAGACAGAGTATCAAAGTACCTTTGATAGTGAGGGAAATGGACAACCAAAATTGCATACTAAACGCTATTTGCACTTAACAGAAGATATACACTACTCAAAAGGGATGCTTTGTCAAGATTGTCACACCTCTAACGATATGCATGGAGATGGTTTTATGACAGGGGCAAACCTTGGGGCTGTAGAGATTGAGTGTCAAGATTGTCACGGAACAACCAAAAAATACCCTTGGGAGTTACCTCTTGGTTACTCTGATGAGTTTGCCTTAAAACCTAAAGAGGGTAAGGCTAGGGGAACTACTAAAACCTTGGCTGAATACTTAAAAAAAGGTACTATTCCAAAAGATAGAGGAGATGGTTTTTTACTCTCTGCTCGTGGAAATCCACTAACCAATGCAGTACGCCATGGTAATAAAATTATGATGCACTTAGCTTCTGGAAAAGATATTGAACTAACTCCACTTAAAAAACTAAAAGAGGATGGCAATATCTCTAAAAGAGGCTTAGTAGCTATGGATAAAATAGAGGCTCATACCAATAAGTTAGAGTGTTACACTTGTCATGCTACTTGGGCTCCTCAATGTTATGGTTGTCATGTCAAAATAGACTACTCCAAAGGCAAACAGAACCCTGATTATCTATCTGCCTCTCTTGCTCATGATATTCATGGAAATACAGGAGAGAAAACATTAGAAAAATTTTTAATTGATGGTAAAGTGACCGAGACACGAAGTTATCTACGTTGGGAAGACCCTGCTTTAAGTGTTAATGGAGAGGGAAGAGTCTCTCCTACCATTCCAGGGTGTCAAACAACCATAACAGTTATTGGAAAAGATGGAAAAGCACTACTTCAAAACCACATAGTCAAAATTCCAAATGTAGAAGGAGCAGGGAAAGAGGGGCAAAATGCTATTACTATGTCACAAGTAAACCCTCATACTATCTCTAAGAGGTCACGAACTTGTGAGAGTTGCCACACCTCTAAAAAGGCTTTAGGAATGGGGATACATGGTGGAAAATACTTCTCTGATTTAAGTAAAACAATGATTGTTGACCTTATGACAGCTGATAAAAAAGTTTTACCAAAAAAAGTAGATGAGCAAATACCTGCTATTGCTAATTTAAAACATGATTATTCTGTTATGATAGATGAAAATGGAAAACAAGTACAAACTGTTGATAATCACTGGACATTAGCAAACCCTTTAAGTGTAGAGCAACGAAGTAAACTTGACCGTCAAGGGGTATGTCTCTCTTGTCATCAGAGCATACCAAAAGGAGATTTAGCTATCTCTGCTATGAACCATATAGCTAATATGGCAGGAGTTGAGATAGATAAAGAGGAGCATGGTAGTATTTTAAATAAAGTGCTTAAGATTTCTGCTTGGGTGCAGGTAGGGTTGCCTCTTTTATTTTTATTTGGCTTTATTCTTTGGTTTATTCGCAAAAAGAGAAGATAGTTTAATATAAATCCTCTACTGGTATATATAGGACTCCTTCCCCATTTGTTCTATATTCTATAGGGTCTATTATAGGCTCTTTGTATTCTATAGGCTCTTTATAGATGAGGTTCTTATCTTTTTCTCCTCTATTATATTTATAATTTTCAAAAGCATTAAGGTATTTTTTAACTCTCTCTTGTGTCTCTTTATCTTCTATTTTGTTCATCCATCTTCTCATCTCTTGAAAACTCCAATTATCAAAATAGTACTCCTTATGCTCCTCTTTCCATGTTTTCAAGGCATCATCTTGTTCTAAATATTGAGAATTTTTGATAATATCAAGCATCTCTAAAAGAGGTTTAGTATCAGGAGAATCAGACAAATATTTATTTGCAAGGTCAACGTATTTCTCGTCATCATTCGATGTAATAATAGATAGTTCAATATTGTTTAAAATGGCTAATTCTATTGCTTCTGGTAGTTTTCCTTTTTCTCTTCCTTCTTGTTTCTCATATTTATTAATTAGCTTATCTAAAATCTCCATTGCTTCTTCATCCTCTTTTCCCATGAGTTCAAAACTTTTATTTATAAGTAACTCTTCGACTCTCTTTTGCAACTTTTTATCTTTATTATTTTCAAATTTTTTTATTAATTCATCATAGATATAGTCTCTTTCATCTTTATCAAAAAGATAAGATTGTTGTACTTTTGCTGTAATATAATATTCTAGTAGTTTAGAATTTTTACTCTTTTGAAATTTATTTATAATTATATTATAAGCCTCTATCGCCATCTCTTTATCTAAACTAGGATAAATTTGATACAAAAAAGCTATCTGCATACATGCTTCGGTAAACTGTTCTAAGACTTTTAGATTTTGACTATTTTTAGTTTTTTGAATAATTTGTTTATATAGTTCTATGGCTTGGGCATCTTTTGAATCTCTAAAGAGAATATGAGCTTTTTTTAAGAGTTTTTCAATCTCTATACTTAAATTATTTTCATTATTGCTAGAATTATTTTCATGTATAACTGGGATAACTTTAGAACTATTATTGATTTTTTTTTCTATATTTTTTAGGGGAACTTTTATGGTTATAGGAGTTTTTTGAAAAACTCTTTCTTTACTTGAAGTAAAAATATTAAAATTTAGTCCTATAGCAAGTAAAATAACAATAATAAGTACAATAATCAAATTTTTTAACATTATGTAGACCTCTTTTTATAATTGTATATATTATTGTACTTAATTGTTCTTAATAGGTTATCTAATTTTAAAATGATTAATAGGGCTATTACCTTTTCCTAAAATCTTATCTTTCCCTGCATAAATAGCTTCATTTACATATTTACAGCTTTTAATAACAGCTTCTTCCAAATCTAAACCCAAACTAATATAAGTAGCAATAGCAGAAGACAAGGAACAGCCTGTTCCATGAGTATGTTTTGTTTTAATAGCTGGATTTTGAATAGTTACAACTTTTTTACTTTCATATATATATAAAGTATCACTCATTAATTCTTTGCTTTCTAAATGCCCCCCTTTTAAAAGAACCGATACCGAAAAATTTTCGCCTATCTCTTTAGCCGATTCTTTTATATTTTCAAAGCCAATATTATGACCAATTAGTAGTTCTGCTTCAGGAATATTGGGTGTTATTAAATATGTATAGGGTAAAAATTCTTTTAATTCATTAATGGCTTTATCATTAAGTAGTCTGTTTCCTGATGATGCAATCATCACAGGGTCTAAAATGATTTTATCCATGTTATATTTTTTTAGAGTATCTTTTACTATTTTAATAATTTCTGATGAATAAAGCATACCAATTTTGACAGCTTCAAATGGAATATCACTTAAAACAGCATCTAATTGAGCTTGTATATGTGCTATGGGCATAGGATGAATATGGCTAATCCCCTGGGTATTTTGTGCTGTACTTGCTGTAATAACCGTAGACGCATAAGCACCATTAGCAGAGATACTTTTTATATCAGCTTGTATACCTGCACCTCCTCCAGAATCAGACCCTGCAATAGTTAGGACAGTTTTATATTGTTTGTTCATTTTTGATTTTTTCCTTTTTGAAGGTGTAACTTTTTTATTTTTATTATAGCTAATTTCATACAAAAATTAAAAATATATTAATAGTGCCTTATATTAGAAAATAAGTTAAAAAATATTAAATATAACACTCTAGCCAATAGATATTATTTTAAAAAATTACTATTAGTATAACTTATTGTAAAAAAATTTATTTTTTAAAAAAAATCTTCTATTTATTTCTTTTTTATACACATTTAATTTGTATTATTAATAAAAGGAGTTTTATTATGTATAATTTAGAGACAATTATGGAAGAGCTTATAGAAAAATCACTTAGTAACTCAGCTAAAAGTTACTATGACAAGAGTCAGTTTAATGTTGCAAAGGAGTTATACTTTAAAGCTTTAAAACTTCAAAAAAAATTATTAATAAGGGACAAAAATCATTATGGTTCTCTTATTGTTGCAACATTAAACTCTTTGGCAGTTATCTATCAAGAAGAGAATAACTATAGCCTAGCTATTAAATATTACAAACAATCCATTTTTATAATAAAAAAAGTATTGGACTCTAACTCTATTAAAAATAGATATAAGTTGGCTCAAAATTATACAGATATAGCTAACTTATATAGAAGAGAGTATAAATATGAAGAGTCAGAATTTTTTTATAATGAAGCCTTAACAATATACAATAGTCTATCCACAGAAGATTTTGATACCTTTAAAATAAAAGTCTTAAGTATCTATAATTATCTCTCTGTTATTTGTAATGAACAAGATAAATTTGAAGAGACAAAAGATGCTTATATGGGAGCCTTGACTGTATATCAACGTTTACTAACTAATGAGTCGGATAAATATAAACCTGAACTTGCTAGAATACTTTTTGATTTGGCTTCACTTTATTTTAATTATAACAGAAAAAATAAAGCAGGAGAGGTTTTCTTGTTGGCTCTTGAAATTTTATTGTATTTATATAAGAAAGAGCCTAGTGAATATAAAGAAGTAGTTGCTTTGACTCTGTATCGTTTAGCTAAAATCTATACTAACCAACACGAATATACAGATGCATTGTCAGCTTACAGAGAGTCACTTAACCATTATATTGAATTGGCAGAAGAAGAACCAAGTAAATATGGCTCTTATGTTGCTACTATTTTTAAAGAGTTAGCTTCTTTTTATAGAAGCCAAAATAAAATGGAAATGGCTGAATATTTTTATTTGAAATTACTTGATATTTACACAGAGTTAAATCACTATAATGAGTATAAATATGGTTTAAAATTGGCTTTATCTATTATTGATGGTGTTATCTATTATAATCAACATACTTTATCATTATATCAAGCAGAAGCTATTATTAAAAAGCACAAAGAAAATATGCAAGTAGTAGATGAATTATTAGAGCAAATTTATTATTTACGTTATGAGAAGAGTCATGTTGAGTAAAGAAAATTAAATTGTTCAAAACTATATAAAAACTCTGTAGGGGCAATCCCTTGTGGTTGCCCTAATATATTATTATTTTTTGAATGCAGAACCTAACATACCCTTTATAGCCCCTTGAATATCAGCAGGATAAATAACAAATTTAGAGTTAGGAGATTGTGTCATTTTTTCTAAAGTACTAATGTATCTATCTCCAAGTAAGAACATAGCAGGTAACTCTTTTCCATCGGTAGCTTGGGCAATCATCTGCATGGCTTTTGCTGAAGCGTTAGCCAAAGCTACTTGTGCTTGAGCCTCTAATTTAGATGCTTCTAGTTTACCTTGTGCTTCTAAAATAGCTGCATTCTTATTTCCCTCTGCTGTTGTCTCTATGGCTCTTCTTTCACGCTCTGCTGCTGCTTGACGCTCCATTGAGTCTTGCATTGAACCACTAGGATTAATATCTTGAATCTCTACAGATTTAACAGTAACTCCCCAATCAGCTACATCATCAATAATAGTATCTTTTAGTCGTGCTTTTATCATTTCACGGTTAGAAAGAGCCTCATCTAGTTTCATTTCCCCTATAATAGAACGTAAGGTAGTCATAATTAGACTAGAAATTGCCAATTTAAAATCTTCTACACCATAAAGAGCATCTTTTGGATTGGTTACACGCACAAAAGCAATGGCATTAGTTCGAATAACAGCATTATCTTTGGTAATAACCTCTTGTTGAGGAATATCCATAATAATGTCACGTGTTGAGATACGTTGACGTACTGAGTCTATATAGGGAATAATTATATTAAGCCCAGGTTGTAGAGTACGAGAAAATTTACCTAGTTTTTCAATAATCCACTCTTCTCCTTGTGGAACAATTTTGATTCCTTTGTAGAGAGTAATAATGACTGCAATGACCAATATAACTAATATGTTTAAACTTTCCATTTTATAAATCCTTTAATATTTTTTTATATTTTTGCAACTTCTATGAGTTGCCCTTTGATTTCTACGATTTTAACACGACTGTTTGTGCTTAAATCTTCTTTTGCTGTTGCTGTCCAAATAGTATTTCCTAAAACAGGCATATCAAAACGTACCTTACCTCTTCCATTTGCTCTAATACTCTCTTCTATTACACCTAAAGTCTCTAAAGAGTAGTTTGATTGTCCTAAGTGTTCAATAGAGTTATCTTTCATATATTTAAACCATAGAGCTATAGATAGTAAAGATAAAATTATCCAAATTGTAAGCTGTGTATTTAAAGAAATTGGATATAGAACATCAATAACTCCAACCATAATTCCTGCTAACCCTAACCCTAAGAGTAAAAATGTTCCAGTAAACATCTCCATGATTAACAGGACAATTCCTAGAATAATCCAATGCCACCAAAGCAAATTACTTGATAAAAACTCTAACATTATCTAACTCCTTAAATCTGTTTTAAACGGTTAACGTATATTATACATCAATAACCTAAGTAAAATAAGCAACAATTGGTTATAATCGCAAAATTTTTTAACTTCCAAGGATAAATAATGTCAACTTTAAATGTATATTATGACAAAGATTGTGATTTAAACATCATTAAATCAAAAACAGTAGCAATGATTGGTTTTGGTTCACAAGGACACGCACATGCAGAAAACCTTAGAGATTCAGGTGCAAGCGTTGTTGTTGGTCTAAGAAAAAATGGTTCTTCATGGGCAAAAGCCGAGGCTAAAGGTTTTGAAGTACTTACAGTAGCAGAAGCTTCTGCAAAAGCAGATGTAATTATGATTCTTCTTCCTGATGAAAATCAAAAAACAATTTATGAAGCAGAGATTGAGCCAAACTTAAAAGAGGGTGCTACTATTGCATTTGGTCATGGTTTTAATATTCATTACAATAGAATTACTCCAAGAGCTGATATTAATGTTACAATGATTGCTCCAAAAGCTCCAGGACATACAGTAAGAAGTGAGTTTGTAAGAGGTGGTGGTATTCCAGACCTTATTGCTGTTGGTCAAAATCCAAGTGGAACAACTAAAGAGTTAGCACTATCTTATGCATCTGCAATTGGTGGTGGACGAACTGCAATTATTGAAACTACATTTAAAGATGAAACAGAGACAGATTTATTTGGAGAACAAGCTGTTCTTTGTGGTGGTGTAACATCATTAGTTCAAGCAGGATTTGAAACATTAACCCAAGCTGGATATGCTCCTGAACTTGCATACTTTGAGTGTTTACATGAGTTAAAACTTATTGTTGACCTTATGTTTGAAGGTGGAATTGCAGATATGAGATATTCTATCTCTAATACTGCTGAGTATGGAGATTATGTTTCAGGTAAACGAGTTATTAATGAACAATCAAAACAAGCAATGAGAGATATTCTTACTGAAATTCAAGATGGTAGATTTGCAAAAGACTTTATTTTAGAAGGTCAAGCAGGTTACCCAAGAATGAACGCTGAAAGAGCAAATGACAAAGAGAAACTTATTACTAAAACAGGTAACGCTCTTCGTGAAATGATGCCTTGGATTAGTGCTGGTAAAATTGTAGACCAAGAGACAAACTAATTTTCTTCTAGATGTATCCATTGAAAATGGATACATCTATTTCTAACTTTTATTTTTTATCATTTTTTTTCTTAATGTCATCTCAATAATTTATTATTAATTTCTAAGTTCTTGAAGAGTATAATGATTTGTAAGAATGATAAAAAGGAAATGAGGATGAACAATCAAAGATTAAAATGGAGTTGTGTTGTGTCAGTATTATTACTTTTGGGTAGTACAAATATATTGTCTTCAAGCGAAAATAGAAAGCTTGAGTTAACTGAATTACCAAAAAATATGACATGGGTAAATATTGTAGTTTTTTCTGATAAAATAACTTTATCTTATTTGGCATCAATGTATTATGGAGATGAAGGGGAAGCTTCTTTGATTTATGAGGCGAATAAAGAGGTTATTCCTAAAAGTAAAAAACTAAAAAAAGGTATGAAGCTTAAAATGCCTGTTACCGATAAGTTTATTGACCAACCTGAACATTTAGGTTGGAACTAACTTTTAACTCATTAGTTTTTTAAAAGCAGCTAATAATGTAGCCAAAATCCCTTTTGGCTTGATGAGTTCTGTAATGAACTCATCATACGTTATGTCATGCTCCTCTAAAAATGCTTGTAAGTATGCAATAGATTTCTCCATTCCATGTTTCTTTTCAATTGCCAACATTGTTGCGTAAAGTTCAGATGTAGTATCAATAACATCTTGAGGTGCAGCACGTCTAAATGCCATTAATGAGATAATATTACCTTCTGCATTAAATTTTGGTTCCAAATCAGCAATAACCCAATAGTACCGTCCATCTTTTGCAAGATTTTTAATAACACCCGAGATGGGTTTCCCTGATAATAAGCTTTGCCAAACAAGAAAAAAAATAGCTTTTGGCATATCTGGGTGTCTTAAAATATTATGTGGTTGCCCTATTAATTCAGCTTCTGAATACCCTGAAATTTCAGAAAAATTTTTATTTGTAAAAATAATATTTCCCTTTATATCTGTTTTACTTACAATAAATTTTTTTTTAGAAAATTTTATCTCCTCGTCTAGTACTATTGGTCTATAAATCATTTAAAACTCCTTTCTATTAAAAATTATATATTATATTTTAACTAAAGTTATATAAAATAGTCCATTTTTTATCTAATTTCATTAAAAAACAACAGTTAATAATATATTTAAATTTTTATTTAAAATAAAAAGAAGTAGCAATTCCCATAGCTAAAAGCTACGGAATATAGATTATTTTCGGTTTTTACCTGCAATAATAAATCGTAAAGCATTTAATTTAATAAATCCTTCTGCATCAGATTGGTCATATACATCATCTTCTTCAAAAGTTGAGTGAGCTTCTGAAAAGAGTGATTTGACTGATTCTCTTCCAACTACCATTACATTACCTTTATATAGTTTTAATCTAACAGTTCCTTCTACATGCTCTTGTGTTTTATCAATAGCAGATTGAAGCATTTCGCGTTCAGGAGACCACCAATAACCATTATAGATAAGTTTTGCATATCTTGGCATTAATTCATCTTTTAGATGTGCAGCTTCACGGTCAAGTGTAATAGATTCAATAGCTCTATGTGCTTTAAGCATAATTGTTCCACCTGGAGTTTCATAACAACCACGTGCTTTCATACCTACATAACGGTTTTCTACAATATCAATTCTACCAATTCCATGTTTGTTTCCATAGGCATTAAGTTTAGTTAGAATAGTTGCTGGACTCATAGTTTCGCCATTAATTGCAATTGGGTCTCCATTTTTATACTCAATAGTAATATATTCAGCTTCATCAGGAGCATTTTCTGGGCTAACTGTCCATAACCACATATCTTCATCTGGCTCTTTACTTGGGTCTTCTAAAACCAAACCTTCATAAGAAATATGTAATAAGTTTGCATCCATAGAATAAGGAGAGCTTTGCCCCTGTTTCTTTTCTATTTTAATTCCATGAGTTTGGGCATAGGCTAAAAGTTTTTCACGGCTATTTAAATCCCACTCTCTCCAAGGGGCAATAACAGCAATATCAGAGTTTAATGAAAGGTAACCTAACTCAAAACGAACTTGGTCATTTCCTTTTCCTGTTGCTCCATGACTTACAGCGTCAGCACCTGTTTGTTTAGCAATTTCAATCTGTTTTTTAGAAATAAGTGGACGAGCAATAGATGTTCCTAAAAGGTACTCTCCTTCATAAATCGTATTTGCTCTAAACATAGGAAATACAAAATCTTTTACAAACTCTTCACGTAAGTCTAAAATAAAAATATTTTCAGGTTTAATTCCCATATCCAAAGCTTTTTGACGTGCTGGTTCTACCTCTTCTCCTTGACCTAAATCGGCTGTAAAGGTTACCACTTCACATTTATATTCATCTTGTAACCATTTTAAAATAATACTGGTGTCAAGCCCCCCAGAATAAGCTAATACTGCTTTTTTAATCTCTTTTTTTGCCATAATATACCTTTAATTTATCTAATAAAATTTTAGTGAAATATTAACATATAAATATAGGTAGTTTGCTTTGGATTAGTCTCTATTTAATATCATAGGTTGTTCTTCAAATTGATTGGTCATTGGAATTTTTAAGGACATTCCATTATATATTTTAAAATTTTTTCCAATAATATGTTGATTGGCGGCGTATATCTCTCGATATTTATCTCTATCTCCATAATATCTTAATGCAAGTTGATAGATATTAATATTATCCTCTACAACAATTTCTACCCATGGAAGATTTTTAACTACAGGAAGAGGGGTGTTTTTTTTAGGAATAATATTTGTATAAACAGCTTTTTCGTGAATAACTTTTTTCTTTGGAACTCTTTTTTTAGGAATACTCTTTTTTTGAACAATTTTTTGATGAATAACTTTTTGTTTTTTTTGACTAATACGTAATTTTTTTTTATTTTTTAAGAGTTTTCTTCTTGTAATCCTTAGTTGAGTATTTATTTTTGCTATTTCTCTTTGTTTTTTAGCTTTATATTGTTTAAACTCTTCTTGTAGACGATTTACTCTTTCTTGCAGTTGTTTTTTCTCATTTTCTGTTTTTTCTTTATATTTTTTAACATTTTCTAGTATATTAATTAGTTTGGTTTTCATTATATCTTTAGATATAAGCTCATTTCTATCTGCATATATAGAAGTTAGACTTAATATGATTATGGTAAATATGATTTTTATCAATTCTTTTTTCCTATTAATATTTTAATGATTTTATCATTTTTTTTCATATAAAATAATTAAATATTAACTTTATTCTGATAAAATATTATTTTATGTTGTAAAATATTTAATTTTCTGGAGAAAAAAAATGTTTAAAGAGATTTTAATTATTATGGCTGTCATAAGTCTACTCTTGGCTAATGCAGAGAGAATGCCTTTAAATGCAAAATCTGGACAATGTTTTACAAAAACATTTTATCCACCAGAGTACACTAAAACAACGCATATTAAATCTACTAAAAAGATACTTTTAAATGATGCTAGTGTTAAGTATGAGGTTATTCCTGCTAAGTTCTCTTGGCATGAAGAGAGAGTTCAAGTAAGTGATGAGAAAGAGAAGATAATTGTAAAACCAGCTGTTTATAAAACTATTTATAAACGAATTCTAGTAAAACCATCAGAAAAAATTTGGAGACGTAATTTAAGCTTAAATTCTCCTAAGGCTTTTAACTCGTGTGTTGATTCAGCATCAAGTGCAGGAATGGATATTGAAAATGCTACTGTAGGAACATGCTTTTATGAACACTATCAACCTAAAAAGTATAGAGCAACAACAGCAAAAATTCTAGCTTCCGAGACAAGTGAACGTATTATTGTTACACCTGCTAAATATAGAGTAAGAAGTAAAAAAATCATAACGGACAGTACTACGGCTAAACTGCTTCCTTCTGTAGCTGTTTATAAAAAAGTAAAAGATAAAGTTGCTGTAGAACCTGCACATACCGAGTGGAAAAAAACAACTTGTCAAAATAGAGGTTGTAATCAGTCTGAAGTAGTCTGTTTAATTGAAGTACCTGTTAAGTATAAAGAGCTAACAAAAAGAGTGGTTCTTGAACCTGCTGTTGAGAAACGAGTTGCTGTTACTCCAAAATATAAGACCCTAAAGGTTGAAGAGCGTATCTCTCCTGCCTCTGAACAGAGAATAGCTATTCCTGCTAGATATAAAAGAATTACCAAGCAAGAGAAAGTTTCAGAAGAAAAACATTTTTGGTCTGATGAGTTTTCAAAAAATGCATCCACTCGTTTACGTTCGGAATGTAATAAAATTTGTTTAACTCAAACTCCTGCTAAATATAGAAAAGTTGCTCAACAAGTGGTTGTAACACCTGCAAGTAGTAAAAAAATTATTATTCCCAAAAAGTATAAAACTGTAAGAGTAAAAAAGATTTATCAAAAGGCATCTTTTAAAAAAGTTGTTATTCCTGCTGAATATGTGACAGTTATTACAGAGAGAGAACGTACTAAAGGATATTCTAAATGGATGCCAATGGTTTGTGAATCAAATATGACTCCAAAAATAATTAAAAAAGTTCAACAAGCTCTTAAATCAGAAGGATTTTACCAAGGAGAAGTTGATGGTGTATGGGATATTGAGTCTAAATCTTCTGCTAGAGCCTATCAAAAATCAAAAGGTTTAGGAATTACTTCTAAACTATCAATAGAGACAATGATGGCTTTAGGGATTTTTTAATGTATATTTTTAGCTCTTTGAATATTCTTTAAATGTTCTTTATAAGAGTTCGTAAAATCATGAACTCCATCTCTATTTCGCATAAAATAGAGGTAGTCTGTTTTTTTAGGATTTAGTGTAGCTTTAATTGCTGAAATAGAGACCGAACAGACAGGATATGGTGGTAGACCTTTGTTTATATAGGTATTAAATTTACTTTTGTCCTCTTTTATACGTTTTGGTGTTACTTTAACATGAGAATATTTACCATAATTAAGTGTACCATCCATCTGTAGAGCCATATCTATTTTTAGTCTATTGTAGATAACCGAAGCAATAATAGGCATCTCTTGGGTATTTGCAGACTCTTTTTGAATAATAGAGGCAATAGTTAAGACTCTTAACCACTCTTTTTTATCATATTTTTTTAATGATTTAATTGCTAGTTCTTTATATCGTTTTTCACTCTGTTTTACTAATGTACTTATTATTGTCTCTTCAGTACTATTTTTAGCTATGTGATAGGTGTCTGGTATAATTCCTGCCTCTTTATACGAAGAGAATTGATTGTAGTATTTATCTAGTTTTTCTAAATCTAAGTTATGTTTTTTTGCAATATCTGCTAAAAATATAGGACGAGTCTCTCCTGGAATTAGGGTTATAATATCAACTGATTCTTTAGCAGAAGAGAGCTTTTGTAAAAAAACAATTCGTCTCATGCTCCCTTCTCCAATAGTTAAAGTACCACTTTTAGGTTTATCTAAAAAGTAATCTATAAGATAAGCATCTATCTTATTTAAATCATAACCTTGTTGGTTTAGAGCATTTATAGTTTTGGTAATTGAACCTTTTGGTAGAGTAACAGTTTGGGTTGTTTTAATTGGCATAGAGATATAAATTATAAACACTACAAGGAGAATAAAACTTAACTTTAACATTATAGAAAGTATAGAGTATAGTATATTTAAAATTTTCATGTATCTATTATACTCATGAAAAGCTTAATTTTATTCAATAATATCTTTTTTTATCTCTTCAATAAGTTTAAAATAAGCTTCCTCCATAGACTTCATTATATCTTCGGCAAGATGACTAGTTGGTACAGTTGTGTGAAATAGTTTGGTTTTTACTTCTTTTGTCTTTAAATTTTTTATTTTATAACTTGCTTCTAAAATTACTTCACTTTTGTATGCAATAAAACGTTTTATTTTTACAGATACTTTTATATCTGTCTCTTTTGTACTCTCCCAAGGATAAAGATATATATTGGGATTATTTAAAGATTTTTGTAAATAATCAATAAGTATATTTGTTAGACGTTTTTCCATTGGTGTTAGCCAATTAGCTTCTTTTAGTCGAATAACACGATAAGGAGTAACTTGATATACAACAGAAGTATCTGTAAGATATTTAGGTACTTTTATTTTTTCAATAGCAATTGTTTTTTTATACTTATTTGAAGTTGATATAATATTTATATTGTCTCCAAAGGTATAGTACTCTTTTGTACTACAGCCTACAAACAAGAGTAAAAATAAAAGTATAAAATATATATGCTTCATTAATCATCTCCTAATAGTAATGCGTTTGGTTTTCGTTCTAGTTTACGGCTAATACGACTTATAGATTCAGAAGCCAAAGAGAGTTCTTGTAATGTTGCAGATAGTTCTGCTGAAAATTGGGAATTAGAGTCATATCCTTTTGTAAAATTTTGAAGCTCAATTAATGTATTGTCTAGTTCTTGAAGAGTATATTGAATATTTTCTGGCAGTTGTTGTAAATTCTCATTTGTTGTAAGTATATTTAAATTTTGAACTGTTTTATCAATGTTTTTCATGATTTTTTCTAAATCTTTTAGAATTTTTTCTATAGGTTTCCCACTTTTTACAATAACTTTGTCTAAATCAGTTAATACTTTTTTAATAGGTTTATTATTATTATCTATTAATGCTGTTGTTGCATTTAATAGTTTTTCTAAAGGTAATTTTTTTAGTTTTATAATAAGCTCTTTTACTTCTGATATAATATCAGAACTTTTATCTTTTCTTAATGTAGGGAGAGAAGTATACTTTCCTATCTTTTTTAGTTTAGCTTTTATTTTATTATTAAATACTAAATCTATATATTCAGCTCCTATTAAAGGTAAAGTTTTATTTAATTTTGCTTTTAATCCTTTTGAAACTAATCTTTTTATAGCAGAACTTCCATTGCTATCATTTTTATTTTTAAAAGCAGATGTATATAATAGAGCATAGATTTTAGACTCTATAATTTGTTTATTATTGGTAAAATGATTCTCTATATCGGTTACATATCCTACTTGGAAGCCTTGAAACTCTATAGGAGAACCAATTTCTAATTCATGTTGACTATTTTTAAAAATAAATATATAAATTTGACTCTCTTCTCCATTTATAAGTTGTTTAGATTTAAGTTGATTTAAACTCTTATAGAGTGGAAAAACATCTCCTTTTGCTATTTTATACTCTTTTTTTTCTTTAAGTGTTTGAATTGGGGTATATATAGATACTCCTCCATGAACAAGATGAGAGATACTTGCAATTTGCATATCTAATTTTCCTTTTGAAAAATCTAAAGAGAGAGAACTTTGTGCATAAAATTTACTTTTTTTATTAACGTATTGGGCGTATTGATTATCAACAAAAACGGTAAAGTTAATTTTCTCTCCATTAGGAGCAATGCCTACTCGTTCCACACGACCAACTTTTATCATACGGTAATAAACATTTGAACCTTCAGAAATATTATAACTTTTAGGTGCAGAGAGTAGATAATATGTCCCTTCGGCTTCTTTATCTATATATGGTTTTTCTAATCCTATAAATTGACGTTTAGTATATTCGTCTTTTACTCCATAAATCTTAATATAAGAACCTGAAAGTAGAGTGTCAAGCCCTGAAACCCCATGTGAACCTACATCAGGGTGTACAATCCAAAACTTTGCTTTATTATTTAAGTATGAAGCAACCTCTTTATTCATTTCTGCTTGAACTATTACTCCTTTTCCATCATCAGATAATGAAATTTTTGTAATCATCCCCACTGTAACATCACGCATTTTTATTTGGCTTTGATTTGCAATTAGTCCAACATTGGATTTAAAAGAAATTTTAATAGTGGGTCCAATTTTTGTATAGTATTGAAATGCCAACCAAAGTGCAATAATCATTGCTAGAAAAGGAACAAGCCAAATTGTAGTAAGTATCTGAATACCTTTGGACTCTTTTACTTTTGGTACATTATATCTTTGCATATATTAACTCTCTTTTTTTATTAATTTTGTATCAAATGAAAGTGCTGAAAGCATTGTAAAAAAAACCATCAATGCAAAAGATGTAGCTCCTGCACCAGGAAATACTTGTACCCCTGAAAAATGAATTAGTACAGATAGTATTATTACAACAAATACATCTATCATTGACCACGGTCCAATTGCTTCTGTTATATAAAAAAGTTTGTGTCTATCAACTCTTGATGAATTAACATTATACTTAGTTGAAAGTAGTAAATAGGTTATAAAGATAAATTTTAATATAGGAACAAATACAGAAGCGACTAAAATAATAAGAGCGATAGGATAAGAACCAGCTTCCCATAAATGGATAATTCCTCCTAATATAGTACTCTGTGTCTCTATACCAAACTTTTTTGTAATGAGTATAGGATAAAGATTAGCAGGAATATACAAAATAACAGCTGTAATAAGAAAAGCCCATGTTCTATGATAAGAGATATTCCTAGATTGATGTATTCTTGACTGGCAACGTCTGCAAAATACACCTTTGCCATGATGCTCATAATTAACAGCTTCACAAGTATGACAACGTACAAATTTACTACTCTTTATCATAATCATCTCTATAAGTATCTTCATACTTTTTCCATAGCTCATCAAAACTAATATTTTTAATAACAATTAATTCTAATACAAGAGTTACAACTAAAGCTATAAATGCAACTCCTAGCTCTATACGTGCATAATCAAACAATTTTACCATAGCAACAAGTAGTGAAATAAAAAAAATATCAAGCATATTCCAAGGTTTTAAATGAGAGAGTAGAATGAGCAATCGCTTAACAGCATAACCATACTTTTTTATTTTCATAAAGAAAATTATAAGAAACATAGAATAGAGCATTATAATAGGAAAAAGAACGATTAGAAATAGAAACATAAGACCTACTATATATTGCTTATGCTCTAACAACACATAAAATAGAGACATTAAAGAGAGACTCTGTTCTAAGCCATTAATATTTATACTAATAATAGTAAATGTAAATGCAATTATTAGAGTTATAAGAGCTGTAACAACTAAAGCTAGAGTTTTTTCTATCATATTATCATCACGTCGATATATAAGTGTATTACATTTAGAGCAAAGAGCTTTTCCCCCTTTATGCAGAGGAATTTTTTTATGCAGAGTATCGCACTTTTTACAAATAATAAATTGGTCTAACTCTTCATTGCTTAACATAAATTGATTATATGGTATGTTTGTTTATGTTTTGATTACAGTAGGCTCTTTTCAGAAGAAAATAGCCTACTGTTTTTTAATGAAAAAAGCTTTACAATCCCCCACAACCAATACCAAAATCACTAATATCTTTATCTTCTATAGCCATAATATAATTAGAGCCTGTAGAGTTCATTATCTTTAATTCATGTCCTCCAGTAGAGTTTTCTGCCCGATTAAGCCACAGTGAAGCAATATGTCCATCAGGTAGAACACAAGGCGAGTTATCATTAGTTTGAGAGGCATTAATAACACTCACTTGTGAAGAACTTCGACTATATCGCCAAATTCTCTCTGCGTCATCTTCTGCTTCAAAAATAATATCTCCATTGGTATCAAAATCGGCACTTTTAATCTGACTCCAGCTTCCTGTTGGTCTGTCTGATGGCTTAATGAGAGTTTTTAAATTGCTACCATCACTATTTACTATGCAGATATTCTCTCCACAACTAAAGAGAACCTCTTTACCATCAGCAGATATTGCAGGATTTATATTGTTATTAGATGGGGAAGTAGAGCTAATAGATTTAGGGCTACTCCATTTATTACCCATCTTTTTAGAGACATATATATCTCCTCTTCCATTATCTTGTATATGGGCTACAATAATATTACCTCCACTACCAATAGCACTAAATCCTTCAGGATGGATAACCTCATTATTGCCATAGGTTATGGCATGAAATTCCGATAAATCTCTTTTTCCATAAATCAAACAAGCCCACCCAGCACACGCACTATGTAGCCTAGAACTCTCTAGTAGTAGCCACTCTCCATCAGGAGAGATATTTATCCAGCTATCCTCTCCACTGCTTAGTGTTGAGAGGTGTTGTGTAATATCAGTTACTTTTCCAGACTCTTTTGCTTCGATAACTTTAGCATGACCATTTAACATATATGAAACATATTGATTTGATGAGGTGTTGTTTCCTGTGTCTCCATTTGTAGCTGTTGGTTCAATCTCCCAAACTCCCAAATCAACAGGATTAAAACGGCTGTTTCCTGCTATATCTTTGGTTGTTGTATTTTGTAGATGACCCAAGTTTAAGAATGGTGCATTGGTTGTTGGTTTAAAACTATTAATATCTCCCATCTTATCATTAGGAAAATTCTCAAACCAGTTTGTATTAAAGTTACTATTTTGTTTATTGCTTCCACTTGGTGTATAGTGTTCAAAATAACCTCCAACCAAATAGTTTGATTCAAAACTATTACTATTTTGAGTACTACTATCTTGCTCTATAAGCAGTGTACTACTGTTGGCAGAGTGATTATCACTAGAGAGACCAAGCAGAATATTATTACGAATCTTATTATTGCCAGAGTGGTTAATCAACTGTAAAAGATGTCGGCTATTATTTCCAATAAATAGGTTATGCTCAATAGTATTGTTGCTAGAGCCAAGTTTTGGGTTATTTGTCTCTTGCCAAAAGCTTGTATTGTGGCGATTATAAAAACCCATAATATTGTTATGAAT
>FPHN01000245.1_pt1 | contig 19429 bp, 19 predicted proteins | sample 1057391 | NCBI WGS metagenome assembly FPHN01 (sample SAMEA4473311, study PRJEB15554) | hydrothermal vent metagenome | biome: marine basaltic hydrothermal vent biome; feature: marine hydrothermal vent; material: water | place: Pacific Ocean | collected 2011-06-14/2011-07-23 | depth 1155 m | reverse complement strand
ATGCAAATTTCTCCTCTATTATCTTTTTTCCAAAGTTACTAAGCATTCGATTTAGCTTTTTTGAGAGTTTTGACATATTTCCATTAATTTTATCTATATCTTGTTCAAAGTTTATCTGAATAAAATTACTAATATCTCCTTTTATTCCCTCAAAATAGCTATTTGTAGTTATTGGAAGGTATATTTTTTGACCTTTTTCCAAAGTGCTTAGGTGTATCCAGTAATCATAAGAAGTTTTCGCTATCTCTTGTTTTTCGGTATAAGTTTTTACTTTTGGATTTCCACTTTTATTTAAGACAAATTCTCCATTTTTATCTTTTAGCTTCTTGGATTTTTTTACTTTTTTAATCCCATTGGCTGTAATCTCCATCACTTTAGCATCAAGAGCCATATTACAAAAATTAAAATTTGGCGTTCTATTCTTTTTAAATATATTTTTTATGATTTTTCTTGATAATTTTAGAATATCTTGCTCTATTTCTATATTTTGCATTTTAACTGATGGATGAAACCATTTTTTATATTTGTTAATATAGTAGAGTTTAGTTTTTGTCTCTTTATCAAAATTACTATTGCTTAAATAATCTTTAAACTCATTCTGTCGATTTCCAAGATAGCTCTCTAACCCTGCTACAACTTGATATTGTGCTGTTTGTCTATATCTTTGGCTTAGTTTGCTTTTTATTGAATTAACTTCTAAATCTCTGTTAAATTTTCCATTTTTATAAAAATATTTCCATTGTCTATTTGAAATTTCAACAGATACTTTTCTGTACTCTTTCAAAAGATTCAAGATTTTTTGCTGTTTTCCTTGGTTTATGGAGTGTTTTAGCTTATAGGTTCGTAGCATCTATATCACTTTTGATAAATCAATATTTTTTTTATTAATTACTTCAATTAAAGTATTATTATTAGCATCTTTAAAGCTATTTGGAATTTTACCTGCACGGAATCTATTCCATGCAGTTCTATATGTTACAGAATGATTCTTTGTATAATCTCGAAGTTGTATATATCTTTTCATAATAGCATTATAGCATAGTATTGTTTAATATTATTTAAAATAATTTTCTATTGTTTTAGATACATGTTAGTGATACTTTGCTTTATATACACTCTCCTGTTATATCTTATGCACTTAATAGAGTAAATGTCGAATCTAAAAAAATCAATGTTGCTGAAATATTTTTCATATCTATCCTTCTATTTTCAATAAACTAAAACTAAAAAAAATAGTTTTAGTTAGAAGAATCATATCTTTCATTGTGTGTAAAAATGTCTAGTTAAACTTTATCTTCTCCCTGCTTGACTATTTCCTATATCTGTTGATTGGTTATCGTTGCTATTTTGCCCATCTGCATTTCCATTTCCAGATTGGTTATCGTTGCTATTTTGCCCATCTGCATTTCCATTTCCAGATTGGTTGTCGTTGCTATTTTGCCCATCTGCATTTCCATTTCCAGATTGGTTGTCATTGCTATTTTGCCCATCTGCATTTCCATTTCCAGATTGGTTGTCATTGCTATTTTGCCCATCTGTGTTTCCATTTCCAGATTGGTTGTCGTTGCTATTTTGTCCATCTGCATTTCCATTTCCAGATTGGTTATCGTTGCTATTTTGTCCATCTGCATTTCCATTTCTAGATTGGTTATCGTTGCTATTTTGCCCATCTGCATTTCCATTTCCAGATTGGTTATCGTTGCTATTTTGTCTACCTGCATTTCCATTATGAGATTGATTGCTATCATTGCTACCTTGTCTACCAGCTATATTTCCATTATCAAATTGATTCTCATTACTATTTTGTCCACCTGTATTTCCATTGTGAGATTGGTTGTTATCATTGCTACCTTGTCTCCCACCTATATTTAGGTTTTCATTACTATTTTGTCCACCTGTATTTCCATTGTAAGATTGATTGTTGTCATTGCTACCTTGTCTACCACCTATATTTACATTGTGAGATTGGTTGTTATCATTAGTACCTTGTCCCATGCCTACATTTCCACTGTGAGATTGGCTGTTATCATTACTACCTTGTCCCATGCCTGTATTTCCATTGTGAGATTGATTGTTGTCATTGCTACCTTGTCTGCCACCTATATTTACATTGTGAGATTGGTTGTTATCATTAGTACCTTGTCCACCACCTATATTTACATGATATTGTGTTTTGATACCTCTATCTTCTAAATCTTTTTTTGTTTCCTCTAGGTGTTTTTTCGCCTCTTCTTTTGTTTTAACTTTCCCTCTATACTCTGCATTTCCTGATTTTAATCCTTCTTTAATAGCATCAAGAATATCTACATCTGAAGGAACTTCTTCAAGATTTATATCAGAAATAACAGTTGATGTTGTATTCTTATCAATAGTTATACCATTTGTTGCATTGCCATCCATATCTAAAGTCTGTAACAGTTGTGCAACGGTTATATTATCTTCAAGAATTGTAATATTATCCTCTAAAGACGAAGCATTTATCTCTTTTAACTGTAAGCCTCCAATGCTAAAGTTACAATCTTCTCCCTCTTCAAATACAAATGTACCATTTTTATCTGTAACACCACTTTGAGAACCACAGATATAATCAACACCTGCAACAGCAGAATCAACATAATATCCTGTTCCAGTTTTAAGCTCTGTTCCTCCATTAGCTAAACTGTCTCCATTATTGTCTGAAGTTGAACTAGAACTTGAACCCCCACAACCATTTAATAAAAATAATGCTACTGCCGAACTAAGAATAATTTCTCTCATGCTATTTCCTTTAGATTTGTTTTTATATTTAATTTTTAAATATAAGATTATATTAGCATAAGAGTATTAGTTAAATGTTAGTTTAATAAAAAAAGTATGTAGTAGTTAACTTTAATAGTATAATAAAGTAACGTTATAAATATTATAATTTAAACTTCTTTCGTATAAATCAATTTATGACTAATTTTATTGTCTAAAATCTCAACATAACGCATTGGATATTGGTCTAAATCTAAAGGTCTTACAAATCCACGGGTTACAATAGTCTTTACATTTTGAATTTTGGTCACAGAATCAATATGTTTATGTCCTGATAGTGTTAAGATAAGATTATTATATGAAAAAAGTCTTTTTTGTACCTCGTCACTATTATTCAATACATATTTATGAATCAATTTTTCATCTTTTTCATTCCAATAATTGGTATATGGATGATGATTCATAATAACGGTTGGCTTCCCTTTTTTTAAAACCTTCTCTGCAAATGCTATAGTTTCTTTGCTATAGACACCATTATTTTCCCCCTCAATACAGCTATCAAGCCCTAAAACGGTGTACCCTTTCTTCTCAACAACCCAATCTTTCCCTTCTACACTCAATAATTTATTATCTAAAAAAAGTGTTTTAAATTCATCAAGATTAATGCTATCATTTGGATTTGGATTAGACTCTTTATTGCCACGCACTAGCAATGCAGGAGAGTTAAGTTTAGATATAATCTTTTTAAAAACCAAAGCATCTTTATTGCCTTTTACATTGTTATTAAAATTATCTCCCCCAAACAGAACAAAATCTAAATTGCTATACTTTTTATTTACAAAAGTAACCATGCTCTCCATTGCTTCCACACTATCCTCATCTTGCAAATCCATGTGTGAATCGGTAATATGGATAAAACGTAAAGTCTTATCCTCTTCTTTTTTAGGTTGAGTTTTCTCTTGGGCTACTAGACTTAACGGTAAAATTCCTAATGCCAAAGCACCTTTCATAAAACTTCTTCTTGTTTTTTTCATATCTGTTTTCCTTATGGTCATTTTAATGAAAGTACTATAGCATAGTAATTTTAAAAAGTATTTTATAATTATTTAATCTTAACATTCCCACTATCACCAACTCTAAAGTAACCCATCATTCCTGCATCTTCATGCTCTAAGATGTGACAATGATACATATAGTCTCCTGCATTTACAGCTTCAAATTTACCAATAATTCTTACTGTTTCGCCTGGTTGAACCAAGAAAGTATCTTTCCAACCCAAATCTGTACCTATTGCAGGTACTCCATTTCGGTCAAGAATTTGATATTGAATAGCATGTGCATGAAAAGGGTGTGCCATTGGAGAAATATTTTTAAGTTCCCAAATCTCTGTTGTTCCTGCACCAATAAACTCATCAACACGATTGGGGTCAAATATTTTACCATTGATGGCAAAAGTCATGTTCATCGTACTATTACTATTCCCATTCATATCTTGATTTCCATTCATGCCTTGGTTTTCATTCATATTATCCATATTTGACCCACTATTACCATTGAACATTGACATAACAAATTTACGAGGATTAGATTTATTTACAGCTGTTGTTGGGTCTAATCTTGTTGCAATTTCAGCATTGCTGGGCAAGTTTGTATAGAGGGAAATATCATCTGTAACCTCTTTACTTACATCAAATCGCATAATAGTTAAGCCCATGCCGTTATCTTCCATATTCATATCGCTAGAGTTAGAATCATTTCCCATCATACTCATTGTGTCTGCTGTATAAGGTCTGCTGACCATAAGCAGTTTAGAGCCTACGGCATCTTGTGAAAAATCTACAACCAATTCAACACGCTCGGCAGCACCTAACATAATATGGTCTACATCTACAGGTTTATTTAAAAGTCCTCCATCTGTTCCTACAATTTTAAATTTACGACCATCATTAAAAGCAAAATCATAAGTTTTTGCATTAGAAACATTATATAATCTAAATCTGTATTGTGTAGTTTCTACATTAATCTTTGGCATAACTGAACCATTAACCAAAATAGTAGAACCTTTCATTCCATCTGAGTCCATGGCTTTATTTTTATAGAGTAATTTCCTAACACCATTTTCCTCTTTATCAAAACGTCTATCTTGAACCAAAAGAACAATATCTTTATCTCCTGATGGTAACATTTTATCAGCCTCTAACTTTTTAGAAATTTCATCTTCTAACAGATAGACCCCTGCTAATCCCATATAAACCTGTTTTCCTGTCTGCATATCAGGGTGTGGATGAAACCATAATGGCGAAGCAGGTTGATTCATAGTAAAGCTATAAACCTTACTACTATTTGCTTTTATAGGAAAATCTGGTCCACCATCCATAATTGCAGGAATCTTAAATCCATGCCAGTGAATGGTAGAATCCGAGTCTAACTTGTTATTAAAATTAAGCGTCATTACATTACCACGGTTAGTTCTAATAACTAATGGCAGAGGATTATTGTTGTATCTCCACATTGGTGTATTCCATGAGCCATCAGGAGTCTCTATTTTGACATTTACATTTTTATTAGCTGTTAAAGTATAAGTTGCTTTAGCATCATTTTCATTACCATCTTCATCACTCATCGTAGGTAATACATGAAGCATTGGAAGTGTAGTTGAGATTAAATATTGGCTAACTTTGTCAGACAATATTTTATCTTTATCTGTTAAGGAGTTAGAAGAAGTACTATTAGAACTACTTCCACCACAACCTACTAATAATCCACTTACGACCAAAGATAGAGCTACATTTTTTAAACTATTACTATATTTCATTTGACATCCTTATATAATTTTACTTAAGAAAACTATAGTCATTTTTGTGTGCAAAGTGTGTGGAGAAAAAGTAAAAAAGTGTTTTTATTATAAAAACTCAAGGAATTAATAAAAACATTACTGTTTATAACAGCTAAATGCAACTCCTTGTAGCATACCTGCTATAGCAAATGAACCTCGCTATCCAACTAAAGGGGTAAAATGTATTTTAAATTCACTAAAAAAATCCAAAAAAGTAAAAAGAATAGACAAAAAAGAAAATCAAAATGATAAAATAAAAGTAGAACCCTCATTTATAGTAGATGTAAGCGATAGTTCAATGCCATAAGTTTTACAAACCTTATGAACAATATTTAGACCCAATCCAAAACCACCGACTTGATTGGTGGCTCTATAAAATCTCTCATATATTCCTTTTTGATGCTCTTTTGCTATTCCTATTCCTGTATCTTTTATTATAATTGTATTCTCTTTTAACAGTATATCTATCTTTCCACCAATAGTGTTGTATTTAATAGCATTAGAGATTAGATTATGAATTAGGCGTACAAAGCTCTCTTTGTCTATTTTAAAGTAAATCTCATCTCTATACTCAACACTCATATCTATTTTTTTCTTCTCTGCTAAAAGTGTTAAATAGCTTAGTTCCTCTTTTACAATACTGTTTAGAAGCAATTCTTCTATAACTTGTGAAGCAGAATCTTCATTATCTAACATTAAATAGGTCAAATCTTTATGTATTGCAGAGACACGTGAAGCACTTAAACGAATACGCTCCAGATTTTTTGGGCTATTTAGCATAGGACTGTTAACCGAAAGAATGAGTGCCGTAATAGGTGTATTAAGTTCATGAGTACTATCTTTAATAAAATTGTCCAACTGAATACGTTTTAACTGTATAGGCTTAAGAAATAGCTTTGCTAAAAAATAACCAATTATAGCAAGAAAGAGATAGATTAAAAAAAGTGAAGATAGTATCTTATACTGTAAAGCTGTAATAAAACTCTCTACCCCCTCTTTTTCAAGAACAATACTATCCACACCCAAGTGACCAAAAGTACTTTTGTCAACCAAAACCATACTATTTTTATTTTGATAGATATGTTTTGAAAAATCTATATGACTACTTATATTACTGCTAATAACCGAATTGTTTTTATCATAAAACCCTACTCTATCTTTAGAGTTTTTTACAAGCTCTTTTAGAGACAACTCTTTTTTCATCATATGTGCATAGATAATTTTAGAAGATAGTTTACCTGCATACATCTCTAAAGAGCTACGTGTTTTATCATAGAAAAAACGTGACTCATTTTGATAAAAAAGATAAGCAATAACAGCAAATAGAATAAAAGATGAACCTAAATAAAGCAGAAGAAATTGTATAAGAGTTCTCTTCTCCTCTTTAATTAAATACATAGCCCACTCCACGAATAGTTGTTATTATATCTTCGCCTAAGAGTCGTCGTATATTTTTAATATAGGTACGAATAGTTGCTGAACTAGGAGAAGTATCGTATGACCAAACATTAACCATTAGCTCATCAGTAGAGAGTACGTTTCCACGGTTATGCAAAAAGTATGCCAAAAACTCTCCCTCTTTTTTAGAGAGCTGTATCTCTTTAGAGTCCAAAGAGAGTACTTGTCTATCAAAGTCATAACTAATGGTATTGGTAATCATTAAAGTTCTTTCATCATCAATCTTGAAATGACGTTTAATATTATCAATCCTAGCCTTTAACTCTATCATCTCAAAAGGTTTTTTTAGATAATCATTTGCACCCAATTCAAATCCCTCTAATACATCATTTGATGAGTTCATAGAGGTTATAAAAATAGTAGGCGTATGATTTCCTGATGCTCTTAAACTTTTTAAAAGCTCAAAACCATTTAACAAAGGAACATTGACATCTAAAAGCAATAAATCAAATTTATCTTCAAAAAGCAAAGTTTCTGCATCAACTCCATTATAAACAGGGGTCACATCATACATATAATATTCAAGGTGTTCAGCAATGACCTCAGAAAGGATGAGGTCATCTTCTAGTAGTAGTATTTTCATACCTATAAGTATAGCAAATTTTATAACTTATCAAAGCAAAAAAATTTACTTAATTTTACTTGCTCTGCTCATTCGTAAATCTCTTTTTAATTGTGCTATTGCATTTGCTCTACGTTGTTCTTCTTTTAAGTTAGGAGATAAAGAATCTATATGTTTTTGTAATTGCGTATTCTTTTCTCTTAATTTATAAATTTCTAATTTTAATTTTAGAATTACATTTTCATTTCTATTTGCATTAATACTCTGATTTCCACTATCAGCAATAGAAAAAGTTAGTAAAAATATAGGGATAAGTAATATGTTTTTTAACATTTTAAACTCCTTTTTTAAGTTAATAAATAATAACATATTTTAACTTAATTATTAATATAATAGATTAAAAAATATTAATTTTTAACATATTTTACTGTTATGGAGTCGCCATAATAAAAATTATGGCTTAAACTTATTAAATATCTAATTTAATTCCAAAAATATAATTTGCACTATCAAGTTTAGAAGCTTTTACTGAACCTATATCATCAAATTTATTATCATAGTCTGTATAACCTACAAACAGAGAAATTAACTCATTATAATTATAGTTAAGTTCTAAACCATAGGTAAAAGTTGTAGAAGAGTCAGAAATTGTATCAATTGTATCAACAACTTCAAACTCACCATCGCTTTTGGTTAAACCAATTTTTGGTGTTACTGAAAATGCTGAAGTCAAAGGAAGCGTATATGTAGCAAATAGACCATAACGACTAATATCTTCTTTTGAAAATTCTGGATGCTCTGAAAAGTTTTTACTATATTCTAAACGTAAACCTATATTACCTAAAACATTTAAACCAATAAATCCTGTACCATTATCGCTGTCATTATCTCCTCTTGAATATCCTGCACCAACCTGTGCAAAAGAACCTGCCATCGCTAATGAACCAATTAATATTAAACTTATAACTATTTTTTTCATTTTTAACTCCTTGATAAAAGTTCTATTATACTCTTTAGTTAATTAAAAACTCTTTTTAGGAGTTATCTCTACTTTATAGTAAGAAATGCCAATAGTGATGCTGTAACTGCTACATTTAAAGATTCAACTCCACGTCTCATTGGAATTGAAATAGAGGCATCTGAAAGTTTTTCAACTTCAAGGCTAACGCCTTCACTCTCATTCCCTAAAATAAATACCGTTTTATTTGGGTAGACCTCATCTCTGTAACTTCTACTTGCATGAGAAGATAGTGTAAATAACTTAGAGTTATAATTTTGAAATTTTTCTAAAGTTTTTATAAGATTTTTACTTTTGATAATAGGTAATTTAAATAGTGTTCCAGCACTAGCTTTTATAACTAATGGTGTAATTTGGGCTGAATTTTTAGTAGGAAGTATCAAAGCGTCAATATCTCCTCCTGCTGAAGAACGAATAATCATTCCCAAGTTTTGTGGGTTAAGAATACCATCTAAAGCAATAACTCTGAATGATTTGTACTGTTCTAAAAACTCATCCTCACTCAAAGCATGCTCTAAAACAATATCAAGTGCTACCCCTTGGTCTTGTTTTGCATTTTTAGAAATTCGAGAGAGAGCTTTTTTATTATGATAGGCTATTTCTATATTTCTCTTCTTTGCTATAGAGACCATTTTATCTAGTTGAGCTACTCTTCTATTAGAATCAGAAAAGTGAAGTTTATGAATCTGAATTGCTTCATCTTCCAAAACTTCTAAAACAGCATTACGTCCATAAATGGTAATGATATTATCAAAAAATGACTTTTTGGCTAAATACTCTTTTGAGTCTACTCTGTTCTTATCTTGCAACTACTTAGGCTCTCCATTCCATGCAATCACTTGCTTTCCATCTTCGTTAACATCAACTGCTGGCATTCCCATAATGTTAAAACCACCATCTACATAATGAACTTCGCCTGTTACACCTGAGCTTAAATCAGATAATAGATACATTCCAGAGTTTCCGACATCAGTAATAGTTACGTTCTTTTTAAGTGGTGCATGAGCTGCATTCCATTTTAGCATAAATCCAAACTCGCCAATTCCTGCTGCTGCCAATGTCTTAATTGGTCCTGCTGAAATAGCATTTACACGAATGCCATCACGTCCTAAATCTTCTGCCAAATATTTTGTAGTCATCTCTAATGCTGCTTTTGCTACACCCATTAAATTATAATTTGGAATATATTTTACCCCCCCATAATATGTTAATGTCAATATTGATGATTTGTTTGAAAGTACAGGTTTTAACTCTCGTACAATTTCAATAAGAGAGTAAACTGAAATATCCATTGCAATATTAAATGCCTCTTTAGAGATGTCATAGAAACGCCCTGAAAGCCCTTCTTTTGGGGCAAATGCAATAGAGTGAACAATAAAATCAATTTGACCCATATCTTTTTCGATAGACGTTCTAAGTGCTTTTATCTCTTCTGGCTTAGAGACATCACAAGGATAAAAAGATGCTCCACACTCTAACTCTTCTGCTATTGGTGCTAATTTTTTTTCAAATCTTTCATTTAAAAATGTAATTGCTACTTCTGCACCTTGCTCTTTACATGCTTTAGCAATTCCATAAGCGATAGACTTCTTATTTGCAATTCCAAGGATAATTCCTTTTTTGCCTTTCATAATCATTTGATTCTCTCCATAATTTAAAATAATAGCGTATTTTATCACGATTGAGGTAGAATACAAATTAAGCAAATAGCATTAAAGGATTTTTTGATATGAAAAAAATATTGGTTATAAATACAGGTGGAACATTTAATAAAATATATAACCCATTAACAGGTAATCTAGATATTGATAAAGAGGGAAAGGCATTAAAAGAGATAGAAAAATCTTGGCTAAACAGCTTGAAGATTATCAATATAATAGGAAAAGATAGTTTAGATATGACCCAAGAGGATAGAGCAGAAATTTTAAAGGTAATTAGAAACAGTTCAGAAAAAAGAGTTATTATTATTCATGGAACAGATACTATCGATAAAACAGCCAATTATTTAGACAAAGCAAATTTAGATAAAAAGATTATATTGACAGGAGCAATGGTTCCATACAGCATAAACCCCTTGGAAGCAACAGCAAATTTTTCATCAGCATACGGTTACATCCTTGGGATAAATCGAAAAGGAGTTCATATCTCTATGAATGGAAGAATAAAAAATCATAAAAGAGTAATCAAAAACAAAGAAAAAGGATATTTTGAAAATACAAAATAAATTTACTCTTTTACGATTATGGTTCAACGACATATTAAAAAAAATATAACTATATATAACGTTCTAAACATTGGGTTAGATAGAAATCTCTTTTCAGAAACTCCTATACTAATTCAGGAAATAGGGGGAGAGTTAGAACGCCACCTATATGTCGTTGAGATACAATTATAATAGAAGTTAACTTAAATAAACATTAAAAATACAGAAAAAAACATAATTCATACAGTTTTTTTTCGATTTTACTAAATTTGTTAAATATCAGCTATTAATATTTTTATTTTTTATCCAATAAAGCTATCTTTGCTTCTTTAAAAGATAAATAATATTTAGATATAATCCATCCAATTAACTAGAAGAGAAAATAATGACAAACAATACAATATATATTCCAAAACCAACTCCTTATGACCCAGATAGGAATGGTCATTTTGGTAAAAAAGAAGATAAACATAGATACGGTGGGCGTTTTGTGCCTGAAACACTAATGCCTGCCCTTGAAAAACTGCGTCTTGATTATGAATCAGTACGTTTTGACAAAGATTTTTGGAGTGAAATTGACTACTACTATAAAAACTATGTTGGTCGTCCATCTGCTCTATATTTTGCAGAAAATCTATCAAAAGAGTTGAATGCAAAAATATATCTAAAGCGAGAAGATTTAAACCATACGGGAGCTCATAAAATTAATCACTGTATAGCACAAGCCGTTTTAGCTAAACGTTTAGGTAAAAAGAAAGTTATTGCTGAAACAGGGGCAGGTCAACATGGTGTAGCAACGGCAACTGTCGCTGCTCTATTTGGTTTAGAGTGTGAAATTTTTATGGGTGCAAAAGATGTTAAACGTCAAGAGCTTAATGTTTTTAGAATGAAACTTCTTGGAGCAAAGGTTCATTCTGTCCAATCAGGAAGCCAAAGTCTAAAAGATGCAATGAATGATGCTATTCGTCATTGGGTAACAAATGCACGAGATACTTACTATATAATAGGAACAGTAGCTGGACCTCATCCCTACCCTATGATGATACGTGATATTCAGTCGATTATTGGTTGGGAAGCCAAGGCTCAACTAAATGTGGTTGAAGGATGTTTGCCTGATAAAGTTATTGCTTGTATTGGTGGAGGCTCAAATGCACTTGGTATTTTTAATCACTTTTTGCAAGATGAGGATGTTGAGTGTATTGGAATTGAAGCAGGTGGATTGGGGCTAGACTCTAAACATGGCTGTTCTTTAGAAAAAGGAAGCCCAGGGGTGCTTCATGGTCAATGCTCATATCTGCTACAAGATGAAGATGGACAGATTCAAGAGGCTCACTCTATTTCTGCTGGACTTGATTACCCAGGCATTGGACCTGAACATGCTTTTTTTAAAGATAACAACATTGTAAGTTACAATCATATTACCGATGATGAAGCAATGGATGCTTTTATTTGGCTCTCACAAGCAGAAGGAATTATTCCTGCATTTGAATCCTCTCATGCCGTTGCCTATCTGAAAAAGATGAAAAAAGAGGATGTAGAGGGTAAAACCATTTTGATTAATCTCTCTGGGCGTGGAGATAAAGATATGATACAGGCACAAGATATTTTAAAAGGAAAAATCTAACTCTAATCATTTTATGATAAAATCATAAAATGAACAGAAAATATTTTAAATTATTAATTATTATTACAACAATGCTCTTAGCTACTTCTACAACAAGTGCTTATACAGAATTTTCTAAAGAGAATAAAATTGACTCTAAAATTTTAGGACTTTGGAGTCAATCTAAAAAATCTTTTGAATATTCAATTAAAACATTAAAAAACTCTCCTCTCGAGTTATATTTTATAGGCTCAGAGAGTTTTAATATCCTAAACTATTCATTCCAAAAAAAAGACTCTTTTTTAATTGAAGAGCTACTTCAACTCTATCTAAAAACTATACCTTATATAAAGAAAGAGAAAAACTATGTTATATATGAACTCAATGAGAACGAAGAGAAAAGTAAAATAGTACTAAATAAGCCTATTTATATATGGAGTTATAAAAATGGAGATGAAGAGGTAATTGCCTCTTCTCAATTTCTATTTGTTATCTCTTTTGCAGTATATAAAATATCCTTAATACCAAATGAACAACGTAGTAAAACAATGAATGAATTTATTAGAAGATTTTCTCCTATTCTTCTAAGTCATTATAAAAGATGGGTTCTAGGAGTTAAAGAGAATGGAAAAGAGATAAAGTTAGGTTCGTTTAGTAGAAGAGGATGGGGATGTAAAGATAAAGAAGATAACTATATTTATGCAAGAACACTAAACAAAATGATTACAGAATTAGATAATAATAGTTATCATGGAGCATCATACTGTAATGTCATCGCTGACCCCTCTTTGCTTACAATAGCTGGATTAGGGTACTACTTAGCAGGAGAAAAAAATCAAGAAAAATCTACAAATAAAACAATAGAAGAGTTAAACTCTTTTTTTATAAAAAGTATAAAGATACTCTCTAAAAAATTTAAAAAAAGTACTATAAAAGATTTAAACAATAGACCTATTGATATTTTAACCTTTCAAGAGGGTGCTTGGTATGGACACCCTAACTATGAATATAGTGATTATAATGGGTTAAGCTTTCCAAAAGAGAAAGATAAAAAAAGTTCTTATTTTATAGGAAGAGATGTTTCTCATGGTTCAAGACTTCTCTATTTACTAGAGATGCTTGTAGCAACTAAAGATAAGTTTAATATTGAATTTCCAACATCAAATGATATGGAGATGTTTACTAATAGTTTCTACTATAGAGTTTTTAACCAAGACCTAAAGAGACCACTTTTTAAAAACTATTTAAATGGCTCAAATGGTTGGTTTAGAGTCAATTATGACTCAAGAAAAGGGTATGGTTATGCTCCGTATCAAATTGGTTCATTAGGTGCTTTATTAGGAGGATACCCAAGACTAGCAAAATATAATAATGAGCTAGAAAAAGTTTTTATTACTCTTTTTAAAAAATTTAACTCCATAAAAAAAGAGGATAGAGAATTTATTAATAAATTTTATGCAAAATCTATATGGATGGAGGGAAAAGAGAGAGAGGTTTACCACTTTTACACAAAAGATATTGATATAAAAACGTCTATTTTTCTTATAAATTTCTACTCATCCTTACTTTAATAGTAGATACTTTATTTTAACTATTTTAACTATTTTATATTTTATTTTATGAAAGAAGAGTATAATAAATCGATATAAAAAATGATATTAAAGGAGAAAAATGAATAAAAATTCATATCAAAAAAGATATAATCTATACAAAGCAAAATAAAAAAAATAGAAACTTTAATAATATTTATGGAGAAAAAAATGAAAAAAATAAAATTTATAACATTAATTATATTTATGATGTTATCTACAACATCTATATATGCTATAGAGATGCCTATATTGGGAGAATATGATACTTCTCACTACTCAGAACAGACTACTCTAAATAAGAGTGAAACACGTGCTTATATTACAAACTACTCTTCGGGATTTGTTGTTATAGATATAACAAACCCTAATAACCCTACTAAAGTATCTGAATTTACAGATACCAATGGAGGAAGAGTCTATGATATAGCACTAAATGATGATGAGACTATAGCATATGTAGCACTTGACCAAGATGGTCTTTTAATTTTAGATATATCAGATGAGTCAAATATAACAAAATTGGGTAGCTATGATGCTGTTGAAGGAAGAACAAGAGGTGTAACTTTATCAAAAGATGGAACAAAACTATTTGTAGCAGACTATTTTAATGGATTAGTAGTCATGGATGTTACAGACCCTACAAATCCAACAAAAATTGGTCACTATCTAACAGATTATCAAAATAATGGTAAAGTATGGGATGTTGTACTCTCTGATGATGAGACAAAAGCCTATTTAGCAGACCACTCCAAAGGTCTATTGATTTTAGATGTTAGTAATGAAAATAATATTACTAAAATTGGAGAGTATGATACAGCAGGAACAACCTTAGATGTAGCTCTATCATCAGATGAGACTAAAGCTTTTGTAACAGATTATGATAATGGATTAGTCGTCATAGATATATCAAATCCAGCTAATCCTGTTAAAATTGGTCATTACCCTTCAGGCGATAAAGCATGGAGATTAAAACTATCTTCGGATGAAAGCAAAATATTTATGGCAGATAGAGAAAATGGATTAGTTGCTATAGATGTGAGTACCCCTACTAATCCTACTTTTATTTCAAAACAAGATAATGTAATATACTCATTTGGAGTAACTCTTTCTGATGATAACACAAAAGCATATGTAGCTGACTACTATAAAGGTTTAATGATTATGGATTTAACAAATTTACCATAAGGTAAAAAGAGCCTCCACTTAACAGTGGAGGAGTTTTAATATCTTTGAATCTATTTTTGTAATATTAAAATAGGGTGTCTGTACTGCTCCAAAAGAGCGATTTCTATACTCAACCCCTTCAACCATTGAGCCTTCAAAATCAAAAGATAATGATTTTTCAGAAGCAAATCTCATCACTTCTAATTTAAGTAGTTGTTGACTTCCTAAAAGATTAATATATCTATTTGAACCTGCCATAATCTCATAGAGTGTTTTATTATCATAAAAACATAAAGATACACTATATACGACATCGTCTTTAACTGCAAATTTCATCATAATAGCATCTTTCTCTTTAGCTTTTAAATATAACTCTTTAATAAACTCCAAAGACTCTCTTGCCTTTAATTTTTTCTTTTTAAATGTCAATTTTATAATCTCATAAAAGGCTTCTATATCTTCAGAATCAATAACCTTAATACCATTTTTCTCTGCTTTACGAATATCATTTCTTGTTGAAGAGGTAAACCCCTTAAAGACCTTATCCATATTTGATAAATCTTCTATAATATATGTATATCCTGTAGATTGTTTATAGCCTTGCCAATAAAATGGCAACCAATTAGTAATATTATGATGGAAACTTTGATTAAACATATCAACTTTAGGTAGCTGTTCTATAAGTTTATTCATTATCTTTTTTTCATAGCTTAATCGTTTATAGAGTGTTTGATTTTTAGGATACTCAATATATGGTCCCATGGTTTGAGTAAGTTTAGGGAGTGTTATGGCTCTAAAAAAAGCTCTCTTTTTAATATAAAAAGGCATAGATGCTACAATTTTGTTATCAATTTCAACAAGTGCAACATCCCAAGAACCTTCACTACAAGTGGCATCAAGCCACCAATCTCTACTATAAAGAGGTATATTTCTATTCTCTTTAGAATATTTTCTATATTTTTCAATATTTGTCATCTATTTTACCTTTTTTTGATGATATTTTTTTCATAATATATAGTGATATAAGTTGCAGTATTGATATATATAAAGAGAGTGCTATTAATAAATTATCAAATTTAACACTCATTATATGGGCAATAATAACTATTATAACACTTCCAACTAACAATGCAATTTGCCATAACAACTCTATTTTCAGAGCCTCAAATATGTCATAAGTTGAACTCAAAGAGGAGACAACAAAACATATAAAAAACATTGGTATAACAATTTGAGCATAATGACCAGCAACTCTCCACTCCTCTCCAAAAACAAAAGCAAACAGCTCTTCAATAATAAAAAAGAGAATAAAAAAAGAGGGAAACCCTACAATAATTAATTTTTTAAGTGTTGCATTAAATATACTACTTACCACACCATTTCTCTTTCTCTCTCTTGTTGCCTCCTCATAATAGACTTGCCCTATTGAGTTACCAATAAGTGCAGAGGGAATTCCTAGAACTCTTTGAACCAAAGAGTAAAAGCCAAGTGTAGCTACAGAGTAAAAAGAGGATATAAGAATATTTGTTAAATGTCCTGATAATACATTAGCTAAAGCAGATGGCACAGAGAAGATAGGAAACTTTTTATACTTAATTGCCAAAGCAATAATCTTTAATCTTTTTATAGAAAAGAGTGTTTTTTTATCTTTAACAATATTTTTAAAAAGTTTTACATTAGCAAAGAATTGAGCTACTATCTGCCCTAAAATAAGCCCCCCTGCCCCACTTTTAACTAAACCTACAAGAACTTGAATCAGAGCCATAACTATTGACTTTGTTATAGTTGCACTAGCAATATCTTTATAGTTTTTTTTACGATTATTTATACCATTTAAAATATTAAATAGACCAGTAAAAAATAGTGCTATAGGTATAAAATATAACCATAATGAGATTTCATCATCTCCTAATGCTTTAGTTATAGAGTCATTAAATATAATAACTATAACTAAAAGAGCAATAGAAATTAGAGTATTAATAACAATCCCCAATGCAAAGATATGCAATGCATCTTCATCTTTTTTAGGAAGCATTACAGCACTCTCATATCTTCCATTTACAATAACTGAAAATATTGAAAGTATTGCAAAGAATAGTGCCAATAGACCAAAATCTTTAGGCGAATAGATTCTTGTTAAAATAGGACTTATTGCAATAGGTATAGCTTGAGCAACAACTGTGCCTGTCATTAAGATTAAGACATTTTTAGAAAACTCTGATTTTACTTTTAGATTAGAAATCATTTACTAACTATCCTAGCTGGTACACCAACAACCGTTGCATTATCAGGAATACTCTTATTTACTAAAGTCCCTGCTCCTACAATAACATTTTTCCCTATGGTAATTCCATTTTTACCAGAGAGAATATTGGCTCTCATTCCAATATAAGCACCCTCCTCTATAACAATCTTTGTATGTGTTTGATTCTTACCATGACACGTAAAATAGACCCCACACGATACTGTTACATTATCCTTTAATATAAGTTTAGATGGGTTAATTTCATCAAGATAACATTTCATTCCAATATCACTATTTTTACCAATTTTAAAACCAACAAGACGATAGAGCATCACTCTTAATCTTAAAAATGGTGTATTGGGTATGATAACCAGATTAAAAAACTTAATAATTGGCTTCATAACAATTTTTCCTAATGAATACTTTGCATAATATGGAACATCTTTTTTCAAGACTTTTTCATAATATAGCTCTATTAATTTCATTTAATTCCTTTTATATATTATATTATGTGTAATAATAACATATATAGTTTGAAAATGTTCTATTAAGCTTTAATAGATTAAAATATCACTAAAAAAGTTAATAATTAATATGTTAAAAATAACTATTCCACCAAATAATAACAAAGAAAGAGTTTACATCTTAGATATTTTATTTAAACAATTTTTAGAGATTGAATACATTGTTAATATATCAACAGTAAACAAATCTTTTTCAACTATAGATATAGGAGAAAAAAGGCTTTTGATTATAAAAGACTCTTTTTTTTCAAACTATCCCAATAATTTAGAGTATCTACAACGTTCTGCTATTCCTAAAGATATCTACTATTTTAAACATCCCTTGCTTATAGAAGAGGATATTCCTATTCTATTTGGAGAAGCAACTATAGAGATAAATAAAAATATTATTATTTCCCATATTGATATTTTTGCGACTCTATTTTTTATGTTAACAAGATGGGAGGAGTATATTAATACATCAAGAGATGAACACAATAGATTTCCACATACAGCTAGTGTTGCATATAAAGAGGGTTTTCTACATAGACCTATTGTAAATGAGTATATAGAACTCTTTTGGAATCTTTTGCTTGAACTAGGATATAAAGGGAAAAGAGGGGAAAAAACTTTTTCAATGCTACTTACTCATGATGTTGATGAGATAGAACGTTACCCAAATATTAAAAAAGTTATTATGGCTATGGGTGGAGATATTTTATATAGAAAAAATATACTTTTACCTTTTAAAACACTATATGAGTATACAAATGTATTAAGAGAAAAACAAAAAGACCCGTATGATACCTTTAATGAGATTATGGATTTAAGTGACTCTTTTAATATAAAATCTCACTTCTTCTTTATGTCTGGAGGCACTACTCAAAAATATGATAATCGTTATAAAATAGATAACCCAAAAGTTAAAAAGATTATTAATAATATAAAAAAAAGAGGTCATTTTGTGGGGTTGCACCCATCTTATAATGCATATAATAATTCTAAACAGTTTAAAATGGAAAAAGAGTCTCTTGAAGCAATAAATCAAGAGGCTATTATATCAGGACGAGAACACTACCTTCGTTTTGAAGTTCCAAAAACATGGCAACTTTGGGAAGATAATAATTTTGAATGGTGTTCAAATTTAGCCTATGCAAAATCAGCAGGATTTAGAGCAGGTTCTTGTTATCCTTATACACCTTTTAATATTTTATCTCAAAAACAGTTAAACGTAAAAGAGAGACCTCTTATTATGATGGAGGTTACCTTTGCAGAAGAATCAAAGAATATAGATGAGTTTGATAGAATGGTTGATTACTACCTAAATATTGTTAAAAAATATAGTGGAGAGTTTGTTCTATTATGGCATAATGCCTCTTTTAAAGAGGCATCTCTTGCCCCTTATCTTCCAAGCTATATAAAAGCTTTGAAAAAATTTAAAGCGTTAGAAAAATTAGCCTAATGTATTTTTTATTTTCAAAAGAGTTCGTATTTGCAATACTACTTTTA
>FPHN01000108.1_pt1 | contig 20015 bp, 20 predicted proteins | sample 1057391 | NCBI WGS metagenome assembly FPHN01 (sample SAMEA4473311, study PRJEB15554) | hydrothermal vent metagenome | biome: marine basaltic hydrothermal vent biome; feature: marine hydrothermal vent; material: water | place: Pacific Ocean | collected 2011-06-14/2011-07-23 | depth 1155 m | reverse complement strand
AGAGATAGTCACAATTGCATCAGCATGAGTATGGTCAACAAATTTAAAAGGAATTAAAGCATGAAGAATCGCCTCTACAGAAGGATTAGGTGCAGTTTTATCTATCATTGCCTCTTTTTGAGCTAAAACCATATCTGTATCACTCAAAGAATCAAGCCCTGCCATCTCTAAAAGCGAAAACATCTTGACAGGAGAAAAACCTTCAGCTTTTATAGAAGCCAAATCCCAGCCACTACCTTTTACATAAAGAATACCTTCTCCATCAACTATGCTCTTTACCGAAGTATTTCCCCCACCATGAAGCACAAGTTCATCATTCTGCCCCAAAAGGTTAGAACTGTAAACTCGTAGTTCTAAATCACTTGTACATTTATTTGCCTCTTTGGCATTCCACAAATTTTTCAAAACTTATCCTAAAATCTCTAACTCATCAGAGTATTTACTCTCACAATAAGGCTCGTAACTTGACTTATAAACAGCATAATGAGCAGAAGCCTTATGTCCATCAAGTGCTACCTCATCTCTCCAACTCTCTACAGCCATAAATTTTCTAGGATTATTTTCATATTGAAAAATATCATAAAAAATAGACCCATCTTCTTTTTTACTAGGTTCAACCATTGCAGTTAAAAGCTCTTTCATCTTAGCTTCACTACCCTCTTTTGCTATAAATGTTACTCTTTTTGTTATTGTCATCTTTTTTCCATATCTGTTATTTTCTATGAATTATAGCAAATTATTTTAAAATTCGAACCCTCAAAAAGACAGGAAACTTTGGATTTCCATACTTTGTAAATCCATTATATTTAAAAGTAATATTAGAATCTATAACAGGTGGATTTTTTCTATCTTCATTACTCAAACCAGAACCAATTTTCAAAACTCTATCTCTCCACTCACAAAGCAAAGCTCCAACCAAGCCTTCAAACTTTCCATGACCTTTAGTATACCCTTTAACCACACACTCATCATCTTGAAAACTTTTTACTTTTAAAGCTTGTGAAGTTCTTGTGTCAATATATAAAGCATTAGGATTACGAACTACTAAACCCTCTGCTCCTAAACGCTCAACTCTTTTTAACTCCTCTTTTAAATGAGTTGAACCTTTACAGACTTTTTGAGGAATAATTTTTATAAACTTATTTGGATTTTTGACTAACCATTTTTCTAAAATACTCAAACGTTCTAATAAGCCACCATTTTGATGAGGTACTTCAAAAATTTGATAGCTAATATCTTTCCAACCCTCATGAGGTTCTTGTTTATTAACAATAGAGCTAATATGCTCAAAATCCCCACGTTTTGTCCATAACTCTCCATCTATCTCAAAATGGGGAAAATTCTTTGTAAACCATTTTGGAGTAGCAAAAACTTTTCCAGACCTAGAGATAAGCTCTTTTCCTGTCCAATAAGCTCTAACACCATCTAGCTTTTCGCTCATAAGCCAACCTGTTATATTGGTGTCGGTTTTGTAGTTTTTTAGGAGTAGGAGGTTTGGTTTTTCGGCAAGTAAACACAAAGAGAAGATGAAATATAAGATTATTTTAAACATTTATATTTTTAGAAAAATCCATCATAAGATGATAAATTGTAAAATTCTTTTCTCTAATAGTTCTATAGGTTGATTTATAAAGATTCTTTTCTTCTAAAGTTATCTCTTGTGTTATATCAACTATTTTACCAATAATATTTTTTGAAACTAAATTTAAATTATCTATATTAGAAACAATATCTAAATCATCAACAATAAAACCAACCATTGCATTAATATAAAATTTATTAGAAAGAAAGTAATGCCCATTCAAAAAACGATAAACACCATTTTTAATATATTTAGCATTTTTTCCTTCAAGACCTTGAAGATTTATATTATCTAACACCTTGCATTCAATGATAAATTCAGGCTTATTATCTAAAAAGTCTTCTACTATATAAATATCAACTATACCTAGATTATTACCTTTTTCTCTTCTGAAAGTGTAGTTATCTAATTTTACTAGGTATATATCTACTAAAATTTTTGTAATTTCATCTTCATGTCTTGGTATACACTGATTATCAACTAAAAGTTGTTCATAAGATTGGTATATTTTTAGTAATAAAGTTTTAAATCGTCTATTATAGTCGTGAACAGGTATATCTCCAAATTGAGTATATGCTTGATTTTCTAAATCAGATTCATAAGCTTCAAACATTACCACCTCGTCTTCCTGCCCCTAGAATTGCTTTATCAAACTCATAAAAATCTAAATAGCCTATAGCCTCATGCCAATTCTTATACTCATTTGGCTTTATCACATAAAAACCATCAGATTCAAAACCTTTTATATCTTTTAAAATAAACAGATTTTCTAATTCTTTTCCTCTAGCAAATTTTAAAAAGTTTTGTATATTTTTCTCTTTTTTCCAAATTATTTGACTTTTTGGTTCTTTCTCTACTACTTTAAAGTAGATACCTATAGCGTAATCATGCCATAAAACCTCTGCCTTAAAATACATATTAAGTTCTTTGTATATTTTTGTATAATGTTTTATAAATATATTAATATATGCTTCTATTTTTTCATCTTTATAATCATATTTTTTAAATGCAACATTATAGTTTTTTTGCATTATCCATGGAATCATAATATTATTGGCATAATCAATTAATATCTTTTCTTGATTAGTTATTTGAAATGCATTTAATACACTCTGATTTAATTTATATTTTAAATCATCAAAAAATTTATCATATTGAGCAAAATCATTTTGGCAATATTCCTCTATATTTTTAGCTAGGTAAAGAATATTTTCATTATAAGTAAATGGTATAGAAAATTTTTCTTCATCAAGTAATTTTTCACGCTCTATTCCTACATATGAACCTATATTTATTATAAAATATTTAAAAAAATTAGAGTTATAAATACCCATTATATTATATAAAGTATTAGTATTTTTTGTTTTGATTGATGCAATAGAACTTGTGAAGATAGTATCTTTTTTTAAAATTCCCACTTTTATATTCAAGTTTAAATCTATTCCTTGGGAAGTTAATAAAGCAGGTGCTTTAAATGTATCTATTGTTCGTGGTCTATGAACAATAGGTAATTCCCATACTCTATTAGTCTTTTGAATATGAAATTTTTGAAAATTTCTTGTTTCAATATAGGGCATACCAATATATTTTTCTGCACTATTTTTATCTCCTCCCCCAATCATTAATCCTTGAGAACTAGTTTCTACAACCTCCTCAATCGTGATAAAAGACTTTAATCGCTTAATAAAATTAAAATCCAAATAAGACCCATAAACTAAAATTCTCCATAAATAGTCATACTCTAATAGTTTAGATTGATTAACTTTTTTAAAATCACTCTTTGATAATAATAAAATTTTCAATTTCTCAAAATATGGGTTTGGCTTCATAGAGATATAGTTTATAATATTTTTTAAAACTTCTTCTTCATTACTAGACTCATAAAATATAATTGAAACAGGTACATTTGCATTTTCAAAAATCTCTTTTCTAACTGATGAAAGCTCTAAAATATGGTTGACTTTAAACTTATTAAAAAAATGTTGTGTTCTAAATGCTTTTGATTGTAAGTTATATAACACTTTACTTGTAACAATAAAACTAACTTTTGTACTCTTTCCAACTAAATCTTTTACTCGAACCATAAAAGGTTGAACAATGTCTCTATTAGCAATAGCTATTTTATTTAACTTGATATATTTTTCAGCAAAGGAGTTCTTTGCTATTGTACTTTTACCATAGGGAGGATTACCAATAATAAAATCTAATTTTTTACTTTTTAAAACCCTATTATAATCTGCATTCATATCAAAAAAATCATTCTCAAAAAAATTAGGCTTTTTATTTTTATTACTCTCTAAAAGATATGGAAATTTAAACTCTTTAATATCACTTGGTTTTTGATAATCAAGCATTGTTAAATAGAGAGAAAACACACTTATCTGTAAAGCATTTTTATTATAGTCAATGCCATAAATATTATCTTTAACAAGTTTAATAATCTGCTTTGATGTTATAGGTTTTTTTGTAACTATTTCGTATTGGTTTATAAGCTTTCTTAGTGTCTCAACCAAAAAAATACCACTTCCACAAGCAGGGTCAAGTACTTTACAGTTATACTCATTAGGATTTTGTTTAAAATAGTCATCAACTGTATACTTTAGTATATAATCAACTAAAAAAGTAGGTGTATAATAAGCACCACTTTTTTTCTGTTTTTCTTCTCCTATGAAACTCTCATAAACATTTGAAATAAACTCTATAGGAATAATAGAAAAATCATAAATATCAAACAGTGAACCTTGATTTGTTTTTATATCTACACCAGAGATTAAATTTTTCAAAACTCTTAAATGCTCTTCATTTACCAAAGTCTCTTCATTCTCTTCAATAGGAAACCAATCTCCATTAAAACCATCTTTGGATTTTAAATATTTAAACAATTTATATGTTCTTTTTTTTGAAGATAAAATCTCTTTTAAATCATCATTTGTAAAAACTTGATGTTTTCCCTCAAACTTTAAAGATACTTTTCTATCTATTAAGTATCTAATAAATATAACTCTTCCTAATAAAGCATTAGCAATATTTATATTATATTCAAGATTAAGCTCTAGTAGTTTTTCTCTAGCATTTTTTATATTTTCTAAAAGCTTTTTATCTACTTTTTTATCTTTTTTTTCAAACTCTTTTTGAGAATTTTCAAAATATTTACCACTAATAATAGATATATAATTAGGTTCATTTTTCTTAGATAAGTGCTTTAATAAAAAGTCGCCATTTTCTAAAATATAATCAAACCCATTATATATATCAAAATCACTATCATTTTCTATAATAATAATAGGAGCTTCTGCAAAGTTCCAACACTGTTTAAACACTTTCTCTTTATCCACACTTCTATCAAAGAAGAGAATAATTGGTTTATTATTTAATATAAATAGTGATTTTGGTTTAATTACTTGCAATGAACGATTTAATCTTTGAGGTAAAGTAGGTATATTATCTGTATATTCATAAAAACCATCTACATATTCATTGTCTTTATCAATAAAATCTAATGGTTTATAAATCGTTTTCATAATACAAGCTACCTTTCTGTTTTTACATAATTATAACAAATAATCTACAAATCTAGCTATTAAATATGTTAAAAAATATGATTTCAACATAAATAATAGTGACATTAGGCTACCCCACCAACTCCAAAGCCACCCTCTTAGCCCCATTAAAATCAGCCTTACCACTGCCAAGCTTTGGAATATCATCTACTTTAAAATAAAAGCTAGGTACAAAAAGAGGATTCATTCCTAATTCTTTAATCTCCTCTTTTAAAGTCTCTAGCTCTTTTTCTCCATCTAACAAAAGTATAATTTTTTCTCCTTTTTTATTATCAGGAATAGATGTAACACAAAAGTGGTCATTTTCACTCATTAGTTTTGTAATCTCCTGCTCTACTAGACCCAAACTTACCATCTCTCCACCAATTTTTGCAAAACGACTATAACGGTCAACTATGGTTACAAATCCATCTTCATCCACATGTCCTTTATCGCCTGTTATGTACCATCTTTTCCCATCTATCTCTTTAATAACCTCATCTGTTTTCTCTTGGTTATTTAAGTACCCTTTCATAACCTGTACCCCTGCTATAAGTATCATTCCATCTTCGCCTCGTTTTAGCTCTTTAAAAGTTTGTGGGTCAACTATCATAATGGCAGTTCCTAGTATAGGCATACCAATAGTTCCTATTTTGCTTCCTACTTGCACATGGTATGTATCAGGTACAATGGCATCATGAACATTGCATGAAACTACAGGGGCTGTTTCGGTTGCACCATATCCCTCCCAAATATCTTTTCCAAAACGCTCTTTAAATAGTTTGGCTATCTCTTTGGGTAACTTTTCTGCTCCTGCTACTGTCATGCGTAAGTTTTCAAACATTTTAGGGTGTATCTTTTTGTTTCTAGCATAGAGTCTAAAAAATGTTGCTGTTGCAAATAAGAAAGTTGCTTTATATTTATAAGACATCTTAGCAATACCCAAACCATCTGTTGGGTCAGGATGGCAAACTACAGGTATGCCCTCGATAAGTGGGGCAAAGGTGGTTACTGTAATTCCAAAAGAGTGAAAAATTGGTAGAGTTCCAAGCATTACATCGGACTCTTTAGGATTAACAAGAGCCATAAACTCTTTAATATTTCCTAAAATATTTTGATGAGTTAGCTCAATACCTTTTGGAGTTCCCTCTGAACCACTTGAAAATAAAATAGCGACGGTATCAGTTGTTTTTACTCTTTTTATATATAATCTACTCAAAATAGATGTTGGTAAAAACTTAGCTTGAATAAACATAGATAAACTCTCTATTTTTGAGATACTCTGTTTAATCTCTTCTAGGTATAGTAACTCAACACCATCTAATGCCTCTTCAAGGTCAAAGCCCTTAGCTTTTAACTTTGTCATAAACTGTTTTGAAGTTATAATCTGCTTAATATTTGATAAAGCAATGGCATGTTTTAAACTTTGTGTTCCTGCTGAATAGTTTAAATTGACAATAGTTTTACCCAAAGTAAGTATTGCCATATTTGCAATGCTTCCACCTGCACTTGTGGGAACAATTAGTCCTATATTTTGCTCTTTGCCTAAAAGCTCTTTAAACTTATTTCGCATAAGAAAAACAGCTGTTATAAACTTATCTCCAGATAACTCTACCCCTGTAGAGTCAGCAACAGAGAGTTTTGAGCCTATTTTTTTTGCCTCTTTTATCCATGTTTTTGGAAGTGTATCTAAACGTGATATATAGCTTTTCCAAGAATCAACAGAAAGGCGTATAACCTCCTCTTTAACCTCTACACCTTTGCTTTTTATGCTCATTGGTTTTCCAAAACTTACCCCAATATCTCTTAAGCTTTTAGCTTTTATCTTCTCATTAGCATTAGAGAATTTTCCTTCCCACAATCCACGTAGGTAAAAAGGAATAATTACTGCATTATCTACATCTGTAACAGCTAGTTCAAAACCCTTTTGAAACTTTCCAATATGTCCATTTCTTGTTAAATGCCCCTCTGGAAACAGAGCTACCATATCGCCACTGTTTAGTGCTTCTCCTACAGCTTTTAGAGCATTTTTCCCACCACGTGTAGAGATAGGTATTGCTTTAAAAAATTTAAAAATTGGTTTAAAATACCAAAGTTCATAATAGCCTCTATCTATTACAAAACGGATAGGTCTAGGCGTTGCTATCTGCAAAAATGCCCAGTCTAAAAAAGAGATATGGTTTCCTAAAAGGAGTACCCCTTTTTGAGCTTTTAAGTTCTTTAAGCCTTTAACATCAAGGTCATAGAAAAAACTAAAAATAAGACGTACAATAAACTGTACTAACTCATGAGCTAGATATTTTAAAGTATACAAAAATCCTATAAAAGAGATAGTAGCCACCAGATAAAACAGAGAAGCACTATCTAGTCCAATATAGGCAAATAGTGTTGTTAAGGTCAAAAAAGCAACCATTGAGATATTTTGCATAAAGTTATTACCAGCTAAAACTTTTCCAAGAATTCTATGAGGAGTAATAAGCTGAATAATTGTATTTAAAGGGACAATAAAAATTCCTGCAAATACTCCATAAAGAAAGAAAGTAAATCCTATGGTATAGAGTGATGTTAAAGTTGGTAAAAGAAAAAGTGAAAAACTTATACCAATAGCCCCAAAAGGGATTAACCCAACCTCAATAAAATGTTTTGAAAGACGTGAAACCATTAAAGAGCCTACCACCATACCCACACCAGAGAGTGCTAGAAGTCCATTAATAACTACCGTATTATCAACACCTATATTAGACTTTATATATGCACCAAAAATAGCAACAACCAATTGAGAGATACCCCAAAAAATAGCAAGACCCATAATAGAGAGCCAAACAGTAGAAGATTTTTTAAGCAGTTTTAAATTTCCCTTTAAATAGCTAAGGTTCACATACTTTTTCACTTCAAAATTCATGCTTTTTTGAACTTTAACATTTTTAGTAAGCTTTAACGCAAACAGAAACTCAATAAGCGAAGCAAAAATAAGAGCAAAACCTAAAGGGTAAATAGATTGTAAAATTTCTGAAGGGTTACTCAAACCATTTGGAAGTAGTTTCTCAAAAAAGATTGAGTAGATAATCCCCCCTGCTAAAATAGCAACAATAGTTATAGCTTGAACTATGGCATTTGCAGAGCTAAGTTGCTCTTTGGCAACCATCTCTTTTATAAGTCCATATTTGGCAGGACTATAGATAGCCGATTGTCCAGCTAAAACAAAAGTCAACCCAAAAGCAACCCAAAACCAACCCATAATATATGAGAAAAGAATTAAGCTTGTAATTCCAACAGCAAAAAATGAAGCCACACGAATAATTTGTACTTTAGGGTATTTATCACTTAAAAACCCTGAAGGGGAGAAAAGCAGAATAAATGGCAAAAGTATTAACGCATTGACTATAGCTGTTAAAACAATAAGTTCTGAACCATCATAAGCTTTTAAAATAGTGTTTTGAAGCACAATCTTGTGACCTAAATCGGTCATGGCATTTAAAAAAATAATAAGTATATAGAGGGTAAACCCTGTTATTTTAAATAGATTTTTCACTGTTTTAGCTCCATCTGTTTTTTGTGTTCTTGCATGGTGTGCATATTAAGAATATAGGGTTTAAGTGTTAATATAGAGTCAAATATAAGCTCATAGTGTTCATTGTTTAAGCTTTTATCACTCTCTAACAGCTCTGAACCAAAGGCATACTCTCTTTTAGCTAACTCTTTTGCTGATTTAACATAAGCATTAAAAAGTTTTTTATCAAGCCCCAAAGATTTAGCTCTTTTAAAAATATCTACTAATTTTAACTCTTTGCTTGAAAAACCTTGTTCTTGTCTAAAAAGCCACCCTTTATCAATATAATTGTTTAGCTCTTTTTGTGTCAATTTAGAAATCTCTAAAAAATCTTTATCGTTATACCATTTGGTATCAGGAGTTCCTGCCATTAGCTCTAATGAACGTAATAGCATAGAGAAATCATCTGAAAAATTAAACTTATTCTCTTTAAAAATAGTTTGTATTTGAGCAATAGAGTAAGAGAATTGATTTTGAAGGTATTTTATAAATTTTATAATGTTTATACATGATTCATCATATAAATGCAGGTTTGGTTTTGGTTTTTGGGGTTCTGGCAACAACCCCTCTTTTACATAAAAAAGAATAGTTGATTTACTCTCGCCTGTTGCTTCCATAAGATGTTTCATTTTAAATGACATAATAGATTCCTAATAAATAATTAAGATATTATAGAATAAAAAATCATTTGTGTCAAGTGGTACTTTACACTTTAAAGATTAATTTGTTTTATAAAGCTATTTTGATATAATCGTTTTATTAAAAATAAATGGATAATTCAATGAAAAAACTTTTACCTTTTCTTCTTTTTTCTATTATTACTACACAAGCACAAGTGATTGATGCTGTAGCAATAGATGTAGAAGGCGAAGCGATTACAACGCTAGAGATTCAAGCAGTTCAAGAAAAAATGCACATGAGCAAACAAGCAGCTGTTGAAGCACTTATACGAGATAGGCTTGAAAAATCTGCTTTAAAAAAGGCGAATATTCAAGTTAGCCATGAAGAGATTCAAGCAAAAGTACAGGCAATTGCTTCTTCTAAAGGCATGAGTCAATTTCAAATGAAAGATATTCTAGCAAAAAAAGGTTTAACTTGGGACAGCTATATTAAACAGTTAACTATAGAGATAGAAAAAGAACATTTTTTTCGTGAACATATCTTATCTTCAATAAGCCGTCCAGATGATAATGAACTAAGAACTTACTATAATGCACATAAAGAGCAATTTTCATCAGCAGGTGTACAGATGAGTTTAGTTGTATATCTTGCACCAAGCGTTGAAAAAATCAAAGAAGCCATTGCTAACCCTATGCGACCAATTCAAGGGGTTCAAAAGAAAAATATTTTAGCATCTTCAAATGAAATGCCTCCTCAACTATTAGAACTTATCAATAAAACCCCTATAAACTCATTTACATCTCCTATTCAAACACCTCAAGGAGTTATTGCATACTTTGTAAAATCAAAAGGAACACAACAGGGTGGATTTGAAGCTGTTAAAAATGCTGTCGCCAATAGATGGATGCAAGAGCAAAGGGTTCAAGCAGGACAAGACTTTTTTAATAAATTAAAGAGTAATGCAAATATTCGTGTTATACGATTATAAAATAAGCAAAGGAAATAGATGGGACTAAAATCAGATAGTTGGATACGAGAGAAATCGATTAATGAAGAGATGATAACTCCTTTTTGTGAAGCGTTAGTAGGGGAAGGTGTGGTATCTTATGGATTAAGCTCTTATGGTTATGATATTCGTGTGAGTAATGAGTTTAAAATTTTTACTAATATTAATGCAGAAGTTGTTGACCCAAAAGATTTTAATGAAAATAATGTGGTTGATTTTAAAGGCGATATATGTATTGTTCCACCAAACTCTTTTGCTTTGGCACGGACAATAGAGTATTTTAAAATGCCTTCAGATACTTTAGCAATCTGCTTAGGAAAATCAACCTATGCTAGATGTGGTATTATTGTAAATGTAACCCCTTTTGAACCAGGTTTTGAGGGGCATATTACTATTGAAATATCAAATACTACCCCTCTTCCTGCAAAAATATATGCAAATGAAGGAATAGCACAAGTTCTATTTTTAGAGGGAGATGAACAGTGTGAAACCACTTATAAAGATAGAAGAGGAAAATATCAGAGTCAAACAGGAATTACCTTACCACGAATTCTGAAAGAGTCTTAAGCTATATTAGAATATAATAATTATAAACAATCTATAATTAATAAAAAAAGGAATAAAAATGGCTGTTTTTGATTTTGAAGCAGATGCAGGTAAGAGTTTATTAGGAAAAGGAGATGACTCTCTTGCAATAAAAGAAGAGATAGAGAGTAGTTTTGCAGAACTGCCAATTGATGGTCTTGTTGTTCATGTGCAAAATGGAGTTGTTTCACTTGCAGGAGTCGCAAAAGACTATTCTGTACGTGAAAAAGCCATTTTGATTGCAGGAAATGTAAAAGGTATTTCACAAGTAGATGCAAATCAGCTTATTACGAATGAACAGATTTCCGAAGAGAATAATCGTGAGATTCCTGAAGAGATTTTTTATACTATTGAAAAAGGCGATAGCTTATGGGCAATTGCAACTAAATATTATGATGATGGGTCTAAATATCCACATATTATTGATGCAAATATAGAGGTAATTAAAAATGCTGACCTTATTTATCCAGGTCAAACAATTAGAATTCCTGAAGTTCTTGAGGATTAAGCCATTTATGGCTTAATCTATTTCTCCAACATAACATCTATAGATAGTGCTTCAAAATCTCCATCAAACTCTTTTTTTATTTCAATTCCTCGCACACCTATATATTTTTTAACTACATCAATAATTTCAACTTTCATCTCATCCATAAAGGGATAGTTTGTAGCGTTCTTCCTATCAGACATAATAGCTATGGTTAACCTATCTTTTGCAACAGATGCACTTTTTTTCTTTTTAAAAAAATCAAATATGAACATTATCTAAATATCCCCGCTATTTTTTTAAAAAGTCCAGAGTCACAAATTTCAATATCTTTCATATCAATCTGCTTACCACAAAGTCGTCCTGAAATTCTACTATAAGCTTGACCTGCTATTGATTTTTTATCTAAAACAACTGGTTTTCCTTGATTCGAAGCATCAATAACACCTCTATCTTCAGGTATTTTTCCTAAAAGTTTAATATCTAAAATATCTAAAATATCTTGACTTCTTAACATCTCTCCACTCTCAACCATATCAGCTACAATTCGATTAATAATCAAATACTTGGCAACATCTTCTCCGTTCTTAACCTTATTTGATTTAGAATCAACTATACCTATAGCTCTATCTGCATCACGAATAGAAGATACTTCGGGATTAACTACAACAATAACAGCATCTGCAAACTCAATAGTGTGTTCAAATCCACTCTCAATACCAGCAGGAGAGTCTAAAATAACAAAATCAAAATCCTCTTTCAATTGAGTAACTAATTTTTCTACTTTAGCAGAATCAAGTACCGATTTATCTTTACTTTGAGAAGCGGCTAAAAAGAAAAGATTTTCACTCACTTTACTTTTAATAAGTGCTTGTTTCAAATTTGCATCGCCATCCATTACTTGAACCATATCAAATACTACACGATTTTCTAAGCCTAAAATCATATCAAGGTTACGTTGACCAATATCAAAGTCAACAACCACACATTTTTGATTATTTAAACCAATTCCTAAACCAAGATTCGCAGTAGCTGTTGTTTTTCCAACTCCACCTTTTCCACTAATTATTGCGATTACTATGCCCAACTTATCTCCTTTTTTAACACAGGGGTTATGATTATTTCATTATTTTTTAATTCGACTCTATTTAGTTTATTTTTTAACAGCTCATTATCTACTTCAACACCATGAAAAATTATATTTGCTTTTGGAGAAACTGTTAACATCATAAAATTTCCCAAACAACGTATAGCTCCCTCTACAACTTTCGTAATAATTAAATTCCCTTTAATATTTAATGTCGCTCCACTATTAACACGATTTAATAGTAGTAAGTCTCCAGCAATATTTATCTCTTGTCCACTACGAATCATATTGTCTAATACTGTCAAATTATTTTGCAACCTAGAAGAGAGTTTTTTTAATTCTGCTTCTGCAATCTGCATAGATATTGCAGTTTGACTACGTTCCATTTCAATCTCTTCTTCTAAAGATTTACGGCTTCTTCCTCTGGGTAATTCAATATTATGTAAATATGTTAATGGTTTAGACTCAAGATAATCTTTAATTTTTTGACTTAATTGACCATGGATAAGAATAAGATGGTCCTTAAAAAGCATAAAGTTTTTATCAAAAAATAGTATGAACTTATCTTCATCTTCAATAGTAGTTTCGTAAACCTTTACAGAATATTGATTACTTTTCAAAAAAAACTCCAATCATTATTGTTATTTATTAACAATGATTATTTTATCTCTTTTTTTATTAATAAATGATTTAAACTCTCCAACTACAAATATTTTTAGAATTTTAATGTTTATTTCAATCCACCTCTTTATCAAATGCTTTTTTATTACCCATAATAATCCCCACTAATACCAAAGCATAAACAACGGTTGATAAAAGAATAACCCCAATTACAATAGCATCAAACATCTCTTTATGTTCAAAACCTTTTGGTAGCATTTGAAGCATAACAATAGAGAGTCCACCTTTAATTCCTGCAAATAGTAAAACTGACCACCATCTAATACCAATATCTGTCATTTTTTTAGTAGTGTTTGAAACAAAGGCAAATGTTCCTATCATAAAGGCTCTAATAATAGTTGTAATAGCAAACATCCATAAAATTTCATTTTGATACTTTAAAAGTAAATCAATATGAACAATACTTGCCATTGACATAAACAAAAAGGTATTTGCAAGAAGAGCTAAAACAGCTACATAATTAAGATTTTGTTTATGACGCTCTATACTACTGACATCAGAACTTAGTTTTCTTGTAATTCCACTTATAAAGCCTGTTGAAAACACTTTTTTACTTTGATTTGCACGATTTACAATATTCTTGGCTTTTATAACACGTCTCTTTTTGTCGTCAAAGGATTTTTGAGTCATAGTATTTAGTGTAATAATGGCTACAATTACAGCTAAAAGTCCTGCCATATGCCAATGTTCTGCTACTTCAAATGCTCCATAGGCTGTAAGTAAAATAAGAACCAATTCACTCATAGCATCAGAAGTTAAACGCATAAGTAAGATACCTATAAAACCAACAATAAGTCCAATTAAAACTGAAATAGAGATAACTTTTATAGATACAATGGCAATATCTAATGCTCCTATTTCAATTCCATTCATCATAGGAATAGCTATAAACATAAATATAATAAGTGCCGTTGCATCATTAAATAGTGACTCTCCTTCGGCTAAAATAGCTAATTTATGAGGCACTTTAAAGCTTGAAAAGACAGAAACAACAGAAACAGGGTCAGTAGCTAAAACCATGGCAAAGAGAGCAACAGTTGCCCCTGTGCTTAAATTGTATTCTGCAAAAAAAGTATGAGCCGAGAAGATACCAAATACAACAGAGAGTGCTACCGAAAAAAGAGCTAAATAGACAAGGCTTAAAGCGTTCTTTTTTAAATCTTTAAGTTTTAATTGCAATGAGTCAGAAGCAATAAGAATTGGAATTAAAAAAAGCACCAACTCGGCAAAGCTCTCTTCTGAAAAGAGAACCATATTAGGAAAGAGATAATAAAAGCCATAACTCAATCCAATAAGAGTAATAGGAGATGGAATTTTAAAATATTTTTGTAATTCAATAGAGATAAATAAGATAGTAAGAAGAGCTAGAAGTGTTAATATCATGAGTCAGACCTTAATGTAAATTAAAGGTATTCTAACAATTTGTCTCTATAGTTTAGATTAGAGTAATAATTTTGCTCCCACAGCACAAACTGCCGACTCACTTTTTAAAATAAGTGCTGTATCTAAACCCATAATATTTTTGCTATCAAATAACTCTACTTCTTCTTTAGTAAAACCACCTTCACAACCAATCAAAAATGTATCTTGTTCTAAACTAGAATCTAAAATATACTCTGAAAAATTTAACATTACGGTTTGAGGGTTCTCCTCTAAAAAGGTTTCTAAAGATTTGCTTGTTTCTAATTTCAATAAAGAACTTCGTCCACACTGCTGAGAAGAGTTTAAAAGAATTTTTTCTAAACGTTTGAAATCAAGTTTAAAAGATTTTTGAGAACGTTTACAATAGATAAAAGTAATTTTATCTACACCCATTTCATTAAGTGTAGGTAAAACTTTTTCAATGCTTTTTGGCTCTATAACACACCATGCAATATGTAATCTCTTTTTTGCTTCTATTATTAAATATTCTGATTGTTTAAGTTGTAGGTGGGCTTGTTTTTTATCTAAATAGTCTATATTATAGAAATAGATATTTTCATCTTGAAGATTACGAAGAGCTATTGTCTCGCTCTCTTTATGACGGCGAACTTTAAAAATATATCGGTGTTTATCGCCAGTTAAAACTAACGATGAAACTCCTGCCTCATCATGTTGTAGGTATTGCACTTTTCGCTTCCATGATTTTATAAATAACCAATCCTGCAATAATAGCTATATTTAAAATAGTATAAATAATAACCGAAGCTCTTCCTGTTTTTGCACAGCCTTGACTTGTTCCTGTTCTTAAAACTTTTTTATATTTTAAAACCTCTATCATAATCATGGCTAAAAAAGCTACAATCATCATAATAATACTAAAATTCATATCTATTTTTCCAAATACAAAAGCTATAAGCCCTGTAAATGCTATCATAGTAATTAAAGCATGAGATACAAACATATAAATACGCATACGTTTAATAGTTTTAGAACATTCTGCACTTAAAAAAGGGATAATCATACCTACTATTAATACCCCTAACATTGCTTTTAATAAAATCGCATGATAAAAAATCATCTCTTCAAATTCTCCAAACATTTTAATCCTTTATAGATTTATTTTACACGAATTATACTATAATAGTTTGATAAAATTATAAGGTATATTTATGGTTAGTATTAATGACGCATTAGAGATTATATATAGTAACATTAAAAAGAAAAGTAGACATATTATTCCAATAGAAGAGTCTATTGGAGCAATTGTTTCAAAGGATTATAAGGCATCTTTTGATTTACCAAGATTTGATAATTCGGCAATGGATGGCTACGCTGTAAAAGTAGATGATGCAGGTAAAAAGGTAAAAGTAAAAGAGATTACCTATGCAGGAGATACAGCAGAAGAGATGTTTTCTCAAGGAGAAGTGGTCAAAATTATGACAGGAGCACCTATTCCAAAGGGGTGTGAATCCATTGTTCCTATTGAAGATGTATTGGTTCATGAAGATGATATTACTTTGCCAAATAATATTAAAAAAAATATGATGATTAGATGGAAAGGCGAAGACATTAAAAGTGGAAAAGTCTTTTTAGAAGCTAATACAAAAATTACAGCTTATAGCTTGGCACTGCTTAGTTCACAAGGAATTAGTCATATTGAAGTATACAGAAAACCAAAAGTAGTTATTTTTAGTACAGGAGAAGAGTTAAAAGCCCACTATGAAAAAATAGAAGCACATCAACTATATAACTCAAATGCACCAATGTTTTATGCTCGTGCAAAAGAGCTTGGTTGTGATGTCTCTTATATCTCATCTTCAGGAGACACATTAAGCTCATTAAAAGAGTCAATTCAAAATGCTTATGATGCAGACCTAATATTAACTTCTGGTGGGGTATCTGTAGGAGATAAAGATTTTACTATTCAAGCTTTTCAAGAGTTAGGAATGGAGATTTTATTTTCTAAAATAGATATAAAACCAGGGAAACCAACAACTTTTGGAAAGTTAGATAACTGCTTGGTTATTAACCTACCAGGAAACCCTTTAGCAGGAATGGTTAACTTTGAGATGTTTGTAAAACCTACTATTTTAAAACTTTCAGGTACAAAAAGTTTTTATCACTCACTTATTTCTACAAAAATGGCTATAGAATATGCTTTTAAAGCAGGAAAAAATAGTGTAATTTTGGGAAGATGGGATGGAACTTTCTTTACACCAATTTCCAATCAAAAACCAGGTATGGTAGCACCTATTGGTCAAGCAGATGGAATGATTATTGTTACAAAAGATATAGGTATATTGCAAAAAGATAAAGTGGTAAAAATGATACCAATAAAAGTAAATTTACAAAGTGATAAACAAGAAGATTTTTTTATAAGAGATTAAATTTTGGAAACGGAGGCAAAAAGCCTTCCGATTCTAACAAGTGACTATAGTCCTGAAATATAAGTAGCAACTGCTTTAATATCAGCATCACTAAGTCCAGCAACTTGACCTTTCATCAATGCACCCATACCTTTTGTATTACGTGTACCAGCTTTGTACTCAGTAATTTTTTTCTCTAAATCTGCTGCTGATTGACCTGCAATAATTTCAGATTTGCCAAGAGCTGCTGTTTTACCATCTGCACCATGACAACCTGCACATTTTGCAAAAAGAGCTTTACCATCAGGAGCTGTTGCTGCTGCTACTGCCTCTGTTGCTTTGTCTGCAACTTTTGCCACTGCTGCTTTTGCTGAATCTACAGCTTCTGCTGCTTTTGCTTTTACCTCTTCTACTTTTGCTGCAGCTTGTTCTTTTACTTCTGCAGCTTTCTCTTTAACTGCTTGAGTTGCTTTATTTACTGCTACAGTTGCTGCTTCTTTAGCTTCTGTTGCTGCTGATTTTGCTTTTTCTGTTGTAGATTCATGTTTTGCTGGTGTTTCTTGTGATGCTTTTGCTGTTGCACCTGTTGCTGAATCTCCACATCCTGTCAATAATAGAGATGCTGTAATGATTGATAAAACTGTAAGTTTGTTCATGTTTTATGTCCTTTGGTATAAAATTATAAGAAAGTATACTATACTTTTATCGGATTTTCCATTAATTTAGAGGCTAATAAGTCACTCCATAACGAGGTGTTACCCCACTCTAATTGAATCTGTTTAGAAAAGATTATATCCGTTAATCTTATAATTCCCATAAGTTCATTATATGCATCTTCTTTAAATCCTTGTGCATAACCTGTTTGGGTTTCATGCACAATTATACTATGAAGCTTCACATTCCGTTCGCCATTAACCATTCCTGTACAAGCTAAAACTCGCTCTACCATAAGGTAAATAACTCGTGAAAACTGTTCTGCTGAAGGAGAAACAGGAAGCTCCACCCAACGAGCCGAATATTTTTTCATCTCTTCTATATAAGAAGCATCATCCCCAGACCATAAAGTAATAGAGTGGTCAAAAGAATCAATAAGCTCTTTAATAGTTCGTTTCATCAATCCAAAATCATAAACCATCTGTCCATGGTCTAAATAGTTAGACTCCAAAAGCACTTCTACCTTATAAGAGTGTCCATGTATACTTGTACTACAACGCTGGGTTGAGCAACCACGCACAATATGTGCATTTTCAAATTTGAATAGTTTTCTTATTATCATTTTTTTCCTATTATTCAGAGAATTGCACATACTTTCGTCGACTATCATTAGTAAAAACATACTCTTATGAAAATTCCCATTAAAAAGTTAAAACACAATCTGCCCATCTTGTTGCATACGGTGCATAATATCTTTAGCCTTTTGATGCCCTTGAAATGAAGCTTTTCTACACCACTCTATTGCTTTTTCTTGATTTGCTTCACAGCCTAAACCTTGGTCATACATTGCACCCAAATTAAACTGCCCTTGTGCTGAACCTCTTGTAGCTGACTGCTTAAATAGAATAAAGGCTTTTTTATCGCTCTGTTTAACTCCCCTACCCTCTTTAAATAATGCACCTAGATTATTAAAAGCTTCTGCATTTCCTCGTTTGGCTGACTCTTCATACCAAAAGGCTGATTCTGAATAGTTTAAAGTACATCCCTCGCCATTTTCAAACATAAGTGCCACATCAAATTGAGCTTGGGGCATACCTTTTGTCGCTGCTTTTAGGTAATATTCATGAGCTTTTTTAACATTTTTTTCAACACCCAATCCACGTAGATATAGAAGTCCTAAGTTAAAGGATGAAGTGTGGTCTCCTGCATCAGAAGCTTTTTGATAATACTCTATAGCTTTGCTATAATTTTGCTCTACACCTAAACCATTATGATAAAAATAACCCACCGTTGCAAGAGAAGCTAAATCTCCTTTTCCTGCAATATATTGATAAAGCTCCAAGGCTTTTGGATACTCTTTTACATTAAAAAGTCTTAACGCCTCGGCTTTTAATTCACTATTTGGCACAATAATACCCTTTACTCTTTTTTGCGATTATATACGTATAAACTTAATAAAATATGATAAACTTCGTTTTATGAAACGCTTAACAACAAAACTTATACTAGGATTACTTTTATCACTACTTTTTACTTTAAGTAGCTTGGGCAATTCATATACAAACAAAGGATATACAATGATTGAACAAAACAGTACCATAGACCCCTTCACACTCAATGACCAATTTGGGAAAGAGCATACTTTAGAGAAAATGCCAAAACTGCTTATTTGTAGTTTTGGCAAAGATACAGGAGTGCTTATATCAAACTATTTTAATGCACAAGATTCAGACTATTTAGAGAAACATGATATTAAACTTATGGCAGATGTTAGCTCTGTACCTTCCCTATTACGAAAAACTTTTATTTTACCAAAAATGAAAAAATACAGTTTTGAAGTACTTATATCTACAGATTCAAAATTTTCTGAACTCTTTCCAAAAGAAGAGGATAAATTAACAGTACTAAAGCTAGAAAATGGGGTGGTTAAAGAGATTGTTTATGTAGCTAATGAAGCAGAATTGAAAAAGAGTATTGAGCTTTAAAATTATGCTTTCTTAGTCCGTAAACTATTAATTTGAGTAGCCTGATTCTGAATTTTTTGATTTTTTTGACTAAGAGTAGATTTTAAATTTTCAATCTCCTCTTTTTGTTTTGAAACTATTTCAGCACTATTTACAGGCTCTCGAAGAAGTTCAATAAATAATTTTAATTGATTCCACTCTAACTCATCTAAGTTTGGTTCTGATTTTGCCAATGTATCGGCTAAATCATTTATTTCTCTAGGAATCCAACTAAGACCAATCATGTATCTTTTAGTGATTTTTTTAATTATTATGTCATCAACTGCACTTTGATTATCACATAAAATATGACAATGAGTATACTCATGTTTTTTAATATAAAATATCGCATAAAAAATAGCAAATTTTTCTGCTTCGCTATTGTTTGTTATCTCTCCTATTCGTAATACATGGTTAATATTATTTTCAACA
>FPHN01000156.1_pt1 | contig 20055 bp, 17 predicted proteins | sample 1057391 | NCBI WGS metagenome assembly FPHN01 (sample SAMEA4473311, study PRJEB15554) | hydrothermal vent metagenome | biome: marine basaltic hydrothermal vent biome; feature: marine hydrothermal vent; material: water | place: Pacific Ocean | collected 2011-06-14/2011-07-23 | depth 1155 m | reverse complement strand
ATACGCTTTAAGCCTTTAATATGTTTAATTAAAGACTCCATCTCTTCATGATAGAGTAGATAAGAGTCTTTTTTACCAATTTTAGGATAGTCCCAAACTTGCATAATCTCCATTGGTTTAGTCTCTATCCATTTTCCATCTTCCCAATAACGCCCATTTGCCGAGACTTCACGCAGATTAATTTCAGGGTTAAAGTTTGTTGCAAATGGGTAGCCGTGGTCTCCATCATTACAGTCTAAAATATCAATAGTATGAATCTCATCAAAATAATGTTTTTGGGCATAGGCACAAAATACATTTGTAACCCCTGGGTCAAAACCAGAACCTAAAAGAGCCATTATATCTGCTTTTTTAAACTGCTCATCTCTAGCCCACTGCTCTTTATACTCAAATTTTGCAGTGTCTGGATGTTCATAATTTGCTGTATCTAAATAGTCAATATTACAAGCTATACAAGCATCCATAATAGTTAAATCTTGATAGGGAAGAGCTACATTTATTACAATTTTTGGTTGAATCTTTTTAAAGAGTTTAATTAGTTCTTCAACCGAATCAGCATTAACTGTTTCTGTTTTAATTGAGACAGAGAGTTTTTCATTTATATTTTTGGCAATACTATCACATTTACTAAGGGTTCGACTTGCAAGAGTAATCTCTCCAAATGTTTCTATATTCATAGCACATTTAAAGACAACAACATTCCCCACACCACCTGCACCAATTATTAGTGTTTTATTATTAGACATATCTTTCCTTCAAGCATTTTTTGAGGGAATTATACCTTTTTTGGAATGATAATATCAATCAAGTGTTCAGGAATTCGAGTAGGTTTTCCATCTCGAACAAATACAAGTGTAACATCCATTTCAAATATTTTTTTCTCTTTAGAAAAGATAGATTGTTTTAGAATAAGCGAAGAGCTTTTCTTTTTTATAACTTTTGTTTTTACTTCAAGCATATCCCCTAGGTGTGCCATACCTAAGAAATTAGCCGAAATATTTCGTACAACAAAACCAGAGTTTTTCCCATCTGTAGGAGTCATGTTTTTTTCAAAAAAAAGTTCAGACCTTGCACGTTCACAATATTTGATGTAGTTGGTATGATATACTATACCTCCTGCATCAGTATCTTCATAGTAAACACGAATATTCACTATTTTTTCTTCTTTTTAGCTTCTTTTTTCTTTTTTTTCAGATATTTTAAATACTCTTTTGCTGTTAATTCCTTTCCAGCAACAATAACATGAGTTGCAATACCACGTTTACAAAGCTCTTTTGTCTCCATCCAATAATCTTGACCTACTAACATCTGCTCAAATTCATCTTGACTTAAAAACCCTTTTTCTACAATCAAGTCATAGAAAAAATTTTCAAGTTTTTTGTTTGAGTGTTCAACTCTTGCTTTTATCTCTCCACCTTTTCCAAAAGCCCCTCCTGAATAGGTATGAAACATAAAATCAGAATATTCATAAGCCACCCGTTTTTCAGCCATACAGAATAATAATGCACCCATACTGTATCCATAATTATCAAGATAAGCTACTGTACGTCGATAAAATTTTTCTTGGATGAGGTTATAGAACTGTTGACCTTCTAATATAATACCTCCACCAGAATTAATGACTAACTCTAAATAATCACTCTCTTTGGCTTCACGTAATTCATTAAAAACAGAATGAAGACCTTTTTTAAGTTCAAAAAATCTTCCAATATAAACACGATAACGTTTATATTTTGGTGTTATTTGATAAATATTTTTTTCTCTATCTACAACTTTTTTTCGTTCAGAAATTACCTCTGTATAGAGGGTATGTTGTTCGCTACTTAGCTCTTTTTTTGCACCAATCATATTAAAACCCCTAAATTTGTTTTTTTATAGGGGTTCATTATAGCGTATTTAAATGTAGTATTTGGGTAGAATCTTAAACAAAAGTTGACTGAAGAGAGAGTTTGTATTCTTTCCAAGTCTCAATAATATTTTCTACTAAATCACTGTTAATACTTTTAATATCATTTAAAACTCTTGGTTCAACTTCTAAAGTAGCAATAAGCTCAACATGAATGAATCTCTTAAGAATTTTTTTAAGTTTCTTTTTTCCTAAACCTTTTACTGTTAATAGTAAAGACTCTAACTCTTCATCTGAAAGTTCTATAGTTGAGCTTGACTCATCAGCAGAAACTTCAGGTGCTTCCTCTGTTTTTAGTGCTGGAACTTTCATTGATTTTAAGTTTTTAAGTGCAAATTTATCTTGATAATTCCATTTTTCACTTGGCCACTCTTCAAAAGTACGCTCTTTTACATCAAACATTTTATATGTAGAATCAAGTTCATGCATATAGACCTCTTTTTCTCCATATATTTTTTTCTTTGTTCCAAAATATGCTCCATCATAAGAAGGGTTGTACTCTCCAAAGGTAATATGTCTCATAGTTCTAAGTAAATCAGGAGAGATTTTACTAAGCTCTTCCCAGTTAAACATTGGTATATGTGGTTTTCTAAAGCTACCTTCACTTAGACTCCACATAATGTATTGACCAATCCAATCTCTGATATATGGGAATGCAGCAAATGCTGTTGCACACTCTAAAATGCGAACTTTTCCATCTTTACCATAAGCTACATCACATGCCCAGTACTCTGCATTAGCAGATTTAGAAACTTTTACAGCAAGGTCAAGAACACTTTTAGGAACATTCATATAGTCCATCTCTCCACCTTGGCTTGTATTTGTTAACCATTCGCCCTCTGGAGCTCTTCTCCAAAATGCACATACTGGTTTATGACCAATAAGCATTACACGAATATCTGCTTCCATTGGAACAAAATCTTGAAAATAGATTGGGTGGTATTTTTTCTCTGCTAATAACTCTTTTGCTTCTTTATACGAATCTACTTTATGGACAAAATATCCACCATAGTTAGATGGACCATAAGATTTTTTAATAATTTTTGGATACTCTGTTTTTTTCAAAAATTTATCAGCATTTGGTCGATTATAGTATATATATGTTTTGGGAATTGGTAAATCATATTTCCATGCAAAACGGGTTACGTTCTCTTTTGATTTATTAGAAAATTGAGTATCTAGTGATGGAATAAAACGTACATTTGGTAATTCTCTTGCAATTTCTCTAAATGTCTCATATGCAGTTGCAGGAATATTTCCAATTAATACATCTATTTTTTTCTTTTTAACCTCTTTAATAAAACGTTCTTTATCATTTTTCCAGTGGTATGTTACAGTTTCTATTTTATTTGGCCAACCCTTGAAGTTAGAGTGGTCAAAAAATCTTAATACATAATCCATGTATAAGAAGCCTAATTTTGGTAATTCTTTGTTTTTTAAAGCCATTGCTTTTTCCTTTAATCTGTTTTTTTGTTTTTTTGTTTTTTTGTTTTTTTATCTATTAACTCAACTATTAAATCAATCTTTTTATCGTTAAAATCAAGTCCCATGTTCTCTTGTTCTGGGGTTGCAAATGCTGGGATTCCATTTACTTCCAATACTACATACTCCTCTTTTTCTAAATCATAAATTATATCAACTCCTGCTATATCTGTACCACATGCTTTAGTGGCTCTGATTGCAACATCAAGAATATCATCATTACACTCTCTCATAAATACTGAACCTCCAGATGTGATATTTGTTCTCCAATCATTTCCTCCTGCTTTTCTTCCATAACATCCTACAAATTGACCATCTACAATATCTATTCTAAAGTCAGTATTATCATATTTAATAAACTTTTCTACAAAAACTTCACGAATATTTCCATGGTTCAGTGTTGGTAGTAACATTTGAAGCCCCTCTTCGTTTTCTACTTTTGTTAAACCTGCACCACCCCAACCACTGGTTGGTTTTACTACCATACCATTCCATTTCTTTAATGTTTTATAGAGATAATCAGAGGCTTCATCTCTATGAAAAAGTCTATAGTCAGCTGTATTTACTCCAGCATTTCTTAACATAAGAGAGGTGTGAAACTTATCTTCTGTTAGAGCAAAGGCATCATAAGAGTTAATCATTGGAATCATACGGTTAAGTGCTTGATACATATACGTTTGATAAATAGTCTGTTCTCCTGCATTATAAGAGAACATAAGGTCTAATTTATTTAATTTAATTCCATTATGAATAATATTGGCATTCTTTGCTGTTGCATAACGTAGGTTAATATCATCAATAACATTAATATTACGCTCTTTTAACTTTTTAATAATTTTTTTACCAATAGCATCTCCACCACTATTTTTATAAAGCCACATACCTATTGTTCGTTTATCTGCCATATATATTTTCCTTAAATTAAAATTGTTTAAACTCTTGATGATGCATAAGCATTTTAGTCATCAAGTTGATTCGTTGTTCAAAAGAGCTTTTTAATGCACGCTCATGAACCGTATGGTCTCCATCTCCAAAAGGACCAAAACCATCTAATGTTGTAATACCTTGTGATGCTATAATATTTGCATCACTAACACCCCCACGCTGTTCAGTTGGAAGCCTTTCTCCTGAAATTGCTTCAATCTTTTTTATAAGGGTATGTTGCTTTTCATTTTCTTCCATAACATCACGTTGAATTAGTCCTGATAGAGTTGATTTAGTACCTGCAACATAGGATTTATCTGTAATTTCTTTTAGTGCATTTAAAAGTCTATCACGTTCTGAGTTTTGTGTGTAACGTAGTTCTAAAAGCAGTTGGGCTGTTGGAGAAATAGTATTTGCTCCAATTCCTCCTGAAATTTTCCCTACATTTACTGTTGTACCAATTTCAAGATTGGTCAACTTTGTAAGTTCTATCAGTTTATGTGCTAATTCTAAGTTTGCATTTATTCCTGCTGTATATCTTACACCTGCATGAGAGGCTTTCCCCTCAATATCAATTGTAAATGTTCCAACACCCTTTCTTCCTGTAACGACTTCTAAATTTTCTCCTGCTGCTTCAAACACAAAACAGTAGTCGTAATTTTCTATTTTTTTGTTCTTTTTATATAGATTTCTTAGTGCTTGAAGGGCAACCATATTTCCCCCCTTCATATCACAAACCCCCGGTCCATAAACCCACTTTTCATCTTCCGAGTAGTGTTCAAACTTTCCTTTAGGAAAAACAGTATCATTATGACCTAAAAGTAGTATTTTTTTACCAGCTGTTTTTGGACTGACATAGAGGTTGTGATTACCAATATTTTTGCGTTGATAACAGATGTTTTCAAACTCTAAATCATTAAACCATTCAGTCATGATTTTGGAAATTTTATCTACGCCATCTTTATTTTTGGTGTAAGAGTTAATGTTTATAAGTGTTTGAAGGTTTTCAAAAAAATCTATAATATATCCTTTGGTTAAGTTGAATTTATATATAAAAAAAATCTATGTGTAATAATTGTGAAATTATATCACTTTAATTTCAAAAAAAGGTAAAAATTTCAGAAAATTTTAATATTTTTTTTTAAAGAAAAATAAAAAATATAAATTAACATAATAAAATATTTTTATGGATAAAAAAGAGAGATTAAATAGAAGAAAAGAGGTATGAATTTGGGTAATTACCTGACATCTATTATAGTCAGGTACTTATGGCATTGAGCCATATCAAAAGGTTTTATTTTGCTTTTTCTAAATATTTACCTTCAAGAGTATCTACAACAATTTTTTGACCCTCTAAAATAAAAAAAGGTACTTGTACTACTGCACCAGAATCAAGTGTTGCTGGTTTTTTACCACCTTGAGAGTCACCTTTGAAGTTTGGAGGAGTTTCTACTACTGTATAAGTTGCTGTTTGTGGAATTTCCACAGAGATAGCCTTTCCATTGTGAAAAAGAATCTCTGCTTCCATACCATCAATCATATAATTAAAAGTATCTTTTCCTACTTGCTCATGAGTTAAACCGATTTGGTCATAAGTTGTAGTATCCATAAATTGTAAAAACTCTCCATCGTCATAAAGATACTGCATGGTTGTCTGTTCTAAATCAGGTACTTCAAACTTATCTCCAGCATGTACAGTTTTCTCAATTACTTTACCTGTTGATAAGTTCTTAATTTTACAACGTACAAAAGCTGCACCTTTTCCTGGTTTTACATGTTGAAAGTCTACTACTCTATAAGGGTTTCCATCTAATTCTAAACGTACACCTTTTTTAAGGTCACCCATTGAAATTGTTGCCATATATACAATCCTAATTTTTTTTTGATATTATATCCTTTGATTAATGTCACATTGTTTAATGGTTTACTATTTACTGTTATGCTTATATCGAAATTAAATAAAGGTGTTAAATGCAAAAAATATTAAAATTATTGGTTCTATTAAGCTTCTTTCTCTCTTTTTCACAGGCTGAAAATATAAATTCATCTATTGTAAAAATTTTTACAGTTTCTAAAACAACAGATTATATGGAGCCTTGGAACTCATCTGTTAGCAGTTCAAGTGGTTCTGGAAGCATTATTGCAGGTAATCGTATTCTTACAAATGCTCATGTGGTTGCTGATGAGACTTTTATTGAAGTTAAGAAATATGGAGATACAAAACGGTATCAAGCAAAAGTCTTAGAGGTTTCACATGATACTGACTTAGCTCTTTTGGAGGTAAAAGATAAAAACTTTTTTAAAAATACTACCCCTTTAACTTTTGGAACTTTGCCTAAAATGCAAGATAAAGTAACGGTGTATGGTTATCCAATGGGTGGGCAGACAATTAGTATTAGTACAGGGATTGTCTCTCGTATAGAGCATAATCGTTATGTGCATAGTGGTAAGCGTTTTTTATCTATTCAGATAGATGCTGCTATTAACCCTGGAAATTCTGGAGGACCTGCCCTTTCAAATGGTAAAATTGTAGGTGTAGTTATGCAAGGTATTACTATGTCACAAAATATTGGTTATATTGTTCCTGTTGATATTATTCAACACTTTTTAAAAGATATTTCAGATGGTAGATATGATGGCTATCCAAAATTAGGAATTATGACCGATACTATTAAAAATCCAACTCTTAAAGAGTATTATCATCTTGATAAAGATGAGGGTGGAATTTTGGTTGTAGATATTGTTTATAACTCTATTTTCAAAGGTATATTGAAAAAAGATGATATTATTACCTCAATTAATGGTTATAAAATTGAAAATGATGGTACTGTTGAGTTTAGAGATAATCAATACACCCACTTTAAATATGCTGTTGATATTTTACAGTATGGAGACAAGGCCTCTTTAACAGTTATTCGTAAGGGGAAAAAGCTTAAATTAGATGTAGTGCTTCCAAAAAGTTCTAGTTCAGAGTACTCAAGTTATTCCGAATTAGAGTATGATAAGATGCCGACATATTTTATGTTAGGTGGTTATGTTTTCTCTCCATTAACTCAAAATCTTTTAAATGCATCTAATAGACCTATCTTAAATATACGTTATAAGGCAACAAAATTTCCTACAAAAGATAAACAAGAGCTAGTAGTTCTTTTAAAAGTTTTAGCATCAGAGCATACTCGTGGAGATTATGATATAAACCTTTGGTATATTGAAAAAGTCAATGGTAAATTATTTAAAAATTTTAAAGAGTTCTATGATTTGGTTATAAATACAAAAGATAAATATGTAGTTCTTGAAGATGAAGATGGTGCTAAGGTAGTTATTGATAAAGCTAAAGCATTAAAAGTTGAGAAGGATATATTGAAACGTTATAGTATCAAGTCTAATAAATCGGATGATATATAACAAAAGTTAGAGTTTTCTCGTCCCAAGTTAGAGCTTGGAAACGAGAAAAATTATTAAAATTTATCTAATAAACTCAAATGGGTTTTCCACTACATTTTTTCTATCTACAATGTATGGAATAAGAGCTGTTTGTCTGGCTCTTTTGATTGCTACTGTTACTAACTCTTGGTGTCTTTTACAGTTACCAGTAAGTCTTCTTGGCATAATTTTAAATCTTTCGCTTAATGAGAACTTTAATAGACCTAAATCTTTATAGTCAATGAAATCTATTTTCATTTCACAGTATTTACAATATCTTTTTTTGAACTTTCTTCTTTCTGCCATGGTTATCTCCTAAAATGGTATCTCGTCATCATCGATGTCGATTTCTGGAACAGACGGTTGTTGTTGCTGTGGTGCTGAATAAGATGGTTGTGTAGAAGGTGCTTGTTGTGGTGGTTGTCCATAAGCACTTTGTTGAGGTTGACCATAACTTTGCTGTTGAGCAGGTGGTTGCCCATAGTTATTGTTACTGCCATAAGAATTTTGTGGTGCTTGTTGTTGCTGTCCACTATAATTGTTCTGGCTTGGTTGTTCTCCATATCCATTATTGTTGTTAAGATTTTGGCTATCTGCCTTGGAATCTAACATCTGTAGGTTCTCTACAGTAACGGCATGTTTACTTCTTTTAGTTCCATCTTGTGCAGTCCATTGTTGGAAAACAAGTCGTCCATCTACTAAAACTTTGCTCCCCTTGCGAAGGTATTGGTTTGCTATCTCTGCTGTACGTCCAAAAAATGTTAAATCAATGAACATTACTTCATCTTTTTGTTCTCCAGTTTGACTCTTCCATTTTCGGCTTGTTGCAATACCAACATTACCAATAGCAGAGCCACTTTGAGAATATCTAATCTCAACATCTCTTGTAAGGTGTCCGACCAATACGACTTTATTATACATGGGGTTTCTCCTAAGGTTTTACGCTTCTGTTTTTTCTGTTGCTGGTGTCTCTTCTACTTCTTTGGTTTCTACTGGTGCTTCTTCTTTTGGAGTTGCACCATTTACAAGTTTAGCAAATTGAGCAAGTTCTTTTTGCTTTGTGTATTTTACTGTTAAGTATTTAATAACTTCTTCGTTAAACTTTAAGTTTCTTTCAAGTTCGTTAATTACACTACCTTTAGCTTTAAAGTAAACGATTGTGTATACACCACGCTCATTTTTTTCAACAGGATAAGCAAGTTTTCTCATTCCCATATTATTAGTAGCAAGAATTTGGGCACCTTCACGTACAAGAATCGCTTCGATTTTTGCAATGTTTGATGCTATCTCTTCATCTGTAAGTGTAGGTTTAAGTACATACAGTGTTTCATAGTTGTTCATTATGTTCCTTTTGGTTTAATAGCCCATTTAAAAAATATAGTCAAGCGACTATCCAAAAAATGAGCAAGAATTTTGGAAGCCGTATTTTATCACAAAAGATATGCTTGTTTACTAAAAAATGATATTTTTTTTAAAAAGATAGTTTGTTTGAGAATTTATAATAGAAGAAAAACTTTTTATTAAAATAATCTTAATATTTAACATTACTTGATATAATAAAAACTAAAAAAGGCTTTTATTATGAAAAAAGAGATTAAATACTCTATGCCAAATAAATTTTTAAATCCTTCAATGGTAGCTTTTTCTATACTCTATATAACACTTATTATAAGTTCTATCTATATGTTTTCAAAAAGTTATAACTATTATAACTTTTTAAACAACTCCCCTCACTATCAAGAGTATATTGAGACAATTAAAAAGATTGATTCTGTTAATAGACTATTTTTAGCTCAAGATATCTCATTTAGAGAAGATGAGCAAGTAATGATAATGGTTATCTCTTCTATTGTTTTAGGGGTCTCTTTGTTAATGTTTCTTAGAATGGGATATATTTTTAAATCTATTCAATTAAAAAGAAAAAATTTAGAAATTTTATTAGAAGATATAGAGGATTATCCCAATAAAGATAAAGTTAAAGAGTTCAAACAGATTATTAAAAATAGAAACTCTGCTGAAATTTATGCATTTATGTCGGAGATGATTCGAGAGTTACAAAATAGTAAAGATATGGCAGATAGAGCTAATGAGACAAAAAGTCTTTTTTTAGCCAATATGTCTCATGAAATTCGTACACCTCTTAATGGAATTATTGGTTTTACAAAATTTCTTAAGTCTACTGATTTAAGCTCAGAACAAGATGAATTTGTACATATTATTAGAAAGAGTTCTGAAGACTTACTATCTATTATTAATGATATTCTTGATATTTCAAAAATAGAGAATGGAAGTATTGAGATTGAGGAGGTCTTTTTTAATCCTATGGAAGAGTTTGAAAATGTTATTGAATCTTATGCAGCAAATGCTTCAAAAAAGGATATAGATTTTGCTTTATGGATTGACCCTGAATTCTCTACAAAGCTTTTACGAAGTGACCCTGGAAAAATTAAACAAGTTCTTATTAATCTTATCTCTAATGCACTTAAATTCACAAATAAAAAAGGAACAATAGATGTTCTTATAGAACAAGTATCTACTACAGAAGATATAGTCTCTATTAAATTCTCTGTTAAAGACACAGGGATAGGTATTTCAGAAGAGAATAAATCTAAAGTATTTGAAGCGTTTACTCAAGCAGATAGTAGTACATCTAGAAGGTATGGAGGAACAGGTTTAGGATTAACTATTTCATCAAGTTTGGTTAATGCTTTAGGAGGTGCATTGATTTTAGAGAGTGTTGTTGGTAAAGGAACAACTTTCTCTTTTACATTAAGTTTAGATAAAAAAGATATACAACGTAATAATAAAAATAGAGCTATGAAAATAGCAATTTATTCTCCCTATAATGTGCAAAAAAAAGATTCTGACCAATATTTAGAAAATTATTTATATGCATACAAGCATATATCTATGACTAGATTTCAAACATTTGATGAGTGTATAAATGCTCCTGATGAACTTTTCGATGTACTATATATCCATTATGATAATATTAATCAACAAGAGTTCCAACATATTGTTGATTGCCATCGTTCACACTCTACTATTGTACTGGTTGTCAAATTAAACAAGCATCATGAGGTTAAAAAGTTAAATTTAGATTTTATACAAGTTCTTTATGAACCAATTACCTTTTCAAAAGTTGAGAAATCATTAAAACTATTAAAAACGAAAAATAGTAAAAAAGAGAAAAAGATGATTAAAGTAGAAAAAGAGAACTATTTTCAAGATATTCATGCATTAATTGTAGAAGACAATCCTATTAATCAAAAGATGATTCAACATACATTAAAAAATATGGGGATTACTTCGGAATGTACTAGTAATGGTCAAGAGGGTTTAGATACATATAAATTAAAAAGTGAAAGTTATGATATTATATTTATGGATATACAGATGCCTATATTAAATGGTATTGATGCAACTAAAAAAATATTGGCTTATGAAAAAAGAGAAAAAATTGAACATACACCGATTGTTGCTGTAACAGCAAATGCTCTAAAAGGAGACCGAGAACGATTTTTAGCAGAAGGTATGGATGAATATGTCTCTAAACCTATTAATTTAGATAAATTTATTACTGTTTTAAAGCTTTTTTTCCCTAATTCTAAAAAAGTTAAAAATGTTAAGAAAAAAGATATTTTGCTTTACAAGGGAACTTTAACTGAAGCAAAAATAATTTCAGCTATTTTAAATAAGCTTGGTTATTCGGTTGATGTTGCTGAAAATTTAGATGAATTAAAAAAGATAATAGATGTTGAGAGTTATAAATGTATTTTATTAGATAGAACAAACAATGAATCTATTCATAATGATTTAACCAAACAGATAAAGTCTAAAAATATTCCTAGTTTACTCTTTGTTGATGATAAACGTCATGTTCTTCCTAGTGATAAAGAGAATTATACTTTTATCTCTAATAGTTTGGCTGATTATATAAGTATTAAAGAGAAAGTAGACTATATGATAGAATTAAATAGAGCTTCCTGATTTATAAAAAGCTTTGAATTTTAATAAATGCTCCATATAAAAGTAGCTCTCTGTTAGCAGAAGTAGCACTCTTTATCTGTAGCTCTACCTCTAAAATATGCTCAAATATCTTAAGTAGAGTAGAAGATTTTATTCTATTTGCTAAATTAGCTTTTTGATTCTCTATATGTTTTGGTAGTTTGTAGCCTAAAATGGCTTTAGAGTCTATATATCCGTTTAGTTTCATATAGGCATTAAACAGAAATATTTGATTAAGAAAAAATTGTGTTGAACGAAGTACCGAAAATTCATCTTCACCTAACTCTAATAATCTGCTAAGTGTATTTACTATAGGTCTCTTTTCAAATAAATCAATAAGCAACTCTTCTATTGCTAAAGGTGCTGTTGAATATACTAATTTATCTATATCTTTTGATGTTATTTTTCCATCTAAAATAGCCAATTTGTTTAGTTCATTAGCACAAAGAGTTAAATTATTATTGAGTAGAAGCATTAAATGTTGCAAAGCATAGTGGTCAATATCTATTCCAAGAGCTTGGGACTTTTTGTAAAGAATATTAATACTTTCACGCATGTTTGGCTCGAATAATCTTAGCCAATTTGCCCCTTTTTTAGGAGAAAAAGAGGCTTGTAGGCTTTTTGCATCACTAGCTTTTCCTTGATAGTTAAAAAGTAAAAAATTATCAGGATTTTTAGCAACTAGCATTATTAAAAAATCTAACTCTTTTTTAGGAATCTTTTTGTCTCTTTTAATAACAAGTAGATTTGTTCCTCCAAAGAGTGAATTTTGAGATAGATATGCTTTGGCTTTATCAAAAGAGTACTCTTCAAAATAGAGAGTTAGCAGGGAATCTGCTGTAGAAGTAATATTAATGTAGTGTTGGATATAAGCTGAAATAAGATAATTGTTCTCTCCATAAAAAAGCATGGCTCTTGGTGGAGTTTTACGAAGTAAATTTTCAAATTCTCTTTGGTACATTTTGACCTTTTTATTTAATTATACCAAAATTAAACATAAGAAATATTCAAAATAACAAGTGAAAACTTATTTGGTTAAAGGTTTTTTTAAATTATATTATCTTAAATTAATATTAAGTTTATATTTTATAAATAAAAGATAAAATTTATATTATTGATTGTAATCTAGGGGGTGTTATGAGTACGATGTGGCAAGAGAGACGTTTAGAGGTTATTATACTATTAATTTTTACTCTGCTAGTGGTTACTTCATTGGTAATTATTTATACTTCTTATACAAATTATGCTTTGATAGAGCATATTAGCGATAGTAAAGCATTAATGTATAAAGTTCTTATGTTTATCTCCTCTTTTATTCTTTTTATCTCTCTTTTGCTTATTTTTTTAAAACGAGATTACCTTTTTATAAAGAGAAATGATAGTACTAAAGGACTTAAAAATTTACTAGAAGAGATTAAATACAGTTCTAATTCTGTTAAAATAAATCAATTTAAAAAGATGCTAAAAGAGAAAAATCATTCTGAAATTTATGCTTTAATCTCAAATATTATTAATGAACTCCAACAGAGTAAAAAAATGGCAGATGAGGCTAATAAAACAAAGAGTCTCTTTTTGTCTAATGTTTCCCATGAAATTCGTACACCTATTAATGGTATTGTTGGTTTTACAAAAATTTTGTCATCTACTAAATTAGATAGTGAACAGAGGGAGTTTTTAACTACTATTCGTAAAAGTTCCGAAGATTTATTAGCTATTGTAGAAAATATTTTAGACGTTTCAAAAATTGAAAATGGTTCTATTGAAGTAGAGAATAGTTATTTTAATATTCTTGATGAGATTGAAAATCTTTCTGATATTTATGCTCTTGATGCTTCTAAGAAAGGAGTTGATTTTTCATTTTGGATTGACCCTAGTCTCTCTTGTGTATTGGTTGAAAGTGATTCTGAAAAAATTAAACAAGTTTTAATGAATCTTATCTCTAATGCTATTAAATTTACAAAACCAAATGGAGTAGTAGATGTATCTATTAAGAAAATAGAACAGAAAGAGAAGAGCCTTTTGGTAGAGTTTTTAGTAAGTGACACAGGTATAGGTATTAGCGAAGAGCAACAGACAAAAGTTTTTTATGCTTTTACACAAGCAGATAACTCTAATACACGTGCTTATGGTGGTATAGGATTAGGGTTAACTATCTCTAACGCATGGGCACAGATGTTAGGTGGACAGTTGCAACTTGAAAGTATAGAGGGGGAGGGTTCAACACTATCCTTTGTTTTAGAGTTGAATCAAAAAGATATTTTGATAGAAGATAAAATAGAACCTCTTAATATTGCAGTTTATACACCTCTTGATGCACAAAAGAAGATTTCAAACAGACACTTAAAAGGGTATCTTTCTGCATTAAAAACAGATTCTATTTATTATTTTAAAAATTTTGTAGAGTGTAAAGATGGTATGAGTAATAGTATTGATATTCTCTACTTGCATTATAATAAGATTAATAAAGAGGAGTTACAAAGAATTGTTGCACAATATAGTTCAAGTAGTCAAATTGTATTACTTACAAAATTAGATAATCGTTTTAAAATTTTAGATATTGCTCCTATTTTTTCACAAATTATTTATGAGCCTGTAACCTTTTCAAAAGTTAAAAAATCCCTAGAAATCTCTTCTAGAAATCGAAAAATTATCTCAAAGGAGAGTTCTGAAAAACTTTTTAATTTAAAAGCATTAGTAGTCGAGGATAACAAGGTAAATCAAAGGCTTATTGTTCATACTCTTAAGAGTATTGGTATAGAGTCAGATATAGCAGATGAAGGTGCAATCGCTGTAGAGATGTTCAAAAAAAAGCGTTATGATATAGTATTTATGGATATTCAAATGCCTGTTATGAATGGTGTTATTGCAACCAAAGAGATTTTAAAATATGAACAACTAGAGAAGTTAGACCATACTCCTATTATTGCTGTAACGACAAATAATCTAAAAGGAGACCGTGAACGCTATATTGATGTAGGAATGGATGAATATATCCCCAAACCTATATCTCCTCAGAAATTTATTAATGTTATCAAGCAATTTTATGGTACAGAGTCAATGCATAAACCCAAACACTCCCAAAGTAAAAATAGAACAATCTTGTTGTATAAAGAGAATCCAACCGAAGCTAAAATTATGGCAAGAATGTTATATGAATTAGGCTATAGCGTTGACCTTGCAAAAAATAGAATAGAGTGTTCTGAAATGTTAAGTGAAAACTCCTATCACGCTCTACTTTTAGATAGAAGCAATAATGATAGTTTAGATAGTATGTTAATGGATAGAATATATGAAAATAAGGTAGAGACTCTACTATTTACAGATGAAAATAGAAAAGAACTCTCTACTTCTGATTTAAACTCCTATATTCATCTAATTAATAAGTCTTCTGACTTTATTAATATTCAAGAGAAGTTAGAGAAGATAATGTAGTTATAGCTCCATTATCTCTTTCTCTTGTTTTGCTACAAACTCTCCTTGAATCTTAGCCATAGCAATATTAACTGTATCGATTTTTAAAATAATTTTATCAAAAAGCATCACATTATCGCCCCTTAAATTTACAGTAACCCCTTCTACTTCACACTCTAAAACAGCTTTTGCATTCTCTCCTACTTCTATAATATGAGCTTTAAACTCCTCTCCAATATGTTTTTCTGCCCAACGTGCTAGTTTTCTATCTCTAAAATCCCATTCGGCTTTGGTTGATTCACGTTCAAGTTCTGAAACTCTTTGACATAATGGTTCTATATTTCGTAATAAGTATTCATTTTGCTCTTTATCCTCTTTTAAATCTGCTTTTATAAGACGGTGCAAGATGAGGTCTGAATATCTTCTAATTGGAGATGTAAAGTGTGAGTAGTGGCTAAAGCCAAGCCCAAAGTGACCCTCGTTATTTGCCGAGTATACAGCTTGTTTTAGTGATTTAATAATCATAGAGTCAACTTCACTTGCAATTCCCATGCTCTCTGCCTCTTTTTGAATAGCACGAATTAGTGATGGCGAATCATCATACTCTTTTACAAATAGCCCAATAGATGCCAACTCTTCCAATAACTCCTCTATTTTACTTAGTTGTGGAGGGGTGTGTATTCTAAATATTCCATACTCAAAACGTTTAGCAGAGGCTTGGTTAGCTAAAAGCATACACTCTTCTATAAGTGAATGAGAGGGTGTTCCTGTCTCAATAGATGTAGCTTTTAGTTCATGCCCTGCATCAATAGTTAGTTTTATCTCTTCACTTCTAAAGTCAAAACCATGACCTAAACGTTTTTTTCTTAATCTTTGAGTAATTTTTTGTAGAGGAAGTAGATACCCTAAAATTCTTTTTTCATTAGAGGCTTCAATATATTTACCCTCACTATCAATAATTCTATCTATCTCATCATAGTTAAATCGGCGTTTAGAGTGGATAATTGCTTCAAAAAACTCCTCTTTTATTGGTAAAAGAGAATCTCTATCTAACTCTATTTTTGCCACAAAAGCCAAACGGTCAACATAAGGTTTTAGGGAACAGATATTTTCAGAAAGCTCTCGTGGTAACATAGGAAATGATTTATGAGGAAAATATGTAGTAAATCCACGCCGTTTTGCTTCGGTATCAATTGGCGAAAAGTAGTCAACATAGTGGCTAACATCAGCAATAGCTACATATAGTGTATATGTATCCATATCAAAATAGATTGCATCATCAAAATCTTTTGCAGTCACTGGGTCAATGGTACAGAAATCTAAATGGGTTAAATCCAAACGAGTAGGGTGTTCGGTTCTGTTTACCGATTGCTCCACCTCTTTTGCTTGAAGCAGACAATCCTCTTCAAAAATATCACTTTGACGTTTATAAAGAGCCAAAGATATTTTCTCATCCACTTTTGGGTCGCCTAGATGTCCAAAGACCTCTATAACTTCTTCTGTTTCGCTATCTACTTTTAGCACTGTTCCCATCTTAAAGGCTTTTAAATCCATCCCCTCCATTTTGGCATTGGTTGGAAGCCCTGTTTTTAAATCTAAAATTTCAAAAACATCAGATTCATTTCTATTGGTATAGACAATTTGATAAACATGAGCTTTTCTAATAACCAACATTACCTTTGCCGAGGCACGACCACGACGAGCAATAATACGCTTAACTACTACATCATCATGAGGGTTAGCATCTCCAAAATCTTGTGCTTCAACTAGCAAATCTTTTTGCTCTTTGGTTTGGGCTTCCACAAAGCCTTTCCCCTCTTTATTTACATATAGTTGACCCACACGATATAAAGATTTAAGTTTCCATAATCCATCTATCTCTTCAATTACCCCAAGCTGTTTAAGTGCTTGAAAGCTATTTTTATCTTCTTGTTCTAAATCGCTCTCTTTAAATCCATTAATAAGTTGTATTCCAAATGGAGACATTTTTTTCCTTTTTAATAATTTTATTATACAAGGGTGTTTTCTAATGCCAATGACTTAAGTAGTTAATATTGAAACTGTGTAGGGGCAATCCCTTGTGGTTGCCCTAATATTTGGGTAGCCACAAGGGCTACCCCTACAAATTCATAATATTAATTTATTGGTATTTTAAAATCTTAGCCACAGCTTCTGAACTGCCATGCCCTAAATACTCTTTTAACTCTTCTGCTTTTTCTTTAAAAATTCTTCTATCTGTGGTGTAATACTCTTTTAATAGGTTTTCTACTGTTACCTCTTCTTGAAGTAGTTCATTATGTAAAGTAGAGTTATTATAATTGGTCAAAATAATATTTGCTAATCCAACTTGAGTAATTCCCAAGAGTTTTGTACCTATAAAAAAGTCTATTTTTTTTGCAATATAGCTTAGAGTAAATGGTGTGCCTATTAGAGCTGATTCTAAAGTAGCTGTTCCTGAACAGATAAAGGCAAATTCAGATTTAGCTAATGCTGGGTGTGTCTCTTTTTCTATTTCAAACTCTGAAATATCTCCATAGAGATTTTTAATCTTCTCTTCTGAAAAGCTTTTTGGAATAATTAAAATTGCTCTTTTATCTGATAATCTTGCTCTAACCTCTTTAAATATAGGTAAAAGTTTAGATATTTCACTTTTTCTGCTACCAGGCATAAAGGCAATAGTATTGTTATTGCCTTTATATTGAATCTTTATCTCATCTAGTAGAGGATGACCTATATACTCTGCTTTAGAGCTATAGTAGTCAACTTCAAAAGGTAAAATTCCCAAGAGTCTATCACAATATTTTTCTAATTTAATGGCACGTCTTGGACGACTTGCCCATATTTGGGGTAGTATGTAATAGATGATTTCTTTATTAGGATAAGCTTTTTTTAGTTTTTTGGCTAATGGAAGGTTAAATCCAGAGGAGTCCATTAGCAAAATTTTATCAGAATCTTTTGCTAACTCTACCATTTGGTCAGCTACTTTAAAAAACCATCGAAGTTTTTTTATGGCATCAACAACACCCATAATTGCCATTTGGGAAATATCGTAAAGAGGAGAACCTAGGGATTTATCAAAAATACCCAAAAGTTCAATATTTTGGGTATTTTTTAAGACCTCTTTTAAATGAAGGTTAGAAGAGGGTTCAAGGGCAGAGACTAAAAGTTTGATTTTAGCCAAATTTTAAACCTGCAAAGAAACCAGCAATAGCTCCTGCACCTGTTGTAAGCTCCATATGAGAGAGTCTCTCTTTTAACATAGCAACAATATTTTGAAAAGAGCTTACACCAGAAGAGACACCATTTTGAATGGCATGGTCATCTACATGAAACATTCCTTGTGATTCTAATACAAAAAGCAGAACAAGACCAAGACCCAATATAAGTAAAAGAAATTTAAAGCTCTTTTTCAAAAAATAACCAATAGCTAAACCAATAACAAAACTAGTTCCCATATCTAAAAATGGAAAAGATGAGTCTCCTATATTACTAACTCCAGTACTTTGTGTTGCTGTTTCTCCATGAAATTGTCCTAGTTCATGAAATGATTCGTGTTCATTCATTGTTTTCCTTTTTATTTTTTTGTAAGTATAATTTAATGTTGTGTATTAATTGTTATCAATTAATGCTGAACATAAGTCAAAACGATTGTGCGTCATCAAGTGTATTTTTGGATGAAGTTTTATTATATCATCAAAAAGTGATTTTGAAATAGCAAATCCAACTTCTTGTTCTTTTTCTGTGCTATCCATTGCTGCTAAATTCATTTCGTCTATAATCTTTTTTGGTACGGTAATACCTGGAACTTTATCAGAGATAAAATTAGCAGTTTTTGCACGAACTACAGGAAATTGACCTAAAATAAGCTCTGCATCTTTTGCTGTTTCTCTTACACTTAGAGTTTTTGCCTCTTCAAAAAGCTCAATAAGCTCTTTTGCATTTTCTAAATCATAAACAGGCTGAGTAATAATAGCTCTTGAACCATAATCAAGTTTTTTAACCATTTTTTTCTGAATACGTCTCATATCTTTTGCATAAGAGTTAGCAACAGCAAAAGGATAGATAGGCTTTGGTTTTGGATTAAGCTCTTTATTTGAGTAATCAAAACCATTATTTAGTTTATAAATAATACTTAAAAGTAGGGTAGAGTCACGCTCTAATACCCCTTTGACTTCTGGTTGGTCGGAGTATTTAGCTGGGTCGCCTGTAAGTGCCAAGATACAGCGTAAATCAAAATCATTTGCACCTAAAAGTGTTGATTGGAGTGAGAGTTTATTCTTGTCTCTCATACTCATGGTTGCAATAACAGGTTTTTTAAAGGCTTGTTGAACTTGAATGGCAGATAGTACACCACACATTTTAAGTTTAGCCAAAGGGTTATCTGTAACTGAAAAACCTGCTACTTTTTCATGAAGTCTTAGCTCTTTTATCTTTTGGATAATAGGTTGAATAGATGCTCCATGAGGTGGAGTAATTTCTACAGTTATAAACGGTTTATCGTTATGGAGGGTTTTACAAAATTTTTCAAACATATATTATATTTTAATCCTAACAAGTAATTGGATATAATTCTACCAAATTTTAACATAGAGGTAGTATAGATAGATGAAATTAGCCGTATTTGACTTTGATTCAACACTAATGGATGGAGAAACTATTGATTTTTTTGCCAAAGAGCTTGGATTAGAAGAAAAAGTTGTAAATATTACAGAACGAGCAATGGCAGGAGAGTTAGATTTCTACTCTTCTTTAGTGGAACGAGTAGCTCTACTTAAAGGATTACCCTATGAAAAGGTAGAAGAGATTTGTAAAAATCTGCCTATGATGAATGGAGCTAAAGATGTGGTAGCTGGACTTAAAGAGCGTGGGTATACTGTGGTTTGTTTTTCTGGTGGTTTTAG
>FPHN01000278.1_pt1 | contig 20260 bp, 23 predicted proteins | sample 1057391 | NCBI WGS metagenome assembly FPHN01 (sample SAMEA4473311, study PRJEB15554) | hydrothermal vent metagenome | biome: marine basaltic hydrothermal vent biome; feature: marine hydrothermal vent; material: water | place: Pacific Ocean | collected 2011-06-14/2011-07-23 | depth 1155 m | reverse complement strand
TGGCTATGCAGGTAAAAAAGGTAAACTCTTTTGGGTATTGGTCACACTCTTTATACTAGCTATAATCTCTTTACCTCCAAGTCCTATGTTTTTTAGTGAACTCTACGGTTTCTCTGCCATGATAGATGCTTCAAAAAGTTCACATCATCTTCTTTTGATGTTAGGTGCTATATTTTTACTTCTAGTACTGCTCTCTATTATCTTTTATAAATTTATAGAGGTTTATCAATCTATGAAATATGAGGGGAAAGAGCATAAAAAAGAGGTCTATAGTGGCGAATTGGTAGCACTAATGATTTTTGCTATTGCATTATTAATATTGATGCTACCTTCTAGCTTAAGTTATCTTAGGAGCATATAAATGAGAAAAAAAGAAGAAAACATGAGATTAATAGCACGATATGCAAAAGATAAGGGTAAAAACTTTGAAATTGTGACCTGTTATGATAAAAAAATAGAGAGAGTACTTATCTTTAAAGAGAAGCCTGAAATTGAAACCATCTCCTATCAACATCCATCAGCCATTTGGTTTGAGCGAAAGATGCAAGATGATTTTGGTATTATAATTATTGATGCTTTCGATAGACGACCTCTGCTACATCATGAACGATTTCCAAAAAATATTCAACCAATGTGTAAAGATTTTAAAGAAAAAAGCTTAAAAGAAGAGCCATTTGAACCCTATGAGTATGAGACGATTAAAGGAGATAGTGTTTTTCAAGTAAGTGTCGGCCCTATTCATGCAGGTATTATTGAACCTGGGCATTTTCATTTCTCTCAGGCAGGAGAAGCTATGCTACATCTTGAAGTGCGTCATTTCTATAAATACCGTGCCATAGAGAAGATGCTTGAGGGTAAAACAGTTTTTGAAGCTAAAGCGATTATAGAGCGTATTAGTGGCAATGAGAGTGTCGCCTATCAGCACTGTTGGCGTGATATTGTATTAGAAGCAACGCATAGCAAACTTAATCTTAGAGCTAAAAAGTATCATGCTCTACTACTTGAAATAGAGAGAATAATTCATCATCTTACCGATATTGGTTTTATCCCCAATGATGCAGGTTTTGGCTCGGCTCTTGCTTTTGCCTCTAAACTTTCCGAAGATGCAAGACGCATAATGCAAGAGATTACAGGACATCGTTTTGGATTTGGTGCAATAGATTTTAAAGAACAGCATATAGATGTAGCAAAAGTAAAGCTTTGGCTAGAGCAATTAAGCAAAGATATAAACTACTTTGAGTCATGGATTATGGATATTCCCTCTTTATGGGATAGATTTGACACCACAGGCAGACTTAGCCCTAAAGAAGCCCAAAAATATGATACCGTCGGTGTAGTAGCAAAAGCATCAACCCTTGCCATAGATAGACGGCTTGATGATGAGTTTTATATTAAACATGGCTTTAAAGTGGTATTAGAAAAGAGTGGAGATGTATCAGCACGATTTAAAGTTCGTATAAAAGAGATACAAAATAGTATTACTATGATAGAACAACTTCTTATAGAGAAGATACCTGCTATGGAACTTAACAATATAGAAGATGGCGAATATATGGCATTTTGTGAAAGTTCTATTGGAGAGTTATTTATGGCAATAGATATAAAAGAGGGGCTTATAGAGAGATTTTTTGCAAGAAACCCTAGTTTTGTGAATTGGCAAGGAGTGCATTTGATGATGCGTCGTGATATTATAGCCGATTTCCCTCTTATCAATAAAAGTTGTGATTTAAGTTATGCAGGAAACGATTTATAGGAGATGATTTATGATTAAATTTTGGAAAAGAAGAGTCAAACTAGGAAAACTTACCGAAAACCTAGAGCTTGAAGATGAGATAAAAAGCATAGAAAAAGAGATAAAAGAGCAAGTAAATAAAAAATTTGCAGGTTCACTAGCCATTAGAATGCTAGACAGTGGCAGTTGTAATGCTTGTGAAGCAGAGTGTAATGCACTCTCTAACCCCTATTATAATTTGGAACGATTAGGTATCTATTTTGTGGCTAGTCCACGCCATGCCGATGTTATGCTTTTAAGTGGTGTTATGACATTCAATATGAACCCACACGTATTAGAAACCTACGAGCAAATACCCTCTCCAAAATGGGTTATTAGTTTAGGAGATTGCCCTGTAATGAAAGCACCATTTGAAAAAACCTTTGCCATAACAGCCCCAGTAGAACAACATCTACCCATAGCTTACCACATAGCAGGATGTCCACCAACACCACTTGATATTATGCAGGGGTTTTTGGGGTTTTTGAGGGGGATATAGGGCAATGCTAATGAAAAGAGGAAACGGATGCAAAGCCTTCCGATTCCTTATTTAAAGAATAATGTCTAAAAAATTATTTTGTATCTGTAGAGGTACAATTACTCTCTTCTGTAAGTGTATTTAAATTAGCAAATCCACAACCCTCTTCATCAACAGCATCAAAAGTAGAGTTGATACTAACACTATCTTCTATTACAACGCCACTATCTACATTATTATCTTTTTTTGAAGATTTGTAAGATTTAATAATATCTTTATCTCCATTAATAATTTTAATCTTTTTACCCTCTTTTGTAATTAAAATAGGGATTGTTTTAAAGTTCAAGAATGTAGCAAATTGTCGTGCTTCTATACTTTTTATATCTATTTTACTATATTCTATATAGTTATCTTTCAGATAGGCTTTTACTTTTTTACAATGTGGGCAAGATGGTGATTGTATTAAATAGTTACCATCTTTAATAATATAAGGTTGTGACTTTGGAATTGCTAAAAAGCTTAGTGCCATAAGAACAGAGACAACACCCATAAATGCAACGATAAAGTGTCTAAATGAAGCTGTAATCATAATAAGAACAAGGAAAGTATAAACACCCATACAGAATTTACACATCTCTGGCGATGCAAAGTATTGATAGCCAAGCATAATGGTTTCAAAAAGTAGAGCAGAACCAACTACTATATAAAAAAAGTTTTTATGAATTACTTTTTTATAAACTAGTATACCAGTAATAAGAATACCAATAGCAGCTAACAAACCAATAAAGTTAAGGTAGATACTATCAAAATTTAGAAGACCATCTGCTAGTTTACAGCCTGTTGATTCACAAAGGCTAGAGTGGTTTAGTTTTAGGTATGTATCTATTGTAAGATAGAGAACAAATAGAATAGGTAGAATGATGAATGACAATTTTTTCAAAAATAACTCCTTAAGTGATTTTATAAAAATACTAGCATATTTATAGTTAAAAGTAGAGAAAAATTCCTCTTAATTAAATTAAAATTAATATATTTAAATCTTTAAAATAGAATTAAAACTGTTTTGGGTATAATCTCAAACTTTTTAAAAGAAGGAATCTTTAGTGATTTCCTTAAGAATAATTAATGAAGGGTTTGCAATGTACGCAATCATTAAAGCAAGTGGTCAACAATTCAAAGTTAAAGAGGGAGATATTATCTGCTTTGACAAAATGAATCTTGAACCAAAAGCATCAGTAGAATTCAAAGAAGTTCTAGCATTGGATAATGGAGAATTAACAGTAGGTACACCTTTCGTAGAGGGTTCTGTGGTTAAAGGTGAGGTAATTAACGAAGGTCGTGATAAAAAAGTTATTATCTATAAAAAAAGAAGAAGAAAAGATTCAAAACTTAAAAGAGGTTTCAGAAGAGACTTTACTAGAGTTAGAATTACAAGCATAGCGTAAGCTTTAGTGAGAAGAATTGGATAGGAGCATTGCTTCTGTTCAAGAAGATTATTTTATAAGAAGAAGGAGCATTATATGGCACACAAAAAAGGTCAAGGGTCAACTCAAAATAACCGTGATTCAGCTGGTCGTCGTTTAGGCGTTAAAAAATATGGTAGTGAAGCAGTTATTCCTGGTAATATCATTATTAGACAAAGAGGAACTAAAGTTCATCCAGGTACAGGTGTGGGTATGGGTAAAGACCATACTATTTATGCACTTATTGAAGGTGTTGTTAAATTTGACAACGTTTCTAGAGGTAAAAAAAGAGTTTCTGTAGTACCTGCATAATTTTATATTTTCCCCTCTGATGAGCTATTTTCGCTCATCATCTTTTTTCGTATTTTCCACTATTTTTATTAAAAAGTCTGATATAATCTTTTTATGAATGCATTAAAACTATCTCTTATTTTTATTATTCTTTTGCTTTTACCTATATTATATATATTATTAGACCGTAATAATCATATTAAATCTATTAAAATTGCTGTTAGTGATAAAAGTTCTGCTTATTATAAAGATGCATTAAAGTATAAAGAAGAATTAAAAAAAGAGGGTATTACACTTGAACTTGTTTGCACAAAGGGGTCAGTAGAATCCCAAGAAAAATTACTTAAGTCTGAAGTCGATTTTGCTTTTATTAAAGCTGGAACTGAAAAAGAAAAACTTTTAGCCTTGGCTAATGTTGCTTATGAACCAATTTGGATTTTTTATAATAATCAAAAAATTAGTGATTTAAAAAGTTTAAAAGGTAAAAGAATAGCTATATCTATAAAAGGTTCTGGTATTCGACCTATTGCACGAGAGCTATTAAATTTGGTGGGTATTAATAACTTTAATAGTAAACTATATTTCTTTTCTAATAAAGAGGCACTTAAGGCATTGGAATCTTATAAAATAGATGCTATGTTTTATATTTCAGCTCCTAACTCTTCAATACTTAATGAATTAATGTTGATTCCAAATATTCATCTAATGGATTTTAAAGAGGCAAACTCTTATAGACAATTTTTTATTCAGAAGCATAAATATGTTCATGTGGTTAAATTATACTCTCATGGTTTTAATATGAGAAGAGAAATTCCAAAAACAACACACACTCTTTTAGCTACAACGGCTATGTTAGTAACATATAAAAGTTCAGATGAGATAGTCAGATTAATGTTAAAAGTAGCACAAAGAATTCATCAACATATGGGACTTTTTTATGACGAGAATACTTTTCCTAATGCATCTATGTTAACTCTTAAACAACATAAGGCATCTAAGTACTATTTTAGAAAAAAATCAAACTATTATGAAGAAAATTACTCTTTTTGGACAGCTCAAACATTAACGAAAATTCAAAATATAGTTTTAAAATATATTCTTCCTCTTGTTACAATATTTGGTTTTTTTATTGAGGTAATTATTCCTGCTTATCATCTTTATACAAGACGTAAATTAAATAGTTGGTATGAAACTATTAATCAAATTGATACAAATATAGAAAATTTAAATCTACATGATTTAAATGGACAAAGGTTACGTTTACAAAGCTTGTTATCTGAAATTAGAGCTACAGATGATATTCCTGCTGAACATATGGAAATTTTTTATACAATTCAGAATCAAATTGTTAATATATTGGATGATATAGATAAGCGTATTGAGTTTTTAACTTCTCGTTAAGTACCTAACATCAAGCCCACACCAACTTTTAGATATAATTCGACAATTATTACAGAGGCAATATTTTAGTTGCTTCTAGCAAGGAAGTAAATGTTTGTAGATAGTGTAGATTTAATGGTAAGTTCTGGTAAAGGTGGGGCAGGTTGTGTCTCGTTTTGGACTGAAAAATTTGTAATAAAAGGTGGACCAGATGGTGGAGATGGTGGAAAAGGTGGAAATATCTATTTTGTTGTAGATAATAATACCGATACACTATCAGCATTAAGAGGTCGTAATCATATAAAAGCAGAAAATGGTCGCCCTGGAGAGGGGCGTAAACGTTATGGTCGTAAAGGAAAAAGTATTGATATTGTTGTTCCTCCAGGGACACAAATTATTGATACCTTAACAAATGAAGTTATTTTTGATTTATTAGAAGAGGGGGAAAGAGTTCTCTTTTTAGAAGGTGGAAAGGGTGGACTTGGAAATATGCACTTTAAAAGTGCTTCTAATCAAAGACCAACATATGCACAACCAGGGTTACCAGGAGTAACAAAAGAGATTCGTTTAGAGATGAAACTTATTGCAGATGTTGGTTTAGTTGGTTACCCTAGTGTTGGAAAATCTACACTAATCTCATCACTTTCAAATTCTCGTCCTAAAGTAGCAGAGTATGAATTTACAACCCTTGTTCCTAATTTAGGAGTAGTAAATGTGGGAGAGTATGACTCATTCATGATGGCAGATATTCCTGGAATTATTGAAGGAGCATCAGATGGTCGTGGGCTTGGACTTGAATTTTTAAAACATATTGAGCGAACAAAAACACTTCTAATTTTAGTAGATATATCTAACTATAGAGAGATGCAGTATCAATATGAAACACTATTGTTAGAGTTAGAACGATATTCAACTCAACTAGCCAAAAGACACTTTGCTGTAGCCATTACAAAATGTGACTCTTTACCAGAAGATGATGTAAATATCTTAACACAAAAATTTATAGAAGATATAGGTTTAAATGTAAATAGTACGCTTAATAAATATAAAGTAAATTCAAAGTATCTATCTTATGGTTTCAAAGAAGATTTTGGAATAGAACTTCCTAGAGATAATCCTCTTTTTATATTGCCTATTTCATCAGTTTCACAGCTAAATATAGACCCTTTACGTTTTGCACTTAAAAGTTTTATTGTTTCTGTAAATGAAGAAGAAAAGAGGACTAATGGCTAAAAGACGTATTGTTATTAAAGTTGGTTCACATGTTTTAACCGAAAATGGAATGGTAGCTAAAGAACGGATGCGAGACTTGGTCGAGCTTATAGCTATGATTATGTCAAAAGAACAAGAGGTTATTTTGGTTAGTTCAGGTGCTGTTTCTGCTGGTTACACTGTTTTACCTTTAGATAGAAAAAATATAGGTAATAAACAGGCAATGGCAGCTATTGGGCAACCACTTCTACTTAAAATGTATCAAGAAAAATTTGCAAAATATAAAATTTTATGTTCACAAGTTCTTCTAAGTGCTGCTGATTTAGATTCTAAAAAACGAACGCATTTGGCACAAGTGGCTATTGATAATTTACTTATTAATAAGGTTGTTCCTATTATTAATGAGAATGATGTTATAGCTACAGAAGAGCTAGAGTTTGGGGATAATGACCAACTATCTGCTTATGTAGCAGAGAATTTTAATGCTGAACTTTTAGTTATTCTTTCAGATATTGATGCTCTGTATGATAAAAATCCAAGAGAGTTTGATGATGCTGTTGTTAGGAAAAAGGTATCGGTTATTTTGCAAGAAGAGCTTAATGCTCCAACTACTGCAAATAACGAATTTGCAACAGGTGGAATTGTTACCAAATTAAAGGCTGCTCATTTTTTATTAAATAATGGTAAAAAAATGTTCTTAGCTACAGGATTTGGATTAGAAGATGTACGAAGTTTTTTACTTGATGGTGTTCAAAAAGGTGGGACGCTTTTTTCTAAGTGAATATTATATTTTCTTTCGTTCCCATGCTTTGTGCAATGCCAATGAATTAAGAAGTGGAATTTTTGATTTATGACATATTGGTGCGATAGCAATCGCACCCTACTCATTGGTATTTATGCTTTGTGTGGTAACGAGGAGATAGAATTTCAATTATTAAACATAAAAAAGAGGAAAAAATGATAAAAATAGTCTACATGGGTACTCCCCACTATGCAAAAGAGATTTTACAAACGCTTATAGATGATGAAAAAATAGAGATTCCTTTGGTTTTAACACAACCAGATAGAAAAGCAGGACGAAAGAATCAGTTAAAAGCTCCTGATGTAAAACTGTTAGCACTAGAGCATAATCTTGAAATATTACAACCTACAAAACTATCAGAAGAGGGAATTTATGAAGCAATAGTCAATGCTAAACCAGATTTTATTGTTGTCGCTGCTTTTGGTCAACTATTGCCTAAATCTATTTTAGATATTGCTCCTTGTATTAATTTACATGCGTCACTTTTACCTCAATATCGTGGTGCAAGTCCTGTTCAACAGTCACTTTTAAATGCTGATAAATTTACAGGAGTTACAGCAATGCTTATGGAAGAGGGGCTTGATTCTGGTCCTATTTTGGGCTATAGATATTTTAAAATTCCCCAAACTATGATTCTTCCTGAATTGATGAATCGTTTAAGTGAAGATGCTTGTGATTTAACTACAGAGGTTTTGCATCGGTTTGATACGATTTTGCCAATAGAACAAGTACGAGCAGAGGCTACGCATTGTAAAAAAATTAAGAAATCTGATGGTCTTGTTAACTTATGTGATGTTAAAGAACTCTATCAAAAGTATAAATCTTATGCTGGATGGCCGGGTATTTTTGTTGAAGGTGGAATTAAAATTTCAGATATTACTCTTTCTGATGAAGAGAAAAATGAGATGAATGGAGAGATTTTAGCAATGTATGAAAAAGCTGTGCTTGTCTCTGGATGTAATGGTTCAATTGAGATTGGAACAATTCAAGTACCTTCTAAAAAAGCAGTTACTGCAAAATCTTATTGTCTAGGAAAAGGGTTAAAAGTTGGAGATTCTTTGTTTTAATGAGTTGGAATCAACTCAAATATATCTTATAGAAAAAATAAAAAATAAAACTTATTTTGCTCCTTTAGCTATTATGGCAAAAGAGCAGACAAAAGGGGTAGGGAGCAGAGATAATTCATGGGAAGGAGGCAAAGGAAACCTGTTTTTTTCTGTGGCGATTAGGTTAGAAGATTTACCTAAAGACTTACCTTTAAACTCGGCTTCTATCTATTTTTCCTTTATAATGAAACAAGTTTTATTAAAATATACTGATGACATTTGGTTAAAATGGCCTAACGATTTATACCATAATAATAGTAAAATTGCTGGTACTATAACAAAAAAAAATGACAATATTTTATTTTGTGGAATGGGCATAAATTTACAAAAAAACTCAAATAGCTTTGAAGCACTAAATATAGACATTGAGCCACTATTTTTATTAAAAAAATATCTTTGTGAATTAGAAGAGTATCCTTCTTGGAAGCAAATTTTTAGTCAATATAGGATAGAATTCGACAGAAGCAAGGAGTTTTTTACACATATAAATAACAAATATAAATCCCTTGAAAATGCGATTCTATCGGAAGATGGTTCCCTAATAATAGATAATAAGAGAGTATATAGTATAAGATGAGCGAAGTAATTACAATAGCAAATCAAAAAGGTGGTGTAGGGAAAACAACAACAGCTGTTAATCTCTCTGCAGCCTTAGCACAAAATGGTAAAAAAGTCCTTCTAATTGATGTAGACCCACAGACAAATGCGACAACAAGTTTGGGGTTTAATCGTAATGATTATGAGTATAATATCTATCATGTTTTGGTCGGTATTAAAACAATGTCAGAAGTTATTCTGACATCTAATTTTAAAAATCTTGATTTAATTCCTGCAAATATTGGTTTGGTTGGAATAGAGAAAGAGTTTTACGATTCTGATAAAAAAAATCGTGAATTATTGTTAAAAAAAGCAATTAAACCGATGAAAAAAAAGTATGATTTTATAATTATTGATTCTCCTCCTGCATTGGGACCTATAACCATTAATGCTTTAGGTGCAGCAGATTCTGTAATTATTCCAATTCAGTGTGAATATTTTGCACTAGAAGGTTTGGCACAACTTTTAAATACTATTAATTTGCTTAAAAAATCTATTAATCCAAAATTAATAATTAAAGGTTTTTTACCAACAATGTTTTCTGTTCAGAATAATCTTTCAAAACAGGTTCTTGAAGATTTATCTCATCATTTTAAAAAAAATCTATTTTTAGACAAGAAAAAAGAGTTTATTATTGTACCTAGAAATATTAAAGTAGCAGAGAGTCCAAGTTATGGAAAACCTGTAATGGAGTATGCACAGAAATCTAAAGGTGCAGTAGCTTATAATAATTTGGCAAAGTGTATTTTAAAAGGATAAAAGATGGCATTAGGTAGAGGTTTAGGTGCTATTTTAGAAGAGGTAAGTCAAGCATATGATAACGAGGTTGGTGAAATTCAAATTACTCCACCAGACCAAATACGATATATTGATGTTGACGAGATTACCCCTAACCCATATCAACCACGTAAACACTTTGAACAAGATGCTCTTTTAGAGCTAAGTGAATCTATTTTACATCATGGATTATTGCAACCTATTGTTGTTATTGAAAAAGATGATGGCTACCTACTTGTAGCAGGAGAACGGCGTTTAAGAGCACATAAGTTAGCAGGTTTAGAGACTATTAAAGCTGTTATTGCTGATGTGGATATTGATGAAGCAAAATTACGTGAATTAGCACTGCTTGAAAATATTCAACGAGAAAACTTAAATGCAATGGAGTTAGCACACTCTTATGATGAACTGCTTAAAGTCTATAATATTACTCATGATGAACTTTCTACTGTAGTGCATAAAAGTCGCTCACAAATTACAAATACTTTACGTCTATTGGCTCTTTCAAATTATGTACAAAAACGATTAACCGATGGGACTATCTCCCAAGGACATGCAAAAATTTTGGTAGGTTTTAAAGAAGATGAGCAGAAGATTCTACTTGACACTATTATTAGTCGAAAATTATCAGTTCGACAAACTGAACTTTTGGCTAAAAATAAAAGACAGAGTTTAAAAGTTGTTAATAAGAAAGAGAAAGAGTCTAATTTTCTTAATTCTTATAAGAAGAATATAAGCGATAGACTTCCTTTTGCTTTTAAATTAAAAAATAACTCTATAGAGATAAACTTTAAAGATAAGCAAGAAATAGAGAATTTTTTACAGATATTAGAAAAATAGACAAACTGTAACCCTTGGGTTTCTCTTTGCTACTTATTTACCCAATGCCTTTTTAAAATTCTTCTGATGCCCATGATATAACCATATATTAATCGAATCATTACATTTTCCAAGTTATAATACGCCAAAATTTTTTGGAGGAGTTTGAATGCTTGACTTGAATCCCGGTTTGATGTTGTTCGTTCTTGTTATTTTCTTCTCTCTACTTTTTTTGTTAAATCAGATGCTGTTTCAGCCCTTACTTAAATTTATGGATGACAGAGATGCAAGTATTGCAAAAGATTTACAAAATGCAGAAGAGATGGCAGATAATAGCGATGGACTTAATGCAAAAGCTGAAGCACTATTAGCTAATGCTAGAACAAAAGCTAATGCAATCAGAGAAAAAGCTACTGCTGAAGCAAAAGCTTTAGCAGAGAGTAAAATAGAAAGTAAAGTGAAAGAGCTTAACACTGCTCATCAGATATTTTTATCTGAATTATCTTTAGAACAAGAGGCATTAAAGAACTCACTTACTTCCCAGTTACCTACTTTTAAAAAGAGTTTACAAACTAAACTCGGTAACTTATAGGAGGAGCATGAATGAATATTAAAAATATAGCTCTAATTTCAGCTGTTATTGCTGTACCATCATTGGTATTGGCATCGGGTGGAGAGCATCACAGTGTAACTATGTTAGAGTCTGACTTTAAATACAGAGTTTTAAACTTTCTTATTTTTGCTGGACTTGTATACTATCTTGTTGCAAATCCTATCAAAGCTTTTTTTGTAGGAAGAAGAGAAGATATTGCTAATCAATTAGCAGAAATAGAAGAGAAGTTAAAAGCTTCTAAAAATGAACGTGCTTTAGCAGAGGAGAATTTAGTAAAAGCTTCTAAAAAAGCTGAAGAGATTATTTCTGATGCAGGAAAAGAGGCAAAGTTATTAGCATCTGCTATTGCAGAAAAAAATGAGAACTCTTTAGCTCTTTTAGAGAAACAAGCTAAGGAGAAGCAAGAAGTAGAAGTTAAAAAAGCTACAAAAGCAACTATCAATGCTGTTTTAAATAGTGGTTTTGATAACTCTGATATTAATGTTGATGAAGCTAAAGTAGTTTCTCTTATCTCTAAAAAGGTGGCGTAATATGGAAGAGTTAATTGCTAACAGATATGTTAATGCTTTAGTTGATATTACTTCTTCAGAGCAAAGAGCCGAATTTTCAACTCTACTCTCTAGTATAGCTAAGCTATTTGATGATGCTAAAGTTTCAGAGAGTTTAACTTCTCCTCTGATTAAAGCAGATACGAAAACAGCTTTTGTACTTGATGGTTTAGGTAAAGATTGTGATATTAAATTACAAAACTTTATTAAAATTATTGGAGAGAATGGTCGTTTAGATTTATTACCTGTAATAGCTAGAAAGTTACATCAAGCTATCCAAAAAGAGAGTAATGAGTATGAAGGTGTTGTACTTAGTTCAAACACATTAAAAGATTCAGAAATTGCTGAACTTGAAACTTCATTAAAAACATACACAGGTTCAAATATTAAATTGATTCAAGAGCAATCAGACCTTGATGGAATTAAAGTTTCAGTTGATGATTTGGGTATAGAGGTAAACTTCTCTAAACAGAGAGTTAAAGAACAGTTAATTGATTTCATAACGAAATCACTATAAATAAAAACGGAAGGAGTTGCAGTGGCAAACAAGTTACAAGCAGACGAAATTAGCTCGATAATCAAAGAGAGAATTGAGAATTTTGAAGTAGATGTAGATATCAACGAAGTTGGTAAGGTAGTAGGTGTTGCAGATGGAATTACATCTGTTTATGGTCTTAACAACGTTATGGCAGGAGAGGTTGTAGAGTTCGAAACAGGTGTTTTGGGAATGGTTCTTAACCTTGAAGAGGCTAGTGTTGGAATTGTTGTTCTTGGCTCAATGGCAGGAATTAGAGAAGGTATGAGCGTTAAAAGAACAGGAGAACTTCTTAAAATGCCAGTTGGAGATGCAATGCTTGGTCGTGTTGTTAATCCACTTGGAGAGCCAATTGATGGTAAAGGTCCAATTGAGACTACAGAAAGTAGACTTCTTGAAGATAAAGCTCCTGGAATTATGGCTAGAAAGTCAGTTCATGAGCCTCTTCAAACAGGAATTAAAGCTATTGATGCACTTGTACCAGTTGGTAGAGGTCAAAGAGAGCTTATTATTGGAGATAGACAAACAGGTAAAACAACTTTAGCGATTGATACAATTATCAATCAAAAAGGTCAAGATGTTACTTGTATTTATGTTGCAATTGGTCAAAAACAATCAACAATCGCAACTATTGTTAAAAAATTAGAAGAAGCAGGAGCTATGGAGTATACAATTATTGTTGCTGCTTCAGCTGCTGACTCTTCTGCATTCCAGTTCCTTGCTCCTTATGCAGGTGTTACATTGGCTGAGTACTATATGAACTCTAGTAGACATGCAGTTATTTTCTATGATGATTTAACTAAACATGCTGTTGCTTACCGTGAAATGTCACTTATTTTAAGAAGACCTCCAGGTAGAGAAGCTTACCCAGGGGATGTATTTTATCTTCACTCAAGACTTCTTGAAAGAGCAGCAAAACTCTCTGATGAGAATGGTGCAGGTTCTATTACAGCATTCCCAATTATTGAAACACAAGCAGGAGATGTTGCAGCGTACATTCCAACAAACGTAATTTCAATTACTGATGGACAGATTTTCCTTGAAACAGATTTATTTAACTCGGGTGTTAGACCAGCTATTAACGTTGGACTTTCAGTATCAAGAGTTGGTGGTTCTGCACAGATTAAAGCTACTAAGCAAGTTGCTGGTACTCTAAGACTTGACCTTGCATCTTTCCGTGAGCTTCAAGCATTTGCACAGTTTGCATCTGACCTTGATGAGCATAGTAGAAATCAACTTGAACGTGGTGCAAGAATGGTTGAGGTACTTAAACAAGGGCCATACTCTCCAATTGCTATTGAAAAACAAGTTGTTATGATTTTTGCAGGAACAAATGGTTATCTTGATGATATTCCAGTAGGTTCTGTAACTAAATTTGAAGCTGAGTTATATCCATTTATGGAAGCTAAATATGCTAATATTATTAATAGCATTAAAGAGAATAAAAAAATCACTGATGAAAATGAAGCTGATTTAAGAAACGCATTGGAAGATTTCAAAGAATCTTTCTCAGCATAAGGCTAAACCATGGCTAACTTAAAAGATATAAAACGTCAAATTGCCAGTGTTAAAGGTACGCAAAAAACCACACGTGCGATGAAACTTGTTTCATCGGCTAAACTTAAAAGAGCAGAAGAGGTTGCACAACGCTCTAAAGTTTACGCTAAAAAGTTGACAGAACTGTTAACTGAAATTGCACAAAGGATGCAAGAGCATAATTCTGATGGGATTAATAATATTTTCATGAAAGAGAATAAAAATCCTAAAAAAGTAGATATTGTTTTTGTAACATCTGATAAAGGGCTTTGTGGTGGATTTAACCATCAAACTATTAAGCGTACATCTCAACTAATAGAAGAGTTTAAAAGTTCTGATATTGAGGTTCGTTTGAGTGGTGTTGGTAAAAAAGGTATTGCATTCTTTAAATATAATAAAGTTGAGATGCTCAATCAAATTTCTGATTTGAGTTCAAAACCAAATTATGAAGATTCAACAGCATTAATATCTTCTTTGATAGAAGACTATGTAGAGGGAAGAACTGATAAAATTATTCTTGTCCATAATGGATATGTAAGTATGATTGCTCAGAGAGTTTATACTCAACAGCTTCTTCCAATAGATGTTTCTACACTTAAATTGACAAAGAGTGTTTCAATGTCAGAGATGGATATTGAGCCAGATGATGATGATACTTTATTGGATGCATTGGTGCAAAAATATGTTGAATTCTCAATGTACTACGCACTACTTGATTCGTTAGCAGCAGAACATTCAGCACGTATGCAAGCAATGGACGCAGCAACAAACAATGCAGGTGATATGGTTAAGAAGCTTAGTGTTAAATATAACAAAGCTAGACAAGAAGCGATTACAACTGAACTCATTGAGATTATCAGTGGTATGGAATCGTTGAAATAATAAGGAGAAATATATAATGACAGGTAAAGTAGTACAGGTACTAGGTCCAGTTGTTGACGTTGATTTTACGGATTACCTTCCAGCAATTAACGAAGCATTGGAAACAAAGATTGGTGAACAGAGATTAGTTTTAGAAGTTGCAGCACAACTTGGTGATAACCGTGTAAGAACAATTGCAATGGATATGAGTGAAGGTCTTGTAAGAGGTCAAGAGGTTAAAGCAACTGGAGATGCTATTAAAGTTCCTGTTGGAGAAGAGGTTCTTGGAAGAATTTTTAATGTTATTGGAGATACAGTAGATGATGCTGGTGATTTCTCTGCTAAAGAGTATCGTTCAATTCATAGAGACCCACCACCATTTGAAGAGCAAAGTACAAAAACAGAAGTTTTTGAAACAGGTATTAAAGTAGTTGATTTACTTGCTCCATATAACAAAGGTGGGAAAGTAGGACTATTTGGTGGTGCTGGTGTTGGTAAAACGGTAATTATTATGGAGCTTATTAATAACGTTGCTCTTAAACATAGTGGTTACTCTGTATTTGCTGGTGTTGGAGAGAGAACACGTGAAGGTAACGACCTCTACTTTGAGATGAAAGAGTCCAACGTATTGGACAAAGTTGCACTATGTTATGGTCAAATGAGTGAGCCTCCAGGAGCAAGAAACAGAATTGCATTAACTGGTCTTACAATGGCTGAGTACTTTAGAGATGAGATGGGTCTTGATGTTCTTATGTTTATTGATAATATCTTTAGATTTGCACAATCAGGTTCTGAGATGTCAGCTCTTCTTGGTCGTATTCCATCAGCTGTTGGTTACCAACCAACACTAGCATCTGAAATGGGTAAACTTCAAGAGAGAATTACATCAACAACAAAAGGTTCAATTACTTCTGTTCAAGCAGTATATGTTCCTGCCGATGACTTAACTGACCCTGCTCCTGCGTCTGTATTTGCTCACTTGGATGCAACAACAGTACTTAACCGTTCTATTGCAGAAAAAGGTATCTACCCAGCAGTTGACCCACTTGATTCAACTTCAAGAATGCTTGACCCAAATATTGTTGGAGAAGAGCATTATCAAATTGCACGTGGTGTACAGACTATTCTTCAAAAGTATAAAGACCTTCAAGATATTATTGCAATTCTTGGTATGGATGAGCTTTCTGAAGAAGATAAGAAAACTGTTGAAAGAGCAAGAAAGATTGAAAAATACCTCTCTCAACCTTTCCATGTTGCTGAAGTATTTACAGGAAGTCCAGGTGTATATGTTGAACTTGCTGATACTCTTGCAGGATTTAAAGGTCTTATTGAAGGTAAATACGATGATATGAATGAAGCAGCATTCTACATGGTAGGAAATATGGACGAAGCTATTGCTAAGAATGAGAAAATTCAAGCAAAAAATAAATAAGCCCAAGGAGTTTAATTATGGAACTCATGAAACTTGAGATAATAACACCTAATGGTGTTATTTTCGATGATGAAGTAAAACAACTTACCGTACCAGGTAGTGAGGGTGAATTTGGTATTTTAGCTAGACACGCTGCTGTTGTTTCTCTTTTGGATACAGGTGTAATTACTATTGAACGTAAAGATAACAGCGAGATATCTGTAGCAATTAATGGTGGTTATATAAAAGTTGAAGAAGAGAAAACTCTTTGTATGGTTGATGGTGCAGTAGCACTTTCAGGAGATGATACAAATCTTGCTAAAGCTATTGCTGAAGCAAAAGAGCTTATTGAAAAAGCTCAATCACGAAGTACAACTATTGCTGCAGCAATTAGTAAAGTTGAACAAATTCATAAAAAATAAAATTCTTTTTTCTTCTTTTTAGTCGGGTAAACCCGACTGAAAAATACCCCTAATAAGCCCATAAATAGTTCAAATATGCTACTATATTTTTAATTTAAAAAAAGGCAATAAATATGGGATTATTTGATAGTCTATTTGCATATTTAGATAAAAGTTCGGCTATTACTATTTTTGTTTTACTACTCTTATCTATCTATCTCTTCTTTGTATTGTGGATTTATATCTATCGTTATTTCTCTTTAAAAAGTAAAATTATTATCGAAGAGAAGTCTTTAAGAAAACTCTATATGGGACGTGCTAAGAGTGTTGATTCAAAATCACTTCTTTATCCTTATCTTTCAAAAGTATTAATTCCAAATTCTGCTATATTTTCTGTAGGTAAAAATGAAGCTATAAAGTCAGCAACTTCAGGTTTAACAGCACTTTCAATTATTGCTTCAACTTCTCCCTTTATTGGTCTGTTTGGTACAGTTGTTGCTATTTTAGAGACCTTTTCTAAACTTGGAACACAAAGTGGTACTTCTATTGCCATTGTAGCTCCTGCTATTTCAGAGGCTTTAGTTGCAACAGCTGCAGGAATTGCTGTGGCTACTTTTGCATATAGTTTTCATTTGATTCTAAAACGAAAAGCCTATGAACTTAATGTTTTACTTGATAGTCAAGCAGAATTAATTCTCTCTCAAAGGGTATAATATGTATGAGTGGGATGAAGCTCCTGATTTAAATATTACACCACTCATTGATGTTATGTTGGTGCTTATGGCTATTTTTATGATTACTATTCCTGTTATGCACTATGAAGAGAAGATTAATTTGCCTGATGGTTCTAAAAAATCAGCTGTTTCTGACTCTAAAGCATTAACCGTTCGTATAACAAAAGATTTAACAATACATTATAAAGATGAGACCTTTACATTAGACTCTTTTCCTGATGCATTTAGATTAAAAACAGGAGATATTGATAAAAAACAAGTGGTTTTTATTAATGCAGATAAAGAGATTTCATACGAACATGTTATTTTTTTACTAAAAGTGGTTAAGCAGAGTGGATTTACTAAAGTTTCACTACTTACTCAGTAAAGGGTAGTAAAAAATGAATAAATGGAAACTATTTTCTGGCTTTGTAGCTTTGGCTATCTACTTAGGGCTTATTTTCTTGGTTCTCTATTTTTACAATATTCATAAAACCAAAGCCAAAAATTATGTAGAAAAAAATTCAAATAGAGTAACTGTTACTCTTGTAAATTCAGATAAAACCGTTTTTAATAAAAGTTCAAAGGTCTCTACACCACACAAGCCTAAACCTGTTATTGTTCCCCCTGTTCATATAAAACGACCAAAACATATTGTTAAAAGAGTTATAAAACCAAAGCCAAAACCAAAACATATTGTTAAAAGAGTTGTAAAACCAAAGCCTAAGCCAAAACATATTCCTAAAAAAGTTGTAAAACCAAAGCCTAAGCCAAAACATATTCCAAAAAAAGTTGTAAAACCAAAGCCTAAGCCAAAACATATTCCTAAAAAAGTTGTAAAACCAAAGCCAAAACCAAAACATATTCCTAAAAAAGTTGTAAAACCAAAGCCTAAACCTGTTCCTAAAAAAACAGCAAAAGATTTATTCTCTTCTATTAAGACAAAAGATGTTACCAAACATATAAAGCGAGAGCCAAAACATGTTAAGCGTCCTATAGTTATACCAAAAGCTCCAAGTAGAATTAAACATAATTCAGCAATCTCAGATAGAATTAAGAGTACACATCAAAGTGGTCGAGTCTCTAATGCTAATCGAGATAGAGGTATTAAAAATGCTTATATTGCAAAAGTAAAACGTCATATGAATAATTGGAATGCAGGTTCTGCTTATAAAGGGAAACGTGTCTCATTAACTTTGACTATTTACAATAGTGGTAAGTTTTCGTATAGAATTATAAGTGGAGGCGATGAGGATATGAAACGTTCACTCAAAGAGTTTTTAGATAGATTAAATAGAATGAGACAGTTGGGTGGACACTCTAAGTCATCTCCATATTCAATTAAAGTAAATTTCATTGTAAAGTAAAATTTACTTTATTTAAAAAATTAAGTTTTTTAGCACAATTATAATACAATAATAGGTAATAATTACCAAATAGATTCAAAAATAAAGGATACCTATTGAAACACATACTATTATTTTTATTATTAACATTTAATCTTTACTCATTTGATGCTGTACTTAGCATAGAAAAGGATGTGGATTCAAAAGCAACACTCTCACTATTAGAAGACACAGGTTCTGCGGGGAGCAGTGCTAATCATTCTAAAATGTTTAAATTATTGTTGACTGATTTAAAAATGAGTGGACACTTTGTTGTGGATACAAAATTAAGAAGAGCTTATTTTGATGATACTTTACTTCCTGTTGAACTACATGATAGAGAATATTTATTAAAATACTCTTATTCTAAAAATGGAACAGAGTTAAAAGTAAAACTAGTTCGTACTGCTGACTCTACAGTAATATTTCAGAACTCTTATTCTGTAAATATTGCAGTACGTTATCCATTTTTAGCACACAATGCAATAGTGGATATTAACAAGGCTTTGGGTTATGAAGATATTTCATGGATGAAACGTAATATTTTATTCTCTAAGTATACATCTCCGAGAAAAAGTGAAATATGGATTGCAGATTATACTTTAAGTTTTTCTTCTGTTTTAGTTCGTGGAGGTTTAAACCTTTTTCCGAAATGGGCAAATACTAATCAGAGTGCTTTCTATTATACATCATACAATGGTATTATACCTACTCTTTATAGAGTAGATATGAGTTCAGGAAAACGAAAAAAGATTATCTCTTCACAAGGTATGTTGGTGGCTTCTGATGTGAGTGCAGATGGTAGTAAAATCTTATTGACGATGGCACCCAATGGGCAACCTGATATATATGAATACAATGTAAATAGTGGTTCTAAAAAACGTTTAACAACGTTTATTGGTATTGATGTCAATGGAAAATATTTAGGAGATGAAAGTCGAATAGCTTTTGTTTCTGATAGAATGGGGGGTGCAAATATCTATACAAAATCTATTGGTTCACGTTCTGTCTCTAGTGGGGCACATTATGGTAATGATAATAGCTCTTGTGATGCTTTTGGACAATATCTTTTATATTCTGTTCGAGAAGGTGGGTCTGATAACATTTATCTAGGTTCAGCTAATAGTTCTTATGTACGACCATTGACCAGTTCTGGTAAAAATAGATTACCACGTTTTTCAACAGATGGAAAGGTAATCTTGTATATTAAGAAGAATGGTGGAAGAAATTTGATAGGATATATGAACCTAGCAACAAAAGAGAGTGCATTATTTAAAATGCAAAGTGGAAAAATTCAGTCAATAGATTGGTAAAACTTACAAAGGGGAAAAATGATGAAGAGAAATATATTACTACTTATTACAATAGCAACTTTAATAATAAATGGTTGTGCAAATAAAAAGGAAATTATTACAACAGATGGTCAAGAGGGTACAAATGCTGGAATACATACTAATGGAACAGAAGTTTATGGTAATACTGGAAATACAAACTCTTATGGTTATGATGGATTAGCAAATAATGTTGACCCTTATGGTTCAGGAAATTATGGAAATAATAA
>FPHN01000248.1_pt1 | contig 20333 bp, 23 predicted proteins | sample 1057391 | NCBI WGS metagenome assembly FPHN01 (sample SAMEA4473311, study PRJEB15554) | hydrothermal vent metagenome | biome: marine basaltic hydrothermal vent biome; feature: marine hydrothermal vent; material: water | place: Pacific Ocean | collected 2011-06-14/2011-07-23 | depth 1155 m | reverse complement strand
TTATTCATATGGTACCGTCATTATCTTCCCATATAAAAGGAGTTTACACACCGAAATGCGTCGTCCTCCACGCGGCGTTGCTGCATCAGAGTTTCCTCCATTGTGCAATATTCCCCACTGCTGCCTCCCGTAGGAGTCTGGACCGTGTCTCAGTTCCAGTGTGGCTGATCATCCTCTCAAACCAGCTAGGCGTCATTGGCTTGGTAGGCTATTACCCCACCAACTACCTGATACCATATAGTCTTATCTCTTGGCACAAAAGCATTTCCCTTACATATTTACTATGTAAGGAGTATGAGGTATTAATCATCGTTTCCAATGGCTATCCCTCTCCAAGAGGCAAATTAACTATACATTACTCACCCGTTCGCCACTCGTCAGCATTCCGAAGAATCTGTTACCGTTCGACTTGCATGTGTTAAGCACGCCGCCAGCGTTCACTCTGAGCCAGGATCAAACTCTCCATTAAAAATGAATTGGTTGAACCAGTTCAAAGAATCACTTAACTAAATAATTTCTAATTAAGCTTCTTTTGTCGTGTTTTTTATTAAAAACATGAAAAAACTCAAATAGACGTTGATTTTTTGTTTACTTATATTCGGTTGTTAAAGACCACTTTCAAAAACAAATCAGATTCTCTACTTAAACTCTAAGTAGTCCATCTGTTCTTGGACGCGTATTATAGATAAATTAAACCCTATTGTCAAGGGTTTTTTGAAATTTGTGTTAAATTTGTGGATTTTTTTACTTTTTTCTACTTTACTTACACTATATATAGCATTTTAAATAGATACTTTCTTATGTATCTCTTTAATAATATTTTTCATACTTTTATTTTCAACATTAATAATTAAGTCGGCGACTTTTTTATAAGCTTTTTCTCTTTTAGCATAAAGAGCTTTTGCCTTTTCTGGTTCAGAGAATAGTGGTCTTTTCCTTAATTTAGCTTTTGCATTCTCTGCTGTTGAGAGTCTGTTAAATATCCACTCATAAGAAGCATCTAATAAAACTACTATTCCTAGTTTTTTTAAATTTGAAACATTATAGAAACCACCACCACAAGAGATAAAAGAGTTATCAACAGAAGATTCAATCCAATTAGCACATTTTTGCTCACAAAGACGAAAATATTTCTCACCATCCTCTTTAAAAATAGTTTTAATCTTTCTATTCTCTTTAGATTCAATTAAATCATCAGTATCAATAATAAAAACATCGTATTTTTCAGAATAAGCTCTGGCTGTTGTACCTTTACCAACCCCCATAAAACCTATAAGTATAATATTATTTTTCATCACTAAACCATATTGTATCTATATTTTTTTTATTTACATTTTTTGCCATTTGTTTCCTTTTTAAAATTAAATAATAACGACTAATTATACTAAATTACTATTATAAGCTTTCGATATTTCCTACAACTCTACCAACTATTTTTACTTCATCTGCCAACATAATTTCAGGAGAATATGCCTTGTTATCAGAAATTAGTTCAACCATACCATCAGCTCTTTGTCTAATACGTTTAATAAATACACCTGCTGTAGTTGAGGCAATATAAACACCATCTTTTGAAATATCTGTTTGTGTTCTGTCAATAAATACTATAGAACCATCTTGTAAAGTAGGTTCCATAGACTCTCCATCCACATTAATAGCATCAATTTGTTGATTTGAAGAGCTAATTACATTGTTCATAATCATTTTATCCACAGTTAAAATTTTATAATTCGTATCAAAAGTAAATGCTCCCCCTCCAGCACTAGCTCTTACATCTGCAAAATAGTGTATTTTAAAAAACTTATTTGTTCTCTCTTGTAATATATTTATATCTTGGTCAAAAAATAGCCAATTAATACTAAGTTTTTTAGTAGCACAAAACTCTAAAATCTCTTTAAAAGGTATAGAGTTTCTTTTTTTCATAGTTGCAAAGGTAGTTTGAGGAATGGCTAAAGCATCTGCTACATCTTTATCAAATACTCTTTTTATACCCTTCTCTTCTGAAATAATCTCTTTTAATTTTTTAATCACAACTTTTAAATCATACATTTGTTATCCTTTAAAAACTAATCAATAAGTAAAACTTTTACTCTATCTCCTTCTACTTTTGATTCATCATCTTCACTTGTTACAAGAAGAGCTGTAGAACCTAACATATTAGTTAAAATTGCAGAACTCCCTGCTTTTTTACCTTTAAAATCTATAAAATAATTACCATTTTCTAAAGAATAATTACATGCTGTAAACTCAGCTTTTTTCTGTCGTTTATTAAAAGAATCACGAAGCGTTGCTTCAACCATACGTAAAGAGCATTTTCCATTTTGAAGTTTAATAATTAGTGGTACAACATATAAAAGAGCCGTAACAGTAGAAGAGTAAGCAAAACCAGGAAGAGCCACAATAAACTTATCATCTTTTTTAGCCACCATAATATGTTGCCCTGGTTTTACACGTACACCTTTAAAAAGTACTTCACATCCAAGCTCTACAATTACATCTTTAACAAAATCAAAATCTCCAACACTCACACCACCTGTGGTAACTACTATATCACTCTGTTCTAATGCAGATTTAACCCCGTTAAGTATTGTCTCTTTATCATCAAGAATACACCCTAACTGTAAAGGTTCTCCATCATATTTTTTAACCAATGCTTCTAAAATATAGTTATTAGAACTTCGTATCTGTGCATCAGATGTTTGAGGCTCTCCAAGTTCTAAAAGCTCTGAACCTGTTGATAAAATAGCTACTCTTGGTTTCTCATAAACCAAAGGAGAGACCACATTTAAACTTGCCATAACTCCAATATCTGCAAAACCTATTTTAGTACCTTTAGCTATTAGCTTTTGACCCTTTTCATAATTCTCTCCAATAGCTCGAACTGAAAATCCAAAAGGAACTTCTTGGTTAATAATAATCTCATCTCCCACAACAGTTACATTTTCAATAGGAATAAGCGTATCACTTCCATGAGGCATAAGTGAACCTGTAAAAGTTTTAATACAACTTCCCTCTTTTACCTCATCATGTAACTCTTCTCCTGCTGGATTAATACTTGAAATCTTTAATCTTCCCAATTTCAAATCTGCATGTTTAACTGCATATCCATCCATTGCCGAAGTTGGAAACTCTGGCGAATTATGGTCAGTAATAATATCCTCTGCCAATACATATCCCAATGTATCTGTTAAATATCTTTTTGATGCTTTATAATTTTTAATCTCTATATTGTTTATAATCTCTATTGACTTATCGAAGTGCATAAATGCCATTCTGTTTTTCCTTTTTTTAATTCTATTTAATATTCGGTGTTACCAAATCTATGCCAATAATCCACTACCACTCATTGGGGTGCTTCTATCTTCGGCATAAATTCTTTTTCCATTTTTAACATCATATTTCCAAATTGGTGCATTTGCTTTAAAATCTTCTACAAATTCATCAATCAACTCCAATGCTACACGCCGTTTAGGAGAAAACACAGCTGAAATATAAGAAGAGGTGTGAACAGGAACATCTCCAATAGCATGAGCCATCTTAACTTTTGCACCTAATTTTTCTGCTTTAACAACCCAATCATCAAACCATTTTTGAAGTATAGGTTCATAAATATCAAAGCTCAAAGCTTCAATTCCATCTTCTGCTCTAATCGTTCCTACAAAGGGGATATATGCCCCATAATTAGATTCAGACTCCTCTTCTAGCCATTGATTAAAAATAGCTTTAACGTCTAAAGCTCCATTATACAATTCCATATTAACCACCACATACAGGAGGCAAAATAGAAACTCTATCACCACTTTCTAAAACCATTGATAAATCATTTGTCATTTGGTCATTAACTGCTACAGCACACTTATCAAGCCATACACTAATGCTATCTATCTGTTGAAGTTGATTTGCAACATCCTGTAGAGTCTTTGCTTTTATCTCTAAGGTCTCTTCTCCAATTGGTCCTAAAAATTCAACTTTAATCATATTTGTTATCTCACTTTATTCAAAATTGTTTCGATTATAAAAGTTGTTTGATATAATCATGCTTAATTTACTCTAGGAGGCTAACAACTGTGATATTTGGCTCAATAAGCTACCTAAACCTTTTACCTTTTCAAGTTTTTTTAAAAAAACATCTTAAGCACTCTTCTAGCAAAATGGCATTTACTTACAAACGTGATGTACCCAGCAAAATTAACCGTGCATTACAAAAACGTCATATTCATGCAGGATTTATCTCTAGTATTGAGTCTCCAAAATACAACACTACTGACCTAGGAATTATCTCTAATAAAATGGTCTATTCTGTTTTTCTTATAGAAGGAGAAAATAAAATAGATAAAGAGTCTGCTTCATCAAATCAACTTGCCAAAGTATTAAATCTTCAAGGCGAAGTGATTATTGGAGATAAAGCACTTAAATTCTATTTAGATGGTGTAGAAGCCATTGATTTATCACAAGAGTGGTACAACAAAACAAAACTACCTTTTGTATTTGCAAGGCTATGCTTTAACAGCCGTAAAAAACAAATTAGATATATTGCAAAAAAATTTATAGAACGCCCTATTAAAATTCCTCAATATATATTAAGAAAAGAGGCAAAAAAAAGAGGCATCACATCTAAACAGCTTTTATGGTACTTAGAGCATATAGAATATAAGATGGGCTATAAAGAGAAAAACTCTTTAAAACTATTTTTGAAGCTTTCAAAACAGAAAAAGTAGATTTTTAATAAAATCTATGAATCTCTTCCATAATATTAGAGAACTCCATATCATCCCCTTTATCTTTTAAAAACTCTATTAGATACTCTTGAGAGGCTTCAACTCCATCTTTTTTTTCTATTTCTAAAAGTTCAGCATATAGTTGGGCAATAATCTCTAGTACATGTGGCGAGATACTCTTTCTATCTGCTCTGTAACCTATAATTCTATCACTCTCATCAGTTTTTGCTTCAAATTCAGTAAATATCCAATAATATCGTCCATCTTTTGCCATATTTTTAACCACTGCATTAATATTTTTACCTTGCGAAATAGTCTCCCACAAAAGTTTAAAAACTACTTTTGGCATATCTGGATGGCGTACAATACTATGAGCTTTACCTATTAACTCCTCTTCACTATAACCTGATACTTCCATAAAGTAGTCATTACAATAGGTTATTTTTCCTTTTGCATCAGTTTCACTGATAATATATTTTTTAGGGTCTAATACTATCTCTTCATCTATTGGGGTTGGCTTCATATCTTTTCCTTATACCAAATCTTTTAATCTAAAATCAAACTTCAAAGCATCTTCATGACAAACATCAACACAACGACCACAAAGCGTACAGTCTGCTCCTGTGATATATTGAGATGTTATCCCTTTTTCATTTATCTGCTTTTTATATTTTGCTTTAGTAATCTCAAGTACTTGTGGTTCAAAACAGACATCATGACAAACCATACAGCTATCACAATTATCATTCCACTCTATTCTAAGAGCCGATACTTTTCCTATCATTCCATAAGTTGTTCCTATTGGACAAATATAGCTACACCATGCACGACGAGAAAAAAATACCTCAATAGCAAAAACAATAACTACCCAAATAAGTGCCAATGACCAACCATATACAATAGCTCGGCTAAGTATTCCAACTACAGAAAAGGACTCAAATATAATAAATCCACTTACAAATGCCATTGTTAAAAAGGCTATCCAAAAGATATATTTTACTCTATGGTCAAATTTTCTATTTTTAATAATTTTCTTTTTAACTAATGTATTATGGAGTTTTTCTCCATATTCGCTTAATATCCCATAAGGGCAAACCCATGAACAATAAGTACGCCCACCAATTAACATATAGACAATAAGAATAGTAGATACACCAATAATCATATTAATAGGAATATGATAGGTAGCTAACCATACTTCTAGTGTAGTAAATGGGTCAATCAGATGAAAACCTAAAAAGCGTGAACCGTTAAGTGTTCCCTCTAAAACTTGCAGGTCAATAAAAAATGATAAAAAGAATAGAAGATGAATTCCAATTACTAAAATCCATCTTTTCATTCTATAAGAAAACTTTTTTTTACCATCAGAGGTGGTACTCCAAAATGTTGACCAAAAGGTACTATTTTTTATTGTCTCTCGATTGTTGTACTTGTCCATAGTTTATGCTCCTAAATATCAACGGTGCGATGGCAATCGCACCATACAGTTATCTGTTTTTTGCCTCTTCTGCTCTTTTAGGGAACTCTCCAATCTCATCAGCAAAGGTTTTTAAATCATCTTTGCTCAATTTAATCAACAAACCTTTCATAATCATATTCTCTTTTCGTCCTGATTTAAAGTCGAGTAGTTTTTGATAAATCTCTTCACTACTCTGTCCAAAGAGTTTTGGACCCATTAGTTTTTTACCATTTTGCTCTCCTGAACCATTTACTCCATGACAAGAAGAACATTTACTTTTATAAGCTTGACTTACTTCAAATGCACCTATATTTCCTGCTTTCTCTCGCAATGCAGATAGTTTATCTTCCTCTTTAGCTCGGTCATCTTTCTCTGCTATTTTAGTAGCCCCAAAATTGCTTGTTTTCTCTCCAAAATCTTTTATAACTTTAGCATGTACCCCACCTTGATAAGCACCACCACGCATAAAAGTTAATACCATAAGCCCCAAAATAAAAACTGTTAAAAATCCAACAATTATATGCTTCATTTTTTACTCCTCATCTCTTTTAATTTTTGATTAAATCTATAAATTTCATCTGCTATCTCTCTTATTTCACTATCTTCCATATGGTCTATTAATCCATCCATTAAAGGATTACTCTTTTTACCACTTTTAAAATCTGCAATTGCTCCAAAAATTTCATCTGAAGTTTTACCTAAAAGCGAAGGCCCAATTACCCCATTTGCATAATCACTATGACAAGCAGAACATTTTACTCTAAAGTTTTTAGATAGCTCTCCAACAAGTAATCCTATCTCTACATCTTCATAAGGGCTTCGTATATGCATATTTGCATCAACAACAGTTCTTGGTTTTATTCTTACCGAAGCATCTTTATTGGCAGGTTGACTCTGGGAATTGTAACTATGTGTTAACTCATCACTAGTCATACCTTTATAGAAAGTAGAGTTCAAATCATCATCTTTTTTGGCTACTTTTATCTCTTTAGAATTTTTATTAGCTACTATCTCTATTTTGGGTGCTTGGGCTGTTTGAGTTACTTTGCTTGTATCTTTTGCTTCATTACCACAGCCTACAAATAGAAAAAATAGTGAACCCAATAGAAATAGCCTCGTTTTGTTCGGGGTTAAAGCCGAAATTTTTTTAACTCTTTTCGACATTATGCTTTTCCTTTTTCATACTGCTCTTTGTAAGTGACTCGTGGCTTAACTATAATAGATGGGGTATTTGTAGGACAAACCTCTTCACAAACTCCACAGCCAATACATCCATCATAAATTTCAGGCTTTGTAATACCATCTCTTGTTTGCATTGCAATAGCCGAAACTGGATTAGCAATAGGACACATATCTGCACAAAGAGTACAAGGCTTACCTGCTCTATTATCAAATTTTTTCAATATATCTTTTTCATACTCTGTTACATTATTAACATCATTAACAAATGAGAGCATCTTTTTGTTGTAGTTGTCAGGAATAGGCTCTTTTTTGACAGCCAAACAGGTTTCAGGAAACTCTAAAACAGCAATCCCCATCTGTATATCTTCAGCCTTTTCACAATCGTGAGATAACGCCCCCGTAGGACAAGCCAAAACACAAGGAACAGCTTCACAAGCCCAACATCCACGCACCGATGCATCAATATATGGTGTTCCTTCTCCTGCTCCTTTTGCCCAATCTGATAGATGAATAGCATGATAAGGACAAACTTGCAAACATTGACCACACTTAATACATAAACCTAAAAAATGATGTTCCTCTAAAGCCCCAGGTGGTCGAAGCCTAAACTCTTCTGCATAAAGAAATGGACTAAGACCAACTCCTCCTGCTAACACTAATCCTAAAATACCCAAAGTAGAATACTTTATAAACTCTCGTCGTTCTGTCTCTATTTTTGCCATCAACCTATCCTTTTAATTTATGATTTTTATAGGTTTTACTTAATTGTATAATTATAGTCTAAAGGGAAAGAGGGAAATATGATTTATATCAAGATAACCACAATCATATATGTTAGTGATACTCTTAGTTTACTTTTGGCTCTTTATCTTCTAATAAAAAAACAGGCTCAGAAAAAGGAGCTAATTTTGCTAGAAAATTAAGCAATGAAATTACAGGAGAACCATAAAAAAACTTTACATCAGGATTATAGACCCAAAGTTGGTCAGCATATTGATAGACCTTATGAGGGGTGTCTCCAATATTGTCTTGGTTTCGGTCAAAACCTGCATAATTATCCCAATAGTTTCCAACTATCTCATTTTCATTGGTTTTACTGCCTCGGCTATCGTTGATTATATCTTCGATATTTCCTTTTATTACATTATTTTTTAGCACATTATTTTCAGAAAGTGAATGAAAATGAATCGCTTCAGAGTTATAAAGTACTTTGTTATCTTCAATCCAATTATGTGTATTGGGTTCAAATGGAGACCTATCAATATAAAGCCCTTGGGCACAGTAGATAATGGTGTTATCTTTTATTGTAAAATTAGAAACATCTTTCATGCCAATTCCCATACCTGTTGCACCAATAGAGCTTTGAACAATATTACCTGTAGCAATAGAGTCTTGAGAGTACATAAAAAATATACCTACCGAGTTGTGCTTGTAACGATTATTTCTAACAATATTTTTACCTGCATACATAAAGTGAAGTGAATAACGACAATATTCCCCTATATTCTCTTCTATTAAGTTTCCATGAGAATACCAAACTACCATATCTCGTGATTTAATAAGTCTATTTTTACGAACAATATTATCATTACTATACCAAAGACGTAAGCCATCGCCACGAAGACCTAAGTCAAAATCTTTAGAAGTAATGTTATTATCTGCAATCAGTGAATTATTAACCATCTGCATATCAATACCAAAAAGAGAATTATCTATTTGACAAGAGCTAATTTCACACTGAGAAGAGTTTTTTATTGAAATAGCTGAATCTAAAGTGTGTGTCATCTCTCCAGAGTTAGTTATTCTTAGATTTTTTAGGGTTACAAATGAACTCTCTATAGTTATAATCGTACCGTTTCCCTCTCCATCAATAACAACACCAGCCTCTTTACCCATAATAGTTAATGGTTTTTTAATAACAATACTACCTTTGTAAACACCCTTTGGAAGTTTTAAAATAGAGCCTTCAGGAGCTTTATCAATAGCTTCTTGAAGGGCATTTGCAGATAAAAAACTTAAAAATATAACAACTGTTATGATTAGTTTAATCAAAATTTACCTTTTAGCACTTGTCTCACGTATTGCTTTTCCTCTTGCCAATATTGCCAAAAGACTTAATAGTGAAATTGCTACTAATAAGTAAAATCCTATAGTAGGATAAGAGTGTGTTGTAAATTGTGCTATCTTTCCATCTCCAAATACAGTAGGCATAAATGGTTTAATTTTAAACGCACCCCAATCGTGTAGATGATGACCAAACCAATAGAGCCAATAGGAGTAATCGGCAACAAATAAAAGAGGTAATACTACAGGAATCAACATTCCTAATTTAAAGATTTTATTATTGTAAGCAATAAAATAAATCATAATAAGAGAGAGAAAAAGTAGAGCATAAACCCCAATCTCACGTTCTATTTGTCCTCCAACCCACATTGGGTCCATACCAACATAGTGATTGATAGTATTCATCTCATGAACTTCTCCTGAAAATCCATCAAAATGAAAAAAGACAGGAATACCCTGAGGAAATGCTTTTTTTGGATAGTTAGGAGCTTCTAGCGAAACAGCCCAAATAGGTATTGAAGCCACTCCTATTTCAGAAGAGGTCTCTATCATCTTATCTAAATTATTATAAGCCTCTTTGGGAGTAGAAACACTCTTATATCTCCCTTGATTATATATATTCCATACCAACTTGCTAAAATCTGATACCTCTTGACTCTTACCTTCACTAATTTTATTGAGTGTACCATGAAAAGCAATCATGGGTAAAGTAAAAGCAAAGGTTAAAATAATCAATGCCAATGATGCAAATATTTTTGCTTTTCTAAAACTTGGGTGCATACTTTCTCCTGCTAATATATCTTTGGATTTAGTATAGTCTAAAACAGAAAGCTAAAAAGTGATTTACATCAAGATTTAAGAGGTAAGGAAAAGAGAACTTATGTTATAGTCTATTTTAAAAAGTAATGGAGATTAAAGAATGGAGTCAAATGCTCCTATTTTCGGTCTCTTCGAGAAGTTTAATTATTTTAATCAAGGAAAATATAATTTATGAAATTTAATAATATAGAGATATTTAAAAAGTTAGACCAGAGTTTTGAGGAGCAATTTTTACAATATGGTAAAGTTGTCTCTTTCCCAAAAAGAGAGACCCCATTTGTCTCCGATGAACTACATCACTATTTCTATATTGTTTTAAAAGGAAAAATCAAAACTTCTCAGATGAATTTAGAAACAGGCAGAGAGATAACTCTATCTATATATCGTAAAGGAGATATGTTTGATACTTTAATTTTATTAGATGGAAAGTCTCATGATGTTTTATATGAGGTACTAGAAAAAGTTGAACTTTTAGAACTTCCAATAGGAAAAGTAAGAGAATGGCTTAAAACTAATGAACAGTTTAATCGACACTTTTTTCCATATATTGCTTCACAAATGCGTAATAAAGAGAATTTAGCTAGTGATTTAGCTCTTTATGATACATCTGAAAGATTATCAAAACTTCTTCTTCAAAATATAAATCCAAATAACCGTTACTACTATCAACTACTACAAAATCTTTCTAAAACAGAGATAGCAAAACTTTTAGGAACGGTTCGTCATGTGGTTGAAAGACATTTAAAAGAGTTAGAGAGAGATAATGTTATTGAAAATAGAAGAAAAGATATTTATGTAAAAGATATAAAAAAACTTCTTAATGAGAGTGAACATCTATTGTTAGAATGGAATGAAGAAAATTAATAAGTAATGCAACAAAAGTTGCATTTTTAAGAAAAAATAGCTGTTATAATTTCTTCAAGTTTAGTCATAGAAACTAAATAAGATTAAAAAATAAAAGGAAAAAATATGCAAAAAATTATACTTTCAACACTTCTATCTTCTTTACTATTAACAGGTTCTTTAATGGCAAAAGCAGATGTAAATTCATCTGCTGAGAAATCTGTTAAAGAGGTAAATCAAGAAGCGACTATAGTCGCAACGAAAAAAGCAAAAGATAATCAAGTATCATTAGTAAAAGAGGCTTTAAGTTCTTTAGACCTTTCAGCTAAAGCATTACAAAATCTTGAAGAGAATAAAAAAGATGAAGCTAGAAAGAATATAGAATTAGCATTAGGTAAATTAGAAGCTATTTTAGCATCAAAAAAAGTTCCCAAACTACTTCCAATTGAAAATAGAATGGTTATTAAAAATTTTGTTGGAACTGCTAAAGATGTAGATATTGCACTAAAAGAGGTTAAAGAACTTATAAATAGTGGAAAAATTCAAGAGGCAGGGGAGTTACTTATCTCTCTTCAAAGTGAACTAGATATTACAACTGTAAATCTACCTTTAGCAACTTATCCTGATACACTAAAATTAGCATCTAAATATCTATTAGATAATAAAATAAAAGAGGCTAAAGATACATTAAAGTTAGCATTAAGTACATTTGCTAAAGTAGAAACCATTATTCCTTTACCACTTGTAAACAGTATGAAATTAATAGATGTAGCATCAAAAAAAGCTAAAGAGAACAAAGAATTAGCTCTAAAATACTTAAGCTCTGCAAGTGACGAACTAGACAAAGCTGAAAAATTAGGATATATTAGTAGTAGTTCTACAACCTATAAAGAGCTTCATTCACTTATTAAAGGTGTAGAAAAAGAGGTTAAAGGTCCAAATAAAGCTGAAAAACTATTTGATAATTTAGCAAAAAAATTAAAAGAGTTTAAAGAGAAGATATTATCTTCTAATGATAGCAATAAGAGTAAATAGTCAATAACTAGGAGAGAGAATGGCAGAGCAGTTTAAAACATATTTTTTAATGACACTACTTACACTATTTTTCATTTTTGTAGGTAGTCTAATCGCTGGTCAAACAGGTATGATAATTGCCTTTCTAGTAGCAATAGGTATGAATTTTTATGCCTATTACTACAGTGACGAGCAGGTTTTAAGTCACTACAATGCCATTCCTGTAGATAGAAGAAATGTACCAGAACTCTATGATATAGTTTATGATTTAACCCAAGAGGCAAATTTACCAATGCCACAACTCTATATTGTCCCCGATAGTATTCCAAACGCTTTTGCTACAGGTAGAGATTATGAACACTCAGCTGTTGCTGTAACCGAGGGGATATTAGACCTCTTGACCACAGAGGAGTTAGCAGGGGTAATTGCTCATGAGTTAAGTCACATAAAACATTATGATATGCTAATTGGTACAGTAGCAGCCACCTTTGCAGGAGCTATATCTCTTCTTGCTCAATTTGGATATATTTTTGGTGGAGATAGAGAAAATAGAAATTTTATAGTAGATTTAGTCTTGATGATAGTTGCACCACTAGCTGCTACAGTTATTCAAATGTCAATTAGTAGAAGCAGAGAGTTTGAAGCAGATAGAGGTGCAGGGTTAATGACAGGACATCCAGAGTGGTTACAAAGTGCATTAGCAAAACTTGATAACTATGCACGACAAGGTGTTTTGCATGATGCCGAACCTGCCACAGCACATATGTTTATTATCAATCCATTTAGTGCTATCAAAGATAGTTTTAGCTCTCTATTTTCAACCCATCCAAGTACCCAAGAGAGAATTGCTCGGTTAGAAGAGCTTAAGAGGGAGTTTTAAAAACCTCTAAACTCCTCCAGCTAATTTATTTTTAACATTATCATCTGCCATCGAGATATTCCATGCAGGTTCCCATACAACCTCTACTTCTACATTACCGACACCATCTATTTTTTCAACAGCTTCTTGTACCCACTGTTTTATCATTTGGTGTAGTGGACAACCTTGGGTTGATAGAGTCATAACAACTTTTACATTACAAGAGTCATCTACGATTGCATCATAAATAAGCCCCATCTCTCTTAGATTAAAGCCAACTTCTGGGTCAATTACTGTAGCAGTTGCTTCAAAAACTCTCTCTTTTGTTATTTCACACATATTTTTCCTTTTTATTAAACTCTTCGGGTGTAAACACCAATGCCAATGTAGGGTGCGATTGCTATCGCACCAATATGTCATAAATCAAAATCTTCACTTCATCATAATCATAAGAATGGTGTGATAGCAATCACACCCTACTATTATGCATTTACTTTCCGTATCCTAACATTTTAGACATAGAGAAATATAAAAATATAGCTCCAACAATAAGTAGACTTGCACCTACTTTAAATAGATAATCAGATTCTAATAACAGTCCAACTGCTCCAAAAAGTGTACCAATAGAACTAAACCAAAACATCATGGTTGCTTGTTCTTTTGGGTACATCTCATGAAGCATTGGTACTTTCTCTTTTCCTACCAATGGAGAGAATCGTTCAAACCATACTAGAAAGGGTACGATTTTATATAGATGTCCATTGATAAGAAATCCTATAAATCCAATCATAAAAAACCATAAAGATGTATGTAACCATACCTCATCTGCATTTGGAAAAAAAGATACAATAGCTAAAATAACCGAAGCAATAAGTGAGCTAAATCCAAATATCATTGATTTTGCCCAAATATCCATATCTTTTCTAACTGTCAATTTATAGATAATATAGATTTGATAGATATAAAATCCTACACCTGTAAGTGTTAAAATATATCCTACCCAATCTATCGACTCTATTCCAAAAACAGCAGAAACAAACACTGTTCCCACACCTATAGCCACAAGATTAAATCCACGTTTTATGGGTGTTTCATCAAATCCATGAGCCAAAGAGAACATAGGAATAAGTATAAGAGAAAGTCCCATAATGGTTAGTAAAACAAACCCACCAAGAACAGCAAAGACATGAGCTTTTAATATAGCATTAACATCTACACTTATTGCTCCACTTAATCCCAATGCAATAACAAATCCAGTTAAAATTCCTAAAAGTAGATAGGTATTACTTACTGCAATGGTTTTTACAGTTAGTGTTTTTATTTCTGCTTTTTTTAGGGTAGCAAACGCTTCTGTGGCAAATATCATCATGGCAACTAAAACCAATAATCCTCCATAAGATAGAAGAGCAGGGTTAAACCAAAATCCAACTACCATTCCTACTGCACCAACTCCAAGAAGAGGTAAAATAACATAGTATAAATCAACAATGGCATGACCTACTTCTAGTACTACAGGAATAAGCTGTGCCATTGCTCCAAAGATAACAACCATAACAAAGCCAAGTAAAAAAAGATGAACCCAACCTGCTATTGCCATCTCTTGATAGGCAAAAGTTGATGAAAATGAGAGTAGAGCAACCATTGCTAAAAAATAAAAGGTAACCCCTATTTTAAAATAGGGGGCAATAAGTTTTAGAGGTGGTGCAAAATCTTTACCAATTGCAAACATAAGTGATTAACCAGCACAAGAGTTTTGTGTAAGGTCAGCTTTTTCGCTCTCTCCTGCAATATAAGAGAATACCAATTTTACATTACCATCTGCCATCTCTTCTTTTGTATGGCTGTAGTTTTCTCCAATTTTACCAATAAGCCCACCAGGGTATTTGTGGTTAATCATTACTAATTTTTTATCTGAACCATCAATAAGTTTTAGTCCTGCCATTGCATTTACCATTGGGTCTGGAGGCCCACATTTTGATGTATCAAACTCAAAGTATTGAGTATCTTCTATAGTGTATGTAAAGAAAGGTACTGTTGCACCCATTACTTCTAGTTCAGTTTTTGTTAATTCAGACATATTGTCTCCTAATTATAATTTTTGATTATTATAGTTATAATAAGCTGTAAAACTATTGACTTTTATCAATAAATTCACATTTTTTCTATTTTTCCCAATAAAAACAGAAGAACCTTAGCATTAAACTCTGCTAACTTTTCTAACTCTTCACTGGGATTCTTTGTCATGAATAAAGACTCCTCTTTTGAAATTCTATCCCAAGACTTTTTATAATCAACTCCATAATCTTTGGGGTCAAACTTATACTCACTTCTCTCTTGATTCTCAACTACTGTAATGGCACATTTTGAAAATATTTCAGGTGTTCCCTCATTTCCTTTTATAATAATAAGTTTTTTATATCTGTCTTTAAAAAGTGCTATGTACTTCTCTATAAAAGGTTTATGAAATGCACCTATAATGGCTGTATCACTTTGTGTAATATTTAGCAGTTTTTCAATAGTATTAAAAGGACTTCTCATTCCAAATCGTTCTCGAACAATATTTAGATTATAAAGCTCTGTAAAATACTCTTTTCGGTCAAAGTAGTGAATATTATCATCTAGTTTCATATTATCACAGATATATTTTAGGGGTGTTCCACCCTTTGCAGGTTGTAAAACATCGCCATGCAAAGAGAGTTGAACTCCATAAGGCTTTAGATACTTTGCCATTAAGGGGAAGATATAAGGATTATTAATTTTTCCATCATAAGGGTAACCAAACTCAATAGAGTTAGCAATAGGATGAGGTGTAATAAACTCATCAAAAGCCTCTATTGCCCCTTTGAACTCATCAATAGTTTCGCCTTTAACACGCCAACCTAATAAAAAGGCAGAAATCTGCTCTGGAATAACTTCGCCATTAAGCATGGCTTTCATTACTACCTTTAACTCATCTTGGCTTAGGTCTCGGTTTCGTTTTTTGCCTGTACCAACGGCTTTTAAATAGGGTAAAAAATCCATATATTTAAGCTACTTCACTTTAAAATAAGAACTTTTCAAAACAGTAAACTTATTAAGCTCTTTATATTTTTCAAGACCTAATTTCTTAGTAGCTTTTGGATTGACAATATAGAAACCTAAAGTAGTTGTTATTTCATCGCCACTTTGTAGCTTTTTATCAAATTTTATTATACGTTTTTCACTCCCTTTAATCATATTGTCTTTTACAACTTGAGTTGCTAACCATGGCATAGATGGTTTTCCTTTTGTTCCTATAATCTTAACAAAGGTATGAGTTTTTAGTTTTTCTTCTTTTCCATCTCTTTTTAAAATAGTTCTAAGCTGAACAACTCTTAATGGATGTGTCAAAAGATTATGTGGTGCTTTATTCTCTACAGCGATAGTAAAACCATTATCTGATTTTTTATAGCTAATATCCACATATTTAGCTAAAAGTTTAGGTTCATTTCTTGCTCCTGCAAAACCATGAAAAGCGTGTGTTTTACTCTCTCTAATAGTTGTAGCACTCCCTTGCACTTTTGGCATATGACAACTGATACAGTTTGTTTTTTCATCGTTAGCATTTTTCACATCAGTTTTACATACAGTAAATCCTTTTCCATTCTGTTTATGAGAGTGACAACCCATACAGACTCTACCTGTATAAAAATCTTTGTTTCTGTAGTCAATATCATGATATGGAGAGCCTATTATCTTTTTTCTTAATCCAAACCATGAACTTTTTTCTTGGTATGTTAATTTTTTATCTTCCATGCCTTTCTGTGCAGAGTATAGTGTTTTATCTTTTGTCTCATAGATATTTTTATTGGATTTTGGATGCTCTTCTATTTTAGTAATTGTATGACAAGTAAGACAGGTCACTCCTTGATGACTCTGTTTTTTAACACTCTTTGGAGTATGACATTTAGCACACTTATATTCCCCTTTTGCTTTATCTGGGTGTCTATCCCAAACAGCTTTATGAACTTTATCCTCTTCTACTGTTGATTTTTTGTGAAAAGATTGTTGAAATTCACTGTAAATAATTGGATGACACTTTTTACAAGTATTAAGATTATTAGCTAATAAATTAATACTAAGCAGTGTAAATAGGCTTAGAAATAGACGCATTTAATGTTCCTTTTTTTAAATAAGACAAATATTATCTTATTATCATGAATATAAAGTTGATTTTCATCAATAATAAAGATTTTTAAATTACGTTAATCTATAAACTCAACAACCTCATCAAAAGGCAGTCTCAACTGTTTAGATTGTTTATTAACTCTGTAGCCAAAAGGCAATAGCATCGCTACTTGATACTCTGTTCTATCTAAAGCTAAAACCTCCTCTACGTTCTCTTTCTCAAACCCCTCAATAGGACAAGAGTCTATACCAATAAAAGCTCCTGCTGTCATCATATTTGCACCTGCAATATAGCATTGTCTTGCTGTCCAATTATATATGTTCTCATCTGAACTTAGTGTATCCCTTAAGTGTTTTGAGTATAGGTCTATATAAGCATCTATCTGTTCTTGCGAAAGAGGTCGCCGTCCAAATCTTTTTTGTGGCTCTCCTGAACTTAGTTTAACATTTTTTATTCCTGCCAATATTACCACTAAATGAGAACAAGAGGTTATCTGTACTTGATTCCAACAATAAGGTCTTAGTTTAGCTTTTAGCTCCTTATTTGTAATTACCAAAAATTTCCAAGCTTCCATACCAAAAGAAGATGGAGAAGTACGCCCTGCTTCTAAGATATAGTTTATCTCTTCATTTGAGATTTTTTTGGTTTCATCAAATATTTTACACGCGTGTCTAAATGCCATTGCTTCTGTAAATTGATTTTGCATATTTTACTCTTCTTTTTTAATCTAAAATCTTATCATAAAACTTCAAGAAAACCCAGTTCTCTAATATTCTGTTCCTCTAAAACTCTTTTTTTTACTACAAATTTGCAGAAGGATTTAAACAACTTGACCTTAGTCAAACCATAAGCCTAGTAAATCTACTATTATATGAAGTATTGTTATAGGGTTTATCTATGCAATCTTAAAAAAATTAAGGAAAAGAGTATGACTAGAGTATTTAGCAGACTCTCTTCACTTCTTTTAGGTACAACATTAGCTCTGTCGGTGGCGACAGCAGGAGATGGTGAACTACAAAAGATTATGAAGAAGAGGGGTTTAACGGAACATGATGTAATTCGTGCAGCTAAGACTTATCTGCCAACAGGTGGTAGAGATGAGTTTGTAGTATTTAGTTCGGGTGGACAGAGTGGACAGATTATGGTTTACGGTGTACCATCAATGAAAATTTTAAAATTTATTGCTGTATTTACACCAGAACCTTGGCAAGGTTATGGATTTGATGAGGATTCTAAAAAGGTTCTTAGAGAAGGTAATATTAGAGGTAGAGAGATAAATTGGGGTGATACACACCACCCAGCTCTTTCTGAAAAAGATGGAAAATATGATGGTAGATGGTTAGCAATTAATGATAAAGCCAATCCAAGAATTGCTATTATTGATTTAAAAGATTTTGAGACTAAACAGATTGTTGCCAATCCAGTTTTTAAATCGGCACATGGTGGAGCATTTTTTACTCCAAACTCTAAATATATTATAGAAGCTTGTCAATATGCAGCACCATTTGATAATAACTATCATCCAATCGAAGAGTACAAAGAGACCTATCGTGGGGGTGTTACACTTTGGAACTTTGATAGCAAAAAAGGTAGAATTAACAAGGATAAATCTTTTGTTTTAGAGCTTCCTCCTTATATGCAAGATTTATCAGATGCAGGTAAAGGTGCAAGTTATGGTTGGGGATTTACCAACTCATTTAATACAGAGATGTACACAGGTGGAATAGAAGTTGGAATGCCACCTTTTGAAGCAGGTTGTTCAAGAAACGATACAGACTTTTTACATGTATATAATTGGAAAGATTTAGCAAAACTTGCAGAAGATAAAAAGAATTATAAAATGATTAATGGAATTAAAGTAATTCCTATAAGTGTTGCAGTTGCACACAATGATTTATTTTTAATCCCAGAGCCAAAATCTCCACACGGTGTTGATGTATCTCCTGATGGTGAATATATTGTTGTTTGTGGTAAGCTAGATACTCACGCTTCTGTATATAAATGGAGCAAAATCAAAAAGCTTATTGCTGATAAAAAATATGTAGGAAAAGACCCTTATGGTATTCCAATTCTTGGTATGAAAGAGTCTCTACATGGTCAAGTTGAGTTGGGTCTTGGGCCATTACATAATCAGTTTGGTAAACACTGGAAAGATGGTGAGATTTATACATCATTATATGTTGATAGTCAAATTGTTAAATGGAACTATAAAGATTTAAAAGTTCTTGACAAAGTCAATGTACATTATAATGTTGGACACCTTTGTAGTATGGAGGGTAAATCTGCTGACCCACAAGGTAAGTATATTATCTCTTTAAATAAATTGGCAATTGATAGATTCCAAAATGTTGGACCATTGCACCCACAAAACCACCAGTTGATTGATATTAGTGGTAAAAAAATGGACTTGCTTTATGATATGCCAGTACCTTTAGGAGAGCCTCATCAAGCTGTTGCTATTAGAGCTTCTAAGTTACATCCAGAAGTACGATATGCAATGGGAACAAACACTAAAACAGGCAAAATGCACAAAGGTAAAACACTTGCAGGTCAAGAGAGAATTGTAAGAGATGGAAACAAAGTAACTGTTTATGCAACTTTAGTTCGTTCACATATTAACCCTGAGAGAATTACAGTTAATAAAGGCGACATTGTTACTATGTACTTAACAAACCTTGAAAGAGCTGAAGATGAGACTCATGGATTTACTGTTGATAATTTTGATATACATGCTTCATTAGAACCAGGAGAGACTACAACTCTTAAGTTTAAAGCTGATATTGAAGGTGTATTCCCATATTACTGTACCGAGTTTTGTTCTGCACTTCACTTAGAGATGATGGGGTATTTAATGGTTAAAGACCCAGATAAAAAGTATGTATCTGCTCAAAAACTGCAACTGATAAAGTTATTCAATCAGTAGTTAAATTCTTAAAAGATAACCATTACGAGAAACACGAAGTTGTTAAAAATCTTGTAACTGATGCACTTGACCAGTATGGAAAAATCAAAGGGCAAAAAGCAAAATCTGATGAAGCTGTAAAAGCTGGAGATTTAGAAAAAGCGATTCTATTTGAAAACATGATTTGGCAATATATGGTTAAAACTGCCGATGTTGGAATCAGAGCCAAAGATGCACTAGTAAGACTTATAGCTACTAAACAATCTACTGCTGTTCAAAGAGGTGAAAAAGCCTTTGGAGAAGGTGGTTGTGGTGGTTGTCATGTT
>FPHN01000020.1_pt1 | contig 20990 bp, 19 predicted proteins | sample 1057391 | NCBI WGS metagenome assembly FPHN01 (sample SAMEA4473311, study PRJEB15554) | hydrothermal vent metagenome | biome: marine basaltic hydrothermal vent biome; feature: marine hydrothermal vent; material: water | place: Pacific Ocean | collected 2011-06-14/2011-07-23 | depth 1155 m | reverse complement strand
CAATCGCACCCTACAATTCTTTAATATAAAATCGGGCAGAAATTCTCCGTTTTCTAATTTTAAGTATATTATTACATTTTACTTCTTCAACAACCTCACAAAACTCTCTAAAACAACCTCTTTATATTTTTCTAAAGTCTCATCTTTTATATCATTTCCTTTTCGTAACTGAATATGTAACTCTTCTAATTTTTTACGTACTTCAGAGTTAATAACTTGTTCCATAAAAAAATCTTCTTTGTTTAGCTCTAAACTATCACGTAAGGCATGAGAACGTTTTGCAATGCTTGAAGCATGGTATAAAGAACGTCCCAAAAGAATATAAGGAAAATTCAAGTTTTTCATAGGTCCAATAATAAGTTCTCTCTGTCCTATCTTTTTACCCAGAATTTTAGTCTCATATAGATTATTAAAACCAAATTTAGCTCCTACTCCTCCTATAACTCCTCCAACAATAGAACCAAGAAAAAATGTACTACCTGCAAACATCAAATCTACTCCAGCACCAGTAATTGCACCTGCTGATGCACCTGTAATAAGTAACTCTTTTTCACTTAAACCAAAAACCGATGCACTCTCTTCAGAAAAAAGTCCTATATCATCAAGTATTAAATTCTCTTCTACCTTTTCAATACCTTTATGATTCCAAATTGCTTCAACCTCTCTTTTTTGTTTATTCTCATACTCTACTATTTTTTTTCTATATGCTGTCTTAGAAGACTCTTCCTCTTTTTTAGAGGCTTTTCTACCCTTAATAGTATGTTTGTAAGTAAAAGATAATGTTTTTTTCATATTTTCTACAATAGCATTTACTGTAAAATCTATTTTTCTTTTCTGTTGCTCTTCTAAAACATTAATCGCAATTTTTATTGGCTTTGTCCACTCCTCTTTAAGTTGTGACATACTATCTAACAGAGATATATGGTCTTCAAAAGTTGAAGTTATAGGATTAAAAGTTCTTACCATTCTAAAATAATGCCCCAAAGCACTTGTCCACTGTTCACGATAATCATCTTTACCAATCAGATTTAAAATTGCCATAGAGGGTTGACCACACCAACGCATAATTTCCATCTCTATTTCATACTCTGAACCATAAGGTTTTGATGCATCTACCACATAAATAATACCTGCCCCATTAACAATAGGTTCAAGTAGTTCAATTTCATCTCTAAATTTTTTATTATCTTTATGCTCAAATATAAACTTACGAACCACATCTGTTCTTTTATCTGCTGATACTGGCTCTTGGGCATTTAACCAAGCTAAAACTCTTCTAGCTCTTTGAAATCCAGGAGTATCAAAAAGTTCATAAATAATTTTACCATCAACCTTTAAAGGAAAACCTCGTTTAACTTGTGTTGTTCCTGGTGTATCACCAATTTGAATAGAATCATCCAAAGACAAAGATGAAACAATAGAACTTTTTCCTTTATTTGGGTGTCCAACAACAGCAAACTTTGGATAGTTACTATCTATTTTACTATTCTGCATTAATAATCCATACCTTTTTAGATTTTAAACCTTCTATTTTTCTATTCCAAATAGAAAACTCTTTTTTTGTAACAACATAACTATTATCAGATATTCCCAAAGGAAGAATTTCTATCTCATCAACTCTTTCATTTGCAATTAAATCTTCTAAAAAATCAACAAAATCCATAGTTGGAGGCTCCCAAGATTTTACATAAAATATCACTTTATCTTCTGCTCTATCTATTACAGCTTCATCCTCTTCAAAGGTATGACTTCCTCCAACAGTCGATATAAAAGGAGCATTGATATTTTTAAAATCATTTACCAAAAGTACTTCATCTTCTGAAAAATTCCAAGCAATAATCGAGTGATAGAAATGCTCTTCTATCTCTTCTTCTATAACTTCTTCTTTGATAGTTTCTATTGGAATATTTTTTTCTTCAATAATTTCCTCTTTTGGTAGAACTATTTTAGGAACAATCTCTTTTGGAATATTTTTTTCTTCAATAACCTCTTTTGGGAACTCTTTTTTAACAAATGTTTTAACCTTTTTTTTATGCTCTTTCTTAATTTCTAAATGTTTCTCTCTTTTTGGAGATTTAGTCTCAATAAAAGGACTAGTAAATTCTCTTATAAGTTTTTTTACTCCATGTAAATCAAAAAACTCTTTTTCTAAAACTTTTTTAAAGGTATAAGAAGAGTATAAATAAAAGAAAAAACGTAAAACTAAAGCATAAACAAAAGTACTCATAAATAAAAATTTCCACCATGCTCCTAGTTTATCTGCATTTTCAACCATTTCTGGATTAATTTTTTCTCCTAATCTATAATAGTGACTAACTTCAACTAATTCCAAAGAAGGAACAGCTGTTGGGAAAAAATCTCTCCAAGGAAACGCTACCGATTCTAAAAAAGAGTGAAAACTATTGGCATCTATTTTTAATGTTGTACTCCATGAAAAAGCAATATCTTGAGATACAACCATAAAAACAAGAGCAATAAGAAGACCTATAGAAAAAAGAAGAGATAGAAGTTGTAAACGCTTTAGAAATATCCATTTTTGCAATTTAGCTGAAATATTCTCACTAAATAAATCAAACTCTTTTTTAAAAGAGAAATAGATAGATAACTTCTCTACCCAATGCATAGGAGAAAAAAGGCTAAAAAAAGAGAATAGCTTTCCAGAAGAAAAAATAGAAAAGAGCGTTAGCAACATGCTTCCTAAAGGAAGCAACATAGCAAAGAAAAGATAATAAATAATATTAACAGGTTCTATGCCATTGTAACTCAAAAGCCCCATACCTACAAAAAAACCAAATAGTAAAGAGAAGAGTCCCATAAAGCTATTTGCTATCCCAAAATTAGTTAAAAACTTTTCGGAATCTAAATGTTTTTTTTTCCTAAAAGCATTTCTATCAAACCATAAAAGTATAAGCTCTTTAGGCTTTTCAAGTAATGCTTTATTCTTAAGAGCAAAAAGACGATTCTCTTTATGACTTCCTTTGTAATCTTGAAGTAATTGAATAAAATCAAGATAGAATTCCACGGTTATTTCATGATATTTTTTTTTCATATAAGGCTTTATTTTTTTAAGAGATTATACGATTTTTGTACTTAATCTTCTTTTTTATCAGGTCGCTTATTTTCAGGAAGTTGAGATAAATCAGCTTCATCAAAAAGTTCTCTCTTTGGGATTAATATCGCAATTAATATCATTGCAATTCCAAAAACAAGAACTGTTATATCTTCACTACCTTTAAAGAAGTCAGGTAAAATAGATTTACCAAAATTTTCACCCATAAGAGGCTTAAAAATATCATCATAATATAGAGTAAAGACTAAACCACCAAAGAGACCACCAATAGAACCAACAAGAACATCTATACGACCTTCTGCAATAGATACAGGTCCCGTACCTGGACATTTACCCAAAATTGCCATAGAACTTCCAAAAAGAATTCCTCCTATAATTAACCCTTGCAGAATCATTGGCTTTATATGATAATGAGCATAACCTGCATTAATCATAAAGTAGAGACCAATCGAAGTTAAACCTATTGTTAAAAAGAGCATCTTTAGAACAATAGTATCTTTTAACATAGAAAAACCTGCTATCTTTTCAAATTTATCAACCCTTGTATATTGAATGATACCTCCAAAGATAATTCCAATAAGAAAAACTAACATTAAAGAACCATGACCTTGATGAATTACATTTTCAAACATCTGTGCTACACGAGAGAGTAAATCAGTCCCTTCTGTTTTAACAATAATATCCATCTACTTCTCCTTTGTATTATAAAATAGTTTTCCAGTTATAAGTAAAGAGACTATAACAACTCCACCAAATATCATAGAAGAGATTGCCATTTGACTCATACCTGACATAAAGTGTCCAGATGTACATCCACCTGCAAGTCTTGCACCAATAATCATAAGAAAACCTGCAAAAAAACTCCATAAAAGTCTGGAAATTACAGAGTTATTTTTATATTTTTTCCAGCCTGTAGGAATAAGTGAGAAACGGAAACTTTTTGTAATAAATACAGAAGTAATAAACCCTCCAACAAGTACACCTAAAAGCATAACCCCTTCCCAAGAACCTGCATTTTTTATCTCTTTGATATAAGAGTATTTTTCAGGGTCTAAATCAAAAATAAGTGCTGAAGCATAAGGAACATAAGTAGAAGCCCCAATTGGTCTGTCTGCTCCATAAATCGAAAATGTTAAAAGAAGCAGACCTGACATTAAAATGCCCCCTACCCACCATGGTAATCTATTTGCCATAATTATAACCTTTATAATTTTTTAAAAAGTATAGCAGATTATACTTAATAAGTAAAATTTATTTGTTTTACTATTTTAATGAAAAGTAATTATATTACTTTAAAACACAATTGTCTTGTTTCCATGAACAAAGACTCTATCATTTAATACAAAATTTAAAGCTCGTGAAAGTACTATTTTTTCAACATCTCTACCTGCTTTTTGCATATCTTTCCACTCTAAACGGTGATTTACAGGAATCACATCTTGGGCAATAATAGGACCTTCATCTAAATCATCTGTTACAAAATGTGCCGTTGCTCCAATAATTTTTACCCCTCGTTTAAAAGCTTGTTTATAAGGATTTGCCCCAATAAATGCAGGTAAAAATGAGTGATGAATATTAATAATTTGTCTAGGATAACGAGAAACAAAAGTAGAAGTTAAAATACGCATATATTTTGCCAAAACAATATAATCAAACTCATGTTCATCTATTAGTTTCATTACTTGTTCTTCATGCTCTTCTCTTGAAATATCTTTGGCAGGAACACAGAAAAATGGAATATCAAAACGACGAACCAAACGCTCTAAAGTATCATGATTAGCAATAACAGCTTCAATATCAGCATTTAACTCCCCTGCTTCATAACGAATCAAAATATCCCCCAAAGCATGTGACTCTTTGGTTGCCAAAATAACAATCTTTTTTCGTTTTGGAATAATCACTTTCAGTCTAGCATTAGTAGGAGCAATCTCTTTTAAGGCACTCTCTAACTCAAGCACATCAAAAGAGCCTGTAACAACTGTTCTCATAAAAAATTTATTCTGCTCTTTATCCACAAACTCACGGTTAGAATCTATATTTAAATCTCTATCATAAAAGACTTTTGAAATCTCATAAACTAACCCTTTGGCATCTTCACAATCTATTAATACTCTTGCTCTTTGTTCCATTCTTATCCCATATCTAATTAATGATGAAATTATAGCAAATTAAATTTTTATAAAGTATAATCCTAGCATTTAAATTAACAAGGATAAAGAGATGAGAAAAACAATATTTACCATGCTAACCATAGCAACCCTACTTAATGCAGAGGGAGGTTGTACTTTAGTACAATCAAATGATATGAATGTAACATGGAAAGCATATAAAACTTTAGCAAAGCTTGGTGTAGCTGGACAATTTACAGGAGTTTCATATACAGCTATTATTTTATAGATATTTGTAGATTTTTCTTGTCGGTAAAACGTGGAATGATGTTTCTATAGAGTTTAGCACAAAAATAAAAGCGACACTTTGTAATACAAAAACTAAATAAGAAAAATTGTAGGGTGCGATTGCTATCGCACCAACATGTCATCAATCAGAATTTCTACTTCATCATAATCATAAAATGGTGTGATAGCAATCACACCCTACACGTAAAAATAACAATTCAAATTCCTTAATTCATTGGCATAAACACTCCGTTTCTGAATAAGGATAGATAGGTTTTATTAAAAACCTATATGAAATACTTCAAATTGAAAATACCAAATAATTATAGAGATAATATACCCAACAAGTACTGTCCAAGCCAATTTCATGTGTGAAGCAAATGTATAGATTCCATGAAGTTTACCCATAACACCAACACCTGCTGCTGAACCAAATGAGATTAAAGACCCACCAACACCTGCTGTCATGGTTACTAACATCCATTGTGATTGTGCATCTACACCCATATCTGGATTTGCTTTTAATACAGCTGACATAACAGGAACGTTATCTACTATAGCAGAGATGAAACCAACTCCAATATTTACAGCTGTTGCTCCAAATTGACTATAGAGTGATGTAAAGTACTCTAAGAAACCTAGGAAATGAAGCCCACCAACGGCAGCTAAGATACCAAAAAAGAAAAGAAGTGTATCGTTTTCTATTTTAGCAATCCAAGAGAAGGCATTAATGTCTTCTTTTGCATCTTTTAAAGGATTACGTCTATTTTCTCTGTTCATTAAATAAACATATAATTTTAATATTGCTAAACCAAACATCATTCCCCACATTGCAGGTAAGTGAAGTAGTTGATGTGACATTACGGCTAACAAAATCGTTAAACCAAAAAGAGCCATAATCACTTTTCCACCTTTAGCAATTACTGCTACTTCCTCATCTGCTGAGAATGGTGGGGTATCATTTGGAATATATCGTGAAAGCAGAAATGCTGTAATAAGCCAACCTAAAATAGAGGCAGGAAAGAGATATAAAAACTCTGAAAATGCACCTTTACCATCTACCCATACCATAAGTGTTGTAATATCTCCAAATGGTGACCATGCACCACCTGCATTAGCTGCGACTACAATACTTATGGCAGATGGAACTATAAATGATTTATTATCTTTATCAATAGTTATAAGAACAGTAGACAAGATAAGTGCTGTAGTTAAATTATCTGCAACGGGAGAGATAAAAAATGCCAATAAACCAGTTATCCAAAATAGTTTTTTATAGCTATAACCTTTTGAGACTAAGTTATATCGTAAAGTAGAAAAGATATTTCTATCTATCATAGCTTCGATATATGTCATTGCAACAAATAGAAAAAAGAAAATTCCTGCTATTTCAACAATTAAGTGATTAATCTCAAAGTGAAGATGTTCGCCCATCTCCTTATCGCCAGTAATGGCGATATATATTCCAATAAGCATAAAAATACCTGTACCTGTTAATAAAGCTGGTTTTGCTTTATTAATAAGGTACTCATCTTCTTTTGCAATAAAGTAATAACCTACTAAAAATAGTACAAGTGATACAACCCCCACCCAAGTGGTGGTTAAATGTAATTGTTCATGCATGTTAACTCCGATAATTTTAAACCTTTATAGATGATTCATAAAGATTTAATAATTTTTATTTATTCTAATTATAGTAAAAAATCTCGAATTTGCACAACTAAAAAAGGGGACTATTTTAAAAGAAAAAAACTAAGCTATTTAGTAACACTAATAGTTTAAAACATATTTCTAATTATTAATTTTCAATATAATGCGTTCCTAAACTCTCTTTACGTTTTAATGCCGCTTCAACAATAGCCGAAGCCGTATTCAATCGTAACTCTAAAAGTCTCCCTATATCTCTATTTTTCATATCATAAATAGCATTTTTTGCTTTTAATAGCCCCTTTTTAGTTCGCATAACCCCTATTTCATCCCACATAATTTTTCGTAAACGTTTTTTATAAATTATATCATTCCCATGATGAACTATATTTCTATACTCTTTATCAAAATTTGGAACTTCTACTTCAACTTTCTCTTTTTTTAATAAATGGTCAACAGCTCTTTTTGCAAAAACTACCCCCTCTAACAGAGAGTTTGAAGCCAAACGATTTGCTCCATGTACACCTGTGCTAGATGCTTCTCCAATTACATAAAGCCCATCTATTCCTTCTACACAACCATTAGTATCAGATTTAATTCCACCTACTGCATAGTGAAATGCTGGAGAAATAGGGACTCTATCTTTTGGAAAGCTATAACCTATGGATTCAAAACTTTTTGTTATATTAGGAAAACGTTTAGCAAACCACTTAGGCTCAAACATAGAAAAGTCCAAATAAACCTCTTCGCCTGTTTTTCGTTTGTGGTCAAAAATTGCACGACTTACAATATCTCTACTTGCAAGTTCTCCTCTTTCATCGTAGTCAAATAAAAAACGTCTTCCATCTTCGGCAACAACATACGCCCCCTCTCCTCTTAGTGCTTCTGTTAGTAATAGTTTTCTAGCAAAAGGTGTTTTTACAAAAACTGTTGGATGAAACTGCATCATCTCCATATCAGCTAATTCTATACCTTTTTCAACACAGATGCCATGAATATCAGCAGATACAGTTCGAGAATTGGTATTATATTCATAAAGCGACCCCACCCCACCAGAGGCAATAATTACATCATCTGCCAAAATAGTTTTATGTTTATAATTGACCAAAGCTTTAACTCCAAAACAGCGACCATTTTCAATAAGTAAATCATAAACTAGGGTATTTCGTTGAAGTTGATGCTTGTTTTGAAGCATCATAAAATAGTGCATATACCGTCCTGTTGCATCGCCTCCTGCATGAACTATTCGTTCTGTTGAATGAGCTGCCTCTTTAGTATAAACAATATTTCCCTCTTCATCAACATCAAAGTCCATTCCTTTGTCTATAATATCTTTTGTTGTCTCTAAAGATGTACGACTTAGAATTTCAACAGCTTTACGGTCATTATGAAAAGCTCCTGCTGACATGGTATCTTCTACATGCAAGGGAATATCTGCTTCATCTAAAGCCGTTACCATTCCACCTTGTGCATAAAAAGTATTACACTCCCATGGAATATCTTTACAGACCACTAAAACCTTCTTCTCTTTTGGAATATTCATTGCAGCATAAAGCCCTGCAATACCTGCACCAATTATCAACACATCATATCTTTTCATTAATTCTTCCCTTTATTCTAATTAGAAGCGATTATAATCAAGATTTATTTAGAAGTCTATTATTTTACACATAATTAAACAGATAATTAGTTAAAATCCTAAACTAATACATATTTAAATAATGAATAGTTATTTTTACTAAATAGTTAAGCTTCATTTGGTTATTATATTAAATACTAGAAATACAATAATGGAGAGTAGTATGGCATTTTTTTCAAAAGAGAAAGAGACAAAGAAAGAGGTAAAAAAAACACAAACACAAGCACAACCTAAACCCAAAAAACCTGAACCTGTCGTAAAAACAACAGAGACAATGGTTTCTAAAAACATTAGTATTGAAGGAAATATCACAGGAACAGATGCAATTACTGTAGAAGGTACTCTTTTAGGAGATATTACTGTAAATAATGTTGTTATTGGCAGAAATGGTTCTGTTAAAGGTTCAATTACAGCCCAAAAAGTAATAATTAGTGGAAAAGTAGATGGAAGTGTTACTTGTAATGATTTAGATGTTATGCATAGTGGTTATGTAACTAACAAAATTCATGCTAATAAAATAATGGTAAGTGGGGAAATAATAGGGGATATTTTAGCTGAAAGTTCTATTAATATTACACCTACTGGAAAAATAAAAACGGATTCATTAATGTCTAAACACGTAACTGTTAATGGTACTGTTGAGGGTAAAATATCAGCATCAGAACTGCTTTCTGTTGGTTCAAATGGATTTGTTAATGGAGAAATTTCAGTTAAAAACATTAGAACCGATGAAGGTGGACGTGTTATTGGTAGCATGGCGATGTATGAAGCTCCAGCTCCAACCCCTAAAGTTAAAGAGAAAAAAGAACCTGAAATGCTTGATGCAGTAATTGAAGAAAAATAGAATTTTTATCCTTGTTGGGAACTCTTTTCTTGCCAATAAGGATTTGCTTTATAACCACAGCCAAATAATAATAAACAGCAAATAGATGCTATAATTATTTTATGAAAAAAGCTAGTACAATAATTTCCCATATTAAATCCTTACCTCAATTTAGATTACTTAAAAAGCAATATTGTTACCAAAAGTTTATTGCCTCTTTAGCTCCTAGGATTCAAAAATCTATTGCTTTTGTTTATGTGCGAGACAATACTCTATTTATTGCTCTTTCACATCCTGGAGTCAAAGCAGAATTACATTATAAGAAAGAATCATTTAAAGACATATTAAATATGTTATCTTATGTAGACAAAGAATGTATGGCATTAAAAGTTTCTAAGGTTGTACTTTTTAACTCAAAGTATCTAACAATTATAAGAAAAAAGGAAAAAGTAAATATGGTTACTTATTATAAAGAACCCTCTTTAGGAGTATTTAAAATAAAAAGTAAAGATAAAGATTTGGTTGAAGCTTTTGAAAAGATAAGAAGCTCTATAAAAAAGCAACTATAATGTACAAGCAGATACTTAAAACTATACAGAATCTACCAAATCAAGCAGGAGTCTATCAATACTTTGATAAAAATAGTAGACTACTTTATGTAGGCAAAGCAAAAAACCTAAAAAGCCGTCTAAAAAGTTATTGGCGATTTACTCCTAATTTTCATCCTAACCCTACACTAACTCCACGTATTCTTCGGATGTTATCACACTCTGTTCGTATAAAATACATTGTGGTAGAGACCGAAGAAGATGCACTTATTTTAGAGAACTCTTTAATTAAACAACTCAAACCAAAATACAATATACTACTTAGAGACGATAAAACATATCCGTACATATATTTAGATGAAAAGCAAGATTTTCCACGCTTTGAACTAACACGAAAAGTTATTAAGGGTAAAAATATTCTCTACTATGGACCATTTCCAAATGGAGGAAAAGTTCTGCTTGATGCTCTTTATGAAGTTTTCCCATTGGTTCAAAAAAAATCGTGTCTGCGTGAAGGTAAAGCTTGTCTCTTTTATCAGATAGGAAAATGTTTAGCACCTTGTGAAAAAAAAATATCTAAAGAAGAGTATTTTAATATAGTAGAACAAGCAAAAAATGCCATTAGCAAACGAAAAATTTTAATAGAAGTACTTAATAAAAAAATGATAAATCTTGCTATGGCTGAACGTTTTGAAGAGGCAGGAGAGTTACGTGATAAGATTAAAACCATTGAAGCATTGACCATTGGTTCAAATCTTGATTTCTTATCAAAAGAGGATATAGATATTTTTGCTATTTTAAATAGGGAAACAGAAGGCGTAATAATTAAACTTTTTATGCGTTCAGGAAAGATTATATCTTCATCTTTTTCTACTTTTAAAACATCAAATATTTTTGATAGTAATGAGGTCTACAAACAAGTTCTATTAGAATTTTATAAATATGAAGCACCTCAAATTGCAAAAACTATTTTAGTAGCTCATGATTTTGAAGATAGAGAAGAGTTGTCCCGACTTTTAAGCCTTCGATTCTCTAAAAAAATCACTATTGCTTACCCTAAAAAAGGAGCAAAGCTTAAACTTATTAATATTGCATTAAGCAATGCTAATGAAATATTAAAAAACACTCCTAATCAACAAGAAGAGATAGAGATAAAGGTAGCTGAACTTTTTGAATTGAATAGTACTCCTTATAGAGTAGAGAGTTTTGATAACTCTCATATGATGGGAGTAGCAACGGTGGGTGCAATGGTTGTATGGGAAAATGGAAAATGGATAAAAAAAGATTACAGACGCTATGAACTAAAAGCCAAAAATGAATATGGACAGATGAAAGAGATGCTAGAGCGAAGAATCAAAAGCTTTTATAAGAACTCTGCACCAGATTTATGGATTTTGGATGGAGGAGAGACTCTAAGAAGATTAGCAATAAATCTTTTAGAAGAGGCAAATATTAATTTAGATGTTATTGCCATAGCCAAAGAGAAGCTTGATTCTAAAGCCCATAGAGCAAAAGGTTCAGCAAAAGATATTATCTATACAAAAGAGTCTGTTTTTGAACTCAAAACTACAGATAAACGACTACAATGGGTTCAACGACAACGTGATGAAGCACACCGTTTTGCTATTACTTACCATCAAAATAAAAAACGTAAAGAAGATAAACAAAATTCTCTTTTACAAAAAAAAGGGATTGGTTCAGCCACTATAAAAAAGCTTCTTAACTACTTTGGAACATTTCAAGCTATAGAAAATGCAACTTATCAAGAAATTTCAGTAGCTAGTAGTGAAAAAATTGCTAAAATATTAAAAACATAAACTGTTAAATAATAATATTTTATCTGTATAACAGAACACCCTTTATTATTTAATACAATTTTAGACTTGGCTTGATATTTTAAATTAAATAAATAAGGTTATATTAATATATATCTTAGTCTTTTTATAATAAAGTTATCATTAAGGTTAAGACCCTATACAAAGGAATGATGTGCATCGACCAGTAGCATTAGATGTAGAATATACGTTTACAAAAAATCTAATATATGAAATTAATTTAAAAGGCATTATCACATATGCTAACCAAAATTTTTGTGAAGTTACAGGATTTAGGAAATCTGAGTTGATAGGAAAACATCACTCTATTTTTAAGCATCCTGATGTACCTGATGAGATATACAATAATCTTTGGTCAACTAAAAAAAAGTTGAAACAATGGTTTTCTACCTTAAAGAATATGCGTCGAGATGGAATGTACTTTTGGTCAGATATTCACTGTACGGTAAAACATGACAGCAATTCAAATATAATTGGTTTTATTATTGTGCATAAACCAACATCAAGACTAAATATAGAAGAAGAGATTGAGCGATATGCTCAATATAAATAAGATATAAAAAAGAGTGAGGCAATTATGTATTATGGATACAATGATAATAAAGAGCTAGTAATAGCAGACCGAGAATTTATTAAACTTTTAGGCTACAACAATTTTGATGAGCTATCAAAAAACAATGTTATTAATGCAATTAAGCTTGAAAAAAATAAAATATCTATTAAACAATCCAATCAAACTGTAAATGCAGACTTTAACCATACAGAGATAGAGAGTATATTAGGCAATTTCCATCTTATCGAATTAAAAGATATTTATATTAAAAACGGTAAAGAAGATGGTAAAAGTTTTAAACCAAGCTATAAAGCGATCTACTTAGATGTAGATAAAATTTCAAAAGAGATTGGATTATCTGTTGAAGATTATAAACTCTATCTTGATAGTTTTATTGACCAATCTATTATTGACGAAAAACGTCTACTAGAAGGAAACGATAAAGTTATTAAAAATTTATCAAACCTTGCTTTAACACTAAAAATACCACATATAAATATTTTACTCTTAAAAATTAAAAAGCTCTCACACCGTGAACGTATGCCATTAATAGATGAATATTACAGCAAATTGGCACTAATTACTTTGGAAAAACCTGAAGATGAAGATTTTGAAGATTTATTCTTAGAAGATGATTTAGAAGAGGAAAAGAAAGAAGAAGTTTTAAATGCACGTTTTACAGATTTACTAAAATCTGTACCAAATGAAACAGAAAAAGATAGAGAAGTAAAAGAAGAAGATTTTGAAGATTTTTTAGAAGAAGTTCATACACCAAAAGTTGTAAAACCTAAAAACAACATAAAAGAGATAGACCTTGAAAATATACCTGCTTTACCTATTTCATATAACCCTCAAACGGCTGCTGATGAGTTAAACTTACCTGTAGTATTAATTGAAGAGTTTGTTGATGATTTTATAGAACAAGCACGTCAAGATAAAGACCATCTATTAACCTCTTATTATCAAAAGGATATGGATAATATCCATGAACTAGGACATAAGCTAAAAGGTGCTGCTAGTAACTTACGAATTAACGAATTAGCAGATATTTTAGAAGAGATACAATTTTGTACAGAACATGCAAAACTTGAAGGACTATTTATCAAATTTTGGGGTCATTTTTTATCATTAGAAGACTACATGAGAAATATTAATAGAATATAGAAAGGATTCAAGTGCAACTTTATAATAGAATAAGACTTATTAGTACTCTACCACTTCTATTACTTTTTTTTATAGCAGGCTACTTTATTTATAGCTCATATACAAATATTGAAAAAAGTAATTTCTTGGCAGAAAACATTAGCAAAAATAGAGAACTCCATAAACTTATATCAGGACTTAGCAAAGAGAGAGGCTTATCATCTATTGCTATTGCAATAAATCAACGAGACTATCCTCCTTTGGAAAAAGAGATTAATAGTAATGACCTTATTATTAATAATATTAAAAATGCTCTATCTAAACAAGAACTTAATAAATTATCAAGCAATCTTTCTAATATTCGTAAAGCATTAAAAGAGAATAAGATTGGATTTAGAGAGACTTTTCATGACCAATACACCGATATTATTTTAGCACCATTAGAGAAAAAACTAAATATTTATAATGTATCATTAAATGCAGATATAGAAGCTCTTGAAAGTTCTTTAGTTGAGCTTAATTCTGATATTAAAAATAATAGCTTACAAAGAGACTATTTAGTCTACTTTATTGCAGGGAAAAAACCCTTAAAAACACTAGAACTCTCTTTTTTAAATAAGATAAGAAATCATTTAAATAGTTTTCAAAAAGAGCAAATTAAAGATAATTTACTGAAAGAAGATTTAGAAATTTATCTTAATAGACCAAATATAAAAAAAATACTTAAAAAACTAGAGAACTCTTATCTTAAAATCCAGAAAAGCCTTATTAATGCTAGGTTTACAATCTCTCCTACAGAATGGTTTAAACAAAATAATCAGAAACTAGACTATTTATATACCCTACAAAACAAGATTGAAACAACAATTCAAAAGAAAATTGAAGAGTATAAAAAGCTACAATACATTATCTTAGCAATTGCAACTTTTATTATCTTTCTTACACTTATTTTAGCTGTTATTGGAATAATAACACGCAAAGAGTTAAGTAGTAATATGAAAGATTTAGAAGAGATTTTAAATAATGCTGTTCAAGAAGCTGATGCACATTTTGAACAATCAAATATATCTGCAATAAAAGATATTAACCTTCATAGTAGTAAAGGTATGAAAAAGGCTTATGAATTTATTGAATTACTTATTGAAAATGCGAAAGCAGATAAGATGGAGGCACTAGAAGCAAACGAATCAAAATCACTATTTTTGGCGAATATGTCTCATGAAATACGAACCCCTCTTAATGGTATTGTAGGCTTTACAGAACTTTTAAAAAGTACCGAGCTTAATAATGAACAAAAAGAGTTTACCAATATTATTGAAAAAAGTTCAGAAAATTTATTAGCTATTATTAATAATATTTTAGACCTATCAAAAATAGAGAGTAATAAAACAGAGCTTGATATGATTATTTTTGACCCTATTGTTGAGTTTGAAAATGCTATAGAGACCTATGGTGTTCGTGCTTCAGAAAAAAACATTGAACTTAACTTCTTTTTAGACCCTGCCATAAATAAAAAAGTTTTAGGAGATTCAGTAAAAATAAAAGAGGTTATTATTAATCTCTTAAGTAATGCCATTAAATTTACAGATTTTGGTGGAAAAATATCTGTAGAGATTAAACAAGTCTCATCTATGGATAATAAAACTGAAATTGCATTTTCTGTTCAAGATAATGGTGTAGGAATGACTAAAGAGCAACAGCTAAATGTCTTTAATGCCTTTACACAAGCTGATGTTTCAATTACTAGAAAATATGGTGGTACAGGTCTAGGACTTACCATTTCAACTAAATTCTTAGAACTTATGGGGTCTAAACTTGAGTTAGAGAGTCAAAAAGAGAAAGGAAGTCGTTTCTTCTTTAATATTATATTTGAAGAGGTTCTTGAAAGTACAGAACTAGGAAGAGTTCCTGAATTTGAAGATATTCAAATTTGTAAATTTAACTATGATATACCAATACAACAAGATATATATCTCTCTAAATATTTAGATTATTATAATATAAAAAGCAGTTCTTTTTCAACACCCTCTCATTTAAAAAAATGTAATGAGAGTGAAGGAATAAAAAGTATTTGGCTTGATATTGATGACTGTAGTGATGATATTATTAAGACAATTCGTAAGTTAAAATTAAATAAGCTTATTTTACTTTCAAGTTTTTCAAATCGAGATAAAATTGAATCACTCGATATGAATATTGCTCAAGTTCTTTATAAACCTATTACCCCAACTAAGATTGTTCAAGGTTTACAAGCAATCAGTCCAAAAGATAAAACAGATAAAGATAGAGTTAATGCTCAAACACAAGAGTTTCCATTTCAAGATATTCAATTTGAAGGAAAAATATTGGTTGCAGAAGATAACTTTATTAACCAAAAGCTTATAAAACAGGTTCTTCTTAGATATGGTGTATCTGTTGAACTTGCAAACAATGGACTTGAAGCCTTTGAAAAACGTAAAGATAAGCAATATGACCTAATTTTTATGGATATACAGATGCCTGTTATGGATGGAGTTGAAGCAAGTCATGAAATTGTCAACTATGAAATAGAAGAGAAACTTACACATACACCAATTGTTGCATTAACAGCAAACGCACTAAATGGAGATAGAGAACGTTTTATCTCTGAAGGGCTAGATGAGTATATTGCTAAACCTATAGAAACAAATGAATTACTATTTATCTTAAAGAAATTTTTACAACCAAAGGTAAAAATCGAAGAGATTATAAATAGTAATCAAACAGAAGAGCCAAAGAAAAGTTTAAATCTAAATAACGGTACTATCTCATTATTAGAAGAGAGTGATACAATTACCAATATAATCGAAGAAGAGGAGATAAAGGATAAAACAATTCTTATTGCAAAAAAGAATCCACTTGAAGCACAAATTCTCTCTAAAGTGATTAATAATATGGGGTACAGTATTAAAATTGTAGAGAAAATTGACCAATTAGAATATTTAATTCAAGATGAAAAGTATGATATGCTTTTTATAGATGAGAATCTTAAAGAATTTAATAAAAATATTTTACAAAAACAGCACTCATCAATGAATGTTATTATACTCTCTAACAATAAAGTTGAGAATCAACACTATAATAGAAAACTGATTAAAGAGGTACTTTCGGGAATAATAACACGAGGTAAAATTGAGCAAATTATTCAAAAGTATAAAAGGTAGATATGATGATGAACTTTAAAGTTTTAATTATTGATGATGACTACATTAACCGTAGGCTTCTTATCTCTTTATTAAAAAAAACTCTCTATAAAACAGAGACTATTGAGTCTGTTGATAGAGAAGATGCTTTGGAAAAATGTAAAGAAAATCCAGATATTCAGCTAATTTTTCTAAATATTGAAATGCAAAATATAAACAATTTAAATTTTTTAATCAACTATAAAGCAGATAAAGCCTTAGCAGATGTACCCATTATTGCCATCTCTTCCGATGATTTAAGAATTAAAGAGATGCTAACTTTGGGAGCTTACTCTTTTATTGTTAAACCCATAACTGAAAAAAAACTCTTAACAGCCATTATGAAATCACAAACAAAACAGTGATTTTATGTATAAAAGTATTTTTTTATATATCTATTTTTAGATTTTTTTATAAAAATAGAAAAAATCTTCGTTTTTTTTGAAAAAATAGACTATTTTTAGAATTTTTTATATTAAAATTTTAATATATCAATTTTTCAAAGGAGTTAGATATGGAAGAGTTTTTTGTTATAGGTAAGCGTAAGCTAGATAAAAGTTGGAGTTTAAATGATTTGTACGAACCCAATAATGCATTTGATTATTGTGAGCAGATACTAGATATTCCTGAAGAGTATATTTTAGATGCAAATATGACTTCAGAAGGACTAGAGATTACTCTAGGTTATGTAGAGGATGAAGAAGATTGGTATATACAACTTAAACGAGTTTCACAATATAACCATATACTAAAGACAGATATAATTTAAAAATCATATCTGCCTCTATTAAATCTTAATTACAACCACATCCCCCACCAGATTTTGTATGTGCTGGTGCTTGGGAAGCTGCTGCTCCACCTGTACTACAAGCTGATACTCCTGGAGGTGTTGTTGGTTGAACTGCTGAATTATCAGCTCCACCCTCTGCATTTACTTTATCAATAAACGCTAATAGATTAGATGCTGCTGTATGGTAACGTTTTGCTGTTTGAGAATCTGGTTTATGGAAAGTAATAGGCTGACCTGTATCTCCACCAACTCTAATTGCAGGTTCTATTGGAACTTGTGCCATAAGCTCACTATTATATGCCTCTGCAACCTCTTTACTTGTACCCATTCCAAAAATATCCGATTCAGTATCACATGATGGACAGATAAATCCACTCATATTTTCAACTATACCTGCAATTGGAATATGAAGTTTTTCAAACATATCTAATGAACGTTTAGAGTCATCCAAACTTACCTGTTGAGGTGTTGTTACAACAATACCTGCTGTTACTGGAACAGACTGAGCAAGAGTAAGCTGTGCATCTCCTGTTCCTGGAGGCATGTCAATAACAAGAACATCTAGCTCTGACCATAAAATATCACGCAAGAACTGCTCGATAGCTTTCATAATCATAGAACCTCTCCAAATAAGAGACTGTCCCTCTTCCATTAATGAACCCATTGACATCATCTCAACACCATAAGCTTTAAGAGGCTGTACTTTGTTTCCTTGAATCTCTGGTTTAACACCATTTAAACCCATCATCCGAGGAATATTAGGTCCATAAATATCAGCATCTAAAATACCAACTTTTTTACCTTGCATTGCCATTGCAATTGCTAAATTAACCGAAGTAGTTGATTTACCAACTCCACCTTTTCCAGAACTTACCATTACAAAGTTTTTAACCTGTGGTGCTATGTTTTTACCACTTATAGAGTTACTTAACTGTTTTGGAGCTTGTGGAGCTGTAATATGTACATCTACTGCTAAAAAACCTAGTTTTTTAAGTTCAGCGTTTACCTCATCGGTAATTTGTGCTTTAACTTCTGGTGCAGATGACGTAATATCTACAAAGATAACTGCTTTATCTCCTTGAATTTGAACATCTTTCACAAACCCAAAAGTTACAATATCTTTTGTAAACCCAGGATAAGTTACATTTTTTAATGCATCTAAAATAGTTTCGTTTGTCATTAAGACTCCTAAAATTTATATTTCATACTTTTATACTTAAAAACATAAGAGATAGCTTATCTTTCATATAATTAATAGCACTTTAGCATTAAATACTAAATTACTTCACTCTTATATCAGTAACTGACCATAATAAATGCCAAGTACTTATCTCTCTCTACTCCACAATAGCTCGAATAGAATCAATTTGAGCAACTAAAGCCTCTAATTTTTTCAACTCTATCATATTTGGTCCATCACTTAGTGCAATAGAGGGGTCAAAGTGGGTTTCAAAAAAGAATCCATCTACACCCACACCTGCAGCAGCTCGTGAAAGGTAAGGAACTAAATCACTATCCCCTCCACTGGTTGCTCCTCCTGATGCAGGTTGTTGCACAGAATGAGTAGCATCAAAAATAACAGGTGCAAACTCTCGCATCTGTTTTAGTCCTCGCATATCAACTACTAAATTACCATAACCAAAGGTTGAACCACGTTCGGTAAGCCATACATTGTATTTTTCTGCATTTTCATAAGATACTTCGCCATCAAAACCACGTGTTTTTAGTACTTTAGCCACAGAGTGTTCCATTGCTTGAGGTGCAAGGAATTGACCTTTCTTAATATTAACAACAGCAGAAGTTTTAGCACAGGCAACAAGTAAATCTGTCTGACGACATAAAAAAGCAGGAATTTGTAAAACATCAACAACCTCTGCTACAGCTTGTGGTTGAGTATAGTCGTGAACATCGGTTAAAAGTTTATATCCAAACTGCTCTTTTACCTCTTGTAATAATTTTAAACCCTCATCTAAACCCGGTCCTCTAAAAGAGTCTAATGAGGTTCTATTTGCTTTATCAAAACTTGCTTTAAAGTAAAAATCTTTGGTACAATCTTCATGATAAGGCATTAATGACTCTGCAATTCTCATTACAGTATCACGACTCTCTAAAACACATGGACCAGCTATTAAAATCATTTTTTATCCTTTGCCAAAGCCACTAATAGCCCTGAAATTATGACCAAAATTATACCCAAAAACTTCAAAGGTGTAGGTATAGGGTCTCCCAAAGCTATACCAATAATAAGAGCAAAAACAATATTAGAATAAGATATAGTACCAACAATTCCTGCTTTTGTTAACTCATATGCTTTGGTCATTAAAATTTGAGAAGCCGTAGCAGATAGTCCCATAATTACAACATACAACCAAATAATCCCTTGAGGCATTACAAATTCGGCAAACATAAAATCCAAACTTTTTGGTGCATCTATATAAGGGGTTACCATCATCAATAAAATAGGGGCAATAGTTCCAACCCCCATAAAACTCATAACAATAGCTCTTGTATCATAATATTCACGTAATTCTCGAATAGAAGTATACGCCAAAGCAGCACCTAACCCTGAAAAAATACCTAAAACAGTATATTTATTAAAACTAAAGCTTCCTTCTGTTGGCATAGAGATAAAAGCTATACCTATAAATCCTAACACAATGGCTACAATAGCCCAAAAACTTAATTTTTCTTTTAGAAAAAAATAAGCAAAAATAGCCACAAAAATAGGAGAAGTTTTATTATAAGTTACAGCTTCTCCTAGAGGAATATAGGCAATAATATAAAAGTAGGCAAGTAAAGCTGAAAAGCCCATTGTTCCACGAAAAAGCAAAAGAAACGGTCTTCCTCCTATCTGTTTAAGTGGAGATTTATAAATTGCAAACCCTACCAATGCTACACCAAAAACATTTCTAAAAAATGTTACTTCTACAGGAGGTAAAACCTGACTAACTGTTTTGGCAAATCCACCCATTACAGCAAAAGAGAGAGAAGCCAATAGCATAAATAGAACTCCTCTATCCATACCCAATATGTATTTTTTCAAGAAATAAGCTCCTTAATTTTTTCAGAATATTAACATAAGAGTAGAAGGGTCAACGTATAAATAAGAATATTTCAGTTAAAATAAGTAAAAAATTTCACAAAAAGAATATAAATGTCTAAAAAACTTATACTATTAACCATATTAGTCTCATTAATTTTTCTACAAGCATTAAATGCTAAAGAGTATACTTGGGATAAAAAGCTAACATTTTTAGGATTATTAAAACGTTATCACATTCCTGTAAAAACTTATTACAATATGGATTCAGAAGATAAAGAGTTAATTCAAGAGATTCGAACAGGT